>Ga0213876_10002128_pt1 | contig 11711 bp, 9 predicted proteins | sample BarmaccomBMRX_R9_FD_160113 | JGI IMG/M metagenome (GOLD analysis project Ga0213876, IMG submission 160113) | Root-associated microbial communities from Barbacenia macrantha in rupestrian grasslands, the National Park of Serra do Cipo, Brazil - RX_R9 | ecosystem: Host-associated > Plants > Roots...
CACGTTTCGATAAAGGAGCGGCCATTCCGCTCCTTGTCTTGCCTCATCGGCCCCTATTCTACCGCAAACGGCACCCTTGGCGCCATTCCCCCCGGGTCGGGCATAAACTCACCCTTTGCGGAAGCCGTGCACCCTTCGGTCCGCGCCGAAAGCCGCAAGCACGGTCTCGCCCGCGATCGCACGCTGGCCCTGGCCCGCGAGTATCTCGAAGCCTTCTGGCAGATACACATCGACGCGCGAGCCGAAGCGAATGATGCCGATGCGCTCGCCGGCTTGCGGGCTTTCGCCTTCCGTGACCGCGGAGACGATGCGCCGCGCGATCAGGCCGGCGATCTGCACCAAGGCCAGCTGCCCATGCGGTGTCTCGAACAGGAAGGCGTTGCGCTCATTGTCCTCGCTCGCCTTGTCGAGATCGGCATTGAGGAAAAGCCCCGGCCGATAGGCGATCTTGGCGATGCGCCCGTCGATCGGTGAGCGGTTCACGTGGCAATCGAAGATGCTCATGAAGATCGAGAGGCGCGCGAGCGGCGTCGGGCCAAGGCCGAGTTCCGAAGGAGGCGCGGCGCGCCCGACGGCGCTCACCACGCCGTCCGCCGGCGAGACGATGAGACCGCCTCCGAGCGGCGTGACGCGCGGCGGATCGCGAAAGAAATAGATGATCCAGCAAGTGATGAGGCCACAGAGCCAGAACAAAGGCTCCCACAGCCAGCCGAGCACGAGCATCGCCACGACGCCCGCGAGGATGAACACATAGCCTTCCCGATGAATCGGCACGAGCATCTTGCGGATCGAGGCGAGGATATCCATCAGGCGGTCTCCGGCGGCGGGAAACGGTATTCTTTCCTTCTCCCGCCCTCTGGGCGGGAAAAGGTGGCCTCACGAAGTGAGGTTGGATGAGGGCGGCTGAGCTTCGATCACGCCCGTCGCTTTCCGTGAGACCGAGCGCTCATTGAACCATAGGCTCGGCGCAGTCCACCCTCATCCGCCCCTCACTGCGGGAGAAGGGGACGCCCTTCTTCTGCGGCGCCTGTCGCGACGCAAAGGGCAAGGCAGTGTCGGGCCGCCTCGCATCGGCGGGTGCGAGCTGATATTGACAGCGCATGGCGCTTTCTCCCGTGAGCGAGTTCAGGGTCGCGCTCGCGCAGCTCAATCCGACCGTCGGCGATGTTATCGGCAACCTCGCGAAGGCGCGGGCCGCGCGCGCCGAGGCGGCGCGCCAAGGCGCCGAGATCGTCATGTTCAGCGAGATGTATCTTTCGGGCTATCAGGCCGAGGACCTCGTGCTGAAGCGCGCCTTCCAGGAGGCCTGCCGCGACGCGCTCGCGCGCCTTGCGCTCGATACCGAAGATGGCGGTCCTGCCGTGCTCATCGGCCTGCCATATGCGGAAGGCGGCAAGCTCTACAACGCCTACGCATTTTTGTCGGGCGGCAAGGTGGAAGCGCTGCATTTCAAGGTCGACCTTCCGAATTACGGTGTCTTCGACGAGAAGCGCGTCTTCACCCCCGGGCCGCCGCCCCGTCCCATCCTGTTTCGCGGTGTCGAGATCGGCATTCCGATCTGCGAGGACATCTGGGGAGGCGGCCTCCTCTCATGTTTCCGGGACACGCGTGCGAGCCTCCTTCTCGTGCCGAACGCCTCGCCTTATTGGCGAGACAAGGTGGCCGAACGCATGGAGGTCGTGCGCGATCGCGTGCGCGAGACGGGGATGCCGCTCGTTTACCTCAATCAGGTCGGTGGCCAGGACGAGGTCGTTTTCGACGGCGCCTCCTTCGCGCTCGATCACCGGGGAGAGCTCGCAGCCGGCCTCCCGGCCTTCGAGGAGGCGGTCGCGCTCCTTCGCTATCGCCACGAGACGCAAGGCTGGTCCCTGGTCGAAGGGCCGCGCGCGCCGGCGGTTGCGGGGGATGAAGCCGATTACACGGCCTGCCTCCTGGGTTTGCGCGATTACGTCGAGAAGAACGGCTTCCCGGGTGTCGTTCTCGGCCTTTCGGGCGGGGTCGATTCGGCGCTTTGCGCGGCGCTTGCGGTCGACGCGCTGGGGCCGGAGCGCGTGCATTGCGTGATGCTGCCTTATCGCTTCACCTCACGCTCGAGCCTTGCGGACGCGGCAAGCTGCGCCGAGCGTCTCAGGGTGCGTTACGACATCGTGCCGATCGAAACGCCGGTCGAAGGCTTCGAGACGGCCCTTTCGCCGCTCTTCCAAGGGCGCCCGCCCGACGTCACCGAGGAGAATCTGCAGAGCCGCGCGCGCGGCGTCATCTTGATGTCGATCTCCAACAAATTTGGCTCGATGCTGGTGACGACGGGCAACAAATCCGAGATGTCGGTCGGCTACGCGACGCTTTACGGCGACATGAACGGAGGGTTCAACCCGATCAAGGATCTCTACAAGACGCAAGTGCTTCGGCTTTGCGCGTTGCGCAACCGCTGGAAGCCGCGAATCGCAAAGGGGCCTGCGAGCGAAGTGATCCCGCCGAGCATCCTGACGAAACCGCCGAGCGCCGAATTGCGCGAAAATCAGCGGGACGAGGATTCGCTGCCGCCTTACGACACGCTCGACGCCATTCTCGACGGCCTGGTCGAACGCGAGATGAGCGTGCCCGACCTCGTCGCCAAGGGTTATGACGAGGCCCTCGTCCGCAAGGTCGAGCGGCTATTGTATCTTGCCGAATACAAGCGCCGCCAAGCGCCGCCGGGGCCGAAGGTGACGCGCAAGAATTTCGGCCGCGATCGGCGCTATCCGATCACCAACGGCTTTCGCGACTACGGAGCTGGCAAAGACTAGTTTTACCAAGCAACACGCGGGTGGCGCACCAAGTGCGGTGGTGACGCTTTGTTACCGATCACCTGCTCACGATTATAATGCTGGCGACGGTTGGCTTTTCACGCCGCACGGCTCCAGCCCTCGTTTGTCTCTTCCATCATTATTCGGTCCGGCACGTCATCCAGCTCCGCCAAGCTTTCGAGAAGATCGGAAAGCTTCTGATTTCGCCCGCCGACATGCTCTTCATAAAGCACCCTGATCGTCGCGTCCGCCGTCAGCGGAATACGCGTCTGTCCCTTTTCCCAACGGGCGACCGTGAGCTCCCTCACCTGGAGGAGCCGAGCCAGCGAAGCCTGAGACAAAAGAAGCTCAGTCCGCAAAAATCTGAATTCGCTCCCGGACAATCTCTTCTTGCTGGTGACGAGGTTCGAGCCGATGGCCATGTGAAGACCGTCGACGTCTTGAATCACGACCCCCCTCCCTCGTCCAGACGCAACGAAGCGATACCCGTTCAAGAGATAGACGGAATCGAGCCCGCTCTCAGTATAGTGGTATGGCCGTTTCACTTCGCCACCTCTTCGACTTGCGGTGACAATCATATTGCCGTGACGACCACCACATGGTCGCCTTTGTAAGCGACGACGACTTGAACACGTCGTCCGGCTACCACACGATGGAATTTGGCCCTCCAATCTCCCCATTCATCTCGCGTCGGCCCGTCCATGATCTCTCCCTTCCGCAAGGTCTCGAGGATATGAGGAAGAGATAGCCGTCTTTCGCTCAGGTGGTGCCACACGATCTTGCTCGAATCGGCAACGAGCGCCTTGATCCTCTGCTCGAAGAAATCACGATCGGTGAAATTCAAGCGGCGCCCCATCCGGTCCTATCATAATGATATCCTACGCTCAGTCAAATGGCGAATGATCGTTGAACGCTTCGTGCCTGCGATTTGAAGGCCACGCCCAAAGCGAAATTGGCGGTCTGGGCAGCCCTCTGTCATAAGGAGCCCATGACCGCGCCCAAGCTTCCTCAGCCCAATCTCGCTCAGCCCAAGTTCCGTTTCGCGCCTTCGCCGACCGGATTTCTCCATATCGGCAACGCGCGCACGGCCTTGTTCAACTGGCTCACCGTGCTGAAAAGCGGCGGGCGATATCTCTTGCGGCTCGACGACACGGATCGCGAACGCTCCAGGCCCGAATATGAGCGCGCCATCATCGAGGATCTCGCCTGGCTCGGGGTGGTGCCGCACGACATTGCGCGCCAGTCGGACAGGCTCGACCGCTATGCGGCAGCCGCCGAGGAGCTCAAGCGCAAAGGCCTGCTTTATCCGGGCTACGAGACCCCCGAGGAGCTCGAGCGCCGTCGCAAGCGCCAGCTTCAGCGCGGCGCCCCTCCCGTTTATGATCGCGCAGCCTTGCGACTCACCGCCCAGGATCGATCGCGGCTCGAAGCGGAAGGGCGCAGGCCGCATTGGCGCTTCAAGCTGACGGGGCAGGTGGTTTCCTGGGAGGATGGGGTGCGTGGGCCATCGCGCATCGACACGGCTTCGCTTTCCGACCCGATTCTCATCCGCGAGGACGGCCAGCCGCTCTACACGTTCACGAGCGTCGTCGATGATGCGGAACTCGGCATCACGAATGTCATCCGTGGCGAGGACCATGTCACGAACACGGCGGTTCAGCTCGAGATCTTTGCTGGGCTCGGCGCCGCGCCGCCGGCCTTCGCCCACCACAACCTCCTCACCACGGCAAGCGGAGAAGGGTTGTCGAAGCGGCTCGGGCATCTTTCCTTGCGCGGCTTGCGCGAGGCCGGCATCGAGCCCATGGCGGTCGCGGCCCTCGCGGTGCTCACCGGCACGTCCGAGGCGTTGCAGCCAACGGCCACGATGGAAGAGCTCGCGGAGCTTTTTTCACTTGGCAAAGTCTCGCGCGCTTCGGCGAAATTCGACGAACAGGAACTCTCGGCGCTCAACGGCAGATTGCTGCACAAGATGCCGTATTCAGCGGTCGCCGACCGCCTGAGTGCCGACGGCATCGAGGGCGGTGAAGCCTTCTGGCTCGCGGTGCGCGGAAATTGCGCAAAGCTCGCGGATGCTGCGCGATGGTGGGGCATCGTCGCGTCGCCGATCGAACCGCAAATCGATGAGGCGGATCGCGAGTTCCTGGCCGAGGCCGCCGCCACCTTGCCTCAAAAGGAGCTCGACGAAGCGAGCTGGCGCGATTGGACCACCGCCCTCAAGGAGCGCACCGGGCGCAAGGGACGCGACTTGTTCATGCCGTTGCGTCGAGCCTTGACGGGGATCGATCATGGGCCGGACATGGCGCATCTCCTGCCGCTCATCGGCAGAAGCCGCGCCTTGAAGCGCCTCGGAGGCGAGGCGGCGTGAAGTTTCGCGAAATCGCGCCTTGTTGGCGCCATCGCTTGCGTGCATAGCCCGCGCGTGTCCGACGCTCACGCCAGCAACCTCATCGAGTATTCCGTCTCGGAGCTCTCAGGTGCGCTGCGGCGCACCCTCGAGAGCGCTTTCGGCCAGGTACGAGTGCGCGGCGAGATCTCCGGCTTCAAGGGTCCGCACAGCTCGGGGCATTGCTACTTCTCGCTGAAGGACCAGAACGCCCGCCTCGAGGCCGTGATCTGGAAATCCACGGTCACGAGGCTGAAGTTTCGCCCGCAGGAAGGCCTCGAGGTGATCGCCACCGGGCGCATCACCACTTTTCCGGGCTCCTCGAAATACCAGATCGTCATCGACAGGCTGGAGCCGGCCGGCATTGGCGCCCTCATGGCGCTGCTCGAAGAACGCCGCAAGAAGCTTGCCGCCGAAGGCCTCTTCGATGCCGTCCGCAAGAGGCCCTTGCCCTATCTGCCGCGCGTGATCGGCGTCATCACCTCACCGACGGGCGCGGTGATCCGGGACATCTTGCATCGCCTCGCGGATCGTTTTCCGCGATCCGTTCTGCTTTGGCCGGTGCGGGTGCAGGGAGAGAGCTGCGCGGCGGAAGTCGCCACGGCCATTCTCGGGTTCAACGCCTTCGAGATCGGTGGAGCGATGCCGCGCCCGGACCTCATCATCGTCGCACGCGGGGGCGGCTCGCTCGAGGATCTCTGGGGCTTCAACGAGGAAGCGGTCATCAGGGCGGCCGCGCAAAGCGCCATCCCGCTGATTTCCGCGGTCGGGCACGAGACGGATTGGACGTTGCTCGATCATGTGGCGGATCGGCGCGCGCCCACGCCGACCGGCGCTGCCGAGATCGCGGTTCCGGTGCGCGCGGAACTCGCCGCGAACCTGTCGTCGCTTGCCGGCCGTCTCGCCTCGGGCATCCTGCGCCACAAGGAGCGAAAACGCGGCGAGTTCATCGGCACCGCGCGCGTGCTGCCCTCGCGCGACCGGCTGCTTTCGGTTCCGCGCCAACGGCTCGACACCGCGGTGCAGGCGCTCGGCCGCGCGGCCGAACGACAAATCGAGCGACGCCGCAATCGCCTCGGCGAGCTCGCGCGAAAAATGACCGCCCGTTCGCCGGCCGCACTGCTTGCGACTTTTCGGCAGCGTCTCCGGGAAACGGCGCGCCAACTGCCGCTGCGCCAAGCCCATGCGATCAACGACAAGCGCCGGCACCTTGGTCACGTGACGAGGCAGCTCACCGTCATCTTCGGGGCCGGCCTGCGGCGGCACCGGGACGCGAACACGCTCGCGCGTGCGAGGCTGGAGAGCCTCGGCGCCAGAAAGGCGCAGTGCATGCGCAAGGTGCTCGCCGAACGGCGCGCGCGGCTCGAAAGTGTGGGCCAGCTTCTTGAAAGTGTCGGCTACCGGCGCGTGCTGGCGCGCGGCTATGCTCTCGTTCACGACGATGAGGGTCGGCCGTTGCACAGGGCCGCCGAGGTCGCCACCGGGCAGGCGCTCGCCGTCGAGTTCATCGACGGCAAGATACGGGCGATCGCCGCCGGTCCGACTTCCGTCGCAAGGCGACGCCGGCGAAGCTCGCGCGCGCCGAGCGATGCCGAGCCCTCGCTGTTCGAATGAGCGGGCTGGGAACATGCGGGCTTGGAACACGGCAAGTTGTCGGTTCGTTGGACATCACGCCCCGGATCGCCGGCGCCGCGCGCGCTTTCCCCGAACGGAGATCCTGAGCGAGGTTCTGACTTTTTCCTGATCCTGCTTTCGCCGCGAGATTTGTCATGAGGGGTGCGCAAAGATTAAATCACCCCTTCGTGTTTCCGGGCCATGCTCCTGCCGGAGGTTTTCGATGAACAAGATGGATCGGCATGTGCCGCAACCGGGCGAGGCCGTGCTCGATTACGGAGATGCGGAATTTCGTGTGCTGCGGCCTGGCGCCTATGTGCGCTGCGCGGTCACCGGCGAGCGCATCGACATCGCCGATCTTCGCTACTGGAGCGCCGATTTCCAGGAGGCCTACGCGTCGCCCGAAGCGGTGCTTGCGAGGCTCGGCATCCCGATGCCCCGCACATGATCGTTGCCGGTGAGCAGGATGCCTCGACGCATTTTTGTGAGTTTGCGCTACTGTCACTGATTTCACTCTCGTCGACGGCAGCGATTTGCCCGGACCATGAAGATTGGTGAGAAGCTTCGCGAGGCGCCGATGGCTCGGCGAACCTCCTCGGGCCTTTTGCACCTGAGCGAAGGGCCGATCGATCTCCTCATCAAGGCGAAAGGCGAGGCCTGGGCGGTGGAACGTGCCGAAGATGCGGCGCGCCTTCGCTTCGAGGGGCTTCTCGGCGAGCTCGTGGCCGAGCTCGGCTGGCTGCGTCGTCCGCTGGGTAAGACGCCGCCGCCGCTGCAGGGCCCGATCGCACGCCGCATGGCGGAGGCTGCGTGGCCCTATCGCGATGCGTTCGTCACGCCGATGGTCGCGGTCGCCGGTGCCGTCGCCGAGGCCGTGCTCTGCGCCACGGTGCAAGCCGCGCCCTTGCGGCGCGCCTTCGTGAACAATGGCGGGGATATCGCGCTTCACCTGACGGCGAGCGAGCATCTCGACATCGGGGTGATCCGTGCGCCCGAGGCATTCGCCATGGCCGAACTCGCGCGACCCGAGGCCTTCGTGCGCATCGATGCGAAAAGCCCGGTGCGCGGCATTGCGACGAGCGGGCGGCACGGGCGGTCCTTCTCGCTCGGCATCGCGGATGCGGTGACGGTGCTCGCCCGAACGGCGGCGGGAGCGGACGCGGCGGCGACCATGATTGCCAACGCGGTCGATCTCGACGATCCTGCGATCCGGCGCCGTCCCGCGTGCGAGCTCGATCCGGACAGCGATCTCGGCGAGATTTCAGTCGTCGTGGACGTCGGCGCTCTCGACGAGATGAAAATCGCGGCGGCCCTGCGTCGAGGGCGTGAGCGGGCGGAAGCGCTGATCGAGAGGGGATTGATCGAAGGCGCGCTGCTCTCGCTTCACGGGCGATGGGAAAGCGTCGGCGCGCAGGCGAAGGACGCTCTCGCACTCGCCCGAACTGAAGACCGGCCGCGACAGGTCTCGTCGAACCCTTAGCGTCGGACGCATCGCATGAGCTCTCATGACGCGACGGCCGCCTCGTCGGGCGGATTCATCGCCTGACGCGCCTGGGCGATCCGGCTGATCGCAATGCGCACGTCACGATTGTCGCGCATGAAGCGGTCGAAGTCGGTCTTGCGGAGCACAAGCAGCCGGCAATAGGTGAGCGCCACGACATCGGCTTGGCGCTTGCGGCCGCTGAGCAGCGCCAACTCACCGAAGATGTCGCCGCTGCCGAGCGGAATGCGCCGATGCGGCAGGACAACTTCCGCAGCACCCGACGCGATGAAAAAGACGGCGTCCCCCCGCTCTCCCTTGTGCACGATGACCTCGTTGGGCACGGTGAAGCGCGGCCGCAGGAGCTTTTTCACGCGCTCGAGCTGGCGTTCGTCGAGGCCGGCAAACAGATCGAGGCGCTGAATCAGCCGGCTCGTGTCGAGGCCGAGATCGAAACGTGGTCGCGACTCGGCGCTGCGTGCGACCGTGACACTGTTCTTCAGGTCTTCGTAGACTTCGGAAGCGATCAATCCTTCCTCGAACAGCGCCTGGTAATGGCCCATCTCGCGTCGCAACGCGGATTGGCGCAAGAACAAGGTTTCGAGCGCCGCCGCATATTCGGGGTATTGGCGGCGCAGCGCATCGAGCGCGGCCGTCGTGCGCTCGAGGCGGGCCTGGAGCATGGTGTTCATCAGGCCCATCATGCGTTCACCGAAGATCGCACGCGAACGAGCGGCATTCGGGCCGGTGAGCTGCTGGATCAGGAGGCGCGTGACGAGCAGCATCTCGAAGCGATCGCCGAGCCGATCGGCGAGGAAGCGCAGGATGCCGAAATGCCGGTAAAGGAAGTGGGCGAAGCGGAAGGAGGACGGAAAGGCGAGCGCGGCCTCGGCGCTGCGCTTATAGCCGACACGGCCACCGCTCCTCGCCCCCTCGACGAGGGCTTCGGCATTGCGCAACAGCGCCTGAACCGTTGCGGGTGAGGCGGCCCGCCGCGCCAGGATGTCGAGCACCATGTTGCGCTCCTGGTTGCCGAGTGCAACGAGGGCCACGGCAAACCGGTCGCGATCGGTGAGCTCGATCTTGGCCGCATCTCGGCGACTCGCCGATGAGATCCATGCCTCGTAAGGCGCGACGGCGCTCTTCGCCGCGATCGGCGAAAGCCCGTACTCGCGTGCCGTCGCTTCGATGGTCTCGCCCATCTCGGCATAGGAGAGCGCCAGCACTCGATCGCGCAGGACCTGATCGACGACCGAGAGCCGGTCGAGCCCGACGAAACGCATCACTTGGCGCAAAGTGGTGCCGTTGACGAGCAGCGTGAACAGCACGAGGCCGGTCGCGAGCACGGCGACGAAGCGTTGCACTTCTTCGGGGAGGAGCCGATTTTCGGTGACGGCGAGTGCGAGCACGAGCGTCAGGGCGCCGCGCAGGCCACCCCAGGTGATGGCGAGCTTGAAGGACGTGCTGATCGGTTGAGTGAGCCGCAACGCGCTCAACACCGGCAACAGCAAGAACAGCTCGGCGAGTCGCGCCACGAAAGCCGACACGATGAGCACCGCAACGAGAAGCAGATCGCGCCATTCCACATCGACCAGAAATCTCGGCACGAGCATCGAGGCCAAGAGGAAGACGAGCGAATGCGCCCAGAAGGCGATCTGCGACCAGAGATTCGTGAGAAACGACCAGTTGTCGGGGGTGATGCGGGCGCGCCCGAACGCGCTCACCATCAAGCCGGCCGCCAGCACGGCGACGACGCCCGATACGTGGAAAAACCGCTCGGCCACGATGAAGGTGAGATAGGCAAAGGCCAGCGTGAGGGTGGCCTCAGACAGTCGGTTGTCGCGCGCCCAGGGGATCAACTGAAGCAGGATTCGCCCCGCCAGCGCGCCGAACACGGCGCCGCCGAGGATGGAGACGACAAACTCGACCGTGCCGCCGAGGATATCGGGCATCTGGCCGTGCAGGATCATGCCGAGCAGGACGACGAAAAGCACGATCGCCGCCGCATCGTTGAGGAGAGCTTCTCCCTCGACGAGCCTGCTGAGGCGCGCCGGCGCGCCGACATCCCGGAAGACCGCGATCACGGCCGCCGGGTCCGTGGTCGCCACGACGGCGCCGAGCAAGAGACAGACGACGAGCGGCACGCCCGCAAGGGGCCACAAGGCGAGACCGACGACAGCGCTCGTTACCAAGGTCGCGACGATGGCAAGCATCAGGATGGGCGCCGCGTCCTCGAGCATGCGCCGCACATCGCTCGTGATCGCCGCCTCGAACACGAGAGGCGGCAGGAAGACGTAGATGAAGGTTTCCGAGCCGACCGGCAGGTCGGCGAACAAGCGGGCGATCTCGCCGAAGCGGGGCGAGAGCGGCGTGTGCAGGAGAACGGTCGAGGCGGCGCCGATCGCAACGCCGATCATGGCGAGGAGCACGACAGGGGCAAGCCCCAGCCGCGCCGCGACGGGCTGACTGATGGCAACGACGACCAGCAAGGCCGCGAAAAGGGCCAGGATGAGGACGATGTCGAGCACGCGTCGATTATGCCGCCATCCCAAATAGCGGGCCACCGAAATCGGGCGCTGCTGGCCAAAGGTGCTCGGCCGAGCGCCGGATACCGGATGCTGAGCCCAAGCATAAAACCCCGCCGAACGGCGGGGTTTTGAGGCCAAGACATTGGCGTGAATATCAAGACCGTGCGGCGAGCGTGGGATCGCCCGTCTGCACGGTCGCCTTTTGCGAGGTCTTGAAAGCCTGATGCCTTTCGGCAGCGCAGGAACAACATCAAACAGCGGGTCTGCTAAACGAATTTAATTCCAGGCTCCTTCGCACACGTAACGGATCGGATTTCGGTCCGACTTGTTCCCCTTTTTCTCCGCGGTACTTCAACGGACGTAGATGTCCTTGTGGGCGTCGCGCAGAACGTTCTTTTGCACCTTTCCCATGGTGTTGCGCGGCAGGTCCTCGACGAAAAGCACTCGCTTGGGCAGCTTGAACTTGGCGAGCCTTCCGTCGAGCGCCTTGAGGACGGCTTGCTCGTCGAGCTGAGCGTCTTCGCGCTTCACCACGACCGCGGTCACGCCCTCGCCGAAATCGGCGTGAGGACAACCGATCACCGCGCTCTCCACGACACCCGGGAGAGCGTCGATCTCCGTTTCCACCTCTTTCGGATAGACGTTGAACCCGCCCGTGATGACGAGGTCCTTGCCGCGCCCGACGATATGGACATAGCCCCTCTCATCGATCTTCCCGAGGTCGCCCGTAATGAAGAAGCCGTCCTTGCGGAACTCGGCCTTCGTCTTCTCGGGCATGCGCCAATAGCCGGAGAACACATTCGGCCCCTTCACCTCGATCACGCCGATCGAGCCTTTCGGCAGCGCCGCCCCGCTTTCCGGCTCCGCGATGCGCAACGTCACGCCCGGCAACGGATAGCCGACGGTGCCGGCGAGGCGCT
>Ga0213876_10002129_pt1 | contig 11711 bp, 11 predicted proteins | sample BarmaccomBMRX_R9_FD_160113 | JGI IMG/M metagenome (GOLD analysis project Ga0213876, IMG submission 160113) | Root-associated microbial communities from Barbacenia macrantha in rupestrian grasslands, the National Park of Serra do Cipo, Brazil - RX_R9 | ecosystem: Host-associated > Plants > Roots...
TGGCGGGTAACGGGTGGCGGGTGGCGGTCACACGGCGGGCACAGCGGGTTTGGCGGGCACAACGTAAGAGTTCACACGGCGAACACGGCGGGCCACGGCGACCACGGCGGGAAGAGGAGAGAGTTCGGGGTAACCTTAAGCGCGGAGGGGCGTCACATAATATCCATAATCACACACTTGATTATAATCATGCGACGGCTCTGTGCTTTTCCAGACAGTTGCGCCGGGTTACAACAATCATCGAAGACGTACACCGTCGTGCATTATGAATTCGCCGCTTATCGACAACGCTTTCGACCCCAACGGTCAACTCTCGCCTGAGGAGGATCTTCGGACCAGTGACGCGCCCGTCATGGCGCAAACCGCATTCGAGCGCTGGGTTCTGGTGGACGGAAAACGAGCCAGCGTGATCGCGGGTTCCAGGGTGGTAAGCTATCACGAACTTAACCGCCAGGCTGAGGGCATCGCCCACGCCCTGGTCGAGGCCGGGGTTTGTCCCGGACACTTCGTGGGGATTTGCCTGCCGCGTTCGGTCGCACAGATTGCAGCGGTGCTGGGCGTATTGAAAGCCGGGGCCGCCTGTCTGCCCATTGATGCCACCGATACGGCCAAACACATTCAGCTCGTTTGCCGGGATGCGCTGACCTCGTTCATCCTGACTTCCGCGACGGCCAGCCACATGTTGGCCGCCGTATCCGGCCGGAAAATGCTGGCGGACGTGCTCGTGCATGGCCCCACGGGAGGAGGTACGTCGTCCTGTCCGGCCCAAGAGGATGCGCCTGCTTACCTGATGTATACCCCCAGTCCGAACGGACTCCCGAAAGGGGTGGTCATGCCGCATCGCGCTCTGGTCAATCTGCTGCGTTGGCATGAACGCGCCTTGCCGAGGCCGGCGCGTACCCTGCAGCTCGCCCCGCTCAGCTCGGATCTCGCGTTCCAGGAAATCTTCAGCACCTTAAGCGCGGGCGGCACGCTCGTGCTGATGGACGAGGCGCAGCGCCGTGATCCTAAAGGGGTGTGGAATCTGATCAAGGCAAAGCAGGTCGAGCGCCTGTTCGTTCCCGCTGCGGGTCTGCTGCAATTAGCCGCGGTGGTGGATGGACCGTGCCGCTTGCGCGAGGTGATAACCTTCGGTGAGCAACTGCGCATCACCCCCCAGATCCGGCGGATGTTTGTCCTGCTGGCGCCCTGCACGCTGCGTAATCAGTACGGCCCGAGCGAGACGAACGCGGTAACCGATTACGAGATGGGCGGTTCGCCGGTGGACTGGCCGGCCCTGCCGCCGGCCGGCAAGCCGATTGATCGCACCTACGTCACGCTCGAGCCCATTCCCGGCGGCCGGCCTGATCAGGGTCAGATTCTCATCGCCGGTCGATCCCTGTGCGACGGTTACCTGTACCGGCCCGATCTCAACGCGGAAAAATTCGTGGTGCTGGAGGATGGACGCCGCTATTTCCGGACCGGAGACCTGGGGGGCTTCGTTGAGGACGGCAACCTGCAGGTTCTCGGGCGCATGGCGGCGAAGTGAAGGCACCACCACCCGCCACCCGCTACGCGTTACCCGTTACTAATAAAACCTCCTGATTTCCGAGAGCATGCGCCGGACGTGGGCGTGGCGCTCACGGGGTTTGAGAATGTGGTAGCAACGCCAGGGATCACCCCAGCGCAGGATCTCGATGGTGACGTGCCGGACGCCCCAACTGTTCATTTCGCCGCGTGACGGGCAGTAGAGGTCGATGGTGTTGCGTCCCGACAACGCCCATCCGTAATCGTCGATTTCGTAGACCTGGCCGGTTGCAAGGAGCAGGAACCGGGTACCGGCCGGCCAGCGCGCCCAATCGGCGGCGGCACTGCGGACCGGGCCGCGGGTCAGGATATTGCCGACCGCGCTGTGGTTTGTGTAGCGCAGGTGATCGCTTTCGGTATGCGTGTAGGCCGTGGTCCGGACCTTCATGAACTGGCTCCGTTTCAGGGGCGGCTCGTAGGCGGGCAGCCGGCGCGTCGTGGTGCAGCCGGCCAGGATGAGGAGCAGCAGCGCCAAAGGTAAGCCGAGCCGGACCAGACGGGGCGTCATGGCCCGCATGATAGTGATCCGGCCTTGATTTGGGTAGATTTTAGCGTTTGGCCGGGAGGATTTGCGTAGCGCGGATTTGTAGTCTAAAACTTGGCCGTGCAGTGCAACCAGCGCTTACGTCTCGTTCTGTTTGCCGGGAACTTTTTCTTGCTTTTGCTGGCCGGACCGAGCGGCCTGCCGGCGCAGTCGGTTGACCGGCCGGCGCCGCGCGCAGAGTTGGTGGTGTCGCCGCCGGCCGCGGTCGCCTCCCAGGTTCAGGAACCCGGGTTGGCGGCCGCGCCACCCATCCGGTTGCTGCCGTTCAATACGGTTGCGGTCGATCCGCCGGGTATCGAGGGATTGAGGCATTACCCGGTGGAGGCCCCGGATACCGTGGCTGCTTCAGCGATGATGATCGATGCGCACACGGGCCAGGTGCTTTATTCTAAAGATCCCGATGTGCGGCGGCCGGTGGCCAGCACCCAGAAGCTGCTTACGGCGTTGCTGGTGGCGGAGCACGGGAGTCTGGACCGCTACGTGCGGGTGGCGCCGGAAGATTGCCGGGTGGAACCGACCAAACTGGGCTTTGCGCCGGGAGAAGCTTATACGCGCCGCCAGTTGCTTGCTGCGATGCTGGTCCACAGCTGCAACGATGCCGCCGTTTGCCTGGCCCGAAACGACGCGGGCAGCATCGCCCAGTTCGCCGAACGGATGAACGCCAAAGCCAATGCGCTGGGTGCGACCGAGAGCCGTTTTGTTAATCCAAACGGGTTGCCGGTCCCGGGCCAGTTCTCGACCGCCCGCAACATGGCGCGGATCGCTTACTCGGCTTATCGCAATTCGACCCTGCGCCAGTTTATGCGCATGCCCGGCTTAAGATTCACCTACCCCTCGGGCCGCCAACGTTATTTTGACGCCACGAATAAGCTCTTGCTGCGTTCAACCATGTTTACCGGGATGAAAACCGGTTACACGGGCGTGAGCGGCCGCTGCCTGATCTCAAGCGCTTCCGATGGGAACAAAGACGTTATCCTGGTGCAGTTGGGCGGAACGCACCGCATGTTGTTCGATGATGCCGAACGCTTGTTGATGTGGGGGCTCGGGCAGCGTTCCGGCTTCTTTAACGTCGGTCCCTGAGGCGCTTAAACATCAACATCAATATCAACCGGAACCGGCCGGTCTTTAAGCTCGGCTTCGATCGCCATAAAGCCGCGCGGGGCGCCGTCCGGTCCCAGAAGCGGACTGATCGCGATTGCCGCCCAATACGGGTGACCGTCCTTGTGGTAGTTAATCAGTTCCTCGCGGCACGGCGTTCCGGCCAGGATGGCTTGCCGGAGCCGGGAAACGCCGCCCGGATCAGTTAATTTACCTTGCAGCATGGAGCCGGGTTTACGGCCGCGCAATTCGTCCAGGGTAAAGCCGCACATGCAGGTAAAGGCAGGATTAACCCACCGCACGAACCCGGCGGCATCGGTGAGGACGGCGGCTTCCGACGGGTCCTGCAAATAGGCGCTTACAAATCGTTCGATCTCAAGTTTCGCCTCAATCGACTGCAAGATCCGCCCTTTCAGCTCCGGGGGCGGGCTTTGCACGGGAGGAAGTGACGCCAACTGGACGGCGGCAGCTACTTCCTGCAGTTCAGTGGTATAGGCTAACAAGGCCGGCTGCCGCTCGAGCAAAGCTTCGTACTCAGCCCGTTCCTCTGCCGTCATCGCACCTGCAACGTATAGGCAGGCCTGGGTTTGCAGCTCCTCTGAAATCCCTTCAGCCTCAGTCTGAGACAACTTCTCTCCATCCATCGTATTCGGAAATTGCGGCATGCGGCACACCGGCTATCGAGGTACCGGTTTCGAAACCAACTCCTTTTCGATCGAAATGAAGCCGCGCGCCTTACCTTCGGTATCCACGATCGGGCAAATGGTCAAGCGCACCCAGTAAGGATGCCCGTCTTTATGATAATTTATCACTTCTTCGGTTCGGATTTTTCGCGACCGGATGGCTTTCCGCAAACGGCGCAGCACACGGGCGCCGGTCCGCGAACCGTGAAGGAGCTGGCCGGGCCTTTTGCCCTGGAGTTCGCCCAGGGTATAACCGCACATCCTTGAAAACGCGGCATTCGCCCAGGTGATATGGCTATCCGTGTCGGTGATGACAATGCAATCATCCGAGGCCGCCGCAAACCGGGCCATAAAGGTCTCCAAGCCGCTGAGTGCATCAATCGACCTGAACAATCGTGCTTTAACGCCGGGGCTCGGGGCCGGCGCGTCCTCGTCCGGTTCGAAAAGGAAACTGTCTGCGGCCGTTTCCAGGCGACGGACAGTTTCCCGTTGCAAGCGAACGTCACGTTCCATCTCCACTTCAACCTTCAAACGTTCGGATTCCGAGAAGCCACCCAAGGCGTAACAGATGGCCTTGGCCAGAGTCAGCTCCGATTCCTGCGGGCTAACTGGGACAGAAGCAGCAGTCTGGTGATGTTTCACGTTTGGAACGATTCCGGCTCAGCGCCGCGTTGCCGGAGCAACACCACACCTGGCCTATGCCGGGGATACGAAGCGTCTGCCCGGTGCAGACGCAAAAAATGTTACGCCGAAGGTTCGATCAGGGGCGGCCCACGAGAACGTGGTCCATTCCGGCGGCTTCGGCGGCTTTGATTCCCGCCGTACTATCTTCTATTACCAGGCAAGTCTTCGGCTCTACCTGCATGCGCCGGGCCGCCTCCAGAAACATGTCCGGGAACGGTTTTCCGCGCTCGACCTGTTCGCTGGTGAGGATCACAGGGAAAAAGTCCTTGAAGCCGATTGCCGCCAGGGTGCGCTCGACGACCGGCAGGGTGCCGCCCGAGGCAATCGCCACTTTTGCGCGCGCCACCACCCGGCGGGCAAACTCGGCGACCTCTTCGATGGCCTGCATCGTCGTGATGGCCTCCACGTAAAACGCCTCTTTCTGGTCGGCCACCAGGTCCGGGTCCATGCTGGTGCCGCAACGTTCATTCAGGATTTCGATGATCCGCCGGGTGGGATAACCGCCCAGGCTGTAGAAAAGATCCTCCGACATCGTGGCACCGAAAGGTGTGATCGCCTGCAGCCAGGCCCGGTAATGCACGGGCATGGAGTGGGCCAGGGTTCCATCCAGGTCAAAAATGTAACCGGCGTATTCCTTGATTGGAGCATTGAAGATCGCCATGGAGAGGAGTGTCGAGCGTCGGGTGGCGAGTGTCGAGTCACGCGGCGGGCACAGCGGGAAGAAGTTCGGGGCTCGGCGTTCGGCGTTCGGCGTTCGGAGCGGCAGAGAATGCCACAAATGAAGAGGCGCCGGGTCTGGTAATCTTTTTCTGCGTGTTCTGCGTGTTCTGCGGATGATTCCTGTCTTTCCGCCGTGTTCGCCGTGGCCCGCCGTGTGAACTCTGTCGCCGTGCCCGCCAAATCGCCGTGCCCGCCGTGTGACCTTAATCTGTGTCAATCTGTGTAATCTGTGGATGTTTTTTCTTTTCTGCGTTCTTCTGCGTGTTCTGCGGATGATTGCTGCCTCCGAACGCCGAACCCCGAACGCCGAACCCCGAACTTCTTTTTTATTGATTTTGCGCTTGATCGCCGGATGGTTGCAGCCCTGCTTATGCGCCATACCATATCCGTCCTGGTCGAAAACCGCTTTGGGGTCTTAGCCCGAGTCGCGGGAATGTTCAGCGGACGCGGATTTAACATCGATAGTTTAAATGTCGCGCCGACCACTGATGCTTCTACCTCGCGTATGACGATCGTGGTACGGGGAGACGATACGGTGCTTGAGCAGGTGACCAAGCAGCTCAACAAGCTCGTCGACGTGATCCAGATCCAGGATTTTCGGGATGGTGAATACGTCGACCGCGAGCTGGTGATGTTGCGGGTCAACACCGACTCGAACACCCGGGCCGAGGTCATGCAGATCTGCGACATTTTCCGAGCGAAGATCGTTGATGTCCAGCCTCGCGGGCTGGCCATTGAGGTTACGGGTAACGAGAGTAAGATCAGCAAATTTCTGAAGCTGATGGAGAACTTCGGCATCAGCGATTTAACGCGGACTGGCAAGGTGGCCCTGGCCCGCGTCGAATGAATGAAGCGAACCATTTTCCCCTTTGATTTTTAAACTGTTTATATGGCAGCAAAAGTTTACACCGATAAAGACGCGGACCTGGCGCACCTGCAGAAGAAGCGTTGTGCGGTCCTCGGGTTCGGGTCACAAGGACACGCCCACGCGCTTAATCTGAAGGATAGCGGCGTCGAGGTTCTCGTCGGCCTCTATCCTGAGAGTAAATCTATCCCGGCCGCGAAGGAGAAGGGGTTTGAGGTGCGGCCGGTTTCGGAGGTAGTTGAAGCGGCCGATGTGATTCTCTTTGCCACGCCGGACCTTAAGATCCGGACGATTTATGAGAAGGAGGTTGCGCCCAAGCTGGCGGACGGCAAGACGCTCCTGTTCAGTCACGGGTTCGCGGTTCACTTCAACACGATCAGCATACCGGCCGGCACCGACGTGGCGATGGTTGCTCCAAAAGGGCCGGGTCACATCGTGCGGCGGCAGTACGTCGAGAACAAAGGGGTCCCGGCCCTGATCGCGGTTCATCAAAACCCGAGCAAACAGGCCAAGAAAACGGCGCTGGCCTGGGCGAAAGGAATCGGCGCGACCCGGGCGGGCGTGCTGGAGACCACGTTCAAAGAGGAAACGGAAACCGACCTCTTCGGGGAGCAAACGGTGCTTTGCGGCGGGCTGACCTCGCTGGTCAAGAACGGTTTTGAGGTGCTGGTGGAAGCCGGTTACCAGCCGGAGATGGCCTATTTCGAGTGCCTGCACGAATTGAAGCTGATCGTGGACCTGATGTACGAGTCGGGCATCGCCGGGATGCGCTTCTCGATTTCAGAGACGGCCAAATGGGGAGACGTTTCGGTCGGACCGAAAATCGTGGATGCGTCGGTGAAGAAAAAAATGGCAAAGGCGCTCAAGGACATCCAGTCAGGCAAGTTCGCCAAAGGCTGGATCGGGGAGTATGACGCGGGGCTGCCTGAGTACAAGCGGCTGCTCAAGGAAGGAGAAGTTCATCCGATCGAAAAAGTCGGCCAGCGTCTCCGTTCGCTGATGCCCTGGATCGCGAAGAAAAATCTTAAGGGCGCTCAAGCCAACTATTGACGGGCGCGGCGGCCGCGGCCGCGGGTGCCTTACTGCCTTACTCGATGTATCGCGACCGCGATCGCAACCGGCCTAGGGTGACCAGCTCCTTCTGAGCCGAACGGGCGAGACGATCCTCAATCTGAGACGCAAGCCGGAAGAGGAATTCCGGGCTAAGGTCTACGGGTGTATTGACGTGGGAAGGTTCGTCTGGGAACCTCCGTGGCACCTGTTTCCAGCGCCTGTTGTCCATAACAGCGTTACTACTGCTTACGTTGGTGTGGGTAAATCTCTGTTCCCCCGGCCCTGAACGCCATCCTGAGTGCCGAATGTACTTGAGTTCTCAAACCGGTCCACGGGAAATGCCCGATCCGCAACGCGCCCGGACCCTGGGATTTGGGTCAGGGCAGGGGGTCACACGGTGGGCACAGCGGGTTGGGCGGGCACAACGTAAGAGTTCACACGGTCACACGGTGGGCACAGCGGGTTGGGCGGGCACAACGTAAGAGTTCACACGGCGAACACGGAGAGCCACGGCGACCACGGCGGAAAGAAGAATTACAGGGTTGACATGGGCGGTTCTCCCCCATGATCGCCCCGGCACCCTAACTGAGCAGCAATTGGCGAAGTTCCTGGACGCGCCGGCCGAACAGGTCAACGACTTGCTCGATTGGTTCGGGTGTTTCCATGTCAACGCCGGCAGCCCGCAAGGTGTCCAGCGGGTAGCGCAGCCCTCCGGACTTGAGAAACCCGAGGTAAGCTTCGACGGCAGACGGGCCGTCCTGGCGTACGCGGTGGGCCAGGCTGATCGCGGCGGCAATGCCCGTGGCATATTTATACACGTAGAAGGCCGAGTAGAAATGGGGAATGCGCAGGCATTCCAGGTCAAGCTGCGGGTCCAATGTGAACCGGGGACCGAAATAGTCGGCCAACAGTTCATGGTAAACCGAGGTAAAAGTCTCGAGGGTCAGCGGGCCCCCTTCCTCTTCGATCTGATGGATTCTTTTCTCAAACTCGGCAAACATGGTCTGCCGGAAGAAGGTGCCCCGGATGTCCTCGACCTGGCGGTCGAGCAGGTAGGCGCGCAGGGGTGGGTCTTCGGCCCGTTCGAGCATGTAATGGGTGAGCAGTTCCTCGTTGAAGGTCGAAGCCACCTCGGCCAGGAAGATGGGATAACCGTAGTCCTGGAACCGCTGATGTTTTTGCGCCAGCCACGTGTGCATCGAATGCCCGGCCTCGTGCGCCAGGGTAAAAACATCCGAGAACACCTCGGGCTTGTAGTTCATCAGGATGTAAGGCGGGTTGCCGTAGCTGGAGGAAGAAAACGCGCCGCTGCGTTTGCCTTTGCTCTCATACCGGTCCACCCAACGGCTTTTCAGGCCGTTCCGGAGCACCTCGACGTATTCCGGTCCCAAAGGGGTAAGCGCACCGCACACGAGGTCAATGGCTTCGTCGAACGTGTGCCGCCCTTTCACGGCGGGAACCAGGGGGACGAAGGTGTCGTACTGATGGACTTCGTTGAGCTTCAGCAGCTGCTTGCGCAGATCATAGTACTCGTGCAGGACCGTCAGGTGTTTGCGTACCGTCTCGATGAGATTGTCATAGACGCCGCCGGGAATATTGTCGGCGAAAAGTGAGGCGGCGCGGGCCGACGGGTAGCGCCGAACCCGGGCATAGAACACGTCCGCCCGCACGGAAGAAGCCAGGGCGGATGCCAGGGTGTACTGGTGATCCTGAAACTCCTGGTAAAACTGTTCGAAGGCATTGCGGCGCAAGGAACGGTCGGGCTGGTGCAGCAGGGCGATGTAGTTGCTTTGCGACAGGGCAATCGTCCGGCCCTCCGCATCGGTGAGCACGCCGAACTTCATGTCGACGTTCGTCAGCTGCGAAAACGTTTCCGCATGACCGCGGATCGCCGTCGAGCCTGAGGCCAGGATGCGTTCCTCCGCCTCGGAAAGGGTGTGCGGGCGGAACCGGCGGATCTTTTCCAGGGCGGCTCGCCATTCGTCCAGGACCGGATCCTGCAGAAAGGCCGTGAATGTCTCATCGGGAATCTGCTGGATCTCCGGAGTGATAAACGCCGTCGCTTCACGGATTCGGGTGAACAAGTTGGAGAGTTCAGCCTTTCGCGCGAGGTTCGCCGTGTTGGAGCTGTCCTCAGCATTCTTGAGCGAAACGTAATGTCCCAACCGTTCCGAGAGAAGATCGATTTCCTTTTCGAGCTCCAGGACAGTCCGCAGGTCCTGCGCCGAGCGGCCGAGCGTGCCCTTCTTTTCTACCAGTTGCGGGTAGATGGCCTTTAACGTCTCCAGCCTTTGGCGGTACTCGGCCTCATCCGCGAATAATCGGGAAAGGTCCCAGGTGTCTTCGGTGGGGATGTCGGCTCGGGTGGGGATCTGGGCAATGTTGGTCGTCGTCGTCATACAAAAAAAAGCAAGGCGAGCCCGCCGCGATACCCGGGCGGGTCCCGGCCGGTGCCAACGTGGAGCGATGAATGCCTCGGTTCAAGCCCTTGGGTGCGCCTGATCGTAGGCCGCCTTCAACCGGGCCGCCGTGACGTGGGTGTAAATCTGGGTGGTCGAAAGGTTAGCGTGCCCGAGTAAAGACTGGACGCTGCGAAGGTCTGCGCCGTTGTCGAGCAGGTGCGTCGCAAAACTGTGACGCAACTTGTGGGGAGAAATTTTCAACGGGATGCCCGTTTCCGCCAGGTATTTCTTCAGCAACAACCAGACCGAACGCGCCGAGATCCGTTTGCGAAGCTTACTGATGAACAGCGGCCCGGTGTGAACGCTGGCCGCCTGACGGTATTTCTGGATGGCGGTGAGGGCGGCCTGGCCGACCGGCACGATGCGTTCCTTCCTGCCTTTACCAAAAACCCGGACCGATTCGGTGTAGAGGTCAACGTCCGCCACGTCGAGCGCCACCAGTTCGCTCAGACGCAGCCCGCTGCTGTAGAACAGTTCAAGAATCGCCGCGTCGCGGGTTGCCGCCCAGGGCGGCGCCTGGTTTTTCCGTTCGGCGGCCGTAGGTTTGGCCAGCAGGTTGTCCACCTGTTTGACGGAAAGGATCACCGGCAATTTCTTCTCCATCTTCGGCAGTTGCACCTGGTTGAGCGGGTTCTCAGTAAACCCTGCCCGTTCACGCAGGTACCGGTAAAAGCTGCGGAGCGCCGCAAACGTCAGCCGGACGTAGGAGCGCGCCATGTCTTCCTGCATGCAATTCAGCAGGAAAGCACGAAAATGGGCCGGGGTGGCCGTGTGCCAGGAGACTTCATCGCCGGCGAACTGCTTAAAGCGGTTCAAGGCATGGCGGTAGGCCGTGATGGTACGGGGGGAGGCATTCTTTTCGACCTCAAGGTGCTGCAGGTAGCGGTCAAGCAAGCGATCCTTTTTTTGGTGAGCCATGCACGCCGGAAACGCGGCGACCCTCCCGGCGGGGGTCGCCTGCTGATTTTTTTTACATCCTGGATTTAGTAAGTCAGAACGACGCTTACTTCGCGCCCATCGGGTTGGTCAGGTGCGCCGGCTGCACGGTTGCGCCCACGTCGCCCTGGCGCTGGGTCGTGCGACGAAACGAGAGGATCGCCGTCCGGGCTTCAACGTTGTCCGGTGAAATCGCGATGATCGGGATCTCGAATTCCTGGTCCGGAAACTTGAAGTGGTACCGGAAGGTGCCGTCAGGGTTAAGCTGGACGGGTTGGCCGGCAATGAAGACCTTGGCGCGCGGATCCGTGCCGCCGTAAAAGATGACTTCGGCGTTCACGTGCATGAAGAAACCGCGCTCGCCGTACGGCTGTTCGCCCCAGCTGGCGCCTATGCCGCTGAACAAGCTCGACTCAGACCAGAGTTCCGACCAGCTCGAGAAACTGGATTCCAGGCCGCTCCAGAGGGCCTGGCTTTCCGAACCGAACGCACCCGAACTCAGGGTTTCGGAGCTCAACGACAAGAATTCCGAACCCCCGCCCAGCAGGAGGGCCTTTTCCCAGGACAGCAAAGATTCTGAACCCAGCGAACTCAACAGCTCCAGGCTGGAAAAGATTTCGCCGAAACTCGCCAGCGCGCCGCTGCTCTCGACGCCGCCGAGGCTTTGAAGCACTTCCTGTTGCCAACTCGAGAGCGACTCGCTGCTCACGCCGAGAGAAGACAAGATTTCACTGCTCAGACCCAGCGAGGACAAAGTCTCGCTGGTGAGGCCAAACGAGGATAACACCTCACGGCTCAACCCCAGCGAGGATAGTGATTCACTGCTCAGGCCGAGAGAAGAGAGCGATTCACTTGCCAAGCCGAAGGAAGAAAGCTCGGCGCTCGAAGTCTCCAGGCCGAAGCTGCTGACCCCCGCGCTCGAGGTTTCCAGGCCGAAGCTGCTCACTTCCGCACTGGAGGTCTCCGCGCCGAAACTGCTCACTTCCGCGCTGGAGGTCTCCGCGCCGAAACTGGTTACTCCCGCGCTGGAGGTTTGTGCGCCGAAGCTGGTCACCTCGGCACTGGAGGTTTGTGCGCCGAAACTGGTCACCTCGGCACTG
>Ga0213876_10002130_pt1 | contig 11697 bp, 9 predicted proteins | sample BarmaccomBMRX_R9_FD_160113 | JGI IMG/M metagenome (GOLD analysis project Ga0213876, IMG submission 160113) | Root-associated microbial communities from Barbacenia macrantha in rupestrian grasslands, the National Park of Serra do Cipo, Brazil - RX_R9 | ecosystem: Host-associated > Plants > Roots...
GACTGAGTTCACACGGCGAACACGGCGGACCACGGCGACCACGGCGGGAAGAGGAAACGGGTCGGAGTTCGGAGGTCGGGGCTGGGAGCCCGGCTCTGCCGCCCGGGATCTGTACATGGTTTTAACAGATTCGGAAACGCAGCCGTCGGCAACGACCCCGCGGCCCGGGCCGCCGGGCGCCGTTTTGCAGAACTTTTGGGTTGAGGGCCCGCGCTGGGCGCTGCTGGGCGTCGTCCTTGCGGCCCCGTGGGTGTACGGAGCGACGCGCCCTTGGGCGAGGCTGTGGCTCACCGAGGTGCTGCTCGGTCTGACCCTCTGGTTCGTCGCCGGACGCGTGGTTGTGCGACGGTTGCCCCGGATTCATCGGGCGGCGGCGTTGTTTACGCTGCTGCTCCTGCTGCAGGGTTGGGGCATGGCCTGGAACGCCAGGCAGCGATTCCGGCCGGAGGTGTTTGCCTTTACCACGGTGCCGAGTCCCGTGCCTTGGTTGCCGGGTGTGGTCGACGCCGGGATTGTGCAGGAGCGGCTGGCGCTGGTTACCGGGTTGGTGGGCGCTTTCTGGGTGGCAGGCGACCTCGCGTTCCATGCCCGGTGGCGAAAACGGTTCTGGACGGTGCTGGCCCTGAACGGGGCGGGCATCGCCGCCCTGGGACTCGCCCAGCGCATCACGGGGGCCGAGGGAATTTATTGGGGATCGCCCGTGGACACCGGGGCGACGTCATTTTTCGCGACGTACCGTTACCACGCGAACGCGGGGGCTTTCCTGAACCTGACTTTGCCGTTCCTGATCCTGAAAGCGGTACAGGTTTTTGGCAGGTTATCCGGAGCCGGCCACCGGCATTACGGGATCCGCTCCGGCGAACCGTGCGTAATCGAAAGCCGGTGGCGCAGGCTGGCCAACCTGCTGGAACGGGTGTTTCTGCCGGCGGCGGCACTGGTGACCGCGGCCGCGGGTTTCGTGAACGTGTCAAAGGCGGCCATGGCAATTGAGATCCTGCTCCTCGGGGCCGTCCTCATTTTCTGGTCGCTCGGCCGGGCCGGAAAAGGATTAGGCCGGCGGGAACTTGCGCTGGGCACGTTGCTCGCCGCCCTGGCCGGAGGAGTCATCTGGGCTTTCGGCTTTGAGGTTTCCTTACACCGGTGGCAGGAATTCCTGGCGGATTTCTCCTCCAACCCCCGATACCTCGTGGATGAGATCATCGTCCGGCGGGTTTTGAGCATCTCGGGATGGTGGGGCTTCGGCGCCGGGACTTTCCGGATCATTTTTCCGTTCTTCACCAGACCGTGGGGCGACCGGGTCGGGGGCGTCTGGGAGTACGCGCACGAGGATTACCTTCAGACCCTGGTGGAATGGGGCTTTATCGGGGCGGCGCTTTGGGCAGCCCTCTTCCTCGGAGGCTGGGTGACGGCGGTGGCCCGCCGCACGCAAAGCAGGGTCGCCTGGCCTGAGTCGACCCGGCTCTTTTCGCTGGGTTGCCTGCTGTCCCTCACGGGGGTGGGGTTGCATGCCCTGGTGGATTTTCCGCTCCAGATCGCCTCCCTGGCGCTGTACACCGCGGTGGTGCTGGCGTTTCTCTACCACCTGCCCGCCGAACCGCTTGTCCGCAGAAAAAAGGCATCCGCAGGCAAAAACGAAATGATCCGCAGAACACGCAGAAGAACGCAGAAAAGGAACAAAACGTCCACAGATTACCCGGATTAACACCGATACTGGTCTTTACTCCCGGCGGGCGGCGGCTGATCGCGCGGTACTCCAAAGCCGGGGGCAAATAACCATCCCGGGGTGGAGGGTGACATGCCTTCAATTTTTCTAATCTGTGTTAATCTGTGTAATCTGTGGATGTTTTATTCCTTTTCTGCGTTCTTCTGCGTGTTCTGCGGATCATTTCGTTTTTATCTGAATCGGCGTGATCCGTGGATCAAAACAGCTCCGGCTCCTGGGGCCGGGTGGCTTTGGATTTGCGGCGTTGCGAGGGAGAAGGCTTGGGCTTGCGTCGCGTGGTTTCCCAGCTCTTGAGCAGGGCTTTGAGGCGATTAATTTCCTGCCGGGCGGAGGTGATGTCCTGTTTAAGCTCTTTTTTGAGCTGGGCTCCGAGCTTGTCGAGGTCCTTCCGGGTTGAGAATTGCCATCCGGGATGCTGCTGAGCCATCCTGATTTGATTTTTGACCGCCCAGAGGGCCACCCGGTGATTTTCGGCTTCGGCCCGCAATTCCCAGACGGTGGTTTGCTGGGGGGTCTCGATTCCGAGCGAGTATTCGATCCGCGCATAGACGGTCCGCAACCGGTCAAGGTCCCGGTTATGGTAGGCCGCTTGCAGTTCATGCCAGAGTTCCGTGGAGATCGCCGGATCAAGCTTCGGGTCGCGCCGGTCGGGGTGCAGGATACCGACCAACTGGCGGTACAACGTTTTAAGGTGCGTTTCGAAGCCGGGCGCATTTCGCGCCGGTCCGGGGAGGGTATCGATAAGCCAGGAGAGATCTTCACCGAACGCGTCCTTACTGAAGCGCCTGACCTCCTCCCGGAAAGCGGCGCGCGCGTCAGGCGGCATATTGTCATGCATAAAGTGCTTGAACTGATCCTTCATCGCCGCCTCGAACTCCGCCTCATCATCAGGATCAGCGTCTTCGGGTCCTTCCGGCTCCCCCGGTTCGCCGGCAGCCCGGCGCGCTTCCTCCACCCGGACCTGCGCGTACGCTTTCTGCGGGGTCATTCCTTCGAACCAGACGCGCTCCTGCACCTCGCCGATCACGGCTTCAAGCTGATTCAGTTCTGTTTCCGCCTCCCGCATTTCGGTCAACAACTCGCCGGCAATACCTGAGAACCACCGCAAGAAGGCCGGTTGTTCGGCGTTCAAGAAGCGATCCAGTTTTCGGGTTTCCCTTTCCAGGGCTTTGCGCTGGGTTTGAATCCGTCGAAATGCCGCTTTCCGAATCGCCTCGGTATTGAGCACGACGAGGGGACCTCGCCGTTTCTGCCGTCCCTGGCGGGGTGGTATCGAACGCGGGTGTCTCCCCGCTTTCCGCGGTTTGCGTGGCATCCCCTTTTTTCCACGACGAAGCCGACGGGTGCAAGCCGGCAATGGCGGTCAGGTTATAGTTACAAAGGCTCCACTCGATCAGAGGCAGGGAAATTTCAATTTTGAGGAATAATTGAAATTTTGAGGTTTACTTGACTGCACCCGATCGGCATACGTAAGAAAGCACCCGAAAGCAGGCCGGAATCGACCCCGTGAAACGCGTTGATGATAATTAAATCTTTTGAAACGGCGGCAGCGCTGCTGGTCGCCGGTTTGATTTTCACGTTTCCCCTATCAGTGCTGAGAGCGCAGGTGTCTCCTGCGCCGGCCACGAACCCGCCTGGCCAGGAAACGCCGGCGGCGGCCGGCGGCGGCGAGTTGCAAAGAATCCTGGTTACCGGCACGCTCATCCCGACGGCGGAAACCGAAACGGCGCTACCGATGACGACTTACGACTCGGCGGCGCTTCGCGCCACCGGTTCGACGGCGCTTTCGGACTTTGTGCGTTACATTCCATCCGACTTCGGGGCGAGCGGCAACCAGGCGCAGAACTTTTTCTCAAACACCAGGGTGGCTGAAGTCGCCCTGGGCTCATCGACGATTGACCTCCGCGGCCTCGGTGACCGGTACACCCTGACGCTGGTCAACGGAGTTCGGGTGGGCGCGCTGCGCGACGTCGGCCTGATCCCGCAAAATTTCGTTGACCGGATCGACATTCTCAAGGATGGCGCCTCTTCGCGCTACGGTTCCGATGCCGTGGGCGGGGTGGTAAACATTCTGCTGCGCAAGGCCTTGCCGAAAGGCGAATACGCCGAGTTTGACGTCGCCTACCAGAACACCACCTCCGGCGACGCCGGCGCGCTTAACGTGACCGCGTTGGGCAGTTACCGCGACGATAAAGAAGCCATTATCGCGGGCTACGACTATTACCATCGAAATGCGCTCTTTGCGCGGGACCGGTTCATCACCTCAAATTCGGATACCCGGCGCCTGGGCGGGGCGGACGAGCGTTCATCCATTTTCCCAGGTTCGATTTTCGTTCCCACCGGGACGGGAACGGCGCAATACACGACGGTAAACCCGTTCGTCAATCCGGCGAGCGGCGCCGATTACCGGCTCGACCTGGGTACTGCCAGCCCCTACGACGAATATAATCTGTTCCGCGACGTTCCGACGATGCCGTCGTACGAGCGCAACTCAGCGTACGCCTCGCTCGAGTACACGGTTGACCCCACCTGGCTGCACTTAACCGGCACGTTTCTCTACACCCGATCGCAGTTTAAGTCCGAGTTTGCGTCAGTGCCGGATTCCGACATTGCATTCGGCGGCGCGACGAACAGCCCTTACTACCCGCTCTTTGCGGACGTGCTGGGGCCGAGTCCGACGGTGAACTACCGTTCTTTTGAGCTGGGGCCGCGCGTGCAGCTTTGGACCAATGAAGTTTACCTTTTCCAGACGGGCGCCAGCGGACAACTACCTTCCTTCAACGAAAAAGTCTATTCGCCGATTCAGTGGGAAGTAAATTTCTCGAGCGAAGAAAACGGCGCCACTGAATACCATAAGGGCGGTTACCGCGACGCCGTTCTGAGCCAGGAACTCCTGAGCGGGGAATTTAATCCGTTTGTGTCGATCTACGGGCCGCGCCAGGGCACCGTCGTGGTCGGCGGGGTGCCTTACAGCTACAATAACGCTGCGGCGCTCGGGCAGGCAGCGTATGACGAAACGGAGCGTTTCCCGCAGACGTTACGGGTGATTGATGTCGACTTGCACACGACGCTTTTGCCGGACCTGCCCCAAGGGGGGCTCACCCTTGCCGCCGGTTACGAGTACCGCTGGGAGACCCTCGGCAGTTATTATGGGCCGTATTCCCTGGCCGGCGACGTGCCGGGATTCAACGCGGTCAGCTTTAACTTTCTCGATCGCAGCGAAACGGGAGCGATCTTCGGCGAGGGATTACTGCCCCTTATCACGCCCGAGATGAAAATCCCGGGCATTTACTCATTCGACGTCGGCGCCGCGGTCCGTTATGAGCGCACCTCGCAATCCGGACCGGACCCGCGCACGAATGGAGAGGGGTTCGTCGTGAGTCACTTCCACCAGACGGTCCCGAAAGTCACCTTGCGATACCAACCCATTCAGGACGTCACGTTGCGGGCTTCGTATTCGGAGGCCTTTCGCACCCCGGATCTGAATGATCAGTTTCTGGCCCAGGAGATCAGCTTTCCGGAGATTTTCAACCCCGGAACCGGAAGGATCGAGGAACCTTCGAATGGGGTTATCGTGGGCGGCAACCCCGATTTGAAACCGGAGACGGCCCGGCTCTATACCGCCGGGATCGTCTGGTCGCCCAAATTTGTACCGGGCACCCTGACGTTAAGCGCGGATTATTACGGCATCTACCAGAAGAACCTGGTCCTGATGGGTGACCCGCAACCGATCATCCAGGCCTACTTTTCTCAAGGTCTGTTCTCCAACCTGATCTCGTTTAACCCGGACGGAAGTTTCAACCAGATCAACGCGGTTGCCCTGAACGTTGCCAGCCGCGACGTCGAAGGCCTGGATCTGAGTCTGGTTTACCAGACGCCGCGGTTTGACTGGGGTCAGCTGACACTTAACACCGAGTGGAATTACACGCTGAAGTACAAGGTCCAATATTCCGCGGGCGCCCCGGTAACCAACTACCTGGGAAGGTATTCTGACCCGGGTAACGGGGATTTGTCCCCGGGAGCGATCCCGTACTGGAAAGGGTACGTCGACCTGGCCTACCAGCTTGGCGGGTTCGGAGCCGGGCTGCGAGTCAACTACGTCGGGGGGTATTGGGACGACCCCAACGCCATTCAGGTAAGCCCGCCGGAGCGAAAAGTGCGGGAATACACGACGCTGGACCTGCGGATTTCCTACGAGATCAAGAGACCTGAACCGATTGCGGCCGACAACCGTCTCACCGCTTCCTACGGGAAGGATGGCAAGGAGATCACCGCGCCGCCGGGCACGTACGGCAAGCCGTCGTGGTGGTCAAGGCTCCTGGGCGGCACGACCATCCAGGCCGGCGTCAACAACGTGTTTGACACCGAGCCCCCCTTTTCTGCCGGGGCGGCCGCGTCCCAATTTACGACGTACGACACCTCGCTTTACGACATTCGCGACCGCGTCTGGTACGTGAGCCTGCGCAAAGTGTTCTGAGCCAGCCCCGCGTTTTTGCGGGTTTACACCGTCCGGTTTGCGGGTAGGAGAAGGGGGTATGCAGCTTGAACAAGGGGCCCTCTCGAGGGCCAATGAATGGCTGGACAGCCTGGTATGTTACGTGCCCGGCAAGCCGGTCGAAGACGTCGCCCGGGACCTGGGGCTGGACCCGGGGCAGATCGTCAAACTCGCCTCCAACGAAAACCCGCTGGGACCGTCGCCGAAAGCAGTCGAGGCCATGCAGGCCGCGCTGCCCAAAGCCCATTTCTACCCGGATGGCGGCGCTTACCATTTACGTACGGCGATTGCCGGACGGTTCGGCCTGGACCTGGAAAATGTCGTCCTGGGCAACGGTTCAAACGAGATCATCGAATTTCTCGGGCACGCCTTTCTGCAGCCCGGTGACAACATCGTGGTCGCCCGTCACGCCTTCTCGGTTTACCGGATCATGGCGCATTTGTTTGGCGCGGAGACGATCGAGGTGGATGACCCCGGGTTCGTAGCCGACGTGGACGCGATGGCCGCCGCGGTGAATGCCCGAACCAAGGTCATTTACCTCGCGAATCCGAATAACCCCACCGGCACCGTGGTGGATGAAGCGCAGCTCGACCGGTTGGTGTCGCTCGTGCCTGATTCGGTGGTGATCGCCCTTGACGAGGCGTATTATGAATTCCTTTCCGGGCCGCCCGACACGCTGAAGTACCTCCGGGACCGCGATAACGTAATCCTGCTGCGTACGTTCTCCAAGATCCAGGGCCTGGCCGCTCTCCGCATCGGGTTCGGCCTGGCCCATCGCCGGCTTATCCAGCTTCTCCATAAGACGCGCCAGCCGTTCAACGTGAATGCGATCGCGCAAGCGGGCGCCCTGGCGGGTTTGCAGGATGACGAACACCAGGCGCGGACCCGGGAAATCACCGACCAGGGACGCGCTTTCCTGCAGGAAGAGCTTGCCCGCCGCGGGCTGGAGTTCGTGCCGAGTTCGGCCAATTTCATCCTGGTCAGGGTGGGCAACGGCCAGGACCTGTTTCAACGGCTCCTGCGGCGCGGCATGATCATCCGGGCGATGAATGAGTATAAATTGCCTGACTGGATCCGGGTCAGCATCGGCACCCCTGAACAGAACCGGCGGTTCATCGACGACCTTGACGCCGTGCTAGCCGCGCGACGTACCGGTTGATCCGCAGAGAACGGAAAAAGATCCGCAGAACACGCAGAGGACGCAGAAAAAGAGATGGGCCGGGCGAAATGGAAGAAGATGACGACGTTCTCTCTCGATCGCCGCAACGGGATCCGGAGACGTACCGAATTCTCGGGGCGGCATTCGAAGCCCAAAGGGAGTTGGGGACCGGTTTCCTCGAGCCTGTTTACCAGGAGGCGCTTGCCATCGAGCTCAATTTGTGCGGAATACCGTTTGAACGGGAGAAACCAATCCCGGTTTTCTACAAAGGCAGGCAGCTAGGTCACCCCTATAGACCGGATTTCCTCGTAGCCGGTCGAGTGGTGGTGGAACTTAAAGCCCTTGATGCCATCAGTAATCGGGAAGTGGCCGAGGTGCTTAATTACTTGAGAGCAGCACGGTTGGAGAAAGCGCTGCTGCTGAACTTCGGAACCACGCAGTTGCAGTTTCGCCGTCTCGTGCGCCAGCAGGTGACCAAAAATCAGGATTTTTCTGCGTGATCTGCGTGTTCTGCGGATATTTGTTTTCCCGCTGTGTGACCTAATCTGTGTAATCTGTGGACGATTTTAGTCTGTAATCTGTGGATAGTTTTCATCTGTGGAGGTTTTGTCGGACACGATTGCGGCGGTGGGGACACCGGCGGGTGAAGGGGCGATTGCGATTTTGCGCGTTTCCGGACCGGAATCGAAGCGGATCCTGGACGCCGTTTTCAAGCCGCGGTACGGCAAGGCGGTGACGCGGCCGCGTCACGCTTACTTCGGTGCGATCGGGGACGAGACCGGCGTTCTGGACCATGGCGTCGCGATCTGGTACCGGGCGCCGGCAAGTTACACGGGTGAAGACGTGGTCGAACTCAGCTGTCACGGCGGTTTACTGGTCGCGCAGCGCATCCTTGAACTGCTGTTGAGGAAAGGCGCGCGGCTCGCTGAGCCCGGCGAGTTTACCCGGCACGCCTTCCTCAACGGGAAGATGGATCTGACTCAGGCCGAAGCCGTCATGGACCTGATCCGGGCCCAGACTGACCTTGCCCTGCGCGCCGCCAACCAGCAGCTCAACGGCAACCTGGGTGCCGATCTGCTCGAATTGCAGGACGGGCTGCTCACCGTCCTGGCGCACGTGGAGGCTTACATCGATTTTCCGGACGAGGCGATTGATCCGGAGACGGCCGGCGCCCTGGCCGGGCGCGTGGAGGAGATCCGGGGACGCATCGATCAGCTGCTCGCCAGCGCGGAACAAGGCCGGATTCTCCGGCACGGTTTGCGTACGGTGATCTACGGGCAGCCGAACGTCGGCAAGTCAAGTCTGCTCAATTTATTGCTCGGGTTCGAACGGGCGATCGTGAGCGAGCTGCCGGGTACTACGCGAGACACCATCGAGGAGGTGATCAATGTGCAAGGTATCCCGGTGCGCCTGATCGACACGGCCGGGGCTCGACTGACCCAGGACGTCCTTGAACAGGCCGGCATCGACCGTACCGCCCGTGAGCTCGGCGATGCCGACCTGGTGCTCTGGGTGGTGGACGGCAGCGCGCCCCGGCCGGCCGGCCTCGCCCCGCCGGCGCAACATTACTTGTTGATCCTGAACAAGTCCGATCTCGGCAGCCATCCGGATTGGGACCGGGTGCCGGACGCGATTCGCTTTTCCTGCCGGGAACGCCGGGGGACGGATGCCTTGAGAAAGGCCATCTTCGGCTTTTTCCTGCACAGCGGCGGCGCCAGCAGCAGCGGCGAAGATTTTCGCATCGCCATCAGCGTGCGCCACCAGCGCTGTCTAACCCGCGCGCGAGGCGCCCTGGAAGAGGCGCTGACGAGTTTCCGCGAGGAAAACTCTCCCGAGCTGACTGCGGTGGAGCTCCGCGAGGCCCTGGACGCCATCGGCGAGGTAGTCGGCAAGACTGACACGGAAGATCTGCTGGGCAGGATCTTCAGCGAATTTTGCATTGGAAAGTGACGCGCCGGCCAGGACGCGGCGCCATTTTATCTTCCTTGGCTGACTCGTCCGTTCTGATCTAACAGTCTGGTGTGGATTGGTATCAGGACATCCTCCGGCCCGTTTTCTTCTGCCTTGATCCCGAGTTCGCGCACGATGTTAGCCTCCGGACGCTGCAATTTGCATCCCGGGCGCCGGGCTTGCTGCGATGGTGGTTTACCGGCAGCATCGCGCCCCGGCCTCGAAAGGTGTTCGGTCTAACCTTCCCTAACCCGGTGGGCCTTGCAGCCGGGCTCGATAAGAACGCTGCGGCCATTCCCGCCTGGGCCGCGCTCGGTTTCGGGTTTGCCGAGGTGGGAACCGTCACGGCGGAGGCCCAGCCCGGGAATCCGAAACCGCGGCTCTTCCGGTACCCTCAACATGAAGCTTTGGTGAACCGGATGGGATTCAACAACGACGGCGCGGGCGCCATCGCCGGCCGCATCCGCGCGGCACGGGGACGACCCTCCTGGCCCGGAATCCCGCTCGGCATCAACATCGGAAAAACCAAGGTCGTGCCGCTGGAGCAAGCAGCGGAAGATTACCTGCACTCCTTCAGGCTGCTCCGGGACCTGGGCGACTACTTCGTGCTGAACGTGAGCTCGCCGAATACGCCCGGGTTGCGAACCCTGCAGGAACGCCCGGCGCTCGGCGCCCTTTTCCGGGCCGTCCAGGCGGAGAATCCGGGCAAACCGATGCTGGTGAAGATCGCGCCGGACCTTGGTTTTGAGCAAATCGAGGATGTGCTCGCATTGGTGCAGGAACATGGATTGGACGGTTTGATCGCGACCAACACGACCCTCAATCACCAGGGGCTCGGCAGCGCCCAGGGAGAATCGGGAGGTTTGAGCGGGCGCCCGTTAGGCGGGCGTTCTTTGGAGATCCTGCGGTTTTTAAAGGCGCGCACGTCTATCCCGGTGATCTCTGCCGGCGGCATCATGGATACGGCCGACGCTCAGGCGAGGTTTGATGAAGGTGCGGACCTGATTGAACTCTATACCGGTTTTATCTACGGCGGACCGGCCCTGGTCCGGAGGATAGTCCGGCGCATTCGGTGATCGATCAAATAAGCGACTCAGTTAAGATAAAGAGCGAATTGATCAAATCGTAGCAACTGACTGGAACGCGACAGAAAATGGGAAGGCGCGCCGAAGCGCGCCTTCCGGTGACTGTTGGTTAATCGGTTGTTGGTTGTGGTTGGCTTCTATTTTTTGATTGAGATTAACGACGGCGAAAATCGCGGTCACGTCCACGGCGCGAATCCTTCGACCCGCCGCCACGCGAAGCGTCAGCCTGGAAGAACCGATCCTGGCGAGCTTCTGGCGGCCGCGCCTCGTTTACCGTCAGGGGACGATTATCGAGGGAGAACCCGTTGAACTTACTGATCGCTTCGCTGGCTTGTTCATCGGAACCCATCGTAACGAACCCAAACCCACGCGACTTGCCGGTGAGTTTATCCTGAATGATCTTTACATCAACGACCGTGCCAGCCTGAGCGAACAAATCCTGCAGATCCAACTCGGTGGTCGCGAAAGAAAGATTACCTACGTACAATTTAGCAGACATAAATGACTATAACCTTGGACGCCTCCTCGAGCAGGCACTAGCCCATGGTGGACCCAATCGCCAATGAGTCGAAACTCCTGACAATCACCCCGAACGAAAAGAAGTCAGTAATCGCGTACGGCATGAAGCCGCCGGTTTCAAGTTAATCTTTCCGGACGGCCCTAGAGAGAACCCCGGAAATGGGATCAGGAGGGTTCCGAGGTAAACCTCATTGAATTTCGCAGGCGGCCTTCACGAAACAACGGCCGGCTCGAGCACCGGAGCGGCCTGGGCGCCCGTTTCGGCCCGGTAATGGAATGCAACGGAGATCAATACGTCGGGATGCAGGCTTTGGTGCACCGGGCAGGTCCGGGCGGCGTTTTCGAGGGCGCTCCGGTGCGGATGGGAGGCCGGCAACGGCACATGGATATCGACGTGCAAGGTGCCGATCCGGCGTACCGGCTGCTGAACCATCTCCTTGGCGACGGTCACCCGGGTGCCGCGGAGGTCGATCTCGTGCCGGGCGGCGAAAATCCCCATGACCGTGACCATACAGGTCCCGAGCGCCGTGGCTACCAGGTCGGTCGGCGAAAACGACTCGCCTTTGCCGCCGTTGTCGACCGGTGCGTCAGTGATTAATCGGGTGCCGGAGGGACCGTGGACGGCCTGGGTGTGAAGCTGGCCCTGGTATTCAATCTCGATCGTGACCATGCAAGCATCATCGATCATTGATAACCGGCGATCAACCACGGGGGGTGGCGGGTGTCGAGTGTCGAGTGTCGAGTGTCGGGTGGCGGGTGGCGGGTG
>Ga0213876_10002131_pt1 | contig 11697 bp, 8 predicted proteins | sample BarmaccomBMRX_R9_FD_160113 | JGI IMG/M metagenome (GOLD analysis project Ga0213876, IMG submission 160113) | Root-associated microbial communities from Barbacenia macrantha in rupestrian grasslands, the National Park of Serra do Cipo, Brazil - RX_R9 | ecosystem: Host-associated > Plants > Roots...
CTTACGCGCAGGGCATGAACCTCATCCGCGCCGGCTCCGAGAACTGGAAGTGGGACATCAACCTCGGCGAGACGGCGCGCATCTGGAAGGGCGGCTGCATCATCCGCGCGCGCTTCCTCGGCAAGATTAAAGAAGCCTACGACCGGCGCCACGACCTGCCGAACCTCCTGCTCGACCCGGACTTCGACGCCTACATCCAGGGCGCGCAGGCCAACTGGCGGCGCGTGGTCGCCACGGCCGCGCAGGCGGGCATCCCCATCCCCGCCTTCTCGGCCTCGCTCGGCTACTTCGACGCCTACCGCACCGCAGACCTCCCGCTCAACCTCACGCAGGCGCAGCGCGACTTCTTCGGCTCGCACACCTACCAGCGATCCGACCGCCCCGACGCCGGCTTCGTCCACACGGAGTGGGAGGAGCTTTTGGAAAATCAGAAATGATGAACGATGAATGATGAGTGATGAATGACGAAATCTGGCCGCGCAGCCGCATCCATCGTTCACCACTCATCATTCATCATTGGTGCCTACTGATGAGCACAGCCACCGTCGTCGAAAACCCCCTGCGCGTCGGGATGCGGCTGGGGCGCGCGGCCGAGCCGTGCGCGGTCGTCATCTTCGGCGCGTCCGGCGACCTCGCCAAGCGGAAGTTGATTCCGGCGCTCTACCGGCTCGTGCAGGAGAGGCTCCTGCCGGCCGAGTTCGCCGTCGTCGGCCTGGGCCGCACGCCGATGTCGGACGAGGAGTACCGCGACAAGATGAAGGAGGCCGTCGCCGAGTTCTCCGAGTCGAAGAAGGTTGACGAGGAGGTCTGGCGCTCGTTCGCCGCCGGCCTCCACTACCTCCCGTCGAACATCGACAACGCGGAGAGCTACCGCGAGCTTGCACAGCGACTCGAAGAGGTCGCGGGCGCGCGCGGCACCGGCGGCAACCGCCTCTTCTACCTCTCGGTCGCGCCCGAATTCTACGCCGAGGCCGTCAAACAGCTCGGCGAGGCGGGACTCTTAAAACAGGATAACGGCTGGGCGCGCGTCATCATCGAAAAGCCCTTCGGGACGAGCCTGGAGAGCGCGCGCGAGCTGAACGAGCAGATTCTCCGCCACCTCGAAGAGTCGCAGGTCTACCGCATCGACCATTACCTCGGCAAGGAGACCGTCCAGAACCTCCTCGTCTTCCGCTTCGCCAACGGCATCTTCGAGCCGCTCTGGAACCGGCAGTACGTTGACCACGTCCAGATTACGAACGCCGAGACGGTGGGCGTCGAGGGGCGCGGCGGCTACTACGAGAAGTCGGGCGTGGTGCGCGACATGATCCAGAACCACGTCTTCCAGGTGCTCTCGCTCGTGGCGATGGAGCCGCCCGCCTCGCTCTCGGCCGAGGACGTGCGCGACGAGAAGATAAAAGCCATGCACTCGGCGCGCGCGTTCACGCCCGAGCGCGTGCGCGAGGAGTGCGTGCGCGGGCAGTACGGCGCCGGGGCCATCGGCGGCGCGGCCGTGCCCGGCTACCGCGAGGAGAAGGGCGTCGCAAGGGATTCGACGACCGAGACCTACGCGATGGTGACGATGTGGTTCGACAACTGGCGCTGGTCGGGCGTGCCCTTCTACATCCGCTCGGGCAAGCGGCTCGCCAAGCGCGTCACCGAGATCGCCATCCAGTTCCGCGCCGCGCCGCACGCGCTCTTCGGCCGCGCGATGGAGGAAGTGGCGCCCAACCAGCTCGTCATACGCATCCAGCCCGACGAAGGCATCACGCTGCGCGTCGCGGCCAAGGTGCCGGGTCAGGTCACGCACATCCGCGACGTGAACATGGACTTCCGCTACGGCGCGTCGTTCGGCGTCCAACTGGCCGAAGCCTACGAGCGCCTGATCCTCGACTGCATCCTCGGCGACTCGACGCTCTACGCGCGCAAGGACATGACCGAGCGCGGCTGGGAACTCGTCTCGCCCATCCTCGAAGAGTGGGGGGCGCACCGAGAGGACGCGGACTTCCCGAACTACGAGGCCGGCTCCTGGGGGCCGGAGGCGTCTTTTAAATTGCTCGAACAGCAGGGGCGACACTGGCGTCGTCCGTAAGCTCAGATGGAAACACAGGCCAGCACGACACAGGTATCTCTGGCGAGGGGCATCGACGCGGCGAAGCTCGAACGCGAGCTGGGCGCGATGTGGGCGGAGATGTCCGCGCCGGAAGGCGAGAGCGGCGCCGCGGGCGTCGTGCGCGCGTGCGTCCTGAACCTCGTGGTCTACGCCGAGGGCGCGGAGGAGCGCTCAGAGGTAGACGACCTTTTGAGCGAGGTCGTCGAGCGCCACCCGTGCCGCGCCATCGTGCTCGCGGCGGAGCGCGGGGCGCGGGAGGCGAGGCTCGAAGCGTTCGTCTCGACGCGCTGCCAGCTCTCCTCGCGCGGGTCGAAGCGCATCTGCGGCGAGCAGATCACGATTGAGGCGGCGGGCTCGGCCGTCGCCACGGCCTCTTCGGCGGTCGCGCCGCTGCTCGTGCCGGACGTGCCGGTCTTCCTCTGGTGGAAGGACATCCCGCATTACGAAGACAGGCTCTTCACGCGCCTCGCGGGGATGGCCGACCGCCTCGTCATCGACTCGGCCTCTTTCGACCGGCCGCACGAAGACCTGCGGCGTCTCGCCGAGCTGCTCGCGGGCGGGCGGATGCGCCTGAGCGATTTGAACTGGGGGCGCCTGACCTCCTGGCGCGCGCTCGTCGCGGGCTTCTGGGACGTGGCCGACTACCGCGACTCGCTCGCGCAGATCGAGAGAGTCTTCATCGAGTACGACCCGCCCGACCTCTCGCACGAAGAGATCGCGCCGAAGGCGCTGCTCGCGCTCGGCTGGCTCGCCTCGTGCCTCGGGTGGGAGGTTTCGGACGAGGGCTCGACCTTCGACGGCAAACTCGCCCGCTTCAACTTGAAAGACGGCGGCAGAAGCGTGGAAGCCGTGCTCGCGGCCACGGACGACGTGGCGGGGCGCGACGGCTGGCTCACCTCGCTGACCATCTCGACGGCCGCCGGCGACGAGTTCTTCGTCGAGCTTTTGCTCGAAGAGCGGCGCCTGCGGACGGGCGCGCGCCTGCGCGGCGCGGGGCACGCGTGCGAGCGCGTGCTCGGCTACGAGGCGCGCACAGAGGGCGAGCGCCTGAGCGGCGAACTCGACATCCTTTCGAGGGATGAGGTATACGAGGGCGCGGTCGCGTCGGCGGCGCGCCTGCTGGCGGCGCTCGGGTCGTGAGCCTTCAAACAGAAATTCAAGTGGGGGACTTCTCGGACACAGATGATTATCGCGGGTGACATCGGCGGGACGAAGACGAACGTCGCGCTCTTCGAAGAGGTGGCGGGCAGGGTCGGGGCGCCGCTGGCGCAGCAGAGCTACCCGAGCGCGCGCTACGGCTCGCTCGAAGAGATTCTCAGGGACTTCGTAAGTCAACACCCGCAGGCGAACATCACGCACGCCTGCTTCGGCGTCGCCGGCCCCGTCGTGCGCGGCCACATCGACGCGACGAACCTCGCCTGGAAGGTGCACGACGTGAAACTCGCGGAGGCCGTCGGCGTCCCTTCCGTCCGCCTCATCAACGACCTCGAAGCGACCGCCTTCGGCATCGGCGAGCTGGGGCCGGAACAGCTCTACACGCTCAACGAGGGCGAGGGCGAACGCACGGGCCACCGCGCGCTCATCGCGGCGGGCACGGGGCTGGGGATGGCGGCGATCTATTACGACGGCGCGGGCTTCCACCCGATGCCCTCCGAGGGCGGGCACGTCGATTTCGCCCCGCGCAACGCGCGCGAGTTCGAGCTGCTCACATACCTGCGCGAGCAGATCGGCGGCCGCGTCTCCTACGAGCGCGTGCTGTCGGGCATCGGCATTCACAACATCTACTCTTTCCTGCGCGACCGCGGTTACGGCGAGGAGCCGGCGTGGCTGGCCGAGGAGATTCGGACGGGGGACGCCAGCGCGGCCATCTCCCACGCCGCGCTCGGCGGCGGGAGCGAGCTGGCCGCGACCGCACTCGAAATCTTCGTCGAGGTCTACGGGGCGATGGCCGGCAACCTCGCGCTGCTCCTGAAGTCGGTCGGCGGGCTCTACGTCGGCGGCGGCATCGCGCCGAAGATCATGCCGAAGCTGACCGACGGCACCTTCATGCGGAACTACGTGGACAAGGGGCGCATGTCGGGGCTCGTCCGTTCGATCCCCGTCCGCGTCATCCTCGACGACAAGACCGCACTCTACGGCGCCGCGCGCGCCGCGCTGATGGGCGGGGGGTAGGCGCTTTGAGCTCAGCCGAGACGGAACCGAACGTGCTCATCTTCGACGACGCGGAGTCGCTCGCCCGCGCGGCCGCCGCGCGCGTCGCCGAACTCGCGCGCGAATCAATCGACGCGCGCGGACTCTTCACCGTCGCGCTCTCGGGCGGCTCGACCCCGCGCAGGGTCTACCAGTTGCTCGCGGGCGGAGAGTTCGGGGAGGGCATCGACTGGCCGAACGTCCACGTCTTCTTCGGCGACGAGCGGATGGTGCCGCCCGACAGCGCGGAGAGCAACTACCGCATGGCGAGCGAGGCGCTGCTCTCGCACGTCCCGATCCCGCCCGAGAACGTCCACCGCATCGAAGGCGTCGGCGACGCGGCCGCCAACGCGAGCAGGTACGAGTCGGAGCTGCGCGGCCTCTTCAAGGGCGGGGAGTGGCCGCGGCTCGACCAGGTTCTGCTGGGCATGGGCGACGACGGCCACACGGCCTCGCTCTTCCCCGGCACGAACGTTTTGCACGAGACGCGCCTGTGGGTCGCGCCGAACTGGGTCGAAAAACTCGGCGCGTGGCGCGTCACGCTCACCGCGCCGGCCGTCAACGCCGCGCGCCACGTCACCTTCCTCGTCACCGGCGCGGGCAAGGCCGCGCGCCTGCGCGAAGTGTTGAAGGGGGCGCGCGACCCTTCGCGGCTGCCTTCGCAGCTCATCCGCCCGCACGACGGCACCCTCGAATGGTTCGTTGACCGCGCCGCCGCGGCAGGACTGGAAGCGGGTTCTTAACGTCACCCGCGCGCTTCGATTCCATAGCCCCGATGCCCAGCAGGGAAAGGGAAAGACTCTACGAAAAGAGCGACGCGCCCGTGCGGCCCTGGCGGAAGTGGGGGCCGTACGTGTCGGAGCGCGCGTGGGGCACGGTGCGCGAGGACTACAGCGCGGACGGCAACGCGTGGGCCTACTTCCCGCACGACCACGCGCGCGCGCGCGCCTACCGCTGGGGCGAGGACGGCATCGCCGGCATCTGCGACAGGTACCAGGTGCTCTGCTTCGCGCTCGCGCTGTGGAACGGCCGCGACCCGATTTTGAAAGAGCGCATGTTCGGCCTCACGAACCAGGAGGCGAACCACGGCGAGGACGTGAAGGAATATTACTTCTACCTCGACGCGACGCCGACCTACTCCTACCTGAAGTTCCTCTACAAGTACCCGCAGGCCGCCTACCCTTACGAGAGGCTGCTTCAGGAGAACCGCACGCGCGGCGCGCACGAGCCCGAGTTCGAGCTGCTCGACACGGGCGTCTTCGAAGACGACCGCTACTTCGACGTGTTCGTCGAGTACGCGAAGGCCGCGCCCGAAGACCTCGTCGTCCGAATCGAAGCCTTCAACCGCGGGCCGGAGGACGCGACGCTCCACCTGCTCCCGCAGCTCTGGTTCCGCAACACATGGGCCTGGTACCCCGAGCCGCGGCCCGAGCCCTCCATCACGCTCGGCCCGTCGGGCCCCGACTTCATCAGCCTCCGGGCGGCCGACGCCGAGACCGTGCCCGGGCTCGCCATCGAATACAAGCTCGGCGCGCGCCACCTCTACGCCGAGGCGGGCGGCCTGCCGCTCTTCACCTTCAACGAGACGAACGGCCCGCGCATCTGGGGCGTCGCGAGCCGCCGCCCATACGTCAAGGACGCCTTCCACCGCTACGTCGTGGGCGGCGAGCGCGTGGCCGTCAACCCCGAGCCCGCGGGGACGAAGGCTTGCCTGCACTACGCGAACCTGAACGTCCCGGCGGGCGGCTCGGTCGTCGTGCGCCTGCGCCTGACGGACGAGGTGCTGGACGAGCCCCTGCGCGACGTTGACGAGATTGTCATCCAACGTCGTCGGGAGGCGGATGAATTCTACGAAGAGGTACACCCGCCGCAGGCGAGCGAGGACGAGCGGCGGATACAGCGGCAGGCGCTGTCGGGGATGCTCTGGTCGAAGCAGATTTACCTCTACGACGTGAGCGTCTGGCTCGAAGGCGACAACCCGGCGTGGCCGCCGCCCGAGTCGCACCAGACGACCCGCAACGTCCACTGGAAGCACCTCAACTCGATGCGCGTCATCGCGATGCCGGACAAGTGGGAGTATCCGTGGTTCGCGGCGTGGGACTTGGCCTTCCACACCGTGCCGCTCGCGCTCGTGGATGCGGAGTACGCGAAGGAGCAGCTCTGGATGCTGCTCTTCGAGCAGTTCCAGCACCCGAACGGGCAGCTCCCCGCCTACGAGTGGGAGTTCTCGGACTTGAACCCGCCCGTCCACGCGTGGGCCGTCTGGCGCGTCTACAACATGGACAGGCTCAGGTCGGGGAAGGCCGACCGCGACTTTCTTGAGAAGTGCTTCCACAAGCTCCTCATCAATTTCGCGTGGTGGGTCAACAAGGTGGACGCGCAGGGCAACAACGTCTTCGAGGGCGGCTTCCTCGGGCTCGACAACATCACGGTCTTAGACCGCAGCCACGCGCTCCCCGAGGGCTCGACGCTCGAACAGTCGGACGCGACGGGCTGGATGGGGATGTTCTGCCTCAACCTCATGCGCATCGCGCTTGAGCTGGCGAAGGAGAACCGCGTCTACGAGGCGCTGGCGACGAAGTTCTTCCAGCACTACGCCTACATCGGCGCGGCGATGAAGACGATGGGCGCCGACGGCGTCGAGGTCTGGGACGAGCAGGACAAGTTCTTCTACGACGTGCTCACGCACACCGACGGCAGCCACCAGAAGTTCCGCGTCCGCTCGCTGGTCGGCCTCATCCCGCTCTACGCCGTCGAGCGGCTCGAAGAGGACTGGATCGAGCCCTTCCAGAGCTTCCGCGAGAACCTCCACTGGTTCCTCCGGAACCGGCAGGACATCGTGCAGAACTGCGTGAGCACGGTCGTGCACGACGGCAAGATCGTGCACGTCCTCACCATCGTCAACCGGGAGCAGATGCGCGGCCTGCTGGAGCGCGTCTGGGACCCCGCGGAGTTCCGCTCCGACTACGGCCTGCGCAGCCTCTCGAAGTGGCACGAGCAGCACCCCTTCCGCCTCGGCGGCGCGCAGGTCGGCTACGAGCCGGCCGAGAGTCAGGAGATGCTCAAGGGCGGCAACTCCAACTGGCGCGGCCCCGTCTGGTTCCCGACGACCTTCATGATGATCGAATCCTTGCGCAAGCTCGGCAAAGCCTACGGCCACCACCTCGCCATCGAGAGCCCCGTCCCCGGCGAGCCGCCCGTCAAGCTCGACGAGATGGCGCGCGGCTTCGCCGAACGCCTGATGAGCCTCTTCACGCGCGGCCCGGCCAACCGCCGCCCCGCCCACGGCTGGTACGAGAAATTCCAGACCGACCCGCACTGGCGTGACTACCTGCTCTTCTACGAATACTACAACGGCGACACCGGCATGGGCCTCGGCGCCTCGCACCAGACCGGCTGGTCGGGCCTCGTCGCCTCCCTCATTGACGAATGGCGCAGGTGAGCGCGTCACCTTTCCATCTCAAAAACCCAAATTTCCGTCTCAAAGACCCAAATTTCAGTCTCCGAGAGTGAACTTTGACTCTCGGAGAGCCAACGTTGACTCTCGGAGAGCCAAAGTTCACTCTCGGAGAGTCAGCGTTGGGTCTCGGAGAGCCAATTTTCCTTCTCCGAGACCCAACGTTGGGTCTCGGAGAAGGAAAATTGGCTCTCCGAGAGTGAAATTTCCGTCTTTGAGAGTCAAACTTCCTTCTGCGAGACCCAATTCTGTCTCTCCGAGACGGAATGTTGCGGCGGGGAGGGGAAAGTTTGTGGTTCCGAGTGGTTCGGCCCGGACAATTTGGCCGGACTGTGTGTTTCTAAGTCACAAATATCGAACGGTTTAGATGTAAGGTCGCGTAGTCCTTGCGAAGGGTGCCCTCTAGAATCAGTAATTTACAGTCGATCTTAGCGCATCCCTTGAAAAGGCTCTTGCGTATAGCCTGCATAAAACCTGAAGGTTTCGGTCATTGAATGAAATTTCCTGATGCAGAAAATTCTTCGGAGAAGATCTAACGTGTAATTTGTCGGCTGCTTCTAAATTGAAGAAGATGAATTTCTATATGCCTGTATCCTAACTTCTCTCCTTCAAACTAAAAGCTGCCGTATAACGTCTGCTGTTCTAAAGTACGTATTTTGTCAACTTGCTTCCTCTGCGGTTTTCCACTACATTTTGTTGTCAGCATAACCTATGAGCGGCAGAAGTTGTGCTTTCTCGCCGCACGATTTGCTAATCGGTGCCCCACTCCCAATGCGCCGTTAGCAGTGAATTCGGTTCTGTACGTAAGGAATTCACAGCGATGACCCCTATCACTTGCCCCTCTTGCAACGCCGAAACATCATCGGAGTACAACTTCTGCCTGAACTGTGACGGCCAGATAAAATGCCTCAACCCAGGCTGTAACAAACTGCTCATCGCGGGCAAGACATTTTGCTTCGGCTGCGGGCAGCCCCTGCCTTCAAAGTCTTTAGACACGCAGGCCAACAGGTACGTGCGTAAAATAGATCAGAAAGGCAGGGACTATCACGAGTACACCGAATTTAGCGTGTCCGACGACGCGGTGCGCGAACTAGCGCCGTTCATCGTGGGACAGATGAATTCACGGCCGCCTCAAAGGGTCGTTTACCAGACCAGGGGTAACGGTTCGCCCGGCGCTTCTCACGGCTCGCAAGACGGCGGCGCACTTCAAGGCCATGAAGCCCCGCAACTGCCCGCGAAAGCGGATGAGGCTCCGCAGTCAGAGCAGGATCACGAAGGGGTAACGGACGAAGGGAAGAAAGAGGTAAAGGAGCAGCCGAGGGAGGGGGCGTTGCGTTACTTCATACGCGATGGGGACTACCTCGTAGCTAAGCAAAAAGATTTCAAAGGGAAGTCCTGGAAGTTTCAGCAGAAGCATTTCATTCTGCTGTACGCCTCCGCCTACCCGCAGTTCTTCGAGAAGCCCGTACCCTCGAAGGAGCACTTAAAGACCGCCGCGCAAAAGTCGCATGTGTACGACACTAACAATTTTGCGAACTACCTCAACCAGACAGTTCGCAGAGAACTTACCGAGGTGAGCAACGGTTTCGCCGTTACTGACGATGGCGAGAAGGAGATCAAGAAAATCATTGCTCTCATTGAGGATGAGAAGGCAAAAGCCGGATACCCTTATTGGGATCGTAGTTCGGCCGGCCCTGCAAAAAATTCGAGATTGAGTAAGGGTGAGAGGGACACGATAAAGGAGTGGGCGAAGGATAAAGTCCACCTGGGAAAATTGGATGTTCGCGACATCAGCTCCCCGCGTGACTACGCGCTCGTCGCCCTCTGGATTATTACCGTCCACCTGAAGAAAGCCGAGGCGGTTCGCTGGAACCACGCCTACTACTATTACAAGGAGAAGTACAAAGCCATCTCGGCGACGCCCAACGCCTTCCGAAAATCGCTCGGGAGGAAGATCAACGAGAAGTATTTCAAGAAAAGCGGGGAGGAATTCTACCTGACTTCAGACGGGCGTAAGCAGGTCGAAGGGTGGATCGCCGGAAAACCGATTGAAAAAACGGCCGACGAAGGTGACGAGGACGAGTAATGGGCGTCGCGAGAAACCAAGTCCTGGCAGCCCTGTCGCCGCCCCTGCCGACCGAGATCGTTGAACACCTGCTTGATGATTATTTAGACATCAAGCAGCATTTCGCCTTCCGCAAATTCCGGCCTAGCGAACTTAACGCCGGACGATTTGCGGAGAGCGTCTTGCGTTTGATCCAGCACCTAGATAACCCGCCGTACACGCCGTTCGGGACGCCGCTCGGTAACACCGACAACATCGTTCGGCGTGTGGAGAACAATTCGGGGCTGCATGACTCTTTGCGCTTTTTCATCCCGCGCCTCGCCCGCATACTTCTCGACGTGAGGAACAGGAGGGACGTAGCGCACGTCGGCGGGGACGTGAGCCCCAACCTGTCGGATTCTCTATTCGTGTCTCACAGCGCGGACTGGATTCTGACGGAGATACTTCGCATATTCTACAGTTGCTCCGTAGATACGGCGAAGAAAATCGCCGAAAGCCTCAACGAAATTAATGTCCCTGTCATCGCGGATGTCAACGGCTTCGTCCGCGTCCAGAACACGAAGCTGGATTACTCAAGCAAGACTCTCGCGATCCTGTATTACAAGAACCCCTCGAAGGTTCGGGATTTGGACCTGATTAAGTGGACGAAATATTCAAATGCCTCGAAGTATAAGAAAGAAATTCTAAAGCAGTTAGATGCCGATGCGCTCATTCACTACGAGGACGGGCTGTGCATTCTCCTCCCTAAAGGCATCGTCTATACTGAGAAGTATATATCGATGGAACTCTTGGTCTAAACTACTACTTTCTGTGAGGAATGTTGCTACGTAACAGCCTAATCCCTCCTATCGGTATTAGATATGAGTCGGGGGTGGTTTCAGTAAACGCGGAGTCCGGTTAACGTCTGATAGGTGGCATGTTCTGAAGATTGAAAAGGCTGTATTTGTAGTAGGAGAGTAGCGCCAGTAGAGTCTGCCTCTGCCACGAATCGTGCGCGCGCAACTCTTGCGGCATTCGGCGGCATGACTGTCCGCCTTTAAGCTCTAAGCCGTAGCCGTCGCAAATGAACTGTGTGTGATCGACGCGCCCCCGCTCGTGTAGATCACGGGCGAGAATGTCAAGCGCCTTCTTGAACACGCGTTTAGGGCATATCCATGCTTTCATCCATTCATAGCAAGTCTGTGCCGGGGGGAATCTTCTCGGAAGGGCATGCCACTCAGCGCGATTACTAAGCACCCACCAGATGCCCGCTATAACCTCCCGGCTGCCCCAGCAGGCGTCATCATCCTGTTCCTCACCTCTATAACGAGGCTTACGGAGCAGGCGACCGACGAGTGCCCACTGCTCATCCGTTAACCCGCCAACGCCCGTGAAATGTAGCGGCGGTTCCTCCCTTAAAATTCCTTCAGAAGCCTTGAACATGCAAAAAGCCGTCTCGTCGAGCCGAAAGCGGCTCAGCCCCTTGTCGGTTTGAGTCTCCTCACAAGGGCGGACGAAACCATCTAACACGGCCCTCACCAACCTCCCGACGCTCAGCCCCGCCTCGCCGCGCACGCTTTCGACCACGGAGAAGATGGTGTGCGTCGTAGAAGTCGTGGGGCATGAACAGGCCGTTGCTTGCGTGCCGGTGCGTAGCCTATGCCTAATCTCTTCGAGTAGCCGCTCCGGGGCGTCGGGGGCGAATCGCCACTCCCGAAAGCCGTCGGCGAAAGGGCCGCGCAACGCCGTCAGTGACCCGTTACCAATTAACTCCAAGGTTACATCCGGCATAGCGTTCAGCCGGTCGGAGACCTCGTTCAGACCGATAGATTGGTCGAACCTGCTTTTCAGCGTAACTAGTCGTCCCTGAAAAAGTCTGAAGCCGACGAAAACATTGAGCAAAGCGAGGTGTGC
>Ga0213876_10002132_pt1 | contig 11693 bp, 12 predicted proteins | sample BarmaccomBMRX_R9_FD_160113 | JGI IMG/M metagenome (GOLD analysis project Ga0213876, IMG submission 160113) | Root-associated microbial communities from Barbacenia macrantha in rupestrian grasslands, the National Park of Serra do Cipo, Brazil - RX_R9 | ecosystem: Host-associated > Plants > Roots...
GCATGCTCGCCCCTCAACTTGAGAATGACACTAAGTAACTTCCACAGGACAAAATAAACGCGCGGGACCGCCATCGATCCCGCGCGCTCTTTGCCGTTACGGGCTGGTGTAGTTGCCCGTGCTGCAGCCGCCGTTGCCGCCGTTGTTGGTGGTCAGCCAGTACTGCGTAACCGTGAAGTGGGCCGAGCCCTGGGTGAGCTGGCCGCTGCCGCCGCACTTGTCGCCGATCTCGAAGCCGTTGGCGTCGTTCCACGCCTGGGGCCAATCCGGGAAGGAGCCCGGCGTCGGCACGTTGTCGGTGGTCGCTTCGGCGAACTCGTGGCTGGCCGCGAAGGTGACCGAGTTGATCGACGAGCCGCAATCCGGCTCGACCGCGTAGAACACGTTGTTCTTGGCGAGCTTCACGTCGTTGGTCGCGAAGTGATAGGCGCCGAAATCGACGCAGGACTGCAGCCCGTCGAGGCTGATCGACACGTTGCGCGGGAAGTAGATCATGTACAGCGTGTTGAGGTCGGACATCGGCAGCTTGCCCTTGTTGATCTGGTGCAGCAGCTCGGTCTGGACGTCCTCATCCGTCAGCGAGGTGTTGGTGTTCTTCGGCTTGATCTGGGTCTGGCCGAGATAGGTGCCCAGCCCGATGACCTGCTTGGTGCCCCTGTGGCCGTTGATCGCCTTCACGCCCTTGGTGCTGTAGATGCCCATCTGGGTCAGATAGGTCGATCCCACCAGCGCGTTGGACAGGCCGTCGGCGGTCGTGACGATCGTGGGATTCACGGTCGAGCCCCAGATCACGTTGACGACCTTGACGTTGGTGAACACCGAGCCGCCGTAATAGAAGACCTGGCCCGACGGCGGCGGCACGCCCTGCTTGCGCAGCTTCTCCATATATTGCTTGGTCGGCATGATGTGATAGCCGCCGTGGCGGAATGCCTGTGCCGGAACGGCGAGGGTCAGCGCGCTGAGCGCCGCGGCCGCGATGGCCAAACTACGCATGGAGGCAAGCATTTCGAACTCCCCTTGAGTGGAACGGGCGAGCGCACCCTGGCTCGCGGCCGCGAGGACAATGTTACGCCTGCGCAAGGTTGGCAAGCGGCTTCGCGAGGCCGTGAAAAGATGAGATTCAGTCTCAAAAACCAATTGTCACGGCCCGCGAATGCGGGCCGCCCAGTTGGGTTCTGCGCAGCGCATGCCGTTGTGCGAGGTCAGAGCGAAACTTGCCGGATGCCGTAAGGCTTCACCGGGGTGGCCCGCATTCTGTTCAGCCTGGACACATAGCTGACAGGTGTTCGGGGAGATGGTTGACACATTCTGGCTTGGAAGAGGCTTTCGAGGAGGCCATCCATGCCGTGGCTGGAGGTGTCGATCGTGGATCAACGGCGGGAGTTCGTGGCTTTAGCCTCTTTGGAGGGATCGAACCGGCGCGAGCTGTGCCGCCGGTTCGGGATCGGCGCGCAGACCGGGTACAAATGGCTGGCACGGGCGGCAGCCGAAGGCGCTGAGCTGAGCGATCGCTCGCGCCGGCCGCACACGAGCCCGTTGCGCAGTGCAGATGCGCTTGAGGCTTCGGTGCTTGCGGTACGCGATGCCCATCCGGCCTGGGGTGCGCGCAAGATCGAGCGTTGCTTGATGCGCGACGGCGTTGAACCGCCGGCGCTGTCGACGATCCACGCGATCCTCAAGCGCCATGGTCGCGTCGTGCCGCCGGCCGGCAAACCGGGAACGCCATGGCAGCGCTTCGAGAAGGAAGCGCCCAATGCGATGTGGCAGATGGACTTCAAGGGCCACATGCCGCTGGTGCGCGGCGGCGACTGTCATCCGCTCACCGTCATCGACGACCACTCGCGCTATGCGGTGTGCCTTGAGGCCTGCGCGAACGAGCAAGCAAATACGGTGCAAACCGCCATGACGCGGGCCTTCGAGCGCTATGACCTGCCCGACACGATCCTGGCCGACAACGGTTCGCCCTGGGGCGACGAGCCAAAGACGGCCTCTTCGACGTCTGCTTCGGTGCCTACAAAATCGCCGAGATAGACCTCAACAAACCTGTCAGCTATGTCTCCGAACAGGTGTCAACCATCTCCCCAGGCTGAACAATCCGCGGGCCATGACAATCGGGTTGAAAGTCAGAACACCTCACCGAACAACTCCTTCATCGCCGCCCAGGAGCGCCGGTCGGTCGCGGCGTCGTACCTGAACCCCGGCATGTTCATCGCGTCGACGGACCGGTCGGTGAAGCTGTGCGCTGCGCCGCCATAGACGAGCAGCTGCCAGTCGGCGCGGGCCGCGTTCATCAGCTCGGCGAACTTCACCTTCGCGGCGTCGGGCACCAGCGGATCGTCGGCCCCGGCGCAGACCATCACCTTGCAGGACGGGATCGGGCGCTCGTCGCTCTCGGGCAGCGCCACCGGTCCCGCCATGCCGGGATGGAACGCCACGACGCATTTGAGCGCAGGCGCGGCGCGCGCGAGCTCGAGCACCACCGCGCCGCCGAAGCAATAGCCCACCGCCGCCAGCCGCGCCGGGTCGACGCCGTCCTGCGCCTTCAGCACCTCGAGGCCGGCAAGCGCGCGGGCGCGCAGCTCGCCGGGGTTGCCGGTCATGCTCTGCAGCAGCGCCATCGCCTGCTCGCGCGTCGTCGCGGTGGTGCCGTACATGTCGAGCGCTAAGGCGACATAGCCCTCGTCCGCCAGCATGCGGGCGCGCTCGCGCGTGTGCTCGGTGATGCCCATGCCCTGGTGACAGACGAGCACGCCCGGCCGCGCCCTGGCGCCGTCGGGCGCGGCGAGATAGCCCTTGAGATCGACATTGCCGGATTTGTAAGCGACGTCCCTGGTCAACATCGTGCCCCTCGCGCATCATCGCGGCCTTCGACGACCAGGATGACGCAGCATGAAAGTCCAAGGCAACTGCCATTGCGGCCGCATCGCTTATGAGGCGGTGGTCGACCCCGAGCGAAGCGCGATCTGCAACTGCACCGACTGCCAGACCTTTTCCGGCTCGCCGTGGCGCGCCAGCGTGCCGGCCAGGGCGGAGGACTTCCGCCTGCTCCGCGGCACGCTCAAGACTTACGAGAAGACCGCCGAGAGCGGCACCAGGCGGCTGCAGGCCTTCTGCGGCGATTGCGGCTCGGCGGTCTATTCGACCTCGGTCGAGAACCAGACGCTGTTCAACCTGCGCCTCGGCGCGCTCGACAAGCGGGCCGAGCTTCCGCCCAAGCGCCAGATCTGGATGAGCTCCGCCTTGCCCTGGGCGCTCGACATCACCGCCGTGCCGGGCGTACCGAAGGGCTGAAAAGAAAAAGGGCCCGCCGGCTTTGCGACCGGCGGGCCGATGTTCCCAGGGCGGGCGCCCGATTTCCCGAGCGCCCCGATGGTCTCAAGCGATGCTCAGTTCGCGGGTTTGCGCACCGCCGGCCTCTTCGAGACCATGTGGTTCGGCGCGGCGGTCGAGTTCGCCGGGATGAGCGACGACTTCAGCGCCGTGATCGTCGCCGAAGGCAGCTTGCCCGGGAAGTGGCTCAAGTCCACCTGCGTCGCCGACGACGGCTCGTGATGGCAGGCGAAGCAGCCGGCCTGCGAGCCGTTGTTGCCGTCCGGATCGTAGCTCAGCGAGTTCATCTGCAGCCAGGTCTCGATCGCGGTGTTGGCGAGATGGGTGAAGCCCACCGGCGCCACGTAGGGAAGCCCGTTCACCTGGCTCTGGAAGATCTGGATGCGGAAGTCGTTGTTCGGCCCGATGGTGGGCTTGGTCCATAGCGTTCCGACCAGCTCGTAGTTCTTCCACACGCCGGACAGCTTCGGCATGATCGTCGCGTTCAGGCAGGCGACGTTGCCGGCGTTGTTGGTGCCGGGCGTCTGGCAGTTGGCCTGGCTCGCCCCACCCGCCGCCAGCATGTCGGTGCGGCAGATGTTCGCCTTCACCCAGGTCTTGCCGTCGCCGCTCGGGTTCGGGTTGGTGTTGCATTGCGGGTTCGCGGCCGTGACCGAGCATGTCTGGCTGGACATCACGCCTGGCGGAACGGTGCTGGGATCGAACAGGCTCCATGGCTGGCCGGTCGGCGAGTTGGCGCCGATCGGACTGCTGCCGCCGGGCGCGCAGTCGGGCGCGTTGGCGACGTGCTCGAACGAGGCCCAGATCCATTCGCCGTGGCTGAAGGTCTTGTTGACGTAATGCAGGCCGATAAGCCCGAAGCGGCCCTGGCAGAAATACTGCGACGACGGGCAATTGGCGGGCGTGAGGAAGTCGCGCCACGCGGTCTTGACCTCGATCGAGCCGGGCTCGGGGCTTTCGTTGGCGCCGGCCGGCGTCATCCAGATATTGTTGTTGGCGCAGAGGTTGTTGTTGCTCGGGTTCGGCTTGCAGACGCTGTTGTAGCCCGCCTGGCTGTACAGGTTCTGCATCACGATCGAGTTGTACATGTTGATGTCGAAGCGGATGTCGTAGCGCACCGCGTTGCCCTTGACGTCGAGAAGCTCGTCGCCGTCGCCCGCCTGGTTGAGGTCCAGATAGGCGGTCTGAAGCGCCGTCGAGCCGCCGGGATAGGCGCCGGGCTTCGCGCCCGTCGTCAGCACGTTGTACCAGGGCGCCAGCTGCATGAAGCGCGGCGTCGACTGGCCGGCCGCGGTCTGCGTGTAATAGAGGAACTGGTTCCACGCAAAGGTGTGCAGGTCGCACACCGTCTGCGCCGCGCCGGAGATCGCAGGGACGCCCTGCACCTTCGGATAGGGGTAGCCGACGTCGGCCATATAGGACGGGTTGCTCACGTTGATCGACACGCCGTTCGAGAACGTGCCGGTACAGGACGTCGCCGGCGGCGCGGTGGTGGTGATCTTGGAAGCGGTGGTGGTGGTCTTGGAAGCGGTGGTGGTGGTCTTGGAATGGGTCGTCTTCTTCGCGGCCGCGGCGTCCGCTGCGGTGGCGATGCAAGCCAGCGTACAGATCGCGGCAATGAATACCGATTTGCGCATGGGTGCCTCCTCCCTACTTTAGGAAGAGTATAAATGGATTCTATCAAAAGGATAAATGGGACTCGCACCTTTCCACCTTACGGCGCTGGCGCCGGCCGCTAACGCGGCGGTAGATTTCCTCTCCACTCGCCCAAAGGAGAAAACATCATGCGTGCGCTTCCGCTCGCCGGAGCAATGCTGCTCGTCACCACGGCGGCTTTCGGCCATCACGTCCACAGCCTGACCTTCCAGCAGAAGATGGGCAACAAGTGCATCGTCAACATCTACGGCACGCCCGCCGCCGACACGCTGGGCAGCGCCACCAACACCTGCCACGAATACGTGCTCGGCAACGGCGGCGACGACACGCTGATCGGCGGAACCGTCAGCGACACGCTGAACGGCGGGCCCGGCGCCGACCTCATGACCGGCAACGGCGGCCATGACGACTACGCCTACAACAATGTCAGCGACAGCACCCCCACCGCGACGGACGAGATCACCGACTTCAGCGTCGCGCACGACACGATCGACCTGTCCACGGCCTGCGCCAATGCAAGCGTGACCTGCACCTGGATCGGCAACAGCCTGTTCCACGGCACGCCCGGCGAGGTCGCCTTCGACGTGGCGCAGATCTATCGCTGCGATCCCGTCACCCACCAGTGCGGCGACTTTTTCCTCACCACCGTCAGGGTCGACATCGACGGCGACGGCATGGACGACATGGACATCTGGCTCGACGGCCAGCTGAACTCGCTGAGCGCGTCGAACTTCATCCTGTAGCCTCGGCCAGAAGGTCGGGGCGGTCCGTGCAGATCGCATCGAGGCCGAGATCGGCGAGCCGGCGCATGTCGGCCGGCTCGTCGACCGTCCAGGCGCCGACCTTCAGGCCCAGCGCGCGCGCTTCCGCCACGCTCGCCGCGTCGATATCGGTATGGGTCGGGAACCAGCCGTCGCCGCCCGCCGCCGCGATGGCGCGCCGGATCGAGCCGCCATGGCTGCAGGCGTCGAAGCCCGCCGCCCAAGGCGAGGTTCCGGTGCGCGCCCAGTAGCGCAGCATCTCGAGCGCGGGCTCGGACGGCGGATCGTCGACCGCCGGCGGCCGGCCGGGCTCGAACCAGCTCTGCGCCAGCGTGGTGAACCAGCACTGCGCTTGCGGCGCGATGGTCTTGGCGTGCAGCAGCCCGTGCCAGTCGAAGCCGACGAAGACGGTGCGGTCGAGATAGTCGCACTTGCGCAGCACCGCGGCCGCGGCCTCGGCCAGCGCGACCGGGTCGGCCGACAGGTCGCGGTCGGCGAAGGAAGTCTTGAGCTCGACGAAGAGCAGGAACGGCTTCGTCGCCGCGGCCGCGACCTCGACGACCTCGGCCAGCGTGGGGATGCGCTCGCCGTCGCGCGCGGCGGCGAAGGGATGCGTGCGCGCATAGTCGCTCGCGGGATCGGCGCGGCCGATGTCGCAGGTCTTCAGGCCTTCGAGCGACAGGTCCTTCACCCGCGGCGTCGGGCGCTCGAGGAAGCGGCCGTCCGAGCCTCGGCAGATCTCGGGCTTGAGACGGTAGTCGTGGAACACCACGACCTCGCCGTCGCTGGACAGCTGCACGTCGAGCTCGGCGCCGTCGCAGCCGCGCGCCACCGCGTCGCGGAAGGCCGCCAGGGAATTCTCGGGGTTCAGCGCGGCGCCGCCGCGATGGGCGATGTTGAGCGGGATCATGCCTGCGAAGGTCGCGCGAACGGCGCGCGCCGTCAATTCGGCGAATGGCGCGCGGTCAATCCCGGCGAATGGCGCGCGGTCGATTCCGGCGAATGGCGCGTGCGGTCAATTGAGCCAGCCGCGCTCGGTCCAGAACGACACCGACAGCACCAGCCGCGTGCGCGTGTCGGCGGCGAGCACCGGCAGCGACACGACCTCGCGCGACATCACCGTGTCGCCGCCCCAGTGCAGGCTGTGCTGCGCCACGTGCGGACGGTTCCTCGACAGCACCTCGTCCAGCTCGGCGGCGCGGGTGAGATATTCGCCCGCCCGCAGGACCTCGGAGAGCAGCATCCCCGTCGGATCGAAGCCGTGGAAGCAGAACACGCCGAAGCCCGCGAGCCGCACGCGGAAGTCGCCCTTCACGCGCTGCAGCAGCACGGTGTGCTTCAGCCACTTGGCCCAGCGCCGCGTCGGGAAGTGCCGGCCGAGCACCATGCCGCCGAGGCCGTCGCCGTCGCGCGTCGCGCTGCGCCAAGCGGCGACCAGCGCCGACGCGTCGGGATGCGTCGCGGTCGCGAGCCGCGTGCGCCGCGCGGTCAGATGACGCTGGCGGACCGGCGATTGGCTGAGCACGAAACCGAGCGCTTGCGCCTGGATCATGATCCCCTCCCTTGAACGACATGCCGCGTGTGAACACCCGAGGCGCGCAATGTGTTGCCTTCCGCGCGCAGAGAAAATCCCCCCAAGAAGAAAATTTTTTCCGGTGCATGATTGTGCGCGAGAATGGCACAGAAAGTTCGCGGCACGGTCGGCGCATGCGAAACTGCAACCGCCGACCGTGCCGATTCAGGTCAGCGCCGCCAGTCTCCTATCGTGCTGCCGTTCTCGTCTTCGCCGAAAATTCCCGCGTAGTTGCGAAAGATCGCGGAGTTGCATGCGCGCTTGGCCATGCCGCGATAGTACGCTTCCGCGCGCCGGCGCCGCGCCAGCTTGTTCCCGCTCGGCAGCCAGCGGCGCAATCCTTTGCCCTCTACCGCAGTTTCGTCGATCCAGTCCTCGAACATGTGATGCTGGTCACCGCATATCTTGAGCACGAACTTCCGGTCGACGCGCTTGTCGACGACCAGAACCCATGGCTTGTTGAGGCTGAGCGCCATCCCGAGCTCCACCGGCATCCAAGGGCTCGGCAGATAGATGTTGTGCTCCGACTTGTCGAACAGCAGATCGCGTATCCCGCGCGAATCGTCCGATCGCTCGATTTTCTCCTGCTTCGCGCCGAGCCGATGCTCGCCCGACCACACGCCCAGGAATGCGTCGCATCGCGCGATGCTGGTCCAGATCTCGTTGATCTTGGAAATGTCGAACTCGCGATCGAAACCCGTGGTTCCGACCACCTCGACCTTGCGGCTCCTGACTTCCTCGCGTATCTGCTTCGCGAAACGCTCGCCGCCCTCGCTGAACGAGATGAAGATGCTGTCGTTCTTGGGCCGGCTCGAAAGACCGATCCGCCGCAGCGCCATCCGCCGCAGATAGTCCTGGCGCGAGGAAGTCTCTTTGACCTTTTCCGGGTCCTGCGTTCTGCGGGGCGCCGCGGCGAGCTCGGAGAGCTTGCGGAAGATGCTCTCGAGCAGCTCTTCGTCGTCGGTGTTCTCCACCATCCCTACCCCTCGACGCGCGCGACCAGGCACTCGTCTCCCTTGTCGTAGAAAATCCACATCCCGCCGAACGCCGTGTCGTAGTTGCGCGACCCGAGCAGCACGTCGTCGCGCACCAGGCCGGGATCCGCATCGCGCCCGAGCAGGCCCGCGAATTGCGCATACAGGCGCCGGACATAGCGCGACGCATCCTCATAGCCCTCGAACGAGAACGTGATGTTGGCGCGCATGCAGTCGTCGCAGGGCTCCATCGTCTTGCCGAAGAGCGCGCAGAGCTCGCGCACCTGGCCGGTCTCGAACTCGCCGATGCCGGTGCGCAGATGCAGCTTGACCATGTTGCCGCGCGTCCGGCTGATCGCCTCGGTGAGCGCGCGCCATGCCGCGGAGTCGGCCGCACCGATGAACTTGATGAAATGAAAGGGCGACTCCCGGGTCGGCGTGATGATGCGGATGAAGCGCTCCTCGATGTCGGCCGTCGGCATGACGTAGGCCGCGTCGCCGGGGTCGATCGCCATCAATCCCTGAAGGAAGGGCGTTTCGCCGCTCTCCGCCCGCACCATGGCGGAAAGCCCCGGACTCCACGCCACGCCGAGCTCCTTGCGGCCCTCGGCGTCGCGCCGGCAGCTGATCGTCGAGGCGATGACCGACGAGACATGCTTGTCGCGCGCAAGCACCCTGTGCTGGGTCAGCCGCCTGATGGTCAGCCGGGGAAAGCGCCGGTCGTGGAAATACAGATCGTCGATGAAGCGTACCGCGAGCCGGTCTTCCAGATCCTCCAGACGCGCGAACGACCGTTCGCGGCGCGCCGTCACGTCGCCGTCGTTGCTCGACGCATAGTCGTGCGCCGAGACGATCAGGTGGAAGCGGTTGAACTGCGAATAGGCCTTGTCGCCGCCCTCGTAGACCTCCGCCGAAAGGACCTTGACCTTCCGGTCGTTGAGGAAGCTGGTCAGCGCCGCGAACCGCCCGAAGCCGGGCGTGAACTGGATGCGCACGCGCCACAGATCGTCCCACAGTGCCGGTGCGAAAGGCGACAGGATGATCTCCGGGACCGTCTGGCTGCGGTCGTCGGGAAAGGGAGAGAACTTCGCGGCCGTCACATAGACAGCCTGGCCCTCGTTCAGGGACAGAGGCGCCAGCATCTGGTTGTGAAGACCCAGAAAGCCGTCATGGACCGGATACCGCCGCTCCGATATCAGCACGAGCCGCCTCCCCCCGAACGCGAACTTACCTATGATGCAATCATAGGCACAGTTCGCGCGCCGGTGTCTAGCGGCGGTTTTTCCCAATGAAGCCGAACATATGCCCCGCCACGTTGCGGATCTGGATCTCGTCCGAGCCCTCGGTGATGCGATAGCGCCGGTGGTGGCGATAGATGTGCTCGAACTGCTTGTGGCGCGAATAGCCCCAGCCGCCATGCGTCTGCATCGCCTGGTCGGCCGCGTTGCACACCAGCCTGTTCGCCCGGTAGTTGCACATCGACACCTTGTCGGAGAGATAGAGCTGGATCTCCGGCCCCGTCAGCCGGTCCATCTCCCAGGCGGTGCGATAGATCAGCCAGCGCAGCATCTCGCATTCGGTCTGCAGCTCGACCAGCGGCCATTGGATCGCCTGGTTGCGCGACAAGGGCTTGCCGAAGGGCTTGCGCGTGTTGGCGTAGTCGACGCTCTCGTCGATGCAGTACTGCGCCGCGCCGACGCCCGAGGCCGCCTGGCGGATGCGGTTCTCGTGCACGAAGTGGCGCGCCAGCACCAGGCCGTTGTCGACGGGACCGAACACCGCCGTGTCCGGCACCCACACGTCCTTGAACGAGACGCGCGCGTGATCGGTCGGCATGTTGAAGGTCCACATGTACTCCTCGACCTTCACGCCTTCCGCGTTCAGCGGCACGATGAGGCAGGTCAGGCCCCGCGCGTCGCCGTCCTCGCCGCTGGTGCGGCAGAACACCATGTCGTGGGTGGCGACGTGCACGCCGGTGTTCCACATCTTCTCGCCGTTGATGCGCCAGCCGCCCGCATCCCTGACCGCGCGCGTCTCCATCCAGGTCGCGTCGGAGCCGTGGCGCGGCTCCGTGAGCCCGAACGCGATACGCACCTTGCCTTCGAGCATGCCCGGCAGCAGCGTCTTCTTCTGATCCTCGGTCCCGAAATCGCGGAACATCAGAAGCTGCGGGAAGTTGCCGACGACCGAGGTCTCGTTCTGCAGATCGTTGTGCAGGCCCAGCCCTTTCGCCGCCAGGTGCTCGCGGATGATCGCCATGGCGAGGTTGCCGATGTTCCTGCCGCCGAACTCTTCCGGCAGCGCGAGCCTCAGGAACCCCGCCTTGTCGGCGCGGCGCCGCATCTCGCCCAGCAGCGCTTCCCATTCCTTGCGCGGCAGGCCGCCGTGCTCGAAATCGGTGCGCGCCCATTCGCGGCGGTGGTCGAAGAAGCGGTCGTTGTCGTCCTGCTTCTGCAGCGGGACGATCTCGCGCTCGATGAAGTCATCGATCTGCGCGAGCAGCTCGGTGACGTGTGCGGGAATGGAAAAGTCCATGGGGTTTCTCCGGATGGCGATAGCGATGGAGAAAGTCTATGGCCGCGCCTGCGAATAGCAATGGGCGCTGCGTTGACGCGCGGCGGCGGCCTTCCTAACATTCTTCCATGAAGCGCATGGTTCTCGCAGCCGCAATCGCGACGCTCTTCGGCCCGTCCGCCTGGGCCGACGGGAAGGGCAAGGTCGTCATGACCGTCAGCGCCGGACCCGAGACGAACTTCCAGGACTATCTCCTCTTCTTCCGCACGGCGGACGGCGAGCACCAGGACTCGGTGCGGTACGGCCAGCACAACTGGCTGCTCAGGACCAGCCGCGACTTCGACGACGCGCAAGGCAACGGCGTCGTGAAGATCCTCGATCTCGCGCCCGGCGACTGGCAGATCGACAATTTCGAGTTCACCAGCTACGCCGCCACGATCAGGCCCTATCATCCCTTCGAAGTTCATTTCACGGTGAAGCCCGGAACGACGACCTATATCGGCGACTATCGCGTCCATGTCGGCGCGGTCCCGTCGTCGCGCGATCCGCAGCTGGGAAACCAGCAGCTGGTGACGGTCTATTTCTCCGTCACCGACCAGAGCGCGCGCGACGTCGCCATCGCGCGGAAGAAGGACGGCGACATCGGCGACGTCGAGGTGGCGCTTCCCGAGATCCCGCCGCATACGCCCAATTTCCTTCCGCGTACGAACAAACCCGCGCCTTCTCCTACGGACCCGCCCGCTCCCGCCGCCACGCACTGATATGTCGCGCGCGCGCAACACAATGACGACCGGGAGGAAGGCCTTGGAAAACTCGAAGATATCGAACTGACCCACTACGAAGACGGCCGGGAGCTTGCGCGTCCGGCCGTTTTCGTTTTCAGGG
>Ga0213876_10002133_pt1 | contig 11691 bp, 11 predicted proteins | sample BarmaccomBMRX_R9_FD_160113 | JGI IMG/M metagenome (GOLD analysis project Ga0213876, IMG submission 160113) | Root-associated microbial communities from Barbacenia macrantha in rupestrian grasslands, the National Park of Serra do Cipo, Brazil - RX_R9 | ecosystem: Host-associated > Plants > Roots...
TAGCGGAGCTTCAACACCGAGGCTTGATCCGCCACATCGGCCTCAGCAACGTCACGCCCACGCAGATCGCGGAAGGACGCGGTATTTGCGAGATCGTCTGCGTGCAGAACCACTACAACCTTGCACACCGTGCCGATGACGCGCTGATTGGCGATCTCACCCGCATCGGCATCGCCTATGTGCCGTACTTTCCGCTCGGCGGGTTCACGCCGCTGCAATCCTCAACGCTATCCGATGTCGCGCGGCATCTAAGCACCACGCCGATGAAGGTGGCACTTGCTTGGCTGCTTCGCCGAGCGCCTAATATCCTGCTGATTCCGGGCACCGCATCGCTTGCGCATCTGCGGGAAAATCTCTCCGCGACCGAACTCGATCTGCCTGACAAGGCGATCATTGCGCTGGATGGCACTGCAGCAAGCGCCGGTTCTTCTAACTGAGTAGTCCATAGCGTAGACGTAGTGCACATCTTCGTCGATCGTGGCCCGCATCATGCCGATTCTGCGCTGGCGCTTTCAATCCCCGTCAATCCGAACGGCGCGTGGTAGGCATTGAATGTAGCATCGTTCGATGATAAATCCGTGCCTCGCGTGGAGGCCGGCAGATGCGTACAACCCTCGCTTTGGACGACGAACTCGTTGCCAAGGCCCAGGCGTTCACAGGCTTGAAAGAAAAGTCGAATCTGGTCCGTGAGGCGCTCAAGGCTCTCATCGAGCGCGAGAGCGCGCGGCGATTGGCGCGTCTGGGCGGGAGCCAGCCTGGTCTGAAGGCGCCGCCACGGCGACGGTCGAGCACGGCGTGATCCTGCCCGACACATCGGTCTGGATCGACCATCTGCGGGCGGGCGACAAGGCGCTCGTCAAGCTCCTGAACGACGGAATGGTTCTGGCGCACCCCTTCGTCATTGGCGAACTTGCTTTGGGCAACTTGCGGCAGCGCGAAATCGTGTTGCAGGCTCTGGCGGACCTGCCGCACGCCAGTGTCGCGACTGACGCGGAGGTGCTTCATTTCATCGAGCGTCAGGCGTTGTCGGGGCCTGGCATCGGATATGTCGACGCTCATCTGCTCGCCGCGGTGCGACTAACGGCGGGAACGCAATTGTGGACGCATGACAAGAGACTGCACGGCCTCGCGGTTCGCTTGGGAATGGCGATCACACTCTCTCGGTCCCTTCGACCATAGTATCCCGAAGGCGTGGTCCTCATCACCGCTTCGCCGCCATCACGTTATTGGGCGCCGGCAAGCCGGCGCAAATGCCAAAGCAGCGGGTAGACTTGAATTCACGATTTGAAAGAACCCTCGGCAGCCAGCAAGCGTTGAAACTTGCCAGACCACGTTTTGAGACCTTTTCGGGCGTTCGCACACGGCCGCCTTTCATCCTTTGTCGTAGCGCGCGGAGATCGATCGAATGCCGAGTTCGGGTGCTGACCATGTCCTGATCGTGGGGGCGGGCGCTGCGGGATTGATGGCCGGACGCGAACTCCTGCGCGCCGGCAAAAAGGTGACCATCCTCGAGGCGCGCCATCGCTGCGGCGGGCGGATTTACCCGTTGCCAACCTCCAAATTCGGATATGCGGCCGAGGGCGGGCCCGAGTTCATTCACGGAGAGGCGCCGTGGACGCGGTCTTTGCTGCGTGAGGCCGGGCTCGAGATTTCACCCATCGAGGGGGTGCGATGGACCCTGCGCGACGGGGTGTTTTCGAAGACCGATTCCGTTGCCCCGGACACAAATCGCCTGTTTGAAACGCTGGCTGCCTTGAAGGCCGATCTCCCGGTCGCGGAGTTCATCGAAAGGCACTTCTCGGGAAGCCGAGACGAGGAGTTGCGGCGCGTGATCTTGCGGATGGTGGAGGGTTATGACGCGGCGGACCCGGCTCGTGCCAGCGCATTCGGATTGCGCGATGAATGGGTCGGCCGCGGGTTGGGCAACCACGGGCGGGTGCGCGGGGGCTATGGCGCGCTCGTCGAATTCCTGGCGGCGCAGTGCCGTCGGTTGGATGCCTCGCTGCATCTCGGCGTCACGGTGAAGGCGATCGAGACGAGCGCTGGACGGATCATCGCGCGCTGCGGCGGCGGACGCAGTTTCGAGGGCGACGCCGCAATCCTCGCGGTGCCTCTCCCCCTTCTGACCCGGATCGAGCTCCCCTTCTCCGCGGGCCAGAACGCAGCGCTGAGCACCGGCATGGGATTTGGGAACGTGGTGAAATTCCTGCTTCGGTTCACCGAGAGATGGTGGGTGAAGGCCGGCGGCAATGATCTCGCCGATCTCTCCTTCCTATTCACAGACAGGGCCATTCCGACCTGGTGGACCCAATATTCGGCGGAACATCCCGTGCTCACCGGCTGGCTCTCGGGCCCGCGCACTCGATCCGTCATGCATCTCGGCGAGGCCGATCTCGTCGAATTGGCCCTGAGCTCCCTCGCCGAAACTTTCAAGATCGCGAAGCTCAAGCTTGAACGCGATCTCGTCAGCGCCCGAGCCATCAATTGGGGAAACGACCCCTTCGCGCTCGGCGCCTATTCCTACGTCACGGTTGAAACGAGGGAAATACAGTCGCTGCTTCGCAGCACAAACAGCGATAATATTTTCTTCTCCGGGGAAGCTTTGTATTCAGGGCGAGACGTCGGCACGGTCGAAGCTGCGCTCGCGAGCGGATTCGAGACGGCGAGGACCCTTGTGGCGGCACGGCAAGGGATCGACGCCGCACCCACATTGGAAGGTGCGGGCGGGCGGGAGCCTTGATTGCTGCAGGAAACAGGGACGGGAGGTTCGGGCCTTCGTGAAAGCGATTCACCGAACCCGCTCGCGAGATCCCCTCATAGACGGCAGGAGACGAGGAAATGCGGACCGGGCAGGTGCGTGACGCCAAGACTGCTTCAGCGAGATGCTTGAACGTGTTGAGGTTCGACTGCGAGTTCCGGCATGGGATCGCGCGCTCAATATCCCTTCTCGCGGCTCACCACATGCTCGAGCTTGCCGCCGGCTTCGAGGCGCTCGATCTGCCGCGCGATGAAGGTGCTGATCGCGTGATGGTCGCTGATCGCCGCGTTGTGAGGTGACACGTAGACCCTGGGATGGCTCCAAAACGGTGAGGTGGCGGGCAAGGGCTCCGTCTCGAAGACGTCGAGCGAGGCGCCCTTGAGCGTGCCGGCATCGAGGGCCTTGAGCATATCGGTTTCGACCTGAAGGCCGCCGCGGCCGGCATTCACCAGGAAAGGTCCGCCGAGGCGCCCATCCTTCGCGAGCTTCGACAGGAGATCTGAGTTGATGATCCCCTGCGTGGAAGGCGTAAGGGGCAAGAGCACGACGAGGATATCGGTGCGGGCCAGAAACGCGTCGCGTTCTTCGAGACCCGCGAAGGAGCGGATACCGGGGGAGGATTTCCGTGTGGCGCTCCAACCCGCGACCGCGAAACCGAGCGTTCGCAACTTTTGCGCCGCGTCGGCGCCGAGCTCGCCCATTCCCATGACACCGATTCGGACATCCTTCGCGGCCGGCTGTTCGGGATCCTCCTCCCACAGCTTCTCTTTTTGCTGGCGATCGTAGAGTCGCTGCTGGCGATGGTGCAAAAGCACCTGCAGCACCACCCATTCGGACATGCGCTGCGTGAGGTCGGCGTCGACGACTCGCGCCACCGGAACGGAGGGCAGATCGGGGTCGACGAACACATGGTCGACCCCCGCGCCGAGCGAGAAGATCGCTTTGAGATTGGGCAAATCCGATAAAGAGCCCTTCGGATGCCACCAGGTTGCCGCATAGGCGATCGAGTTCTTGTCGAAATTCTCGCCGAGCACATGCACCGCGCGGCCTGGCAAAGCGGTGGCGAGGCGCTTGCGCCAGCCTTCGGGTCGCATCGTCGGGGCGGCGACGAGGATGGCGTTCTGTTTCATGAGCGGCGCTCCAAGCGTGCGGTGATGAGGCCATGTCGGCGGGCCCGCATCTTTTCGCCGATCGCATAGGCCGAACGCAACCGCGCGGCCGCGGCCGCGGCGTGCGCCTTGTTGCGAGCGTGCACGACACCGAGCGGCGTGCCGGCCTCGATCTTCGTGCCGATGCCGGCGAGTTGCGTCAGGCCGACGGCGGGGTCGATCGCGTCTTGCGGGCGGGTGCGTCCGCCGCCGAGAGCCACCACGGCAAGGCCGAGCGCGCGCGTGTCGATGGCGGTGACCACGCCTTCGCGCTCTGCGCGGATCTCATGCCTCACGGGCGCCTCGTCGAGATGCAGATGCGGCCGCTCGATGAGGTTCGAGGGGCCGCCAAGCTCGGCCACCATGCGCCCGAAGCGCTCGGCGGCGGCGCCGCTTTCGAGGCTCGATGCGATCTTGCGCTTGCCCTCGGCAAGGTCGGCCGCAAGGCCGCCCAGCACCAGCATCTCGGCGCCCAGCGCGAGCACCACCTGATGCACCCGTTCCTGCCGCCTGTGGCCCGCAAGATGGGCAATCGCATGGTGCGTTTCGAGCGCATTGCCTGCCGCATCGGCGAGCGGCTCGTGCATGTCCGTAAGAAGCGCGGCCGTCGGCAGGCCGGCGCCATTCGCCACCTGGATGAGGCTTTCGGCAAGCTCTTGCGCCTTCTCCAGGCTCGCCATGAAGGCGCCGGTGCCCCACTTCACGTCGAGCACGAGGCCGCCGAGGCCCGCCGCGAGCTTCTTCGCAAGGATCGAAGCGGTGATGAGATCGATCGACTCGACGGTCGCAGTGACGTCACGAATGGCGTAGAGGCGCTTGTCGGCAGGCGCCAGCTCGCCCGTCTGGCCGATGATGGCGCAACCGGCCTTGCGCACGGCGCGGCGGAAGACCTCGATGCCGGGCTGCGCCCGATAGCCCTTGATCGCTTCGAGCTTGTCGAGCGTGCCGCCCGTATGACCGAGGCCGCGCCCCGAGATCATCGGCACGAAGCCCCCGGCCGCGGCGACGGCGGGCGCAAGAATCAGGCTCACATTGTCGCCGACCCCGCCTGTCGAGTGTTTGTCGAGGACGGGGCCGGGAAGATCCCAGCGCAACACTTCGCCCGACGCCGTCATGGCGCGCGTGAGGGCGACGCGTTCCTCCACCGTGAGTCCTTTGAGGAAGACCGCCATCGCGAAGGCGGCAGCCTGGCCTTCGCTCACCTTGCCGCTCGTGAGGCCTTCGACGAAACGCGTGATGTCCTGGGGCTCAAGACGCAAGCCGTCGCGCTTCGCCCTGATGATCTCTTGCGGCAGGAAGGAAGCCTTGCTCATCGCCGCCGCCTTTCGCCGAGTTCACCGATGCAAATCGAGGCCATGCTCCGCCAGCACGGCCCAGGTGCTCTCGGCATCTTCGGCGAAGCGAAAGAGCGAAAGCTCGGGAAAGGTCACCATCCCGGTTTCGACGAGCGCGTCGAAGTTCACCACCTTGCGCCAATAGGCTTCGTCGACGAGGACGATCGGAAGCTCCGGTTCCTTGCCGGTCTGGCGAAGCGTCAAAAGCTCAAAAAGCTCGTCGAAGGTCCCAAAGCCTCCCGGGAATACGATCAGCGCATTCGCCCGCATAGCGAAATGCATCTTGCGCATCGCGAAATAATGGAAGCGGAAGGTGAGGCCGGGGGTGGAATAGGCGTTCGGCTCCTGCTCTTGCGGCAAGGTGATGTTGAAGCCGATGCTCGGCGCGCCGGCTTCGCTCGCGCCGCGGTTGGCAGCCTCCATGATGCCAGGCCCCCCGCCGGTCGCGATCACGTTGTCGCGAACGGCACCGTGCGGCTTGAGCGCGCCGCCGCGTTCGGAGGCGATTTTCCCGAAGAGCCGCGCTTGCGCGTACCAGAAGGCTTGGCGGCCGGGCCCCTCCTCGCGCACCCGGGCGCTGCCGAAGACCACGAGCGTCGAGCGAACCGAATAGGCTCGCTGGACCTCCTCGGCCTTCGCGTATTCGAGAAGGAAACGCGTGCCCCGCATCGAATCACCGAGCAGGAAATCCTGGTCGAGGGCGGGAATGCGATAGGAAGAAGAGGCAAGCTGGGCCTCGTTCGAGGCCCGCGAGGGCAAGATCGTCATGGCCGGATAACTGCCGGGTAGCGACCCGATTGGCAAGTGCAGGCGCCAAAGCCTATGACGGGCGTTCCGCGCCGCCTGCAACAAACCGATGAATCACTCGCCATTATTACGAAGAAAGCCATGATCCGATGATCGAGCCCTTGATCCGCGCTTTCGGGAACGGGCGTCAGTGACCGACCGTGCGCCTCTCACTCTCGTGCTCGGCGGCGCGCGCTCGGGCAAAAGCCGGCACGCCGAGGCGTTGATCACGGCTGGAACTCCGCCCTGGCAGTATGTGGCGACGGCGCAGGCGCTGGATGACGAAATGGCGCGGCGCATCGATGCGCACCAAGCGCGCCGTGAGAAAGGCTGGGAGACCCATGAGGTACCGCTTTCGCTTCCCGAATGCATCGCGCGGCTCGGGGCAAAGCGCACACCGATCCTCGTCGATTGCCTCACGCTCTGGCTGACCAATCTGATGCTCGCCGGCCACGATGTTCCGGCCGCTTCCGCGAGGCTCGAAGCGGCGCTCGATGAGGCGGTTGCACCCATCGTCCTCGTCGCCAACGAAGTCGGGCTCGGCATCGTCCCGGAAAATGCGCTTGCGCGACGCTTCCGCGACGAGGCAGGGCGCCTCAATCAGCGGCTCGCGGCTCGCTCCACCCATGTGATTTTCATGGTGGCGGGGTTGCCGATGCCGGTAAAGTGAATGCCACGAGACGAAGCCGAGGGACCGACCGTCATGCCGGAATTGAGCAAGGGCGAGGCGGCTCGCCACAAGGCGAAGATGGAAAAGCGCAAGGCCGCGCAAGACGCCGAGGTCGCCTCGAAGACGGTGGCCGAAAAAGGTCTCCTGATCGTGCACACAGGGGCCGGCAAAGGGAAATCCACGGCCGCTTTCGGCCTCGTGCTGCGCGCGCTCGGCCGCGGCTGGCGGGTGGGCGTGGTGCAATTCATCAAAGGCGCCTGGGAGACCGGAGAGCGAAAGGCGCTCGAGAGCTTCGGCGACCTCGTGACCTGGCGCACCATGGGCGAGGGTTTCACCTGGGAGACGCAAGACAAGGCACGCGACATCGCGGCGGCCGAACGCGCCTGGGCGGTGGCGCGCGAGATGATCGCCGACGAGCGGTTTCGCCTCGTCGTGCTCGACGAATTGAACATCGCGCTGCGCTACGATTACGTGCCCCTCGAGGAGGTCGTCGCGGTGCTCGCGGCGCGGCGCCCGCAATTGCACGTGGTGGTGACTGGGCGCAACGCCAAGCCGGAGCTTATCGAGGCCGCCGACCTCGTGACCGAAATGAGCCTCGTCAAGCATCATTTCGCCGCCGGCGTGAAGGCGCAACAGGGAATTGAATTTTAGCATAAATGGATGAGTGAACCGTGAAAGGTGAAGAGATTTTCATGCGACATATTTTGAGCCGAACACCCTACCTTTCACTATTCATTTTTCACTCCTCACTCTTCACGGCGCACTCATCCCCAGGCCGCCACTGATGCAGGCCAAGGCCCTCATGATCCAGGGCACCGGATCGGATGTCGGCAAATCGCTGATTGTTGCGGGCCTCGCCCGCGCCTTCACGCGGCGCGGACTTTCGGTTCTGCCGTTCAAGCCGCAGAACATGTCTAACAACGCTGCTGTCACTGCCGATGGCGGCGAGATCGGGCGTGCGCAAGCCTTGCAGGCGCGTGCTTGCGGCGTTTCGCCGTCCGTCGACATGAACCCCGTGCTCTTGAAACCGCAAAGCGAGACCGGCTCGCAAGTCGTGGTGCAAGGGCGCATCCTCACCAATGCCAAGGCGCGCGAATATCAAGCGTTGAAACCGCGCCTGTTTGCGGCGGTGCTCGAGAGCTTCGCCCGGCTGAAGACGAAATCCGATCTCGTCCTCGTCGAGGGGGCGGGCAGCGCCTCGGAGACCAATCTGCGCGAGGGCGACATCGCCAATATGGGCTTCGCGCAAGCGGCCGATGTGCCGGTCGTGCTCGTCGGCGACATCGATCGGGGCGGCGTGATCGCGCAGATCGTCGGCACGAGCGCCGTGATCGACAAGGCCGATGCCGCGAGGATCGTGGGATTCATCGTCAATCGTTTCCGGGGCGATCCCTCGCTCTTCGTCGAGGGAATGCGGGCGATCGAGCGGCACACGAATTGGCCGTCGCTCGGGCTCGTGCCCTATTTCGCCAAGGCGCGGCGCTTGCCGGCCGAGGATGCCCTGGCGCTCGATCATCGCGAGGAGGAAGGGAGCGGCGCGGTCAAGATCGCGGTCCCCGTGCTGCCGCGCATCTCGAATTTCGACGACCTCGATCCTCTCAAGCTCGAACCTGCGATCAGGCTTGTTCTCGTGCGGCCCGGCGAGGCCCTTCCCGGGGACGCCGACCTCGTCCTGTTGCCTGGTTCGAAGGCGACGATCGCCGATCTTAAATCTCTGCGCGCCGAAGGCTGGGACGTGGATATCGTGGCGCATCTTCGCCGGGGCGGAAAGGTGGTCGGCCTTTGCGGCGGATACCAGATGCTCGGTCGCGTCATCCGCGATCCGGACGGGATCGAGGGCCCTCCGGGTGAAACGGAGGGCCTGGGGCTCCTCGAAGTCGAAACGGTGCTCACGTCGACGAAATCCTTACGCGCCGTCAAGGGAAAAAGCATTCCCGACGGCGAACCCTTCGCGGGATACGAAATGCATGTCGGCATCACCCGCGGCCCCGATACCGCCCGCCCTGTGCTGCGCTTCGGCGACGGCCGTGTCGACGGGGCGGTCTCGGCGAATGGGCGGGTACGGGGCGTTTACGTGCACGGGTTCTTTTCGGATGCGCGCCAACGCGCGGCGCTGCTCGCGAGCTTCGGCGCCGCGAGTTCAGGCCTTTCCTACGAAAGCGATGTCGAACAAACATTGGACGAGCTCGCCGCGCATCTTGCCGCGCATCTCGATCTCGATCGCCTCCTCACGCTCGCGCGATGAGCAGCACGGCGACGAGCGCATAAGCGATCATCTGGATGACGCAAGCCGCCCGATAAAGCCGAAGTGCCCGTCGGATATCGCTCTCGTTGACGGAGCGCCGCCCATTTCCCATGAAGGCGTCTTCGACCTTAACGCCATCGTAGACGCGCGGGCCCGCGAGTTTCAGCCCGAGCGCTCCCGCCATCGCGGCCTCGGGCCAGCCGGCATTGGGCGAACGATGATGCTTTGCGTCGCGCAAGGCGGCATTCATGCTTTCGGAAGGCGAGGCGCCGGGCACCGCGAAAGCCGCAAGCCCAAGCCATAGCGCGGAAAGCCGCGAAGCCGGGAAGTTCAAGATGTCGTCCAGGCGCGCCGCCGCGAAACCGAAGGCTCCGTGGCGGGGGGTGCGATGGCCGATCATGCTGTCGGCGGTGTTCGCGGCTTTGTAGGCAGCGCCGCCCGGCAAGCCGACAAGCGCGATGTAGAAAGCAGGCGCGACGACGCCATCGCAGAAATTCTCCGCAAGGCTTTCGATCGCGGCACGGGCGACGCCGGCCTCATCCAACGCGCTCGGATCGCGCCCCACGATCCTCGCGACCGTGGCGCGCCCTGGCCCAAGCCCGCCATTCTCGAGGGCGTCCGCCACAGCCTCGACATGCTCGTACAAGCTCTTCTGCGCAAGGAGCGTCGAAGCCAGGACAACGGCGAGCAGCGTGCCCGGGAGGCCTCGCGGCAAGAGCGCCATGGCGAGGACGCTCACCCCGATCGCGACGAGGAGCGTCGTGGCGAGCGCCATCGCGCCCGCCTTGCGGCGCGTCTCCTCGTCGTCACTCTCCTTGTTGAGGCGGCGGTCGAGCCAGGAAAGCAGCGCGCCGATCCAGCTCACGGGATGACCGATGATGCGGTAGAGAGCTTGCGGATATCCGGCACAGGCTTCGAACAGGAGGGCGCCGAAGGCGATGAAAAAGGTGAAGCCGAGATCCATGAATGCCGCCCCAACGGTGAACGAATCGCGGATGCGCAGTGTAACACGGTGAGAGGCGCGAGTGGTGATTCGTGAACAGAGCCCTGAGTAGGGTAGGGAGGGGTGAAGAGCCGGATCGGGTGAAACGCCTGACTCCTCGCTGCTCGCAATATACGAACGAAGTCCTTCTGTTACTGATTCGATTATGCTGATTCCATCCCCAGGAGATGAGTGATGCCGACCGCTCCCCATCTGTCCGACCCGGATACCCCAGACGCGAATCCCGCCCGCCCCAAACCGTTCGCCGGCAAGACCTTGTTCGTGACCGGCGCCTCGCGCGGCATTGGCCTTGCGATCGCGAAAAGATGTGCGCGCGACGGCGCCAATGTCGCGATCGTCGCGAAGACCGCCGAGGCCCATCCGAAATTGCCGGGCACGATCTACACCGCGGCACGCGAGATCGAGGAGGCGGGCGGCAAGGCGCTGGCCCTGCAGACCGACATCCGCGACGAAGAGGCCGTGAAGAGCGCGATCGAGAAAACCGTGTCGCAGTTTGGTGGCATCGACATCCTCGTCAACAATGCGAGCGCGATCAGCCTCACGACCGTTGAGAAGACCGAGATGAAGCGTTTCGACCTCATGCATCAGATCAATGCGCGGGGCACCTTCATGGTGTCGAAATACGCAATCCCTCACCTTACGAAAGCCCCGAACCCGCACATCCTCATGCTCTCGCCTCCGCTCGACATGAAGGAGAAATGGTTTGCGCCGCACACCGGCTACTCGATTGCGAAATTCGGCATGAGCCTCGTGGTGCTCGGCCTCGCGGGGGAGGTTCGAGCGAAGGGCATCGCGGTCAATGCCTTGTGGCCGCGCACCACGATCGCGACGGCCGCCGTGAACAACCTCCTCGGCGGGGACGCGCTGATGCGCGCCTCGCGAACGCCCGAGATTCTGGCGGATGCCGCTTATCGCGTCTTCATGAAACCCGCGCGTGAATTCTCAGGAAACTTCCTGATCGACGACAGCTTTCTCGCGGGCGAGGGCGTGACCGATTTCGACACCTACCGCGTCGACCCGACGCAAGCGCTCCATGTCGATTTCTTCGTGCCGGACGACAGCATCGCGCCCGCGAGCCTTGCGCCTTCGGCCTGCGCCAAACCTTCGGCCTGAGCCAAACCTTCGGCCCGCGCCAAGGCGCGCCGATCCACCCCCCACAAATCGGAGACGCGCAGACGATGATCGTCGTTCACCAATTCGAGCCGAGCAAAGGCGAAAACTCCGATGTCACACCGCTTGGGGAGCGCACGCTTCGAACGGGCGAGCCGATCCCGTCGGACAGCGCCTGGCTCGATCTTTTCGAGCCCACGGGCGGGGAGATCAAGGCCGCCGAAGCCTTTGCGGGCCTTTCTCTTCCGACACCCGAGGAGATGGACGAGATCGAGCCCTCCGAGCTCCTCTATACCGAAGACGGGGCCCTATTCATGACGGCGCGGGTGCTGTGCCTCGCGAAGACCAATCGTCCCAAGATTGCGAATGTGAGCTTCATCCGCAAGGGACGCATCCTGATCACGGTCCGCTATGACGAGCCGAAACCCTTCCAGAGCTTTTCGGGGCACGCGCAGCGCTTCGGGGTTTCCAGGAAAGATCCCGATGCGATCTATGTCGGCCTCGTGGACATGATCGTCGGGCGCGCGTCGCAGATCCTGCGCACGACGGGAGATCGGATCGACGCCCTTTCCGATTCGGTTTTCGAAAGGGCCTCTCGCAGGGGCCGCCCGGTGACGACGAATGAATACCAATCCGT
>Ga0213876_10002134_pt1 | contig 11690 bp, 9 predicted proteins | sample BarmaccomBMRX_R9_FD_160113 | JGI IMG/M metagenome (GOLD analysis project Ga0213876, IMG submission 160113) | Root-associated microbial communities from Barbacenia macrantha in rupestrian grasslands, the National Park of Serra do Cipo, Brazil - RX_R9 | ecosystem: Host-associated > Plants > Roots...
CCGCAGAAATAACCCAGCGCAATCCACCAGAACCGCGCGGTGCGCAGCGCGCGAGGCAAGGTCCAGTCGGTCGCGGCCCACACGGGATCGACGATGTTCGACAGCGGTTTTGCAGCGGACGCATGCGTCGCCATCTCACCATCCGGCCGCAGCCCGAGATCCTCGGGCCGCCTGCGCAAAAGCAGGTTGATCGGCGCGAGCACGATCAGCACCAAAAATCCCATCGCGGTGCAGGCGGTCCGCCAGCCGGCCGCCTCGATCAGATGCTGCACCCATGGCAGCAGCGTCATCGATCCGATCCCGACGCCGGCAAAGGCGATGCCGATCGCAAGCCCGCGGCGGCGGATGAACCAGTTCGGCAAAAACAGCGATTGCCCGGAATAGCCGAGGCAGACGCTGCCGGCGCCGACCATCACACCGATGGTCAGATAGAGATGCCAGGGTCTTGACGTCAGCGGCGCCAGCAGCAGCCCGCCGCCCATCAGCGCGACGCCAAGCTCCATCACGGCGCGGGGACCTGCGCGGTCCATCAGGCGACCGATCAACGGGCTCGCGATGCCCGAGGCCACGAAGCCGAAGGAAAAGGCGCCTGCGGTGACGCCACGCTCCCAGCCGAATTCGGAGAGGATCGGCGGATAAAACAGCGAGAATGCGGTACGCGCGTTGACGCCGATCGCCATGGTGATGAACGTCACCACAACGATCACCCAGCCGTAGAAGAAGGGGAGGCGCTTCGAGAGGGCTGCAATCATGGACGCCGCGTCCAGTCTTCCCCATTGACGGCGCCGACCGGTGCTTCGCCTTTGAGGATCGCGGCAACCTGCCGCACCGTCTCGGCGGCCTGGTGCTCGATCGCCTGCGGCGTCAGCCCGCCGATATGGGGTGTTGCGATCACGTTGCGAAGTTTTGCCAGCGCCGGTGAAGGCATCTGGTCCGGCGCTCGGCCGACATCCATCGCCGCCCCTGCGATGCGATGCGTGCGCAATGCAGCCGAGAGCGCCGCCTCGTCGACCAGATTGCCGCGAGAGAGATTGATGAAGAAGGCGTGTGGCTGCATGCGCGCAAGCTCCGCCGCGCCGATCAGGTTTTCGGTCTGTTCATTGGCGATCGCAAGACACACGACATAGTCGGCGTGGACCAGGAGGTCGTCGAGCCGCACATGCCGGATGTTGGGATCGGTCACGGCCGCATGTGGATCGGCAACCAGGACCTCCATGCCGAGCGCTTTTGCAAGGATCGCGAGATGCCGGCCGATGCTGCCATAGCCGATGATGCCGATCCGGCTGCCTGCAAGCTGCTGGCCCATGACCACCTCAGGCTTTCGGCTGGCGTGATAATCCGCAGTCGCCCGCGACACGCCGCGCGACAGGTCGACCATGAAGCCGAGCGCAAGCTCGGCGACGGCCGGGACGAAACCGGGCGAGGCGCGCGTCACCAGCACACCCGCGGCGGACGCAGCGGCGAGGTCGACATTGCGGATGTCGACCGCGCAGCGCACGAAGGCGCGCAGCATTGGCAGATTTGCAAAAATCTCGCCCCTGCCCTCGGTCATGCGATCGGATACAATGACGTCGACGTCGCGCGCGGCTGCGACCAGACCCTCCGCATCGAGCGGCTCCTCCCCCGTGTGCATCGTGACCTCGGCCAGCGCCTGCAGGCCGCGGAGGCTGCGCTCGCCGTAATATTGGCGGCGGAACTCCGGCGGATGCGTCAAAAGGATTTTCACGAGAGCCTCGTCAGTAACCAAGGGCGCGCGGCAAGGTGGTCGACAGCACCGGCACGAAGGCGATCACCAGAAGACACATGAACAACAATCCGAGATAGCCCAGGATCGGCTTCACCGTCTGCTCGATCGGCACGTTGCCGATCAGGCACGCGCCATAAAGCCCGAGACCCAGGGGTGGCGCAAAAAGTCCGATCCCCATCGCAATGACCAGCACGACACCGAAATGCAGGGGGTCTACGCCGAGCTTGACCGCGACCGGCAACAACAGCGGCCCGAAAATGATCAGCGCCGCGGCGCCTTCCAGCACGGAGCCCATCACGATCAGCACCGCGATTGAGAGCAGGAGAAACAGCCACACGCCGCCGGTCGCAGACAGCGCCAGCATGAACTCGCCGACCGCATGCGGCACCTGCTGCAGCGTCAGGATGAAGGCAAGGGATTGTGCTGCGGCGACGATGAACAGCACGAGGCCCGAGCGCGTCGCCGCCTGCACGAAACTCGCCGCGGCCGCCCTCAATCCGAGCTCGCGGAACATCACGCTGCCGACCACAATGGCATAGGCGGCGGCGAAAGCCGAGATCTCGGTCGCGGTGGCAAAGCCGCTCTTGAAACCGAAGAAGATCATGAAGATCAGCCCGAAGGCGGCGATCGCGCCGCTCCACAGTCCTGAGATCGGCGTGCGCGGCTCGGCGATATCGGACGCGGTCGGGCGCTTGCCGGTCGCAACGGACACCGCAATCAGCGCCAGCGCCATCAAGCCGGCCGGCAGCAGGCCGGCCACGAACAGGCCGCCGATCGACAGGTTGGCGACAAAACCCAAAATGATCAGGTTGATGCAGGGCGGAATGGTTTCCGCCATCACGGCTGACGCCGCGAGCAGCGCCACCGCGCTGCCCGGATTCTGCCGGCTGCGGCGCGCGGCCGGGATCAGCACCGAGCCGACGGCAGCGACATCGGCCATTTTCGAGCCGGAGATGCCGGAGAACAGCACCATCGAGGTGACCATCACGACATTGAGCCCGCCGCGCATGTGCCCGACGCCGCGCTGCAACAGCTCGATGAGGCGGACCGACATGCCGTTGGCTTCCATCAAGTAGCCGACCAGGATGAAGAACGGGATCGCCAGCAGCACAAAGTTGTCGATGCCGCGCGCCATCTGCTGAGCAAAAATGACGCCGGGCAGCGTGCCCTCGACCCAGATGAAGATCAGCGCCGCGAGCGCCAGCGCGAATCCGATCGGCAACCCTCCGAACAAAGTCACAAAGAAACCGATCAGCATCAGCACGCCCGACGACGGCACCGAACCCGGCACCAAAAAGTCCCAGGCCAGATAGAGGCCGGCGAGCAGCCCAGCCGCAATTACCCCGGACGTCATGTCGCGCAGCGACCGGGCGCAGAACAGGTCGAGCGCGAACAGCGTCATGAACGATGCACCGACGCCCATCGGATAGAATGTCAGTTCCAGCGGCAGGCCCGAGCCCGTGGTCTGCCCGGAGGTCAGGCCGCCGAGCCTGATGGCATTGAAGGCGACGGTGCCCGCGATCACGACCATGAGCAGCGCAGCCGCCGCGTCCATTGTGGCGCGTGCGGCCGCCGGCAGGCGGTCGATGAAGAAACGCACACCGGGGTTGTCGCCGCGGGCCAGCGCGCTGGCCGCGCCAAAAAAGCTCGAGCCGACCATCAGCCCGCGCGCAACGTCGTCGGCCCACTCCACCGGTGCATCGAACCAGTAGCGCAGGGCGACCGAGACGCAGACGACCAGCAGGTCGGCGGCGAGCATGAGCGCCGCGACCGCGTCGCTGATCGCCAGCAGCAAGGCCATGATCCAACGCCGGCCGGCATTCGTGGTCGCCCTAGCTGATATGGCGTCCGATGTCATCACCGGTCTCAGGCCTTACGTGGCGCGGATTGCGTCCACGACCGGCTTGGCCTCCGGGTGCGCCTTGATGAAATTGTCGGTCTGCGGCAACGCACGCTTGCGGAACGCCTCCTTGTCGCACTCGACCACCGTGACGCCCTTGTCCTTGAGCGCCGCGAGCGCCTCGATCTCGACCGCGAGCCCATGGGCGCGGGTGTCGATCGCGGCTTTTTGTGCGGCATCCAGAAAACCTTCGCGCAGCTTCGCGTCCATGCGGCCATGAGTTGCTTCGCTGAAATAGATCGCAAGCGGCGAGAAGTTGTGCTGGGTCAGCGCGTAATTCTTCGAGGTCTCATAGAATTTGCTGGCGAGAATGGTCGGCGGGTCGTGCTCCAGCCCATCCAGCACGCCGGCCTGCAGCGCGGTGTAGATCTCGCCGAAGGCGAGCGGGGTCGCGGCCGCGCCCATCAGCCGCAGGCATTCGGTGATGATCGGATTCGGCAGGGTCCTGATCTTCAGCCCTGCGAGATCTTCCGGGGACTTCACCGGTTTCTTCGCCAGCACGCTGCGCGAGCCGAAATTATAGGCCCAGGCGATGATGCGGATATTGGCGCCCTTGAGCAGCGCCTCTTCGATCGGCTTCGCGGCGCCTGCATCGAACGCCTTGGTCTGCTGCGGAAAGCTGGTGAAGAGGTAGCCGAGGTCGAAGGTGCCGACCAGCGGCACCAGATTGGCCGAGATCGAGGAGCCCGACACCATGAGGTCGATGACCCCGAGCTTGACCGAATTGATGACGTCAATTTCCTGGCCGAGCTGGTTGTCCGGGAAGAAGGTGACGTCGATCTGCTCGGCGAGTCCGTTCGCCTTCAGGCTCTTCACCAGGTTGTCGTAATAGACGCGGCCATTGGCGTATTTGGGATCGTTGGGCAGCGAGGAGGAGCATTTCAGCTTCATGGTCGCAGCCTCGGCGCGGCCAATGATCGCCGGGGAAAGCGCGAGCCATGTCGCGGCCGCCGCCGACGAACTGACCAGGGTGCGACGGCTGACGGACGATCGTCTCATGAGCGGTTCTCCCGGATTTTCTTTGTTCGCCGCCATCGTTGTGGGGCATCGTTGTGGGCGCAACTGTAGAACCAAACGAACAGTTGAAGCAAGGGTGCGTGCCTAGGACGACGGGTGCTTCGGATTCAATGTCAAACATCGATGTCATCGCCCGGCCTTGCCGCCTTCGCTAAAGCTTCGGCGCGCCCTTGACATCGTGGCCCCGCCGCAGCCTTTGGCGCAGGCGGGACCGGGCAATCCACTACGGCGCGGCCCATCAACTCAAGCACCGCCGTCTCTGGGATACTGGATCGTCCGCCTACGCGGACGATGACAGCCGAGAGCTTGGCAGACTTTTACGCAAACGTGGCTTCGCGTTCTCGCGGCGCGAATCGCGTCCGAGTTGTCGGCGAAACAGCACCCTCGACATCAAGGAGGGCGCAGGGAATGCCGGGTGCTGGCCGCAACCCATGGCCCGCCAGCAACAAGAAAAGCTGGCGGCAGTTACCACAGGTTCAGCCAAATCATCCCGGCATTCCCTGCGCGATGGTTTTAACGCTTATAGCGCGCTCTCCCTGGGAACCGGGCTTTCTTGCTCCCATCGCCCGCGAGATCATCATCCCGCGAACTTGGCCTCAGCGTCGGGAGGCCAGGACCACACGCCTTCGCAGTCCGCATCGGGATCGTTCGTCCGCGCGTCAGACGCGCTGCAACCCAATACGTCCATCGCATCCCGCGCCCAACGTTCGTGACGATCGCGAAGCGCCCCTCCTGAGCGAGTGCGGGACGGCGCGGATAATGCCTCTGATTTGGGGTCGGCGTCAAGGCGTTTTCTGTAAATCAGAACAGCGCCGTTGCGACAGATTGGCACGACGGGCAGTTTGCGCATGGCGGACCTGCGCGAATTGCCGGTCGCGCAGATCGATTCGTGATCCGTAGGAGGTGGGTTAGCCTTCCGCCTTGGCTCGACCGTTATGAATCGTTCGATAGAACAAGGCGGAAGGCGTAACCCACCGTCGCCGATGTTGGACACATGGTGGGTTACGCTTCGAGAACGCGGCCGCTATCGCAAGAACTCCGCCTGGGCATCGCGCGGCGAGTAGTAAGTCGGCGCGAATCTGCGGTTTCGCGGCGCGGGCGCAGGCGCGACATTGCGCGCCGGCGCCGCGGGTTTTGGCCGTGCGGCCTGCTCTTCCTGCTCCGCCCGGACGATTGAACGAGCGAGCTGGTTCACGCCGGCCTTGATCTCGTCCGCGGACTTGGTCGTGTCGTCGCTCGCCTGCTGGCTCGCCTGTTGCTGGGCGAGGCGAAGTTCATTGACCGCCTGCGCGAGGCCCGCGATGTCGCGATCGAGCTTGCGCAGCAGCGCCGCCAGTTCGGGTGAGGCTGGCGCCGGAGCAGGCTTGTCATTCTCGGATGCGGTCCGCGCCGGAGAAGCGCCCGGTGCGGCTTGCGCTGCTGCTCCAGCTTGTGCCGGTGCCGCGACTTGCACGGGCGATGCGGCCTGGGCGGACGTTGCCTCTGCCACGGCCCTTGCCGTGGCCGGCGCGCTCGGCTCCGCCACCGGCTTCTCCTCCGCCATGACCGAACTCAGCAACGCCCGGGGCGACGCCTGCGCCGCCGTCTGCTCTGCAGTATCGAGGTGCGACCAGAGATAGGCGATCGCGCCGACGAGGCTCGTCACCGCAACCAGACCAAACAGGCCGCGCAGCACCAGCCTGACCAGCGCGCTCTGATCGTCGGGATTCATGCCGTCACCGACCGGTTCGGCTTCGCCTGCATCGTCGGCGCCCCGGTCATCAGGCGTTTGCGAAGGTGGCGGTGGCGCGTTGCCCTCCAGGTCGGCAAGCCGCTGATCGATGCGCGCGAGCACCTCGCGTGCAATTTCCTTGTAGTCGTAATCGGCGCGTTCCTTCTCCGGTGTAGTCCTGGTCTGGCTGGCAGCAGAGTCTTGCAAGTTCGGCGCGCGGTTCATTGGCGCTCCTTGTCCGGTTTGGCCCCCCGGATAGGACGATTTTGCGGTTTGCGCTAAATCGTCCCAGCGCTTTGACCAAAGCAAGACACCGCGGTGAAAACTATAAGGCCGCTTCGCGAGATGACACGCAGGTTAGAATGGAACCTCATCAAGATTGTCATGCTCCGCGAAAGCGGGGCATCCAGTACGCCGAGCTTTATCGATTCCATTAGAGATGTCTCGGGTTACTGGATCGCCCGGTTAAACCGGGCGATGACCACCAGGAGAGTGCTCGCAAGCCGCACTCACGCAAAGCTCGAGAACCGATCGAGCCGAAATGCAGCGACCGCCTTGACCTTCGGATCGAGCGCCATGTCCGCCAGCATGGCGCCGATTGCGGTTGCGAATTTCGCGCCGTGACCGGAACAGGGCGAGGCAACGATGATGCGGGGATCGGCCGGCAGCCGATCGATGACGAACTCGCCGCCGTCGTCGGCGACGACGTCGGCCTGCGCCGTGTTGGTGTAGAGACAGACCTCGCGATCGGTGATCGCGCCGGCCGCGCCGGGGACCAGTTCGGCGAGCATCGCCGATGTCGTGGCGAGCTCGGCATCGCTAACCGGCGGGTCCCATTCGTCAGGCCCGACAGCCGGCCCGTGATCGTGCTGTGCGGCCTTCACGCCGCGACCCTCGAAATCCGGAAAGCCGTAAATCATGCCGCGCGCGGCTTTGAGGATGAAGATCGGACATTCGCCATAGCGCGTCGTCTCCGGGCGCGCGGGAGCGAACCAGCCGACCGCCTGGCGCGTCACCTTCACATGGCGTGTCAGGCCAGGCACGAGCCCCGCGATCCACGGCCCTGCCGACACGATCACGCGCCTCGCCATCACCTCGCCGCTCGCCGTGAGGATGCGGATGCCCTCCGGCATGGGCGCGATCTGCGCGGCCTCGCGAGCGACGCGGTGCTCGACTCCGGCGCGAAGGGCGCGCATCGCGCGCTCGGCCAGCAGGATGCCGCCGGCCTCGTGCACGACGACGTCCCAGTCGTCGGGCAGATTGAACGCGCCATAGGCCGCATTGGCCTCTCGGCCGGTGCGCGGTCCGGTGATGGGACCTCCCGCGGCGACGGCCGCCGCGCGTGATTTCCGCACCGACGGGCAGCCCGCAGGTCCCGCTTCGAGGATCGCGCTCGGCATCAGAATGGTCTGGTGGCTCTCGGCCTCCAGCGCCCGCCAAAGCGCAAAGGCGCGGTCGCTCAGCGCGGTATAGGCCTCGCTCTCGAAATTGAAGCGGCGAAAGATCCGGCAGGAGCCGTGCGAGGAGCCGCGCGCTTCGCCGATGGCGAGCGGATCGAAGCCGAGCACGTCGGCGCCGCGGCGCGCCAGTTCACGGAGCGCGGCGCTCCCCATCAGGCCGAGACCGATGATGGCGATGTCACAGGTTTTCATTGCGGGCTCTCGTCACCATGCCGGTTTCAGGTGGCTGCGTTTCAACAAGGTCGTCATGCCCGCGAAACCGGGGCATCCAGTATTCCAGAGACGTCAGTGCTTGAGACGATAGGGCGCGGCGTACTGGATCGCCCGGTCAAGCCGGGCGATGACCATCGAAAGAGCTGCGGCAGGCTCGCCTCGCATCGACCGCGCATTTTTCACACCGCCTCCGAGAGCTGCATCTGCGCCGCTGTGGCCTGCGTGATCAGCTTGCCGAGCTCGGCGAAGTGGCGCTTGCGCGGCGAGGATTTGCGCCAGGCCAGGCCGATGGTGCGGCGCGGCTGCGGATCGGTGAAGCGCATCAGACGGATGTCGCCGCGGCGCACCTCGAGATCGACGGCAAGCTCCGGCAGCAGCGTGAGCCCGAGGCCGTTGGCGACCATCTGCACGATGGTGGAAAGATTGGACGCCCCGAAAGTGTCGATGTTGTCGACGCGGCGCAGCTCGCAGAAGGCCAGCGCCTGGTCGCGCAAACAATGGCCCTCCTCCAGCAGCAAGAGGCGATCCTGCCGCAACAGCTCGGGGGTGGCGCGGACGCGGTTGGTGATGCGGCGCGATTTCGGCATCGCCAGCAAAAAGCGGTCGGTGAACAGTCTTGTGGTCTCGACCTCGGCATGCTCGATCGGCAGCGCGAGCAGCAACAGGTCGAGATGACCGTCGACCAGTTCGTCGAGCAGATGCTGGGTCTGCGTCTCGCGCAGGTGCAGCTCGAGGTCGGGATAGGTGTCGCGCACGACAGGCAGCAGCGCGGGCAGCACGTAAGGCGCGATCGACGGGATGACGCCGAAATGCAAGGGGCCCGCCAGCCCGCTCTGGCGGCGGGCGTAATCGACGATGTCGCGCAGCTCGGTGAGCACTTTTGCGGCGCGGACCGCCACCTCGCGGCCGGCCTCGGTCAGCATGGCGCCGCTTCGCGAGCGCTCGATCAGCTGCACGCCGAGGAACTTTTCGAGCTCCTGGATCTGCATCGACAACGCCGGCTGGGTCACGGCGCATTGCTCGGCGGCCTTGCCGAAATGCGACGCGCGCGCGACGGCGTCGAAATATCTGAGCTGCTTCAAGGAGATCATCGATCAGATTCCCTTATCGTAAGACCAGATTATTACGATTGGACCTGATCGGCAACACGGCTCTAGGGTGTGATGCGTCAGAAATTCGGCGACGTCCACCGGGCCAAATCCCCCGTCCACTGTGGGCCCGGTGGTTGTCGGCGGCGCGCAAGCGCCGCCGATTTTTTTGTCTGGGTTCTTCCGTCGTGCAGCGATGGCTGAAGCCGGCCGCAAAATTTGCACCCAAGCCCCCCAGGGATCGTGGCATCCTATAAGGCAATCGGGTGAGAGCGCCGGATTTCAAGGGAGAACTGCGATGGCGCAGGACGCGACCAGGAGGGCACGGACGGGCTGGCCGGTGCTGGCCTCGCTCAAAGCCTATCGCGCGGGCGCACTGCCCGCCGACCTCGTCGCCGGTCTCACGCTCGCGGCGATCGCGATTCCCGAGCAGATGGCGACCGCCCGGCTCGGCGGCTTTGCGCCACAGATCGGCTTCTTCGCCTTCATCGCCGGTTCGGTCGGCTTCGCGCTGCTGGGCGCCAACCGTTTCCTGTCCTGCGGCGCCGATTCCACCATCACTCCGATCTTCGCCGGCGGCCTCGCGCTGCTGGCCGCAACCGGCTCGCCCGAGTACCAGACGTTCGCGGTCGCGCTGGCATTGCTGGTCGGAATCTTGCTGGTGGCCAGCGGCCTGTTCCGGCTCGGCGGCATCGCCAATCTGCTGTCGGTGCCGGTGACCGTCGGCTTCCTCGTCGGCATCTCGGTGCACATCCTGGTCTCGCAGCTCCCGGGCGTGCTGGGATTGCCCGCGCCGAGCGGGCCGATGCTCGCCAAGCTCGCGGTGCTCGCAGGCGAGCTCGGCCACGCCAACATTTTTACTGTCGTGATCGGGCTCGGTGTGCTGGCCGTGGTCGCCGGCTGCGCCGCGATCAGCGAAAAGATCCCCGGCGCCCTGATCGCTTTGATCGCCGCAACGGTTGCCGTCATCGCGGCAGATCTCGAGGCCAAGGGCGTTCATGTGGTCGGCGCGGTGCCGGCGACGTTGCCGACGCCATCGCTGCCGGAGATTTCGCCGGAAAAATGGGCGCGGCTGATCCCTTTGAGCCTGCTGATCGCGATCGTGGTCATGGTGCAGACCGCGGCCGTCACGCGCGCCTTTCCCTCCGATCCCGAAAAACCGGCCGATGTCGACCGCGATTTTCTCGGTGCCGGATGCGGCAGCCTGCTGTCCGGCCTGTTCGGCGCCTTCCCGGTCAACGCAAGCCCGCCGCGCACCGGCATCGTGTCAGAGACCGGCGGTCGCTCGCAGCTTGCGGGGCTGTTTGCGGCGGCCATCGTGCTGGCGCTGCTCGCCTTCGGCGCCTCGCTGCTGCAACACGTCCCGGAAGCCGCGCTGGGCGGCATCCTGCTGTTCGTCGCGCTCCGCATCATCCGCTTCGGCCAGATCGCGCTGATCTACCGGCAGTCGCTGGCTGAGTTCCTGCTGATCGTGGCGACGGCGGCCGCGATCATCGTGCTGCCGATCGAGCAGGGCGTCGCACTCGGCATCGCCCTGTCGCTGCTGCACGGCATCTGGAGCATCACGCGCGCCCGTCTCGTGGAGTTCGAGCGGGTGCCGGCGACCACGATCTGGTGGCCGGCGAGCCCGCATCATGCCGGCGAGCGGACCTCCGGCGTCGCCGTGGTGGGGTTCCAGGCGCCGCTGACCTTTCTCAATGCCGCGAGTTTCCGCGCCGACATGCAGCAGCTGCTGCAGACCAGGACGCCGGCGCCGCGCCTCTTGGTGCTCGAGGCCAACAGCATTCCCGAGATCGATTTCACGGCGGCGCAGACCCTGCGCGAGCTGTTCAAGATCTGCGCGGAGACCGGCGTCACGGTCGCGGTCGCACGGCTGGAGTCACTGCGCGCGCAGGCCGCGTTCGAACGCTTCGGGATCTACGAGGTGCTGCCGCGCGACCATATCTTCCACAGCGTGCACGAGGCGATCGAGGCCCTCGGCGGCGGCAAAGGCTAAAGGCTAGGTCGCGGCGCGCTTCGGGCCGATCGACTCGAATTGCGCCTTCTGCGCATCGCTCAGCGTCTCGTAGAGGTCTTCGAGCGCGGACAGCACCAGGCCCGCCGCCTGCTGCATCGCGTCGAGCCGGCGTTCTGATGTGGCGAGACGCGCTGGCGCGGTGGCGGCCTCATCCGCCGTATCGCTCTCCGGGCAGGCCGCCTTCAGCATCTCATCGGCCCGGATGGCGGCGTCCTGCAGCTCCTTGAGCGCCGCGCGCTGGGCGTCATTGGGATGCAGCGTCCGCTCGATGTCGGCCGCCGGCCATTCCGGTGCTGCGGCCCGCGACGCGCCGCAGCGTTCGGCGAGCGAGGCTTTTGACGGCACCTTGGACGGTGATGCGCTCCGCGCATCGTCGGCCAGCGCATCGAGCCGCGCCTTCTGCGCCTCGTAGAGCAGGCCATAAAGGTCCTCCAGCCGCGGCCGCATCAGCTCGACCGCCGCGGTCATCGCCTGCAGGCGCTGCTGCATCACGGCCAGCCTTGCGGGTGCCGCCGGCGCGATCTGTTTCGGGCAGCT
>Ga0213876_10002135_pt1 | contig 11690 bp, 11 predicted proteins | sample BarmaccomBMRX_R9_FD_160113 | JGI IMG/M metagenome (GOLD analysis project Ga0213876, IMG submission 160113) | Root-associated microbial communities from Barbacenia macrantha in rupestrian grasslands, the National Park of Serra do Cipo, Brazil - RX_R9 | ecosystem: Host-associated > Plants > Roots...
CCACGATTTAGGTGCAGGCCGGTCCCCACTCGAGGTAATACCATTCAGATAGTTATCCCGGTAGAATGCCGGCTCAGGGGGTATCGGCGCCGGAGGATGCTCCGTAGCTGGGTGAGTCGGTGCCCCGTCATCGACCAACCGCTCCAAACGCCCGATTGCACCATCTACCCGCTCAACCCCAAAGCCGCGCCGCGCTATCGGGAGCGCAAAGCCCCCCGGCACCAAGAACGATCATTTGGACGCCTGGAGCTTTGCCGACGCGCTGCGGCTGGAGGGGGACCCGCTGGCGGCCGCTCGCGCGGCAGGACCCGCTCTCGCCTGGAGTCGGGGACAGGAGTAACGAGGTTTTTTGCGTTCTCCCTCGGTTCGCTCCTAAAGTCGCTCCCCTTTAGTCAACCGGCAGAACCCGGGCTGACTCAAGCCCCGCCGAACAACAGGGCCGTCACATCGACCTCGACGCCCGGCAACGCCTGCGGCGATACCTTGCCTTCCCTGACGATCGTCGTTTCATAACGGTCGCCGGCCAGCGTAAAGACCCGCAGGCACCGGTGGCGGACGTCAACCACCCAATATTCTGGGATCTTGGCCCGCCGGTAGAGGTCCGCTTTGTACCCCAGGTCGTGGCTGAGGGTGCTGTCGGCGACCTCGATGACCAGCAGCACGTCCGCGGCGCTGACGTGCTGGCGTCGACCGATCCCGGGCCGGTAAAGCACCAGGTCCGGCTCGGGCACGTCGTGGGGCCGGATCGGCAGGGACCGGCCCGGACCGACCTTAAAGCGCTCATCGAGTTGGCGCATGAAGGCCTCGTTGAGTTCCTCCAAAATCCAGTGGTGTTCGGGTCCGATCGGCGCCATGGGAATGATTTGGCCGTCCAGCAGCTCGACCCGCGCGTCCTCCTCGAGGATGCCGGCCTCCACCAACCGGTAATACTCCTCGATGGTAAACCGGCGCACGGCATCGAAGTGGACCGGGGGCGGTTGAGGAAGGGTAGTCATAGGGTAACCGGTCGCCCCTGCGGGCAGTACGGAATCATACCTGATCCCACTAGAGGGCGCACCCTCTAAACTCGAGGGCGCTTAGCCTCAGACGACCGCCGCTTTGCCCGGCGGCCGAAGCGGCTTTGTATGAGAGGAAAAAGGTCCGCTGCGGTGGCGAGTTCGAACCTCTGGGGCCGGGCGTTTGAGCCTCCCTTGGTCGGTGGGTGGCCGGGGCGGAAGATCCGGAACAACTTGTAACGTTACAAATTATTCTTGCCTGAAATATTCCTATAAGGAATACTTCCGGCCGAACAGATGGATGAGAACCCGGTAGCGTGGAAGCTCCGGTTTACGGCGAGGTTTAGGCAATGTTACGAGCGTTATCGGAAAAAACATGAGCGTACCCCCTGATGAAGAACTGTGAAGTCTGTTTGATAACGATAGGGGACAAAGATTCCCAACAGAATGACATCAAACTTTCAATCAAGTTTGCGAACCAATTGCCGAATTCCCTCCAGGAATTTTAAACGACCATGAACGCCGATGAATCCGACGGGCTTGAACTGAGCCCAAAGAGCTACTCCGACGTCGCAGAAATGATGCGCGACTTGGGAAGCACTGACCGGGAGGTAAAAAAGGTCAAAGCCGCGGTAAACCAATCGCGCATTGCTGCTCATCTCGCAAAATCGCGACTTCGAAAGGGATTGACGCAAAAGCAATTGGCGGACGCCTTAGGCGTAACACAAGGAACGATCTCAAAAATCGAATCGGGCAACGACGCTGACCTCACACTAAAACTGCTCGAGGATTATTGCAGGGTCACCGAGGAAAGAATGATTCTGACCATCGGAAAGAAAATGACCTTTGTTGAAGCCATCAAATACCACTTCTCTCAAATCCGGCGTTTGTTTAATGAGCTTGCAAGGCTCGCTCACAATCACGATGAACTTGAGCCGCACATTTCGAGCTTTTTCGGCGATGCATTCTTTAACCTCTTGCACCTCCTAAGTGACGCGCAGGAGTCCTTGCCGAAGCAATCAAAAGTTCGCGAGTGCGTCGAAATCCAGTTTCTCGACAAAAAGGCCAACGTGGCCGACGAAGCACAAGTACCAGCGGTATCACCCGATATGGTCTGCCGATGAAGGCAGCTTAAGGCCAGTTTTTAGTTTTTGATGGGAAAAGGATCCGCCGGCGCTGGCGCGAGTTCACCATCCTAGTTGGTCATTTCGCAAAGTTGTGGCCATTAATCCCATTCAGATCGCTATCTCGGTAGAATGCCGGCTCAGGGGGGCGTCGGCACCGGAGGATGCTCCGTAGCTGGTTGAATCGGTCTCAGGCCCAACCGGCTGGCGGACGGTTTGATGGCCTGAAGGGCCAAAGGAACCTAGCCGAGGGTTTACCCTGGGTAACCGTAAAATCTCGATCTAGCCCTGAAGGGGTGGTAGAACCCGTCGGCAACGCTTTCTGCCGACCCTTCAGGGCTGGGTCGGGGGGGAAACGCCTTCCCAGGGTAAACCCCTTGTTGTTACCCACATCTGGGAGCTCGTTTTCAGAAGCGGCTGCCTTCCAACCAGTTACATTATGTATGTTCGGACGAACATTCCCTTGTAACATGCTGGGACGCAAGGGTTTGCAACGATGTGGGTAAAGACAAGGGGTAAACCCTGGGCTAAGTTCCTTTGGCCCTTCAGCAAATCCAACCCGGCGGGGCGGGTGTTTGTTGGGATGGGCGTACGGACGTGACGCCTTAGGAGGCCGTAAGACGGTCTCCCGGCCCGTCGGGTCTGGACCGTTTATACGCTCTGCCAGGTGTAACGCTGGCCGGGCACCGGGGAAGCAAGACAAGAGCTTACCTCCAGGGCCGTCGAAACGGTATAAGCGGGAACCTTACGGGCCTCGGGCAGAAGCCGGGCCCAGAAGCAACCGTTGCGCGCCGCAACCGAACAAGAACAGGCCGAATTAACGGGCGTATTAGCGCGGGCCTGGGGAACCCGCAGCCCAGGTCGCCCAGGCTCGCGAGCGCTTGCGCCGTCATGCCCTGGGCGGCTCGGGCGCTTATACCCGCCGTCCCGTGCGCTGGCGCAACCCGCGGGCCAATCAATGGCAACAACTTTGCAAAATGACCCACTAGCCGGGCGCTGAAAAAGGGGCAATCTGCCGGTTAGTTCGGGGGTTTTCGGTTAGCAACGGCGAGTTAGGCAGGAGTTTTCGGCCTTTTCTGCGCCCGAATTCAGGCATTTTCCTGAATTTGGGCACACTGCTCCTCCCGCGGGCTCACGCCCGCACCACGGCCGGCGGCGGCGACACGTTCAGCTTGGCCGAGCGCAACAGGTCCAGCGCCGAGACCACCCACTTGCAGGCCGCGTCGGTGCGCTCGGCCCCGCAGTAACGGCTCCGGCGCATGCCCCCCACCGTCTTGGCCCACCCAAAGATCTGCTCGGCGCACTTGCGAATGGTCTGACTGATCTGGTAACCCTTGCTGCGGGTGGTGCGCCCGTCCAAGCCGGCCACCTTGCGGCCGGTGATGGGGGCCACGTGGGGCTTGATCCCTTCGGCTCGGCGACCCCGCCCGCGCCCGTCAGCGACGCCCTTGTTTGGTCCTTCGGGTTTAGGATTTCGCCCTTCTGGTTTCACTGCATCCGCTGGGGCGTTGAAGGCACCCCAGGATATCATCCATGGAGAAGGTCTACACGCATCGGCGTCAGACAAGTCAGGAAACATGAGGGACTCACCGAGAAGTTATGGGAGATGATCGAACCGGCGGTGATGCATGACTAACTGGCGGGTGCAGACGTGCCGTACCCCTCGTCCTTTAGCGAACGTTGATGAGGCTCGTGACGCATTCGACGAACCGCCGCGCCGTGGCGATCGCCGCCCGCGCCTTCTCGGGGGACACCTGCGCGCCGGGACCGGCTTCGTAATCGGCGACCGCTTTCAGGTTGTAAGCGCGGCCAAGAAAGGCGCGTAGCTCGTCGTCCACGCGCGGCTCGGCCCGAACAAGCTCCGAGAACTTGCTGTGGACGCCGCTGTGCCGCTTAATCACTTTGCCGGTCGTCTCAAAGATCAAAGCTTGCGCCGCGTGCAACGCGGCAAGGTACGCCGCGCGGCCGGCTTCGTCGGGCCAATAAAGCTCATCAAACAACGTTTGGGCTTTGCCAAGGAACTGGCGAGCTTTGTTCAAATAGGCCGCGCTCTCCGGCTTCACAAGTCAATGCCTTCGGCGCGGATTTCGTGCATGAGCGGAGTGCGCTCGTTATAGGAACCGGCCCGGTAAGCCATGGCGTGAACAAATGCGCCGGTTTCCTCAAGCAAGGCGGTGCTGATATCGGCAAGCCGGTCCATCTCGGTCCAGCGGGCATTAAGGTCATTGATGCCGCGCAGAAAGACCGCGACATCGTAATCGGAGTCCGGCGGCGCATCCCCGCGCGCGCGCGAGCCGAACAAAACCATGCGCTCCAGCCGGGCGCCGTAGGTTTGAGCGACGGCGGCGCGGAAGCGCTGAAGCACGGGGGCGCTTGGCGGCGTTTTCAACATGGCGGCTTTACCTGTAGCACAAAACCGGGGCTTCGATCCACGGGGCGCATGCGCCCGGGTCATCGGCAATCTGAGGCGGCGGTGGGCCGGGCCGCGTCGAATCGTTCTTCGGACCGGGTGCATCGCGGGGTGGGGGAACGCCGGTTGCCCTCTGGCTTGAGCTTGCACAAGGCCAGCATCCAAATACGGGGCATGACGGAGGCTCCCGCCAACTGCCGAGAAGGGGCCGGCTTGCCCGGCCGCTTTTAAGGGTGGCTAAAGGCGAGCTCGGGTTGGAGGCGGGTGCGCAGCAGCCCGCCCATCACCCCCGTACGTTTGGCCCTTGGGCATTTTAAGCGAAAGTGTGGCAATTTTGGCCGCTGGCGGCATACGCTGGCCAGGAGCCGTTTGGCAAGCTTCGGAATCCAAAAACTCCGATGCACCTACCGCGTGTTGCAACCCTTGACCCCTCAATTGCTTCCGGCCGGTCCCCTCGCCTCGTGTCGGTGGACCTGTTGCGCGGGTTGGCCATGGCGCTCATGGCCCTGGACCACACCCGCGACTACTTCACGGGGCTGGCGTTTGAACCGGAAGACCTGAGCAAGACCTTCGGGGCGTTGTTCTTCACCCGGGCCATCACCCACCCCTGCGCGCCGGTGTTTTTCCTCTTGGCCGGCACCGGGGCCTACCTCCCCGTAACCCGAGGCGAGCCCGTGCCCCAAGTCGCCCGCTTCCTGTGGACGCGCGGCCTCTGGCTGGTGTTGCTGGAGCTGACCGTGGTGCACTTTGCGTGGAATTTTGCCTTTGCCGCGGCCCCGGTGGTGCAAGTGATTTGGGCGCTGGGCTGGTTGATGGCGGCGATGGCGCTGATCGTTCAGCTGCCGCTTGGCTGGATTGCCGCGCTGGGCGTGGCCGCCATCGCGTTTCATAACCTGCTCGACCCGATTCCCCCGGCCGCGCTGGGAAACCTCGCCGGCCTCTGGACCGTCCTCCATCGGCCCGGCGCGGTCTGGATCACGCCGCACGTGGGCTTCGTCGTCCTCTACCCGTTAGTGCCCTGGGTCGGGGTCATGGCGGCGGGCTACGCCCTGGGGGCGCTACTCGTGCGGCCGGACCGCCGCCAATGGACGCTCGGGCTGGGGGTGGCGCTCACGCTGGCTTTCTTTGTGCTGCGCGCGCTCAACGGTTACGGCAATGGCGACGCCGGCATGTCTTTCCCCGTGCCGTCCACGGCAGGGCCCTGGCAAGTCCAGCCCCGCCTGACGCGGACCGTCATCGCCTTTTTTGACGCCCTGAAATACCCGCCGTCGCTGGATTACCTGCTGATGACCCTTGGTCCCGCCCTGATCCTCCTGGCGTGGCTGGAGGGCGCGCCGGCGCAGCGCGGCTTCGGGCGGATGCTGCTGGTGTTCGGGCGCGTGCCCCTGTTTACTACGTTCTGCACCTCTTTGTGATCCACGGCTTGGCCATCGTGGTGGGCTGGCTTTTCCATCAACCCGTCGCTTGGCTCTGGCAGGGGCGCTTTATGACCTAAGATCCTCCGGCCGGGTACGGCCACGGCCTGCCCTTCATTTATCTGATGTGGTGGCTTGCTTTAGGGCTGCTTTACTTCCCCTGCCGGTGGTACCTGGCGTTCAAGGGCGCCCATCCCGACTGGGGGTGGTTGAGTTACCTGTAGGTTTCGGCATTCTGGTCCGAGCTGAGGACCTCAAGCGATGGAGCGCACGGCGAAACCTCTGGCGTCGGACTGCCCTTAAAAGGTCGAGAGACGACCTCCAGCCGCGCTACTCTCGGACGGAAGACGCGACGCCTGGTTAGAGCAACGCCTCACTTACCTGGCCGGCGAACGGGTCCGGTAGAAGGGCGGCGTGCCCCGCCGGCGCTTTTTGCGGGGGCGCTACGATTGCTTACCGCCGCTTCCTGCTCTCACGGCCGACCCCGCCCACCGCTTTCACGGTTGGGCGACGGTTCAGGCCGTCGAGCCGCGCGGGGCTCCGACCAACTCGAGCATCGGGCAGATCGCGCTGAAGTGGCCGGATCCGCACCGGCGGGCCCGGAGCTTGGGCCGTCATCGGCGGCGGGCTTGACGCAGCATCCCCCCTTGAACCGAACGCCGGCGCCGCTTTGCCCGGCGGCTTCAAATCGCTTTGTTTTCCGAAAAAGGGTGCCAAATGGAATCGCTGGAAACGATGGTGCAGCACCAGCAAACCCTCCTCCGCAAACTCGAAGGCAAGGGTCGACGCCATGGGCACCAGTGGGTTTGGGAAAAAGGTCCGCCGGCGTGGCAAGTCCAAAGTCCCGGGGACGGGTGTTCCGCCTCCCGAGTCGGCGGTTGGTCGGGGCGCGTCGAATCGTCCTGCGGACCGGGCCCACGGTGGGGTGGGGGAGCATCGGTTGCCCCCTCCCTCGCTCGCGCAAGCTCGGCATCCGGCATAAAACCGCTTGAGGGCTCGCGATTTATTCCGTTGCCTCCCTTGGCGCTAGAGCTCCGGTTCGGGGGCGACGGTAACGAACTTTTGCGTTCGGGAAGAGCTGCGCTCTTCGAAGCGCAAAAGTAAGGGAACCAAAATGCCAGTTGCCCGGGCCGGCAACGGGAGTCCCTCGGCATCAATGCTCGCGGCCAAACACGCGGCTCAGTGGTAATTCAAAGCCGGGCAACAGGGCGGTCCTTAATACGTCGCTGTGTTTGAGCACCCGCAGCGGTTGGTCGGGATCCTGACCCAACCCGTACACACTGACGCTACGACGCGGGGGATCCACAATCCAAAGCTCGGCGACGCCAAAACGCGCGTAAACTTCGCGCTTTTTGCCGGTGTCATACCGTGCAGTGGAGGGCGAAAGGATCTCGACGACGAGATCCGGAGCGCCCACCGCGCGCTTATCGGTAAGCCGGCCCAGGTGCGCTCGGGTGAAAAACATCACGTCGGGCTGGTAGACGTTGACGCCCGGGAACTGGACCTCGAAGGGTGCTTGGTACACCTCACCTCGATCGGGATGAGCCTCCAGGTGGAGGTAGACCGCCACATAGATCGCCCCTGAAAGGCGTTGGTGAAAACGGTCCGGTGCCGGCGCCCCGACCAGGTGTCCCTCAATCAACTGGGCGGGCCGATTGCTTTCCGGCAGCGCGTCGAACTCTTCGAGGGTCATCGGGCGTTCGATCGTTTTCATCGCAGGCTTCCCGCATCAGCGTCGATCGAGTGATGGTCCTTCTACGTCAATAACATGTCAGAACAAAAGCACCCGGTGCCGTTCTTACCGTCGCCTATCTTGCACAGTATACGGCAGAAACGCCGTCGTTGAAACCTTAAGGGCAACGGTTTTGCTTGGCGGCTTTGCGCTTTCGTTGATCACGCCGATGGAACGGTTGGATGGCCAAGGCTCGGACATCGATAAGCCGTTGCACAACCGGGGGCCGAAAGGGAAGCATGGAACCCGGCGTACGCCGCGGAAGTGTTTCTTGGGTGTCTTTCAGCCCGCAATTGCTCCATCCGCCGACCCGGAGGCGTTGGGCATGGGGAAGCCGCGCTTTTGCTTGCGGCGCGATTGACCCCGCAGGCCTGCGCGACGGCGCGGGATTCAACCACACGGGCCGAAGCGGACCCTCCAGCCAACCGCCGAGACGGGGCCGTTTTCCGATCGCTCATCGGAGGCGGCGGTCAATAACCCCCCTTCTCAGGCGCATCAATGCGGATGGACGGTTTACCCTCGACCTTGACCGTCATACCTTCGCCCAAAATTCCAGTTGCAAACCAGAGAACATCTTCGGACCGGGCGCATGCTGGGCCAGGGGCGCGTCGGCTGCACTCCTCTTCTCGACCGCTCGTGACGCGGTCGCGCGGCTGTGTGTCAGCACGCGGTGACGGAGGCGCGTGCGCGCGGTTGGGAGCAACTGGGAAACGGCGAACTGTTAGACGCCTTGCCAAGAGGTTATCACAGGCATCAAGCGGCCGCCGTCGACTTGCCGTTTCCGTTCCAGGCGAGAAACGCCGGGGCCGTTCGACCCGGCTCTGCTGCTTGAGACCGGTAAAGAACCCCGCTACATTCCCTGGCTGGTTCGTGACGGAGCCAGCCCTCTGACGCCGATGCTCGTGCATGGTCAAGGCGCCGATAGACGTACCCCCACCGCTAACGAAAGGCATTTAATCATGACTCCTTCCAGCGCCAAAAGCAGCGCGAAGGCAACGGTCCTCGTTTCCGAGCTGACCGATGGTATTCTCGATCCGGCACAACCCATGCTCGGCCCGTTAAGGGCGGGCGGGACCATCGTGGGCAACACGGCGCCCGGCTGTTGGGGACCGATGATTACGCCCCGAATTCGGGGCGGCCATGAAGTGACCCGGCCGGTTGCGGTGGAGGGGGCCATGCCCGGGGATGCGGTGGTTCTGCGCATCCGCGACGTTAACGTCACCTCGGCGGCGACGGCTTCCGGTCACGATCGATGGGTCGAAGGTCATTACCTTGGGGACCCTTACGCTGCCCCGCGTTGCCCCAATTGCGGCACCCTTTATCCGGAGACCTACGTCGAGGGGATCGGGCAGCAGGCGGTTCGCTGCGTGACGTGCAACACCCCCGTCACGCCGTTCCAGATGGTCAACGGGTACACCGTGGTTTTTGATGAGGCGCGCCGGTTGGGGCTCACGGTCCCGCAAGAGGCGGCGGAACGGATCGCGCGTTCGGCCGACTGGTTTGCCGCGCTGCCGGAGAGTTCGGCGCAGCATTCGATTCTTACATTCGCTCCGCATGATTTGGTTGGGATCGTCGCCAGGCTGCGGCCGTTTCTGGGCCAACTCGGAACGATGCCTGCCATCCGGATGCCCGATTCGCACAACGCCGGTGATTTCGGTTCCGCGTTGGTGGGTGCCCCGCACGAGTATGCCATCACCGCTGAGCAGCTCGAACTTCGGACCGACGGGCACATGGACATCGATGCGGTCAGGCCGGGCACCATCGTTCTGGCGCCCGTCAAGGTGCCGGGCGCAGGCATCTACTTCGGGGACATGCACGCGCTGCAGGGCGACGGTGAAATCGCGGGCCACACCATGGACGTATCGGGAACGGTGACGCTGGAGGTCGACTTGTTGAAAGGGCGAACGCTCGAGGGCCCCGTGCTGTTCCCGCTCGTGGAAGATCTGCCGCCCCTGGCCCGGCCCTTCAGCGAAGCGGAAAAAGGCCGGGCACGCCGGTTGGCGGCCAAATGGGGGGTCGACAAAATTGAGGAATCGGCGCCTGTCTCCGTGGTGGGGTCCGGCCCCGATTTGAACAAGGCCACGCAGGTAGGGCTTCGCCGTGCAGCTGAGCTCCTGTCCCTGAGTCTTCCGGAGGTGCTGAACCGCGCGACCATCACGGGCGGCATCGAGATCGGCCGGCACCCGGGCGTTGTCCAGGTGACGTTCCTGGCACCCGTGGCGGCCCTCGAGCAAGCGGGCCTGCTTCCTTTCGCGCAGGAACAATACGGGATCGGCTGACGCAGAAACGCGGCGATGCCGCTCGCCTCAATCGACCTGACTTATACCATTTAGATAGTTATCCTGGTGGAATTTCGACCGGGTTTGCGCCCCGAAAGGGCCCATCGGGCCTGAAGCCGAGGTAACCCCGTGCGGAACGTCCGGCAGCACCCCCTCGGCCGGAATTCTACCCAGATAATTGTCTGCATGGTATAACACCGCCCCGGCCCGCGCCTCAATGCCGCCCGCCTTCCGAAGGAAAACTAAAATTATCCAGGCTGAGCGGTGCCGCGCAGAATTTTCAGCGGCGGATGGCGGCAGACTCCACGACTCAACGCGAGCCCGCCCAGCAGGGCCACGCCTATGACCGCGGCAAACGCCACGGCCAAAAGCGGCGGGTCGGGCCAGGGATTGCCGTCGAACACGAAAAGGGCAAGGGCGGCATTGGCGGCTGCCGCAAGGACCACGCCTGCCAGGGCGGACAGCGTTCCAAGGGTTGCGTACTCGATCATGAGAATCACGCGTACCTGTCCGGCCGATGCGCCGAGCGTCCGCAAAAGGACGCTTTCGTACAGGCGTTGGTCGCGGCCGTTGAGCAACGTGCCGGCCAGGATCGGCAGTCCTGCGGCCACGGTAAACCCGGCGAGCACCGATACAACCCGGGAAATCTTCTCCAGCATCCCGCGGATGGTCGCCAGGATGAGGGTCAGGTCGATGGCGGTTACGTTCGGAAACTTCCGGACGAGCGCGCGTTGAAGGTCGCCCGAGGACATGCCTGCCGCGACGCGCGTGGTCAGGACGTGAAAACCCGGCGCGCCCTCGAGGACTCCGGGCGGGAAGACCATATAGAAGTTCAGGTTGAAGCGGCTCCAATCGACTTTGCGCAGGCTGGTGATCCGGGCCCGCACCGGTACGCCTTGCACGTCGAACACGAGTTCGTCGCCGAGGCCGGCGTGCAGGTCTTTGGCGATTCCCTCCTCGAGCGATACCGGTACCGGGCCGTTCGGATCCGGCACCCGCGTGAGCCACTCGCCGGCTGCCAATGTCTCGGTGGCGTTCAAGTGGTCACGGTACGTGGAACGAAACTCGCGCTGGAGCACCCACTTCGGAACCGCCCCTTGCTGTTCCAACTGCCGCACGGGCACCCCGCGCATCGATTGAAGGCGCATGGTGACCATGGGCGCGCTTTCCAGGACCGGGAGTTGCAACGACCGTACCAGCGCGCTTACCGCTTCGACCTGGTCCGGCTGCACATCGATAAGGTAAACGTTCGGACTATCCGGCGAGTTCGCCACGGCCAGCCGCTGGGTAAGAAGATTATTCGTGAGCAGGACGGTTAAGAGCAGGAACGTGCCGAGGCCGAGGGAAAGCAGGAAAAGGAGCGTCTGGTTGTGCGGACGATGAAGGTTCGAAATCCCTTGGCGAACCAGGTACGGCCACGTCGGGCGGACCAGGCGCCGCGCGGCCAGGACCAGGCCCTGAGCCACCGCGATGAGGATGCCGAACGCCACACCGAGGCCGGCCACCATGCCAAGCGCGCGTTTCCAATCGGGCGCATTGACCAGGGCGAGCAGGGTGAGCAGGGCGGCAAGCAGCAGGTAGACCGGCCACGCCCGCCACCAGCCGGTGACCCTGTCCAGTGCCGCGGATTGGCGGAGCGTCGCGGCGGGCGAGATGCGGCGTACGCGCAGCAACGGCAGCAGCGCAAACCCGCAGCACACGGCAAACCCCGCCGCCGTGGTCTGGGCCGCCACCG
>Ga0213876_10002136_pt1 | contig 11686 bp, 12 predicted proteins | sample BarmaccomBMRX_R9_FD_160113 | JGI IMG/M metagenome (GOLD analysis project Ga0213876, IMG submission 160113) | Root-associated microbial communities from Barbacenia macrantha in rupestrian grasslands, the National Park of Serra do Cipo, Brazil - RX_R9 | ecosystem: Host-associated > Plants > Roots...
ATGCGAACCCGCTCGACGACGTGCACAACACGGCGAAGGTGCGCTGGGTCGTGAAGAACGGTGACGTTTACGACGCGGCGACGCTCAATCGCGAATGGCCGTCGCGCGAGGAACTGCCGAAGTTCTATTGGTCGGAGTAAGAATGTAGGGCCGGCTCCAGCCGGCCCAATGTCGATCTACGGGGCCGGCTGGAGAGCCGGCCCTACGTTCATGTGCCTCGTCGTCGTTGCCCATCGCGCTTCGGATGCGTATCCGCTCGTCATCGCGGCGAACCGCGATGAGGACCCCTCCCGGCCGATTTCTGGCTCGACGACGCGAACATCCTCGGCGGACGCGACGCGCTCGCCGGCGGCACCTGGCTGGCGATCACGCGCGCCGGACGCTTTGCCGCCATCACGAATTTGCGCTTCGCCGCGCGTGCGAATGCGCCGTCGCGCGGGATGCTCGTCGCTTCGTTTCTCCGCTCGTCGCTCTCGCCGATGGAGTACGTGAATGAGGTGGCGTCGCGGATGGACGACTATGCAGGCTTCCATCTCATCTGCGGCGTCGCAGGCGAAGGCGTGGCGTACGTGACGAACGCCGAACGCGTCGCGCACGAGTGGACGCCGGGCATTCATGCGGTGAGCAACGGGACGCCGGACGAGTTGTGGCCGAAGGTCGCAGCAGGCGAGGCGGCGATGCGGGCAGCGCTTGCGTCGGACGATCTCGAAGGCGAGCTGCTGCGCTTCCTGCGCACGAATCACGGCCGCACGCCGGACCGCGAGGCGTTCGTGCTGAACGAGCGCTGGGGCACGCGGTCGTCGACGGTGATCGTCGCGACGCCGGAGGAGATCCGGTTCACGGAACAACGCTGGACGCGCAATGGCGCAGCAGACGGCGTGTCACGGTTCGTCATTCGTTAACGTGGGGACGGGCTTCAGCCGTCCCGGAGCGGGCTGAAGCCCGTCCCCACGTCAAGCTAAGCGGTGTTCCGCGATTGTCGTCTCGAAGTGCTTGTCGTTCACGTCGAGGTAGAGCTGCCGTTCGGTGACGCTGACCGAGACATCGACGCGGCGGTCGAGGGTCGCGGCGACCTCCTCGATGAAACGCGGCTCGAAGGCGTAGATCGGGATGTCTTCGCCGCCGTGCACCTTGCGCGCGCTCAGCTCGGACAACACCTGACGGATGTTGCGATGCGTGTAGACCGCCGCGCGGCCGGCGAGCTTGCTGCCGCGATGGAGGCGCTCGGCGTCCGGCGCGCCGACTTCGATCCACGCGGTGACGCGGCCGGTGAGGTCGCGCACGAGCACCGCGGGCAGATCGCCCGCCGCGACGCCTTCCGTCAGCTCGATGCCTTCCGTGTATTCGAGGCAGTAGGCGAGGAAGCGGGTGAGCATGAACTCGATCGTCTCGGAGGGCTGCTTCGCCATCCGGACGTCGAACGTTTCATAGACGCCGCGGTCGATGTCGGAGAGCTGGGTGGAGAAGTTGTAGATGGTCGCGGTGAGGGCCATGCGTGTGGCGGGCAGTGTCGCACACCGCCCGCCACATCTCACTCGATGGCGATGCCGGTGACGAAGTCGGCGTCCCCGCTGTCGGCGCGTACGATCGAGGCGTACGCGTAAACGCCGCGCGTAGAGTTCACCTGGATCATCGCGTTCTCCAGCACGCCGACGGCGAACTGGGAGAGCGCGTCGTTCACGAGGAGCAGCCCGCGCGGTTTGACCACGGTGGAGAAGCCGCTGTGGAACTCACCGTACTGGTCGAAGAGGCTGATGAAAAGATCCACCGACTGGTCGGACGGGTTCGCGATGCCGACGTTCGTGCGGTTGCCGTTCATCCCGCTGAGGCCGGGCAGCAGCGTGACGAGGCCGAGGCCGGTGGTGGAGAGGGCGGGGACGGTTTGGCCGTATTCGCCCTGGCCGGAGCCGATGTTGTAGACGCGCGCTCGCGCGGTGAGCCGCGTGTACGCGTTGTCTGCGAAGATCCGGATCGTCCCGACGCCGGCCTCGGCGCCGAAGAGCTCGCGCACGACGTCGTGGGCGACGAAAGACTCGCGCGGCGCGATCGGGACGGCGACTTCGTCGATGCGGCCGTCGGTGCGGTTGAAGACGAGGCGAACCATCACCGGCTCCGTGCTCAGCGACGCGGTGTTCGTCACGGTGAGGTCGGTGCGCCACTGCGATCCGTACGCGCCGGCGGCGCGCGACGCGACCGGCACGAGGAGCTCGTTGCCGGTGACTTCGTTCGCCAGCGCGGGCAGCGACAGCAGCGCCGCGATGAGGATGCCGAGGTGTTTGTAGATGCTCATGAGGCCTCCTTCTTTGTCGGGAAGGAGGCTACGCGGCAGGCGCTTACGCGGCGCTTACAGCCGCAACGCGGCCAGCTTCGCCAACTCGGTGAGCTGCGCGGTGGTGAGCGTCGGCGAGCCGTCGCCGCGCCAGCCCATCGACTGGACCCACACGCCGGTGCCCTTCTTCCGGAAAAAGACGAACTGCGTCGACGCGGTCTTCTTCGACCTGAAGCCTTCTTCGCCGACTCCGCTGACCGCCTCGGAGGACTTGGTGTAGCGCTTCTTCCAGTAGTCGTACATCGACGGCGAGATCATCACGATCGCGACGAGCTTCCCGTCCTTGCCCGCGAAATTGAGCTCGCCTCCGGCGTCGGGCGAAGAGTTCTTCGCGACTTTGTGGACGCCGGTGAGGGCGCCGGCTTTCTCGACGTCCGCGGGCGTGAGGAGATCGCCGGCGGCGAAGGCGGAGACGGCGAGCAGGAGGGCGAGGGACAAGGCGACGGTGCGCATGCGCTCAGAATAACAAATGACGGCGTGTAGGATGCGGCGATGACCCGGCGTGGACGGCGCATCGTGCGCCTCGCGGCTCTCGCGGTTTTCCTGGGGATTGCTCTCGCCGTGCTTTTTCCGCATCCGTCCGTGTGGTCGCAGCCGTTCGAGGATGCGGCGTATCCGGCGGCGGTGTGGAACGCGTGGTGGTTCGCCCGCGGACTCGAGCGGCCGTCCGGAACGTGGCTGAATGGCGTGACGTACACGTTCCTGGTCGAGAGCGCCGGCAAGGACGAGATCCGGGTCGTTTTTCTCGGACGAGAGCTCCTGAAGCCCGCGACGAAGCCGGAGGAGATCCACGTATTCGTCAGTCGTTCTTCGGGGCGCGTCGAGCGCTGGATGTTTCATGATTGAGGGGATGGACGCCGTTCTAGCCGCTCCCGTATCAGAACAAATCATGCGCCGACTGCTGCCCTTTCTTCTCGCCGCCCTGACCGCGCCGGCCGCTTTCGCCGCGCCGCTCGTCACGCAAGCGGTCGTCTCCCACACGTACGCACCGCCGCCGGGCGTGTTCGCCGCGACGGCGAAGGCGGTCTCGCTGGTGCGGACGGACGCGGGCGTCGTCGGCTGTTGGGCGAACGCGCCGCAGATCCTCTGCGCGACGCTCGCGCCGGCGGGCGGCTTCGACACGCCGGTCGTGCTGCCGTCGTACACATCGGGCGTCGCCGGCTCCGTTCCGGCGGTCGCGTGGAACGGGCGGGAGCTGCTCGTCGCGTTCGAAGAAGGGGAGAACATCGCGCTCGTGCGGCTCGATCGTTCCCTGCGCGTGCTCGCGCCGCCGAAGCCGCTCGAGTTCCGCGCGTCGGCCGGATCCGCGCCCGCGCTTTCGTGGAACCGGAACGAATGGCTGCTGACGTACCGGAACTACGAGGCGTACATCGCGGCGACCGGCGCGGCCATGTACGCGGAGTCCGATCCGTGGCCGGTCGTCGACAGCGGCCTGTCCGGCGACGAGGTCGTCGTCATCCACAGCCCCGGCACACGCACCGTTGCGGGCCCGCCGTCTTGCCACTACATCATGTACGGCTTCGGCTGCTGCACGATCTGCAATCCGACGACAGTGCAGGAGCCGGAGTGGCACGCCACCTCCTCGGTCGTGGGCCCGGTGCCGCTGCCGTTGGATCGTTACACCGACGCCCGCAGCGCCGCGCTCGCCCAACGCGGCAACGGCGCGCTCCTCGTGTGGCCGCAGATCGAGTTCGCCACGAGCGCCCTGCTCACCGCATCGCTCGACGGCAACCGTCTCGGCGCCACGCAGCGCATCGGCGTGACGGCGAACGGCGTCCTGCCACGCATCGCCGCGACCCCGACGAACGGCCTCGTGGTCTGGGAAGAAGCGGGCGACATCCGCGGCGTGTTGGTCGACGCCGACGGCAAGGCAGACGGCGATCCGTTCGTCATCGCCGCCACCGCACCGGTCGAAGCGCATCCGTCGGTGATCGCGATGAACGAGAACGAGTACGTCGTCGCGTACGAGATCGAAGGCAAGCTCGCGACGCGGTTCGTGATCCTGCAGCAGTCGAAACGCCGCAGCCGTTAGCTTCGGCGCTCGCGCAGCTCGCGCGTCACTCTGCGGTGGCAGGGGATGCAGAGCGTCCGGATGTTCTCCAGGTTCGAGTCGCCGCCTTCCACCACGGCGAGGATGTGATCCGCTTCCCACCAGGTCTTGCGCTTGCGCGTGATTGCGCCGGCGGCGAGCAGCGTGCGCAGCTCGCGCATGCGGTCGGCGAACGGAAGGCGCATCACGCGGCGGCGCGCTTTCACGGTGTCCGTCCCGCAGAGCGCGCACACGCCGTTGTCGCGGGCGAGCACGCACTCGCGGAGGTAGCTCGTGCTGGAGCGGAGGCGCCACTCGTGGACGCACGCATCGGAGCAGAACGTCCGGCGACGGCCGCTCACCTCCGTCTTGCACCAGCGGCAAAGGGCGCGCATGAGGGGAAAAGGGCCGGCGGGTTGCGCCGGCCCCGGAGAGTTTAGAACGCGAGCGCCGGCTCGAGCGCGGGAAGCTCGAGCGAGACGGCAGCGGCGTTGACCGTGGCCGCGATGCGCACGGCATCGTGAACCTGATCTTCGCTGAGGCCGCCGGCGAGGACGACCTGCTCGTGAGAACGAACGCAGGTCTCGCAGCCGTTCACCGCGCTCACCGCGAGGCAGAACAGCTCGAAGTCGACCTTCGACGCCGCCGGCTTCGCGATGCGCTGCATGCGCAGGCGGGCCGGCTTCTCGTTGTAGGACGGCTTCCCGATCTGGTGCCGGAAGCGGTAGTAGACGTTGTTCATCGCCATGAGCGCCGCCGCGGCCAGGGCGTCTTCGATCACCGCGTCGCTCACGTCCGCCATGCGGGCGTCGGCGATCAACGCGTCTCGAAGGGCCTTGTGCCGGGCAACGGTCGCCGTGGCGATCGCCGTTCCCCAGCGCTGCGCCGGAGTCAGCGACTCCGTCTGCAGCACCGACTGCAGGTTCAGCTTGATGTCGCGCGCGCTGTCAGGCATCGAGGCGCGCAGGATTTCGACCGAGCTCATTACGCCACCTTGATCGTGTCCTGCCCCTTCTGCCAGTTGCAGGGGCAGAGCTCGTCCGTCTGGAGAGCGTCGAGCGAGCGGAGCACTTCGTTCACATTGCGGCCGACCGAGAGGTCATTGACGCTGACGTAGCGAATGACGCCGTCCGGATCGACGATGTAGGTCGCGCGGAGCGCCACGCCGTCCTTCGGGTGCAGAATGCCGAGGTCCTGGGCGAACGAGGGCGAGATGTGCACGAGCGGCGTCGGCAGGTCGGCCAGATCCGCATGCGCATTGCGCCAGGCGAGGTGCGAAAACTCGTTGTCCGTCGAGCCGCCGATCACGACTGCGTCGCGATCTTCGAAATCCGCCGTTCTCTTACCGAACTCGACCATTTCGGTCGGGCAGACGAACGTGAAGTCTTTCGGATACGAATAGAAGACGATCCACTTGCCGGCGTACGTATCGTTCGTGACTTCCTGGAATTCCTTCCCCTTCTCGCGGCTGACGTTCGCGTTCAGGCGGAACTGGGGAAACGTATCTCCAACTGTGAGCATTTGAAAAACGACTCCTTCAATGATGGTGTGGGATTTTTGCGTCAGTCGCGGATTGCGGAGGGCTTCCGGACGCCGCGCATGACGACCTGGTAGTCCTGAATGTCGTAATCGCGCAAATGGTCGAGGCTGCCGACCTGCACGAGCTCCCACGGCACGTCGTGAATCTGCCCGGTCTCTTCGTCGATGAAGTGATGGTGCGTCTCCATCTTCGGGTCGAACACCACGCTGTCCTCGCGGAGGCGCAGCGCGCGCAGAAGTCCCTTTTCCACGAAGAGGTTGAGGGTGTTGTAGACGGTGGCGCGGGAGATGTACGGGAAGCTGCGTTTCACTTCCCGGAACACGCGATCGGCCGACGGATGCTCCTCGGTGCAGAAGACGTACTGCGCCACGGCGACCCTTTGGGCCGAGGGCTGGATGCCTTTGTCGCGGAGGATGCTGTCGAAGTCGCGTTCCATGGGTTTAGACGATTTCTAACTTGCGACGCGCTCAAATACGCGGGACGGGTCAGATATTTCACCGCCTTCAAATTGCTTTTTTCGATGGGTAAGGAGATGTATAAGGATGCCGTGAGCGAGAAAGAGCACAGTTTCGGAACCCGGCGCCCCCTTTTCCCCACAAAAGTTCCCTTTCGTTGTCGATTTCTGGTGAAGCGTCCGTCTATCCCAGCGAAGGGGAGGTGTGTTTCGTGTGACAAATCCAGGTTTCGTATGGGTGAACTCCTCCTCTCCTGCTAGACTGCGCGACATCTCTCGACAATTCAGCAACTGGGTCCAGAAGACGTCTTCTTAGAAAAGTCACGTTTGGTTTCCCATCGTGTTCCCGTTCAGGCGAAGGCTATGGACGCTGAAGAACTATTTCTCCAGAACATGGATGCGATCGAGCGCATCACGACCTATGTATCCCGCATGGGTCACCTCGAACCGGCGGAAGCCGAAGACTTTGCGTCGTTCGTGAAGCTCGAGTTGATCGAGAACAACTACGAGGTCATCCGCAAGTTCGAGGGGCGGAGCAGCTTCACCACCTACCTCAATACCGTCATCAACCACTTCTTCTATCAATACCGGGTGAAGATGTGGGGCAAGTGGCGCCCTTCGGCCGAGGCGAAACGGCTGGGGGAGAAGGCGATCACGCTGGAGCGCCTCCTCACCCGAGACGGCTACTCGCTCGACGAGGCCGTGCAGGTGCTCACCACCGGCTCGCCGGCCGGCTTCACAGAGCTGGAGATCGAAGGGCTGTATCGCCGCCTGCCGATCCGCATGCCTCGGCCGGTGCTCGTCTCCCAGGCGTCGCCGCCCGACACGGGCACGACGGAGAATGACGCCGATGAACGGCTGATGAGCCGCGACCGGCAGGAGACGGGGCGGGCGGCGGCGCGGGTGATCGACGCCGCCATGGGCGCCTTCTCTCTCGAAGACCAGCTCATCCTGCAGCTGCGCTTCTGGCACTCCTGGAAGGTGCCGCACATCGCCGATCATCTGAACATCCCGGCGAAGAAGGCCTACAAACGGATCGACAAGCTCCTGGCCTCGCTGCGCTCCAAGCTCGAGCGCGCGGGGGTGAACGGGAACGACATCGGGGAAGTCCTGGCCCACGGAGACGGCGAGATTCATGTGGCACGTCTTCATCAGCAGGGGGGAGAATCGCCTACAGGTCCCTCTAACCGTATTGACGGGGGACGCTCGGGCGGCGCGAGCCGGCTGTCGGGTTAGGAGACCGATGGAGCACTCGGGATTTCCGTCTCACGAAACGCTAGCAGCGTTCATCGACGGGCGTCTGGACTCGCAGACGCGCAAACGGGTCATGGAGCACATGGCGACTTGCGCCGAATGCCGATCCACGTTCGTCGGCGCCGTCGAGCTGAGAGGGCTCGACACGGCCGCCTTTCCTCGGCGTTACCGTCTTCGATGGGCGTCGGCGGCAGCGGCAGCACTTCTCATCGGCGCGGTCCTCGCCGGAGGATTCCTGGTCCGCACTCGCAACCGGGAGCCCCTCCCGCCGGGTGTCGACGCACTGATCGCCGCGGCCGGCGACTTTCCGAACCGCCCGGCGGACGGCCGCATCACCGGCTTTCCCTACCGCCCGAAGCCGCGCGTCCTGCGCAGCGCACCCGCGACCGAGGATTCGTCGAAGTGGAAGACGATCAGCGCGGGGAACAAGATCTTCGAACGCGCCGATCGGAACCCCTCGGCTGAAAACCTCCACGCCTACGGCATCTCCTTCTACGCCGTCGGCAGCGCGGAGATGGCCGTGGCGCAGCTCGAGGCCGCGGTGCGGAAGGAGACGGGCCACGAAGACGTGAAGCAGGCGATCGGCGCCTCGCACGACGCGCAGCTCCTCTCCGACCTCAGCGCGGCTTACCTCGCCGTCGCCGGACAGAAGGAACAGAACCATCAATGGATGCTCTCCGCGACGAGCGCCGCCGACAGGGCGTGGGAGCTCGCCCCCGATTCGCCCGAGGTGCTGTGGAATCGGGCGGCGAGCTACGAGGCCTGGCCGTTGCGGCAGAAGGCGCGCGACGCCTGGAACGACTATCTCCGCGTCGACTCCACCAGCCGTTGGGCGGCGGAGGCGAGGACGCGTCGCGACGAGCTCGAGCGGCCGCCGCAGTCGGAGTTGTGGGAGCGCGAGCGCCAGACGCTGGACGAGAAGAGGGCGGATGCGCCGGCGCAGGCGAAGCGGCTGGCGGTGATCTATCCGCAGGAGGCGCGCGAGTACGCGCAGGGAACGCTGCTGCCGTGCTGGGGGGAGGAAGCGTTGGCCGGCGACGAAGACGCGGCGGCCCGAACGCTGGCCATGGTCCGCGCCATCGGCGAGGCGTCGGCGGCGAAGGGCGACACGCTGCTCGTCCGCACCGTCGCGCACATCGAGTCCAAACGTGCTCGCCGCGCGCTCGCCGAGGGCTTCGTCGCGTGGCATGAAGGGCAGAAGGCGTACGACGACTCGAAGATGGCCGAGGCGGAGAGCCATCTGCAGATTGCCGTCGCGAACCTGACCGCGGCCGGCTCGCCGTTCGCGGGCGCGGTGCGTCGCGACTACGCCAGCGCCGCGTTCAATCAGAACGACTACGAGACCGTGCTCGTCCGCCTCGCAGCGATCCCGCAGGACGATCTCGAGGCGTCGCCGTGGCTGCGCGGCCGGGTGCTCTGGCTGAGCGCGCTCGCGGAGACGGTGCTCGGTCGACAGAAGCTCGCGCTCGATCACTATCAGCAAGCGTTCGACGATTTCCGCCAGCTCGGCGAAGTGGACAACCAGCTCGCCGTGCAGAACCTGATGGCGATCAACGACGACTACACCGCGGACACCACGCGGGCCTGGCAGCGGCGCTTCGACTCGTTCCGCAAGCTCCATCAGCTCGGGAGCTCGCGGCGCGCGCAATACGTCTTCACCGATGCCTCCCGCGCCGCGGCCCGCGAAGGGCAGGTCGGCGCCGCGCGCGTGTTCGCGGACGAGATGGTCCGCGTCGCGCGCATCAGCAAGTTGCCGGCGGCGATCAGCGACGCGTATCTCAATCGCGGCGTCGCGCAGTTCCTCTCCGGACGCATCGACGCGGCGCAGCGCGATCTGGAGCATGCCGAGCATTGGGCCGCGCGCATTCCGGACGAGGACATGCGCGCGCGCACGATCGCGAACACGGAGCTCACCGCCTACAACTGGCGCAATGGGGAGTCGCCGGACGTCGCCATCGGCCGCCTCTCGAACGCCATCGAGTTCTTCGAGGAGACGGAGAAGCGTTTCTATCTGCCGCGCCTCCATTTCCTGCGCGCCCGCGTCGCCTGCGGCGCCGGCCGCGCGCAAGCCTGCGAGGCGGACCTCAAGGCCGGGCTCTCCGAGGCTTCACAGGAGCTGAAGGGTCTGCGGGATCCGATTCTGTTCGGGACGTATCTGCAGACGGTGCGCGAGGCGACGGACGGTCTCGCATCGATCCTCGTCCGCCGCGGCGACGCGCGCGCGTCCTTGCCGTACATCGATTGCAACCGTCTGCTCTTCGCGGCGTCGAATGCGAAGCCGGTCGCCTGCGCCAGCACCGACCAGGCCCTCACCGCATCAGTACAGAAGCGTCTCCCCGCGCACTCGGCGTTGCTCGAACTGGCGGTGATCGACGATCAGCTTTTGGCGTGGCTCATCACCGCGGATGACGTCCGTTTCGAGCAGCGGAAGATGGGCCTGTTCCGCGGCGAACGGATGCTCGAGCCGTTTGCCGATGCGCTGCCGAATCTACAGTCGCTGGTGATCGTGAACGACCCGGCGTTCGCGGACGTCCCGCTTCCGTCGCTGCGCAATCCGGCGACGGGACGCTATCTCATCGAAGACCTCGACCTCACTACGATTCCGAGCGCCGCCACGTTCGCCGCCTCCGTCGCGCCGGGCGTCGCGAACGGCACGGCGCTCGTCGTCTGCAACGCGGCCTACGATCAGGCCGGACTCAAACCGCTGCGGTTCGCCGACGACGAGGCGCTCGCGACCGCGGCAGCGTATCGGCGTCACGAGATCCTGCGCGGCAAGGATGCGACGCGGCAACGGTTCCTCGAAGACGCCGGCGATGCGAGCGTGGTGCACTACGTCGGCCACTCGGTCTCGCAGGCCGACTCGCCGTTGCTCGCTGCGCTCGCGCTCGCGCCGGCGAGCGCGCAGGACTCCGGCCTGCTCACCGCGCGCGACATCGCCCGTGCGAAGTTCCCGCACACCTCCCTCGTCGTCCTCTCCGCGTGCAGCACCGCCGCCGCGGATCGACGGGAGGAGGCGGGCGTGACGAATCTGGCTCGCGCATTTCTCGCCGCCGGAGTTCCCGGAGTCATCGCCAGCACCACGCCGGTCGATGACGCCACGGCGCCCGAGATGTTTCGCCGTCTGCACGGCCTGCTCGCGCAGGGCGTCGCCCCTCCCAGGGCATTGCGGACGGTTCAGATCGAGATGATTCGCCGAGGCGCCCCACCGAATGCGTGGGCCGGTTTCCAATACCTCGGCAGTATCTAGGAGGCACAAACAATGTCATCGCTTCCCACGTTGACGTTCAGCGGCATCGATCTCCTCACCATCGACAACAGTGCTCGCGCAGTGGTCGCTCTCCTCCCCGACGGCACCCGGCAACGCATCGCCCGCAACGTGGACGATGACGGCCGGCCGGTGATCATCCCTCCGCACCTCGCGTACGTGCGCTACGAGCTGGACGATCTCGATCCGGCGCGCGCGTCGGAGCAGCGGCAGCCGGATCTCGTGTTCCAGGCGCAGGGGAAGACCTTCGGCGTCTGCTTCCTCCGCCACGAGCGGGTGGAGGTGGAGGGGCCGTTCGAGTCGGACGACGTGACGTTCGAGAGCTCGCTCGTCGGGCCGTCGCCGCAGCCGACGTCGGCCGACCGGCTGACGTTCAACGAGTACGTGGTCGACTTCCTGGCCGCCTGCCCGGATCTCGATCCGGTCGACCGCCGGCTCGCCGATCCGACGACCGAGGAGTCGCAGCGGCTCAGCGGGTGGGTGCGCATGACGCGCGGCCATTTCGCGGCGAGCTACGTCGATCCGACCCACATCTGGACGTTCGATCCGAACGCGCAACGCCAGCCGTTTTTCCAGCTCGCGCAGGAGGTGCCGGTGGCGTTCCGGATGCGCGAGAACAAGTTCTCGCTGCGCTTCTCGCCGCTGCTGCCGGCGGGCGATCCGGCGCCGAGCGCGTTGCATTTCGGGAAGATGGAAGGCGCGCGGCTGAACGTGCGCATCGGCAACGCGCCGCTCGACGCGATCCTCATGCAGGCCGAATGCATCGAGGAGAACGTCGACTATCACTTCGAGCTCTACTACGACCTCTATCCGCA
>Ga0213876_10002137_pt1 | contig 11685 bp, 10 predicted proteins | sample BarmaccomBMRX_R9_FD_160113 | JGI IMG/M metagenome (GOLD analysis project Ga0213876, IMG submission 160113) | Root-associated microbial communities from Barbacenia macrantha in rupestrian grasslands, the National Park of Serra do Cipo, Brazil - RX_R9 | ecosystem: Host-associated > Plants > Roots...
CTAGCCGTCCGCCCCACCACCACGGCGTGGCCGCCGCCCGCCGCCGCATCGTGTCGAGCCGCTGGCGACGTAGGCTGTGGCGCATGTTCGTCTCATCGGAGACTTCTCGCTCAGTGACGCTGGTGCGTTTAGACCGCCCGCCGGCGAATGCCATCAACCTCGACCTGCTCGACGAGCTTGTGGCCACGCTCGAGGGACTGGCCGCCGATGCGCCTGCCGCCGTGGTGATCGCAGGACGTGATGGCTTCTTCTCGGCTGGCGTTGACCTGAAGGCGGTGCCGGGCTATGGACCCGGCGAGCACCGGCGGATGGTCAGCGGCATCAACCGCATGGTGCTCGCGGCGTATGGGCTGCCTTGTCCCGTGCTCGCGGCGGTGACCGGACACGCGATCGCCGGCGGCCTAGTGCTGGCGCTGTGTGCCGATGTGCGGATCGGGTCGCTGGAAGGTCGCTACGGATTGACCGAGGTGAAGGTAGGGGTGCCATATCCGCAAGGCGCGATCGGCGTCGTGCGGGCCGAGCTACCTCCGCATGCCGCCCGCAGTCTTGCGCTGGGCAATCGGTTGATCGATGGCTCCGAGGCGCTGCGGCTTGGGCTGGTCGACGAGGCCCTCCCGGCAGACGCGGTGCTCCCGCGGGCGATCGAACTCGCCAGCGAGATGGCGGCGTTCCCAGCCGATATCTATGCCGCCACCAAGTTCGAACTGCGCGATCGAACGCTGGGCGCGATGAAAGCTGCCGTCGAGACGGAGCCACTCCTGGCCGCGTGGCTCAGCGCCAGTCCGCATTCGGAGTGAGTCGTCCGGACGTCGCGCGCCTGGTCCAGCGACGGCGCCTCGGGCTCGCATCGACGTCCCGAAGACGCGGGCGCTACTCGATCGATTGTGAGGAACTAACCCTTGGCCACCGCGAGCCACTCTTCGAAGCTTGGACCCGCGAGCTTCGCGCCCGCGTTGGGCAGCGCGGCTCCCTCGGCATAGGCTGCGGCATCTGGGTCGTCAGGTTGCGCCAGCGGAGCGCCGCGGCCTTCGCGGATCTCGAGCGAGTCACCTCGGCTGGCGAAGAGCGCCGCGGCGGCATCGGCGAGACGCTCCTCCTGCGGGCCTGCGACCTCAGTGATGCTGCCGTTCTCGATCTCCGGCTCCTCGGCCGCATCAGCGAGCGTCTCGGCGACGACGCCGGCCGCCACGAGCTGCGTCCGCATCTCGGGCACGTGCGCGACGCCATCCTTGATCGTCCACCCGACCAGCGGCTCGACGAACTCGTGGAACTGGGCTGCCCGGACGATCCGGACCGGGAGCGGGCCTTCGAGCAGCGTCTGCTCCTGTGCCACCTTCGCCGCGTTGTAGCCGCCGTGGAACTTGTCGATGCCGATGATCGAGACGACGACGATCCGCTTCACTCCGGCTGCGGCGCCGCCGCGCTGCAGGTTCTGCGCCGACGCGATGAAGAAGGCCGTCGCCTCCTGCTGATCAGGCGAGGGGCCGATAGCCGCGTCGATGATCGTTTCGACCCCGACGAGTGCCTGATCGAGGCCCTCTCCGCTGACCACGTCAACACCTTGGGAGCGCGCAATCGGAACTACATCGTGTCCCCGCTGGGCGAGGATCTCGACGAGGTGCGATCCGACTCGACCGGTGGCTCCGGTGACGGCGATCCTCTGGCTCCTGTTTTCGGTCTGCATCGTTCTTCCTTTCCCTGCGCCGGCGGCTCAGCATCGGCAGAATCATTCTCTCCCTCATTGACAGCCTGCGACGCGAATGTGTGACAGCGATGGTGCCCCGCGGCTACTTCGGTGTGGGCCGCGTGCGAAAACCTCACGGGCCGAGCGCGCCGAGCGCGCGAGCATCGGCGTGACGCCGGCATCTCCTCGTACCGTTACCCGTCGCGGACGAACAACCTGGCCGCGGAAGCCCGGATCTTCTCGCGCCTGCCGGCGGCTTGGGCAATCTCGCAGCGGCGACGAGTAGCCGCGCTTCGACTTGCGTTCGTCCCTCAGAGAAGTCCTCGGCTACGTCTCTGGCTTTCACATGCTCGATCCAGCGACAAGAAAGGCGTTGTCAATCGAGGACGGCGCAGCCCTCGGACCGCGTGCGCGCCGCGCTCGAGGCACGACCCGAGGACCCAAAAGTCGGTCTCTCAGCGGATCGGGTCGAGCTGTTAGATGCGTACGAGTTCTGACCCGGGCTCGACGCTCGGGCTAGGGCGGCGAATAGCCGCGGCGTATACAGTCGTTCCATCCCTTGCAGAGGCGCCTCGCTGGGCTGACCCGAGGCGGGATCCACAGTCGCAGTGCGGATCGAGATCACTACGCGGTTTCTGGGCGATTCCGGAGCGGACGGCTGATGAGTTGATGCCGATCGGCGATGCGCTGACGAACCGCCGGTTCGGTTCCGTGCGCCGATTGCCGATTTGGCGTGGGGGTTGGCCGCGGGCGCTGGCCGGCGCCCTGGCGACGCTCTGTGCCGCGACGGCGTGCAGTGCCGTGCCAGCGGATGCGGCGATGAGCACCGCGCAGCAGCTCGCGGACAAGTACTCCCCGATCGTGATGATGCGTTCTCAAACCAACGCTCCGTGCGATACCACCGAGGAGCAGTTCTGGCCGCCGACGTCCGTCGATGTGGTTCTCGGCAACCCTCGGGTCAGGCTGCTGAAGCGCGGTCAGCGCCGCCCGCAAGTCATCAAGCGCGCTCCCACTGCCGCCGATCTCGCCGGGCGCGGCTCCGATTACTACCTCGATCTCCCGGGCAACCCGCTGAATCCCGGCTGCGCCTATGGCCGCGCCTTCGCCGGAATCCGCCGGGCCGGCAACGCGCCCGCAGTGACGTATGCCCACATAGCGCATGAGCGTGGGCATCCAGGTTTCACGCTGCAGTACTGGTTCTATTACTACTTCAACCAGTTCAACGACCTGCACGAAAGCGACTGGGAAGGGATGCAAGTCGCCTTCGACGTCCGCACGCCGGCCCAAGCGCTGACGAGCGCGCCCACCAAGATCGTGCTCTTCCAGCACGCCGGTGGCGAACACGCGGGCTGGCACGATTCCAAAGTCCAGCGACGCGGCACGCATCCGGTCGTCTACTCCGCCGCAGGGTCGCATGCGACGTTCTATGGCTCCGCGCTGTGGCTCGGCAACGGCGATCACGGCTCGGGAGTTGGCTGCGACAACACCACCAAGCCGCTGTTCGCCACCTATCCACGGCCGATCCTGCTGCCGGAGGTGCCCAGTACCCACGGTCCACTGGCATGGCTGAGCTATACCGGCCGCTGGGGGCAGCAAGAAGCCGGATTCAACAACGGGCCGGCCGGCCCAAACACCAAGACCGTTTGGCGCAAGCCGTTCACCTGGATGGGCGGAACGCGAGACTTCAGCCCGAAAGTCCCGGTGGCGCCGGTGATCGGACCATCCGTCACCGGCGCGTTCTGCGGCGCCGTCGCGACGGCCTCAGGCTTTCTGAACCTCGCCGCGCAGACCCTTCCCGGCGCCCTCGGCATCGTCGTGGTCGTCTTGCTGCTGGTCCTCGTGCCCGTAAGCCTGACCCGATGGCGCCCGGTCGAGGTCGAACCGCTTCGCCAGCCGCGCGCGCTCGGTCAGCTTCTCCTCGTGGCTGCACGCACGTACTGGCGACACGGCGCAACGTTCGTCCTCATTGTGATCGTCTCGTCTGCGCTTATCGCCGCTGTCGATGGACTCGAGTGGCTGGTACTTCACGCCGCAGGCTCGAGCAACGCAACGGTGTCGTTCACCGATACGGGCGCGGCGATCGCGTTCTCCACCACCGCCGGGATCGGGCGACCAATTGCGGGACCCATCGGGTCCGGACTCGTGATCGCCGTGTTACGCGACGCCGAGCGGGAGCAGCCGGCTGGATTCCAGAGTGCGTGGGGGGCGGTCCTGCAACGGATCTGGCGCCTCGTTGCCGTGCAGTTGCTCGTGACGCTTCTGCTGATTCTGATCACGCTGACGATCATCGGTATCCCGTTCGCGATTCGCAAGTTCGTGGACTGGAGGTTCGCTCAGCAGGAGATCCTGTTTCAGGATCGGTCGATTCGCGAGGCCATGCGCGCGAGCACGCGACTGGTCCGCGGCAAGTGGTGGCGCGCCGCGGGGATCATCACCACGTTCTCCATACTGGGTCAGATTCCGGGGCCGATACTCGGATTCGCCTTGCTGTTCACGACCGTCCCGACCACCAGCGTGAACATCCTGGGGGCGATCATCTTCGCGCTGCTCACCCCCTACGTAGGAATCGGCCGGACGCTCCTCTACTTCGACCTCGAGGCCCGCAAAGTCGCCGAAGCAGTGCCGGTGACGCCGGCGGTCGCCCCGGCACCCGCAGGGTGACCATGGCTTTGTCTTAGGTTGCCGGTCTTCGGTGGGTCGTGCTGCTCGCGTGGAAGTGGAGGCAGTGGCGTTCCGGCAGTCACAGCCGGCGGCGTCGACACACGACAACGGGCGGCGAGAACGAAAATCCGACCGACGCCGACCATCCCGACCATGCCGAGGCGGTGGAGATCGTGTTCGACCCCGACCGGACGACCTACCGGGGCATGCTCGAGGTCTGGGGTCGGTGCTTGGGTGGTTAGGTTCAGGCCGCAGTGGGCACGTCCGCGAGCTCAGGCGGTGCCGCGGCACCGCGCGTCGATGAGGCCATGGCGACCGAACTCAGAACAGCCAGGACGGCGAAGAGGGCACAGGTCCAGAGCGCCGGCTGGAAGCCCGCCGTGACGGCGGCCGGGCTGCCGAGGTGGCCATGGGCGGAGAACACCGCACTGGCGATGGCGAGCGCGAACACCGTGCCGAAACGCTGCGCCATGTAGTTGATCCCGGACGCCTTGCCCATCTCTTCCGGGGCGACGGCGTCCAGAACGGCCGTCGGCACGGTCGGCAGGGCCATCGAGAGGCCGATGCCGGCGACGAGCAGGGCGACGACGAGCTCGATCCAGCTCGTGTGAAGCGAGCCACGAGCCGCAACCCAAACGAAGCCGAGCGCCTGTAGCGCTAGACCGACGACCATGATCGGCCTGCGTCCGATCCGGTCCGAGACGGCACCGGCGAGTGGCGCAACGAACATCGGGGTGGCAAAGAACGGCAGCAGGCGCAGCCCCGCGCCCAGCGGGGAGTACCCGCGCGCGAACTGGAACTCCTGCGTGATGAAGAAGGCGGCGGCAAAAGTGGCGCCGTGCAGGAAGTAGGTGGTGAGATTGCCGAGCGCAAACTCGCGGCTGACAAACAACCGGAGCGGCACCATCGGCGCGGGCGCCCGGTGCTCCCACGACAGGAACGCCGCGAGCAGCAGGCTGCCGGCGGTGAGACTGCCGACGATCTCGGCGCTGCCCCAGCCCGTGTCGCTCGCACGCGTGAGCGCCCAGACCAGCGCGATGACACCGGCGGTGACGAACGAGACTCCGGCGAGGTCGAGCCGCTCCGGCGCGCCGCGGCTCTCGGGCAGGAGCCGCGGAGCGAGCAGCAGTGCCGCCATTCCGATCGGGACGTTGATCCAGAAGATCCAGTGCCAGTCGATCGTCTCCGTGATCGCGCCGCCGATGATCGGCCCGAGGGCGACGGCGAGACCGGCGAGACCGCCGTAGACGCCGACGATCATCCCCCGCTTCTCGGCCGGAAACGCGGTCGTGAGGATCGTCAGGCTGAGCGGCAGCACAACCGCCGCACCAATCCCCTGCAACGTCCGGGCAGCGATCAGGCCGGCCACGCTGGGCGTCAGCGCGCACGCGGCGGAGGCGAGGGTGAACAACGCGAGGCCGCTGTTGAAGACACGGCGGCGGCCGAAGCGGTCGCCCAGGGCAGCGGCGGTGATGATGCCCGCGGCGAAGGCAATGCCGTAAGCGTTGACCGTCCACTGCAGCGAGGAAAGGCCCACGTGCAGGTCCCGCTGCATGCGCGGCAGCGCCGTCACCACGACGAGCGCATCAAGAACGACCATGAAGTAGGCGGTTGAGGTCAATCCGACCACCCAGCCCAGGCGGCGACTCGTTGCGGATGTACCGGTCATCTAGTCCTCCTTTGTCGCGTGCCGGCTCGTGGCCGGTTCTGCTGTGGTGACGAACGGACAGAGGCGAGACGGACAGCAGGCGCGAAACCGCGGCCACGGTGTCCGTCGCCGGGCGCGCTATTCGTCTACAAGAGACACCCGAGGCCACGCAGAAAGGAGACGTCTTGAGATACGCGCTGTTGATCTACACCAACACCGAGACGCTCGAACGCACCCCCGAGGAGGAGCGCAGTCGCATCAGCGCCGATATATCGGAGGTCCTGGTGCGGCCGACCGTAACGGGCTGGCTGCGACTCCAGAACATCGACTCCGCAACGACGATGCGCTCCGAGCACGGCAAGACGCTGCTCACGGACGGCCCTTTCGTCGACAGCAAGGACTTCCTCGGCGGCTTCATCGTCGTGGAGGCGGAGGACCTGGACGGTGCCCTCGCCATTGCCGGCGAGCTGCAGGAGCTGCGGACAGTGGGGGCGATCGAGATCCGACCGGTCCGCGAAGAGGACCACACCAGTGCTTGAGCAGATCTTCCGCGAGGACTGGGGGCGGGTCCTAGCGTCGCTCATCGGCTTTCTCGGCGACATCGAGCTGGCCGAAGACGCCGCCCAGGAGGCGTTCGCAACCGCCGCCGAACGCTGGCCGCGCGACGGATTCCCGGACAACCCGATGGGGTGGCTGATCACGACTGCGCGCCGCCGCGCGATCGACCGCATCCGGCGCGAGCGGACACTGGCGGCGAAGACCGAGCAGCTGAAGCGCGAGCTGCGAGACGGATCGGAGACGAGCATGGACGAGTCCGCGGTCTTCCCGGACGAGCGGCTGTAGCTGATCTTCACGTGTTGCCATCCGGCGCTCGCGCTCGACGCACAGGTCGGCCTCACGCTGCGCACGCTCGGTGGCCTCTCAACCGAGGAACTTGCTCGCGCGTTCCTCGTCCCGTTCGAGACGATGAGCAAGCGGCTGACCCGCGCCAAGCACAAGATCCGCGATGCCGGCATACCGTTCGGGGTCCCGCCAGACCATTTGCTGCCCGAGCGGCTCGGCGCCGTGCTCGCCGTCGTCTATCTGATCTTCAACGAAGGCTGGGGCGGCGGCCGCGTAGACCTGTCGGCGGAGGCGATTCGCCTCGGCCGCTCCCTCACCGAGCTGATGCCGGACGAAGCTGAGGCGCACGCGCTGCTCGCGCTCATGCTCATGGGCCACGGGCGCAGCGCCGCGCGGTTCCGGGGTGGCGAGCTCGTCCTGCTCGACGACCAGGACCGCTCACTGTGGGACCAGCACCAGCTCGAGCAAGGCCGCCGCCTACTCGAAAGGGCGCTCGCCCTCCGCGGGAACGGTGCCTACACGATCCAGGCAGCCATCGCCGATCTCCACCTCCAAGAGCCCCGCAACTGGGATGAGATCGCGCTCCTCTACGAGCGACTCGAGCACATAACCGGCTCGGCGGTCGTGACGATGAACCGCGCAGTGGCTGTCGCCGAACTCGAAGGACCAGAAGCCGCGCTCGCCCTGCTCGACCGCCTCGAGCTCGGCGACTACCGCTACTACCACTCGACGCGCGGCGGCCTGCTGCGGCGCCTGGATCGCGCCAACGAAGCGCGCGCCGCCTACGCGCGCACGCTCGAGCTGACGCAGCCCGGGCCGGAGCAGCGCTTCCTCGAGCGCCGCCTCGCCGCCATCATCGAACGCGCCGAACATCTTTGAGTACGAGCAACCGGTCCTGGATGCGCGGATGGCTCACGGGGCTGCCGCCGGAATGCCGAGCAGGCGGGCGTGGGCTTTCTGGATCGCCGGGCCAGGCGTGATTCCGAGTTCCCGGTCGAGCGTCGTGCGCGCGCGTTCGTAGACGCGCATGGCTTCGCCCACATTGCCTTGGGCGGCCAGCGCGTTCATCAGCAGCGCGTAGCCGGTCTCTCGCAGCGGCGAGCGTTCGAGCAGATGGCGAGCGGCGCGCTCGGCCCCCGGTAGCTCGGTTCCGCCGATGCCGAGGCAGCTGGCCGCATAGGCTTCGAGAGCGCGGTCATGCACGTCGTCGAGACGCTGGCGCCACTGGTCGAGCCAGGGCGTGTCGTGCTCGGGCAGCAGCCGCCGCCCGGCGATGAACTGGGCGTGCAGGGCGGGACCCCAGGCGCGCTTCCAGTCGCCCAGAGCCACGGCCGACTGCGCCTCGTGAACCGCGGCGAGGCTGTCCTCGACGTCGATGCACGCGTCCGGCGGAAGGTTCAGCCGGAGCTCGGTGCGCCCGCTGAGCATCTGGGGGCCGAGCGCGGCTCGCAGTTTGGAGACGAGAACGGTCAGCGCTGAGGGCGCGGCCGCTGGCGTGGCGTACGGCCACAGCGCGTCCACGAGCTCGTCTCGTGTCGCGGCGCAGTCGCGGTTCAGCGCGAGGTACGCGAACAACAGCCTTCCTTGGCGGCTGGGGAGCCTCGCCTCGATCCGCCGGCCCTCGAGTTCGAGCACGAAGCGGCCGCAGAGCTGGATTCGTGTGCGAGAGCCGGCCGGCATCGAGGTTCCCAACCTTTTTCCAAGGTTGCTGCCAAGATATGAGAAACGGCCAGCTTCCACAATCGCCGAGACGAGAACATGTCCAGGCAGATCAAATGCGAGTGCGGCTTCATCGCCCGGGGCGAGACAGATGACGAGGTGGTCGTTCAGATCGAAGGTCACCTCCGGAGCGATCACCCGGAGCTCGTGAAGACGCTCAGTCGTGACGAGATCGCCAGCTGGGTCGAGGTAGTCGAGTAGCACCGCGTCCCCGGCTCGCGCTGCCTGGCAGCGAGCGAAGAACGGAGGCCGACGATGGCTATGGCCGTGCCGCTGATCAGCAGCGGAGAGCTGGCCGCGCGTCTGCGCGACGAAGACATGTTGGTGTGCGACTGCCGGTTCGCGGGCGATGCCGAGGCATCCCGCGCGCAGTACCTGGGCGGTCATGTACCCGGCGCGATCCACGCCTACTGGCTCGAGGACCTGTCGGCAGCCGACACCACGGTAACGACGTTCTTACCGAGCGCAGAAGAAGCGGTCGAGCGCCTCGGGCGTCTCGGCATCACGCAAGGCAAGCACGTCGTGGCGTACGCCGACGGCGGAAACTTGTACGCGTCCCGGCTGTGGCACGTCCTTACGCACTACGGTCACGAACAGGTCGCGCTGCTCGACGGCGGCATCGAGAAATGGCAGGCCGAAGATCGACCGCTAGAGCGCGGTCCCGTGTCGCCCTCGCCGGCCGGGTTCGAGCCGCGCGAGTCGACATGGATGCACGCAATCGACGCGGCCGAGATCGTCGAGCGGCTCGGTGATCCCGGGCTTCGTCTCGTCGACGTGCGGAGCGAGGCGGAGTTCGCGGGCGAGCAGCGGCGCGCTGCTCGGGGCGGGCACATCCCGGGCGCGGTGCTGTGGCCATGGGAGGAAAACCTGCAGGCTGATGGCACTTTGCGTGATCCGGGGCGGATTCGGGTCCGTGCACAAGCGGCAGGTCTGCTCCCCGAGCACGAACTCGCGACCTACTGCCAGGGCGGGGTTCGAGCCGCTCACGCGGCTCTGGCGCTGCGTCTTGCCGGCTATCCCAGAGTCCGGATCTACGACGGCTCGTGGGCCGAGTGGGGCAACAACCCCGCTCTGCCGGTTCAGTCCGGCATCGCAGCAGCAGCCGCCTAGTCGCCCTCGCGAGTGAATCGATAACCCTTCTGGAGGAATGATGACCAGCCAAACCGATGTCGCGATCGACCCCGACCGGCTGAACGCGCTGCTTGGTCAAGCCGTTGTCGAGTTCGGCGCCACAGTCAACGCCGCGCTGGTGGTGATCGGGGATCGCCTCGGGCTTTACCGGACGCTCGCCGCCGACGGACCGCTGAGCGCCGCGGAGCTGGCCAAGCGGACCGGCACGACCGAACGTTACGTCCGCGAGTGGCTGGGCGCTCAAGCCGCCAGCGCATACGTCGAGTACCACGCCGACGCCGAGCGCTACTCGCTCACAGCGGAACAAGCCGCGGCCTTTGCGGACGAGTCAAGCCCTGCGTTCGTCGGCGGCGGATTTCAGGTCGCCGTAGGTGCGGCCGCCGACCTCGAGCGCATCGAGCGCGGGTTCCTGACCGGAGAAGGCATGGGCTGGCACGAGCACGGCAACGACGTGTTCGACGGGTGCCGGCGCTTCTTCGAGCCCGGATACCGCGCCAACCTGCTGACCTCCTGGATCCCGTCCCTCGATGGCGTCCACGGCCGGCTGCAGACCGGAGGTCTCGTAGCCGACGTTGGCTGCGGCCACGGCGCCTCGACGATGATCATCTCCCAGGGCTACCCGCGCTCCGCGGTAACCGGATTCGACTACCACGCCGAGTCGATCGCCCGCGCCCGCGGCCGCGCCGCCGAGGCTGAGCTGACCGGTCAGCTGGGCTTCGAGATAGCTCGAGCAGACGAATTTCCGGGAACCGGCTACGACCTCGTCACGTGTTTCGACTGCCTGCACGACATGGGCGATCCCGTCGCGGTCGCGCGCCACGTGCGCAGCGCACTCGCCGAGGACGGCGTGTGGATGATCGTCGAGCCCAAAGCCGGGGACCGCGTCGAGGAGAACCTCAACCCGGTCGGCCGCGCCTATTACGCCTTCTCGACGATGCTGTGCACGCCCAATGCCATATCGCAAGCGGGTGAGCTCGCACTCGGCGCCCAAGCCGGAGAGGCGTGTCTCCGCAAGGCGCTCACCGCCGGGGGCTTCTCCCGCGTCCGCCGCGCGGCCGAGACCCCGTTCAACCTCGTGCTCGAGGCCCGGCCGTGAGCACCGCCAGCCGTGAACAGTGACCTCGAAGGCGGCAGCTGCAACTCGCGCGACCAGTCTCGAATAGCGTGTGCGCCTCGTCCAGCTGCCAACCCGAGCTGCTGAAACCAGCCGCCGACGGGTAGTCGTTCGGGCACGAAGCGGAATCGAACGAAGCTATCCTGGATGCGCCGGCGAGAGGACAGAGGGTCGAGCCGCTTCAGCGCGGGAAGCCAGGCGAGCTCTGTCGTCGCGACGGACGAACGGTGGAGCGTCACCGACACGAGAGGGAGCGGCGGTCAGGATGGAACGAGCCCGGGTCAACGGCGCTGAGCTCGAGTACGAGCTCAAAGGCAGTGGAGAGCCGGTGCTGCTCATCCACGGTAGTCACATCGCGGGGTCGTTCATCCCCCTGGTGGCACAGCCGTCGATGAGCGACGGCTACATGCTGATTCGCTATCACCGCCGCGGCTTTTATGAAAGTGCGCCCGCAGCCGGGCAATTCAGCATGGCTGACCAGGCCGTGGACGCCAAGGCGCTGCTCGAGCACCTCGGCGTGCGGGCGGCTCATGTCGTGGGTCACTCGTACGGCGGGGCGATCGCCCTGCAGCTTGCCCTCGACGCCCCCGAGCATGTGCATTCGCTCGCTCTCCTGGAACCGGCAGTGCTGTCGGTGCCGCGGGGCAAGGTGGTCTTCGAGCTGGTCGCGGTGGCCAGGCGTCTTTATGAGCAGGGTTACTGGGAGGCGGCGGAGGATTTCTTCCTCGGCACGCCCAAAGAACGGGCAGACATCGCGCGCGGCATCCCGGGCGGGCTGGAGCAGGCGCTCCGGGACATGGACACCTACTTCGCGGTCGAAGTCCCGGCGCACGAGGAGTGGCGGTTTCACGCCGAGGAGGGCACGCAGATCAAATGCCCCACGCT
>Ga0213876_10002138_pt1 | contig 11683 bp, 9 predicted proteins | sample BarmaccomBMRX_R9_FD_160113 | JGI IMG/M metagenome (GOLD analysis project Ga0213876, IMG submission 160113) | Root-associated microbial communities from Barbacenia macrantha in rupestrian grasslands, the National Park of Serra do Cipo, Brazil - RX_R9 | ecosystem: Host-associated > Plants > Roots...
CGGACTTGAGATCGAGCTCGATCCGCTGGGTGCCGCGGCCGCCGCTGTAGTAGTGCGACTTCGGCTGGATCTGTGCGCCGGCATCGCGCGGCACAGGAGCGATCTTCACGACCCGCGCGCCGTAGTCCGCCAGCCATCCCGACGCACGCACCGCGGGACCGACGCTCGCGAGATCGAGCACGGTGATGCCGTCGAGAAGTCCTGCCATGACTGGTGCCTCGGTGCCTAGAAGTTCTTCGGGAGACCGAGCTTGCGGCGCGCGATGATGTTCTTCTGTACCTCGGAGGTCCCGCCGCCGATGGTGTCAAGCACGGTGTAGCGGTACGTCGACTCAGCGCGGCCTTTCATCGGCGCGTCCTCGGTACCGACCCGAACCTGCGCGCCTGGCCCGATGATGTCCATCGAGGCATTCGCGAGCTGCTTGGAGAACTCTGTCGCGAACAGCTTGTACTCGCTCGCCTCCGAGGTGGGAGCGGCGCCGCCCTTCAACGACTTGGCCAGGAAGCGTAGGCCGATGACACGGGCGATCTCCGCCTTCGTGACGAGTTCGGCGATCTGCTGGCGGACGATCGGGTCGTCCTTGAGCGGCTGACCGTCGCGGGTCGCGTTCTTCACGTAGTCGATGAGGAGCTCGAGGCGAGCCTTGATCGGGGAGTAGGTGAACATCGTGAACCGTTCGAGGTCGAGCGCCTCGGAGATGTATTGGAAACCCCGGCCGAGCTCGCCGACCACGTAGTCGCTCGAGACTCTGACATCGTCGAAGAACACCGAGTTCGTGCGCTCGTCGCCCATCGTCCAGATCCCCTGGATGGTCAGTCCCGGGTGGTTCATGGGGATCAGGAACAGCGTGATGCCGGCGTGCTTCGGCGCGTCCGGGTCGGTGCGGGCACCCACCCAGTACCAGTCGGCGAAGTGGGCGGACGTGGTCCAGATCTTCTGGCCGTTGAGGATCCACTCGTCGTTCGCCTCGTCGTACACGGCCTTCAGCTGCATCGAGGCGGCGTCGCTGCCTGCGCTCGGCTCGCTGTAGCCGACGGCGAACTCGATCTCCGCGTTGAGGATCTTCGGGAGGAACTCGGCCTTGAGCTTGTCGCTGCCGTGACGCAGGATCGTCTTCCCGACGATGCCGACACCCTTGCCGATCTGGGGACCGCCGCGGGCGGCGAGCGCCTCGTTGAGGAGGTACTCGTAGACGCCGTCGCCTTCCTGGCCGCCGTGCTCCTTCGGCCAGGTGATGCCGAACCAGCCGTGCGCGGACATCTTCTTCATGAAGGCGCGACGTTCGGGGGTGTCGACGATCTGCGCCATGTTCTCGCGGGTCGGGTCGAAGACCTCGGGGTCGTAGTTCGAGTCGAGGAACTCCTCGACCTCGGCGAGAAACGCCTGCTGCTCGGGCGTGAAGGCGAAGTCCATGCGGCGAGTCTATCCAGTTTCTGACGGGTCGTCAGAAACGGGGTCGCGGCCCCCGTTACGCTTTGCCGCGATGGACTTCAGCTTCTCCTCCGAGCAGCAGGATCTGCGCGCCGCGGTCCGCGACGTCGCAGCTGATCGCTGCTCACCCGCGCGGCTGCGTGAAGTGCTCGACAACCACGACGGGTACGACGCGGACCTCTGGTCGCTCGTGGCTCGCGAGCTCGGCCTCGTCGGCGTGGCGGTCAGCGAGGCGAGCGGCGGCATGGGCGGGTCGTTCGTGGATGCCGCCGTCGCCCTCGAGGCGGCAGGCGCCGCGCTGTTCCCCGTTCCACTGCTGTCCTCTGTCGTGACGGCCGTCGCGCTCGACCGGGCCGGCGCCGGCGATCTGGCCGCCCCCGTTGCGGCGGGTGAGTGGGTGGCCGCGCTCGTGGTCGCTCCGACCGTGATGGCAACCGGCGGCGGGCTCAGCGGCGTCGCGGCACATGTGGTCGACGGGCATCGAGCTGATCTGCTGGTCGTCGCGAGCAGCGATGGGCTGTTCGCACTCGAGGCCTCGGCCGCCTCAGTGGTGGGTGCGCCGAGCCTCGACCTGACGCGCTGGCAGGCGACGGTGACGTTCGACGGCACCGCCGCGCGGCAGATCGGCGACGCCGAGGCATCGGCACGCGCGGTCGATCTGCTGCGCGTCGGCCTCGCCGTCGAGGTGATCGGCGGTGCGCGGCACTGCCTCGACTCCACCGTCGACTACCTCAAGACCCGGGTGCAGTTCGGCAAGCCGATCGGCTCGTTCCAGGCGCTACAGCACCGAGCCGCCGACCTCGCGGTCGACCTCGAGGCGGCCGCGTCGACGGCGTACTACGCAGCATGGGCCGCCGCCGACTCGCCGGACGAGCTGCCGGTGCTCGCGCCGCTGGCGAAGTCGGTCTGCGCTGACGCTGCGTATCGGATCGCTGCCGAGACGATCCAGCTGCATGGGGGCATCGGGTTCACGTGGGAGCACGACGCACATCTGTACTTCAAGCGTGCGACTGCGACCCGGTTGCTGCTCGGCGACGGTCATCGGCAGCGCGCGCTGGTCGCTGAGCGCGCCAGGTTGCACGGCTGATCGATCAGCGCGCCACCACGCACCACACGGACTTGCCGGTGCTCAGTGGCCGAGTGCCCCATCGCTGAGCGAGGATCGAAACGAGCTGAAGGCCGCGGCCGTGCTCATCGTCCTCGCGCGGTCGCAGCCGGCGTGGCAGGTATGTCGCAGCGTCGCGGACATCGAGGATCACCTGCGTCGGCGTCGCTCGGATCCGGAGCTCGATGGGTGGCTGGCCATGGATCATGGCGTTCGTCACCAGCTCGCTGGTCAGCAGCACGATCTCGTCGCGGCGAGTGGGCATGACGTCCCATCGGGTCAATGCCTCGGCGACGGACCGCCGGACCTGCTGGACCTGTTGCTCGGCTGGCTCGACACGCAACGTCAGGTGCTGCCCGAGATCGGTGTCACGGCTGACGGCGGCGACGAGCAGCGCCACATCGTCGTCGGGCTCGTTCGGGAGCATCGCGTCGACGAGCGCTTGCGGCAGATCCTCGAGCACCGGGGATGCCGACGCCAGGTGGTGTGCGAGCTCTTCGATTCCGCCTTCGATGTCGCGGGCGCGGGTCTCGACCAGGCCATCGGTGTAGAGGAGCAGCGTTGCTCCGGCCGGCAACGCCACGACGGTCTCGGTCAGGATGAGGTTGCCAGTGCCGAGCGGCGGTCCGGTGACGCCGAGCCGACTCACTGAGCCGTCGTCGCTGAGTAGCAGCGGCGGTAGGTGCCCGGCGCTGGCCACGGACAGCTCGCCCTCGTTCGGGTCATACACGCAGTAGACGCATGTGACGATCTGATCCTCGCCGAGGTCGCGCACGACGCCGTCGAGGAACTCCAGGACGTCGGTCGGCGTCAGGTCCAGTCGGGCATAGGCGCGAACCGCAGCACGCAGCTGGCCCATCTCCGCGGCGGCTCGGACGCCGCGGCCCATCACGTCACCGACGACCAGCGCGGTTCGTCCCGCGCCGAGCTCGATCACGTCGTACCAGTCGCCGCCGACCTGGGTGCCCTCTACGCCGGCCCGGTAGTACGTCGCGATCTCGAGGTGGTCAGGGCGGAAGGCAGACGGCGGCAGGAGGCTTCGCTGCAGCTGATCGGCGATCCGGTGCTCGCGCTCGGAGGCTTCGCGCGCCGCCGCCGCCTCCGCGATAGCCGCCTCGGCTTCGCGCCGCTCGGTGACGTCCTGGATGCTGCCCCGCACCCGGACCGGCGTGCCCTCCGGGTCGCGCTCGAGCTCGGCGATGGCATGCAGCACTCTCCACTCGCCATCGTTGAGTTGTACCCGGAACTCGCTGTCGAACGGCGTGCCGTGGGTTGTGCACGCGGCGAGGGCGGCAATCACCACCTCCCGGTCCGCGGGATGGACCTGGCGGTTGAAGACCTCCTCCATCGCCATCCCGGCATCGATACCGGAGGTGAGCTGGAGCTGCTCGTAGAAGTCCTCCGAGGCGGTGATCACGCCGCTCTCGACGTCGATCTCCCAGCTGCCGAGTCGCGCCAGCCGCTGCGCCTGCGCCAGCATCCGCCGGTTCCGTTCGGCGAGATTCCTCGCCCGGCGGACCCGTTCGAGCTCGAGGTTGGCCCGCACGCGCGCCCGGAGCTCGCGAGTGGTGAACGGTTTGACGAGGTAGTCGTCGGCCCCGGCCTCGAGCCCTTCCACCATGGCGTCGTCGCCGGCGCGTGCCGACAGCATCACCACCGGAATGTCAGAGGTGGCCGGATCGGCGCGGAGGGTGTCGAGCAGCTCGAACCCGTCCATCCGCGGCATCATCACGTCGGTGAGAATCAGGTCCGGCGCGGCGGCTCGGATTCGATCGAGCGCGTCCATCCCGTCGGTTGCCCAGGTCACGGCGTACTCGGTGGACAGCAGGCGTACGACGTACTCCCGCATGTCGGCGTTGTCGTCGACGACAAGCACGCTGGGCCGGTTCGGGTCCTCCGACGGCGTGACCGGTCCCGCCGGCTCGCCCCACCGGCTGGCTTCGGCGAGGTAGCCGCTCGCGACGCGCGCAGCGTCGATGTCGTTGACGGCGTCCATCGAGACCTGCTCCGCCGGCAGATGCTCCGAGCCGGTTGGCAGCACGACACGGAACGTGCTGCCCACGTCGACCTGGCTCGTGGCAGCGACGATGCCGCCGTGCAGCTCGACCAGCTCCGCGACCAGCGCCAAGCCGATGCCCGACCCCTCGTGGGAACGCGAGCGCGCTCCCGCAACTCGCTGGAAGCGCTCGAACAACGACCCGATCGCCTCCGGCGCAATGCCAGTGCCGGTGTCCGTGACGGCCAACTCGACCTGGTTCGCGATCTGACGGACCGTCACGGTGATGCTGCCCTCGAATGTGAACTTCAGTGCGTTGGACAGCAGGTTGAGGACGACCTTCGCCCACATCTCCCGGTCGATGAACACGGGTGCCTCGACCGGCTGACAGTCGATGTTGAGGGTGAGACCGGCCCGTTCCACGGCGCTGCGAAACGCACCGGCAAGCTCGGTCGTCACCGCGGAGATGTCGACCGGCTCGAAGTGCGCCGTCATGCGGTCTGACTCGAGCCGGGAGAAGTCGAGCAGGGTGTTCACGAGCTTGAGGAGTCGCTGGCCGTTCCGGTTGATGATCTCGATGCGTTCACGTTGCTGCACATTCAGTGCGTTGTCGGCGTCGGCGAGTGCGTCCTCCGCCGGTCCGAGCAGCAACGTCAGCGGCGTGCGGAACTCGTGGCTGATGTTCGTGAAGAAGGTCGTCTTGGCATGGTCGAGTGCGGCGAGCGCGTCGGCCCGCGCACGCTCGGCTTCATACGCCCGAGCACTCGAGAGCCCGGTGCCGATCTGGCCGACGAGCAGGTCGATGAACGCCCGGTACGACGCGTCGAGCGGCCGATAGCGGTTGACCGCGGTGACGACGAAGCCGATCGGCCGGTCCTGACCGGAGACCCGCAGCGGGACGAGCAGCGCGTCGATCGGCGGGTCCGGCCAGTCACCCCGCGGGACGTCAGCAAAGCGGGCCGAGAGCTCGCCGATGACCAGGGCCTCTCCTTCGAGCAGGTCGGCGGCCGGCCACGCGCTCGGCGCATTGAGGTCGATCAGGTCCGGGGCGAGGTCGGAGCCGTCGGGGACCCCGGTTGCGCATCGCAGCTCGGCGTAAGTCTCGTCGGCGTCGTACAGGTAGATGAAGGTGAATGGAAGTGTCTGCTTGTCGGACTCGAGCTGCTGGCAGATCGCGGTGAGGAAGTCGGTCTCGTCGCGGATCATCGCCGTCTCGGCCCCGACGTTGCGGAGCAGTTCCATCCGCCGCTGTGCGATGACGCGTTCGGTGTCCTCGGTGACGACGCAGAGCATCCCGACGATGTCGCCGCCATCATCGGCGAGCGGGCTGTAGGAGAACGTGTGGTAGGTCTCCTCGACGTAGCCGCTGCGCTCGAGGAACAGCAGCAGCGCCTCGTCCCACGTCGCCTGCCCGGTGTCGAGGACGCTGTCGATCCGCGGTCCGATGTCGTCCCAGATCTCCGCCCAGACCTCGCGAGCCGGCCGGCCGAGCGCCCATGGGTACTTCTTGCCGAGTGTGTCGGCGCGGTAGGCGTCGTTGCAGAAGAACGTCAGCTCAGGACCCCACGCCATCCACATCGAGAAGCGCGATGCGAGGACCGTGCGGACCACCGTCGTCAGGCTCTGCGGCCAATCGGTCGGATCGCCGAGCGGGGTTCGTGCCCAATCGACGGAGCGAAGGTCGAGCGCGACCTCACTGTCGACGTCGAAGGGGTCGTTCACCATGGGCTTTCGATGTGGAGAATCAGGCGGATCGACGTGCACGGGTGTCGGCTTTCATCCGCGGTGCGCGCCTCGTCATCGGCTCACGATACGTAGCCGAACCTCACCGTGTGGCCGTTTTGCAGCAAGCTTGGGGTCTGGGCCGCGGCCGAACCTTCAGCGCTTGGGGACCTTCGGTCCGTTCACTCCCCAGTAGATGAGCCTGATCATCGACTCACGGACCTGGTCGAACGGGATGTCCCATGCCTCGAAACCGCCTTGGTGGCCGGCCATCTGCGGCAACATGCCGATCAGCGCGCCGGCCATCGCCATCGGGTCGACGTCGCAGTCGCTGCCCTGCACCGCCTCGATCTCGCTGGCGAGCGCCTTGGTCATGCCGTTCAGCATCACGACACGGATCTGGCGGAATCGGCGGTCACCTTCGGTGGACAGCAGGTCCAGGACGCGCAGCGTCGGCCGGTGCGTGCGCCAGAAATCGATGAAGCCGTCGACCAGCCGTTCGGCGCTACCGATCCCGGCGTTGCCCTTCCACTGCTGCCCCTTGATCAGCTCGACCAGCTGCTGACCGTCGGTTGCCGTCTGCTCCGCCACCGCGAGCAACACGGTCTCGAGGTCCACGAAGTACTGATAGAAGGTCGCCGGCGAGGTGCCGGCGGCTCGGGTGATGTCCGTGACCTTCAGATCCCGGTACGGCGAGGACGCCAACAGCTCGATGGTGCATTCGACGAGACGTTGCCGCGTCGCCAGCCCGCGCCGTCCCGGCACGCGACCGTCGACGGCGCGCAACGGCGGCGCGGCACGTCCGGCCCGCGAAGGTGACGGGGCGTCAGATTTCGGCATGATGCGAATCGTAGTCGTGCTTCACCGCCGTGAGGAACGGCGGAACTTCGCCCCCGCCGTGTACGGCGAGGTTGGCCCCCGTGATGTACGACGCTGCCGGGGACGCGAGGAACAGGCAGGCCTGCGCAACGTCGTGCGGCTGCACCAGGCGCTTCATCGGCATGAGTGCGGCGACGGCGGCGATGCCTTCGTCGTTGCCGAAGAACAGGCCCGCCTGTTCGGTCTCCAGGTAGCCGACGGTCACGCAGTTCACGCGGACGGCGGGCGCCCACTCCATCGCGAGCGTCTGGGTGAGGTTCGCGAGCCCGGCCTTCGCGGCGCCGTACGCTGCCGAGCCTGGCGACGGCCGGGTGCCGGACAGGCTGCCGATGTTGATGATCGCGCCGCCTTCAGCCTGCTGGCTCATGACGCCGTGGGCAGCCTGCGCGACGTAGAACGGTGCCAGGAGGTTGAGCGTCACGATCTTTTCGATGAAGCGAGGCGAGACGGTCGCAGCGTCGCCGGGCGGCGATCCGCCGGCGTTGTTGATCACGACGTCCAGTCGACCGAATCGCTCGACCGTCGCGGCGACGGCCGCTGCCGCAGCCTCGGCGTCGCGGAGATCCGCGGTGACGAACGGGTGAGCGGCGGCGTCGCCGGTCGGGGCGTTGCGGGCGCATGTCATGACGTCGGCTCCAGCACCTCGAAACGCCTCGGCGAGAGCGTGCCCGAGGCCCTTCGTGCCACCGGTGACGAGCACCACACGGCCGCTGAGGTCGACGCTCATACCGCTATGGTGTCATCAAATCTGACGCCGCATCAGAAAGTCTCCCGTGAGCATCAGCACGACAATCACCGATCACGTCGCCGAGGTCGTGGTCGATGCGCCGCCCGTGAACGCGCTGACCGTTGCCGGCTGGTTCGAGCTTGCCGACGCACTGATATCGGCGGGGGAGAACCCCGACGTCCACGTCGTGATCCTTGCGGCGGAGGGCAAGGGGTTCAACGCCGGTGTCGACATCAAGGAGATGCAGTCAACCGAAGGCTTCGCCGCACTCGTCGGGGCCAATCAAGGGTGCTACGCAGCCTTTGCCGCGGTCTACGAGTGCAAGGTCCCCGTGATCGCGACGGTGCATGGATTCTGCCTGGGTGGCGGCATCGGCCTGGTCGGCAACGCCGACATCATCATCGCGTCGGAGGACGCCACCTTCGGCTTGCCGGAGGTCAAACAAGGTGCCCTCGGCGCTGCGACCCATCTGGCTCGACTGGTCCCGCAGCACCGCATGCGGCACATGGTCTACACCGCGGAGCGCGCCAGCGCGCAGGAGCTCGCGTCGTACGGCTCGGTGCTCAAGGTCGTGCCACGGGACGAGCTGCGGGACGCTGCCCGCGAGGTCGCGCGGCAGATCGCCGAGATCAACCCGACGGTGATGCGAGCGGCGAAGGCGTCGCTGAACGGAATCGATCCGGTCGACGTGAAGCGTTCCTACCGCTTCGAGCAGGGCTTCACGTTCGAGCTCAACCTCACTGGGGTGTCAGACGAAGCCCGCGACTCGTTCGTCGAGCGGCGCGACGGCTGGTCAAAGGACGCTGCGTCGAAGGAACCGCGCTGATGCCGGACAAGCGAACGACGATCGAGGAGATCGTCGGAGAGATCCATGACGGCATGACCATCGGCATCGGCGGCTGGGGCTCCCGCCGAAAACCAATGGCGGTGGTTCGAGCGATCCTGCGGTCAGATGTGAAGGACCTCACGGTCGTGTCCTACGGCGGGCCCGATGTCGGGCTGCTGTGCGCAGCGGGCAAGGTCAGGAAGGTCGTCTTCGCATTCGTGTCGCTGGACTCGATCGCGCTCGAGCCGCATTTCCGCAATGCGAAGCAGGCGGGCACCGTCGACACCCTCGAGCTCGACGAAGGCATGTTCCTCCTCGGCCTGCAGGCGGCCGCCTGGCGCGTACCGTTCCTGCCGACTCGAGTCGGTCTGGGATCGGACGTCGTGGAGCGACAGGACGAGATTCGAACCGTCGCGTCGCCGTACGACGACGGGGAGACTTTTGTCGCGATGCCAGCGCTCCCGCTTGATGTCGCAATCGTCCATCAGAACCGTGCCGACGTCGGTGGCAACGCGCAGTTCCTCGGCCCGGACCTCTACTTCGACGACCTCATCTGCCAGGCGGCGGCCAAGGCCTTCGTGACCTGCGAGCGGATCGTGGCGACCGCCGACTTCGCAGCCGAAGGTAGTCACCACACGCAACGGATCAGCCGGCTCTGGACCGACGGGGTCGTCGCGACGCCGAACGGTGCGCACTTCACCTCGTGCACACCGGACTACGAGCGGGATGAGGCCTTCCAGAAGGAGTACGCCGCCTCCGCCGCCTCCGCGGAAGCCTGGCACCAGTGGCGCACCGACTGGATCGACATCGATGAGGCGGACTACCAGCGAAAGGTGGCCGCGCGGTGAGTGCGACCCGGGCCGATATCTGCTGCGTCGCAGTGGCGGAGTGCTTTCGTGGTGACGGCGAAATCGTCGCGAACCCGATCGGCACCATCCCGCGGATCGGGGGACTGCTGGCTCGCCGGTCCTTCGAGCCCGACCTCGTGATGACGGACGGCGAGGCGATGTTCACCGACGCCGACGGCACCGTCGAGGCGTGGAACCCCTACCGCTCGATGTTCGACGTCGTGTGGTCCGGCCGGCGTCACGTGATGATGGGCGGCTCGCAGCTCGACGCGCACGGCAACCACAACTTCGCCGCGATCGGCGACATGAAGCATCCGAAGGCGCAGCTGCTGGGGTTCCGTGGCGCACCGGGTAACACCGTGAACAACGTCACGTCGTACTGGGTCCCGAACCACGGGCCGCGGGTCTTCGTGCCGGCGGTCGACGTCGTGACCGGTGTCGGTTACGACCGGGCGGCGGCGGCGGGGCCCGCCGCGACCAGGTTCCACGAGCTGCGTCACGTCGTGACCAATCTGTGTGTCCTGGACTTCCAGACCGCCGACAACCGGATGCGCCTGCGGTCGATCCACCCGGGCGTCAGCGTCGACGATGTCGTTGCCGCGACCGGGTTCGACCTCGAGATTCCGAGCGATGTCCCCACGTCGCGGGAGCCGACGGATGACGAGCTTGCGATCATCGCCTCCCTCGACCCAAAGGACACCCGGCTCAAGGAAGTCCCGGAACCGGCGTGAGCCACGCCGCCCTGTCGACGCGGTTCACCGAGCTGGTCGGCATCCGCCATCCGATCGTGCAGACCGGCATGGGATGGGTCGCAACACCGCAGCTTGCCGCTGCGACGTCCGCGGCAGGCGGGCTCGGCATCCTCGCGGCCGCGACGATGTCCTACGCCGAGCTGGCCGCGGCAATCGCCGCTGTACGCGAGCGCACTGACGCGCCCTTCGGCGTCAACATGCGCGCAGATCAGGCAGACGTCGGGGACCGCGTCGACCTGTTGATCCGGGAGGGCGTACGGGTCGCGTCGTTCGCGATGGCACCGAAGCAGGACCTGATCAAGCGGCTGCACGACGGGGGAGTGCTCGTCATGCCGTCGATCGGCGCGAAGCGGCACGCCGAGAAGGTCGCGGCCTGGGGCGTCGATGCCGTCCTGGTGCAGGGTGGCGAAGGCGGTGGGCACACCGGCTCGGTGCCGACGTCGCTGCTGCTGCCGCAGGTCGTCGACGCAGTCGGCGGCGAGCTCCCGGTGGTCGCGGCTGGTGGGTACTTCGACGGCCGCGGTCTCGTGGCCGCGCTGGCGTACGGCGCGAGCGGCATCGCGATGGGGACGCGCTTCCTGCTGACCAGTGACTCCCCGGTGCCGCAGGCCGTGAAGGACCTCTACCTCTCGAAGTCCGTCACCGACACCGTCGTCACGAAGCAGGTCGATGGCGTGCCGCATCGAGTCCTGCTGAGCGATCTGGTGCAGCAGCTCGAAGGCGCATCGACACCGCGCCGGTTCACGGGCGCGGCACGCAATGCGATGCGGTTCAAGAAGGACAGCGGTACGTCGTGGGGCGAGATGGTCCGAGAAGGCCGCGCGATGCGCAAGACCATGGAGCTGTCATGGAGCCAGGTGCTGATGGCAGGAAACACGCCGATGCTATTGCGCGCAGCGATGGTCGACGGCCGGGTCGACCTCGGGGTGATGGCGAGCGGTCAGGTGGTCGGCGTGATCGACGACCTGCCGAGCTGCGCCGAGCTGATCGAGCGAATCATCGCGGAAGCCGACACCGTGCTGGAGCGGTTGACCGGCTGACGGGTCGGTCGCTCAGCCGGTGACGACCGGCTCGGCAGTGGACACCTTCGCCGCGGTCGCGACGTGCTCGATGCCCTCGACCAGTGCGGAGGGGAACGGGGTGTCCGCCTCGACGATCGTCGCGTGGTCGGCGTGGCACGTGATCTCGACGGCACCGGGGATCGCGCGGGCGAGGGCGCGCTGCCTGGCGGGGGCGAGCAGCTGGTCCTGGTCGGTCACGACCACCGCGGTCGGGACGTTCACCTCGCCGATCCACGGCCGACTGTCGAAGCCGAGGATGGCTGCGATCGCCTGGAATCCGACGATCAGGTCCTGCCGCCGCGTCTGGTCGATCAGCCACTTGTTGGTGCCGCCCCA
>Ga0213876_10002139_pt1 | contig 11682 bp, 13 predicted proteins | sample BarmaccomBMRX_R9_FD_160113 | JGI IMG/M metagenome (GOLD analysis project Ga0213876, IMG submission 160113) | Root-associated microbial communities from Barbacenia macrantha in rupestrian grasslands, the National Park of Serra do Cipo, Brazil - RX_R9 | ecosystem: Host-associated > Plants > Roots...
TCATGCCAGGCAAAGTGAACCCGACACAGTGCGAGGCGGTCACACAGGTGTGCACGCGAATCTTTGGCAACCACACCACCATCACCTTCGCCGACAGCCAGGGGCATTTCGAGCTGAATGTCTACAATCCGGTGATGGCCTATAGTTTTTTGCAAAGCGTACGTTTGATGGCCGACGCCGCGCGCTCGTTCACGGAACACTGTGTCACTGGTATTGAGCCGCGATGCGACAACATCAAGGCCGGCCTCGAACGCTCCCTGATGCTGGTGACAGCGCTGGCGCCAACCATCGGTTACGACCACGCGGCAAAGATTGCCAAAGCGGCGCACAAGAACGGCACGACCCTTAAGGAAGAGGCGATAAAAAGCGGACTCGTTTCCGCGGAGGAATTCGATCGCATTGTCCGGCCGGAGGAAATGATCCATCCGGCCAATTGAGCCCTTCCGCTATGTCACGTTTCGTGTATCGGCAGCCTCATCGCAGCTCTTGATCTCGGCGATCAGGCCTTCCGGCGTCAGTCCATTGTTCACCAGTCGCGATTGCAAGCTCCGCGCATCCGCGGTCACCCGCGCCGTGTAAGACTGTTCACTCTCGCCTGGATGCAGGGCGAGGTAGCGTTTGCCCGCGTCCTGAGCGCGTCCCACGTAATACGCCGAAGCCGAGGCATCGAGATCCTGGATGGCAAAGGCGGCGAGCGTGTAGCGGGCGGCGCAGGTCAGATCGTCATAAGCTGCAACATGCTGTAGGCTGGCGCGGTTCGCCGCCGGTTGCGCAGTTGCGCCCGTCGCCGCAAGGAGAAATCCGGAAACAATGAGCGAAGCCCTGCGCATGCCACACCTTTTCTGCGGTTAATCGGCGTCAGCCATGGCCGACATGCCCAAACGAACTCGCTTGCTGGAAAAACGTTCCGTCAGCATCGCCGGGCACCGCACCAGCGTTGCGCTGGAGCCCGAGTTCTGGGCAATTCTGAAATGCGAGGCGGCGCGGCAACGTCTGACTTTTGCCGCCTTGGTTGCCGCAATAGATCGCGATCGGGGCGCTCGGCCGCTGGCGAGCGCGCTCCGCCTGCATGCGCTTGCGGCGGCGCAGGCCAACTCCTAGGTTGTGGTACCGACACAAAGGCGTTGGCGACGCCGGAGATGTTGCCATGCACTTCCAAGGGAGCTGTTATGATCACGCTTTATCATTCGCCGCAAACCCGCTCGGGCAGCATCGTCTGGCTGCTGGAAGAGCTCGAGGTTCCCTATCAAACGCAGCATGTTACCTTCCGCAAATCGGACGGCACGGGCGAGAAGGATCCCGCCAATCCGCATCCGCACGGCAAGGTGCCAGCACTCAAGGACGACGGCGAAACCATCTTCGAAGGTGGCGCAATTGCGCTGTTCCTGACCGACAAATACCGCAAGGTGAAAATGGGCCCGGCGCCCGGAGACCCTAGACGCGGCGAATACCTGTCGTGGCTTTTCTATCGCCCCGGCGTGATGGAGCCGGCCTTTATGGAGCGGCGCCTCGGCATCCAGCATGTGAACGGAATGATGGGCTGGGCCAAGACAGAGGAAGTCGAGGAGGTGCTGAACAACCACCTCGCCAAAAACAAATACTTCCTCGGCGATGAATTCTCGGCGGCCGACATCATGGTTGGCGGAGGCATCTACTTCATGATGATGTTCGGCATGACGGCGAAGACGCCGCTGTTCGAGGAATACGCGGCCCGGATCACGGCGCGACCCGCCTTTAAGCGCATGATGGAGCGCGACGCGCCGAAATGACTCAGATTGTCAATCTGCGCCGCGCGCGGAAAGCGAAAACACGCGCCGAAGTAGCCGCACAGGCGGATGCCAACCGGATCAAGCACGGCCTGTCGAAGCACGAGCGCGCGTTGGCGAAAGCGCGGAAGGACAACCAGAACCGCATCGCCGATGCGCATTTTCTAAAAGATAATGGGGCGTGAGCGCAGGCCCGTTCGCCGGATTGCTGGTGCTCGATCTCACCCGCGTGCTCGCGGGGCCACACGCGGCACTCATGATGGTGGAGCTGGGTGCGCGGGTCATCAAGATCGAGCCGCCGGAGGGCGACGATGCGCGGCGATACGGGCCGTTCGTGACCGGCGAAAACGGCGTGGCCAAATCCGGCTACTTCATGAGCATCAATCGCGGCAAGGAATCCATCGCGCTCGATCTGAAGAAGAGCGAAGATCGCAAAATCCTCGAAGCGCTACTGATGCGCGCCGACGTGCTTATCGAGAATTACCGCGGCTGTACCATGGAGAAGCTGGGCTATGGCTGGGAGTCGCTGAAAGACAAATACCCGCGGCTGATCTACGCCGCTGTCTCCGGTTTCGGTCACACCGGACCGTACGCCGCGCGGCCCGCCTACGACATGGTGGTGCAGGCGATGGGCGGCATCATGAGCCTCACTGGCCATCCCGGCGGGCCACCGACCCGCGTGGGCACCTCCATTGGCGATCTCACGGCGGCGCTGTTCGGCACCGTCGGCATCGCTTCGGCGCTTTACGACCGGGAGAAAACCGGGCGGGGGCAGAAGGTGGACGTCGGCATGCTGGATTGCCAGGTCGCGATTCTGGAAAACGCGATAGCGCGCTACGTGGCGACCGGCGACGTGCCGGGGCCGCTCGGCACCAGGCATCCTTCCATCGCACCATTCGCCGCGTTCAAAACGAAGGACGACTACATCGTCATCGCCGCCGGCAACGATGCGCTGTTCGCGCGCATGTCCAAGGTGTTGGGCCGCGAGGAGTGGCCGCGCGATCCGCGCTTCGCCACCAATCCCGCCCGCATCGAACATCTCGACGCGCTGCACAGCGAGATGGAATCGGCGCTGACCGGACGCACGGCGAAAGAATGGCTGAGGCGGCTGGAGGCGGAAGGCGTGCCCTGCGCGCCGATCAATAATATCGCCGATGTAATGGCAGATCCTCAGGTGCTCGCCCGCAACATGATCGTGACCGCCGACGACCCCGATCTCGGCCCCGTCCGCATGCAAGGCAACCCGATCAAACTTTCGGTCTATGATGACCTATCAAGCCGTCCCGCCGCTCCCGAATTGGATGGCGATAGAAGCAAAATCCTGAAAGAGCTCGGCCTAGCGTCGGATTAAATCGACTTGACAGTTGGTATGGGTACCCATATCGTACGAGCCATATGGATGTATCCAGTGAAAACGACCATAGAAATCTCCGATCCCCTGCTTAAGCAGGCGCGTAGGGTTGCAGCCCGTGAAGGCGTGACCTTGAGGACCCTGGTGGAGCGGGGGTTGAGCCGCGTGGTCGGCGAAAACAATAAGCCAATTTCTTTCAAACTGCGGCGGGCGGCCTTCAAGGGTAAGGGGCTACAAGCCGAATTCCGCGACGCCTCGTGGGAGGCCGTCAGCGAAGCCGCCTATGAAGGCCGCGGCGGTTGATCGCCGTCGATACAAACATCCTCATCTATGCTCACCGGGTGGATTCGCCTTTTCATCCGGCAGCAGATGTCTGCATGATTTCGCTTGCAGAGGGAGCAGCGAACTGGGCCATCCCATGGCCCTGTTTGCATGAGTTTCTCGCTATCGCCACGCACCCAAAAATTTATGCGCCGCCTACGCCGGTTGCCAAAGCGCTCGACCAGGTGGACGCCTGGCTGGAATCGCCGACGTTGCGACTTCTGACGGAAGCCGACGAGCATTGGCCTGTCCTGCGCGATCTTGTGGGTCGCGCCCGCGTCGCCGGCCCGAGAGTGCACGACGCGCGAATCGCTGCACTGTGCAAGGAACATGGCGTGCGCGAAATCTGGTCTGCCGACCGCGATTTCAGCCGCTTTCCGGAACTCCGCGTTGTTAACCCGCTGATCGAAGGGCGGCGATGACGACTGTAGCCGAGGCTATCCTACCGTTCGTGGAATCGATACGGCAGGGCGAAACGGAAATATACAATGAGTTCAGCCTCCAGCATGAACTGGGGATTTTTCTTCGTACACAACTGCACGGGACCAAGGTGCGATTTGAAAAGAACGTCGGCAGCTTGTTCGGCCGAACCACCGGATTCACAAAGCGAGAAATCGACAGATGGCGATAAGCCCATCCCCCACTACGCCATTGAGCTCAAATATCCGCGCAACGGACAACATCCAGAGCAGATGTTCAGCTTCTGCAAGGACATTACTTTCGCTGAGGAGTTAGTTGAGGCCGGTTCTCGCCACGCCGCAGTGATTATCTTCGCTGATGATCCGTTATTCTACCGCGGGCGAAGCAATGGAATCTACGGATATTTTAGGGGCAGATAGCGCTCGCTGGAACTGTGCAGAAGCCTACGGGAGCCAAGGACGCAAGCGTTCGAATTCGCAAGAGTTACACGGTGAGGTGGCAGCCGATCATCGAGACACTCGCCTACGCGGTGATTGAGATTCATCGCTGAGGTGAGGAAAGCGGCGTGCTGCTGTTTTCACCTCCCCCTAGGCGGGGAGGTCGGAGCATTTCGAGCAAACGCGAGAAATGCTCCGGGTGGGGGAGCGCTCGTAAGTTCAGCGCCCCACCCGAAATCCTTTCGCTGCGCTCAAAGATTTCACCTCCACGCGTTGGGGGAGGTGAAATTCGGGGGCACGGCTCCTACAATGAACGAATGACTTCGGCGGGATGTGTGAGTCGATGAGCGGGTTTGCGGACCGCTATTCCGATCCGCTGGATCGGGCGTTCGGCGATGAGCCGGAGCCTGAGCAGACCCACGCGCCTGTCGCCGCGAGCCGCGAGCCGCCGTATCTGAAGGGCCTCAATTCCGAGCAGCGCGAGGCCGTGCTCGCCATCGACGGCCCGGTTTTGGTGCTTGCCGGCGCCGGCACCGGCAAGACCCGCGTGCTCACCACGCGGCTTGCCCACATTCTCGCCACCCGCCGCGCCTGGCCGGGGCAAATCCTCGCCGTCACCTTCACCAACAAAGCGGCGCGCGAAATGAAGGAGCGCATCGGCCTCCTCATCGGCGGCGTGGTGGAGGGGATGCAGTGGCTCGGCACCTTCCATTCCATCGGCGCGCGGATGCTGAGGCGGCATGCGGAGCTGGCCGGCCTCAAATCCAACTTCACCATCCTCGATGCCGACGACCAGCTGCGGCTGATGAAGCAGCAGATCGAGGCCGAGAACATCGATGAGAAACGCTGGCCCGCGCGAACCTTGGCCGCATACATAGATGACTGGAAAAACCGGGGGCTGCGCCCCGAAGACGTGCCCGACGGCGAGGCGCATGCCTACGCCAACGGCAAGGGCCGCATGCTCTATCGCCAGTATCAGGAACGCCTGCGCGCGCTGAACGCGGCGGATTTCGGCGACCTTCTGCTGGAGGTGCTCACCATCCTGCGCTCGCAGCCGGAAATTCTCGCCGACTATCGCGAGCGCTTCAAATTCATGCTGGTGGACGAATACCAGGACACCAACACCGTGCAGTATCTTTGGCTGAAGCTGCTCGCCGGCAAAGGCGGCAATGTGTGCGTTGTGGGCGACGACGACCAATCCATTTATGGCTGGCGCGGCGCGGAGGTAGATAACATCCTCCGCTTCGAGCACGATTTCCCCGGCGCGAAAGTCATTCGCCTGGAGCGCAATTACCGCTCGACGCCATCCATTCTGGGCGCTGCGTCCGGCCTCATCGCCGCCAACAAGGGCCGCCTCGGCAAGACCTTGTGGACCGAAGGCGATGCCGGCGAGAAGATCAAGGTGCAAGGCGTGTGGGACGCGGAAGAGGAAGCCCGCGCCGTGGCCAGCGAAGCGGAGAACCTGCGGTCGAAAGGCGATCCGTTTGCGCAAATGGCGGTGCTGGTCCGCGCCTCGTTTCAGATGCGCGAATTCGAAGATCGTTTCCTGTCGCTCGGCCTCCCTTACAAGGTGATCGGCGGGCCGCGCTTTTACGAACGCGCGGAAATCCGCGACGCCATGGCGTATATGCGGCTGATCGCGCAGGGCGACGACGATCTCGCTTTCGAGCGCATCGTCAACAAACCCAAGCGCGGCATCGGCGATGCCAGCGTGCAATCGCTTCATGCGTTTGCGCGGCGCAACCACCTACCGCTGCTCACCGCTGCGCGAGACATCGCGCAAACCGACGAGTTGCCGCCAAAGGCGCGTCGCGCACTATCTGAACTTGCCTCAAATTTTGCGCGCTGGAATGCGTTGTCCAACAGCATGCCGCACACCGAACTGGCGGAAATGGTGCTGGATGAATCCGGCTACACCGATGCGCTGAAGGCCGACAAATCGGCGGAGGCGCCGGGCCGCCTCGACAACCTCAAGGAACTGGTGCGCTCGATGGAGCAATATGAATCGCTGGCGGCGTTTCTCGAGCACGTGTCGCTGGTGATGGAGCTCGAGCAGAATGAAACCGAGGACCGCATCAATTTGATGACGTTGCATGCGGCCAAGGGGCTGGAGTTCGACACGGTGTTCCTGCCCGGTTGGGAGGAAGGGCTGTTCCCCTCGCAGCGCACGATGGACGAGAACGGGCTGAAGGGTCTGGAGGAGGAGCGGCGGCTCGCCTATGTCGGCCTCACGCGCGCCAGGAAGCGCGCGTTCGTGTATTTCGCCGCCAACCGCCGCGTGCACGGCAACTGGAGCAGTTCGCTGCCCTCGCGATTCATTTCCGAGCTGCCGCCGGAACATACCGATACCGTGGTGGATGAAGGATTCTACGGCGGCTATGTGGGCTTTCGCGACAATGCGCAGGCCGCAACCTTCGGCAGCGGCTATGATTCACCGGGCTGGAAGCGCGCACAGGCCAATCGCGCTGCGGCAGGCGGCGCGAACCGCACGCGGCCGCCGCTGATCGAGGCCCAGGCCTACACGGTGCAGACGAGCGATCCCTCCGCCACGCAGTACACGCGCGGCGATCGGGTATTTCACCAGAAATTCGGTTACGGCCGCGTGACCGCGGTGGAAGGCAACAAGCTCACCGTCAACTTCGACCATTCCGGCGAGAAAAAGGTCATCGATACCTTCGTGACTAGGGGGTGATGCGACCGCTACGGCATTTCTTTCATCATCGCATGTGCCACGGAGCAGACGGTGTTCGGTAGCGCGCTGCGTTCCGCGACCAGTTTCGCCTTCCCGTTATCCAGTGCGAATGTCTGAATCGGATCGTTGTAGGCGATGCCGCCCCGCTCCCGTGCCACCAGCCAGGCGTTGCCCCTGTTCCATACGAAGATCAGGCGATTGGGATGGCCGGTCATGACCACGTCGGTGGCGTCGAACGACTCGTTCGGCTCCGCCAGATAGCCGAACTGATCCTGCAACGTTTTGGCAAGCAGCGGCGGCAGGGTCTTCACGCTGACATACACGGCCACGCCTTTAGGCGCCGCGCAGGGCGGTATCTTGTCGGCGAGCGCCGGGCCACAGAGAAAACCCGTGAAAATCGCGGTCGTCAAGAGCGTGCGCATGTTCTCAGCCTCCCTGCCACCAGCAGTTTCCAAAACGACGGCGGGTTGAATAGCGAACCAGGAACACGTCTATTCAACCCCCAAAGGTGCAATTCCAATAGGGTCATCCAACGAAATGAAAGTCGGGCGGCAAGTGGAGCGGTTTCGGAGCGCTGACGGCAAGCATCTGCTCCGCCTCTTCAGCCGCGGCGAAGGCTGCTTCTACTTCGTCGAGCTGAGCGAGATCACCGAAAACGGCGAAACCTTCTGGACCACGACGCAAACTTCGCCTGAATTCTCCACCTTGCAGGAAGCCAAACATAGCGCGGCCGCCAAATACGCGTGGTTAAAGGAGGTATGCTGAGGGAACGCCACGGCGCGCCAGCGAGCTTTCCCACCGGCGCGCCGCGCAACAGCGGCCTAGAATACCTGACCGCGCATGGCACCGTTGGGAAATGCGCCTGTATGCACGTTCACGTAAAACGCCGCCGGGTCTTTCACCAACGCCTTGTTGAATCCGGCGGGGCTGGCGACGCAGCCGGAAGAGGCGCCAGGATTCCCGGTGGCTGGCGGCGCCAACGGCACGACGATACCGCCATTCACGGTGGCGACACCGGCGTGAATGTGCGCGGCTGTCGGCGGATCGACCCGCTCCACCAGAATAGAGAAGCAAATGGTGGCGGCGTTCGGCAGGGTAATGCTGGCAACGCCGAATGCATCCAGATCGCCCTGCGCGCAGGTCGGTCCGCCAATGCATTCGTTGCCTCCCAGAAGAACGGCGTTCAAACTCAACGTACTCGCCACCGCAGGCACTGAGCATCCCAGCGCAAGCATCGCGGCTGCTGCATAGAGCACAATTCGATGAGTCATGATTGTCTCCCCAAGCCTTTTGCTGCCGCGCTAACCGCGACAACATTACAGACTTTACACCTTTTGAAGGCGGCTCGAAAGCGTGGGCCAACGAATGCGATTGAACGATGACGACTCCACCACTCTGGAAAGCGACTGTCGTCGTACAAAAACAGGAAGCTCCTGATATCGCAGCGCTATTCGAGCTGACACCGCCGCGGCCGCAGGCCGTGCTGATTGCCGAGGAACCGTTCGCGACTGATACCACTGTGGAAGCGCTCTATGCCGAGATGCCGGATGGCGGATTGCTCTCAAGGCTTGCGGGCCGCGAGGTTCACGTCGCGCTGCTGCCGGACACCGACTGGATCAAGCTTTCGCAGGAGGGTCTGCCGCCGGTGCGTGCCGGTCGCTTTTTCATTTACGGCGCGCACGATCAAGGCGAGGTGCGGCAGGGCGTCATCCCAATTCGCATCGAAGCGGGGCTCGCCTTCGGTACCGGTCATCACGAAACGACATCGCTCTGCCTGGCCGTGCTTTCCGACCTGGCGAAGCAGCGGCGCTTCGGGAACGTGCTCGATCTCGGCTGCGGCACCGGGTTGCTCGCCATTGGTGCGGCCAAGCTCTGGCGCAAGTCTGTCGTGGCTTCCGATATCGATCCGGTCGCCATCGAGGTCACGCGGGCCAACGCGCGCGCCAACAACGAAGCCGCACGTATTCATCCGGTCGTCGCCGATGGACTGATGAGCCCCTCTCTCGCCGTCCACGCGCCATACGATCTCATCCTGGCAAATATTCTGGCGGAGCCGCTCACGCGCCTTGCCCCGGACATTGCGAAGTCGCTGACACCAGGCGGAGCCCTGATTCTCTCGGGTCTGCTGCGCTGGCAGGAAAATCTGGTGCTGAGCTTCTATCGCGTTCACGGGCTATTGCTGCGGCACATCCGCCGCGACGGTGCCTGGTCAGCGCTCGTGCTTGAGAGGCCGCGGGCCTCGGGCTAGGGTCGCGCCTCCTCAATGCAGGCCCGATCCATGGACAAGCCCTACCAGCTTTTTGAAGACCTTTCCGATGCCGCCACCGTGGCGCCACGGCTTGCCGCGCTTCGTGCGGAGCTCGATCGGCGGGGGCTGGACGGCTTCGTCGTGCCGCATTCCGACGAGTACCAGAGCGAATACCTGCCGGCCTGCAATGAGCGGCTGGCGTGGCTCACCAGTTTCACAGGCTCGGCCGGCGCGGCCGTCGTGTTGAAGGACAAGGCGGCGATCTTTGTGGATGGTCGCTACACGCTGCAGGTACGCCAGCAGACCGACGGCAAGCAATTCGAACCGCGCGACCTCACCACCGAAGGGCCGAACGCCTGGCTGGAAGCCCACGCGGTCAAGGGTTCGCGCATCGGTTTCGATCCGTGGGTGTTCTCCGCGGCAAGCGCGGAGGTCTTGCGCCAATCGGTCGCGAAAGCCGGCGCAACCCTGGTGCCGACCGAGGGCAATCCCATCGATGCGGTATGGCATGACCGCCCCGCAGCGCCGAGCGATCACGCCAGGCCACACGGGAGCGACGTTGCCGGCGAAAGCGCGGAAAGCAAGCGCACCCGCATCGCCGAGGAAGTAAAAAAACAGGGCGCCGACGCCGCCGTGGTTTCACAAACCGATTCCATCTGCTGGCTGCTCAACGTGCGGGGCGCGGACACGCCGCACACGCCGTTCGTGCTTTCCTACGCGATCCTCAACGCCGATGGCTCGGCCGACTGGTTTGTCGATCAGCGGAAGATTACCCCGGAAATTACCAAGCACCTCGGCAACGCCGTGCGGGTCCGCGATCCGAACGAATTTTCGCCGGCGCTCACCGCGCTCGCGGGAAAAACCGTGATCGCCGATCCGAACTGGACAGCGGCGGCTGCGTTCGAACAACTGGAAAAGGTTGGCGCCAAAATCAAGCGCGCGCCGGATCCTTGCCAACTGCCGAAGGCCTGCAAGAACGCCGTCGAAGTCGAAGGTGCGCGGCAGGCCCACATCCGTGACGGCGCGGCGCTGACCCGTTTTCTCGCCTGGATGGCCCGCGAGGCGCCGAATGGCCACCTGACGGAAATCGAAGCGGCGGAAGCACTGGAGGGATATCGCCGGCAGAACGGCGCGCTCACGGATCTGTCGTTCGATTCCATTTCCGGTGCCGCGCCCCACGCCGCGTTGCCACACTACCGGGTGACGAAATCCAGCAACCGCACGATCAACCGCAACGAGATCTATCTCATCGATTCGGGCGGCCAGTATCCGGACGGCACCACGGACGTGACGCGTACGATGATCGTGGGCGAACCGACCGCGGAAATGCGGGACCGCTTTACGCGCGTGCTCAAAGGCCATATCGCACTGGCGACTCTACGTTTTCCCGACGGCACCACGGGCGCGGCACTCGACGCTTTCGCGCGCAAGCCGCTGTGGGATGCCGGCCTCGATTACGACCACGGCACCGGCCACGGCGTGGGCTCATATTTGTCCGTCCATGAAGGCCCGCAGAACATTTCCAAGAAGCCGATCCTGCAGCCGCTTAAGCCCGGCATGATCTGCTCCAACGAGCCTGGCTTCTACAAGGAAGGCGAATACGGCATCCGCATCGAGAATCTGATCGTGGTGACGGAGCCGAGGCCGGTGCCCGATGGCGAACGGCCGATGATGGAGTTCGAAACCATCACCCTGGCACCCATCGATCTCAATCTGGTGGAAGTGAAGCTGCTGACGGACGAAGAGCGCGCGTGGCTGAATCAGTATCACCAGGGCGTGCGTGAAAAGCTCTCATCGCGGGTGGATGGCGAAACCCGGACGTGGCTCGACCACGCCACGCGGGCGATTTGAATGCGGCGCCATCACACCGCAGTGCCCGGGCAGATTCATCGCCTCCAACTCGACAGCAAAGTGCTGGCTGGCAACATGCTCGGCGATCCCACCGAGCGTATCGTTGACGTCTACGTGCCGGCGGGGCAGGATGGCCGCGGACTGCCTTTATTGGTGGATCTCGTCGGCTTCACCGCCGGCGGGCCTGCCCATACCAACTGGAAGAATTTCGGCGAGAACCTTCCGGAACGCCTCGATCGGCTGATGGAAACAGGCGCGATGCCGCCCTGTGTGGTCGCCCTGCCCGATTGCTTCACCAGGCTCGGCGGCAATCAGTACATCAACAGCGCGGCGATGGGCCGGTGGGACGATTTCCTGCTCACCGAATGCGTGCCGTTCGTCGAAGAGAAATTCGGTTGTGGCGGCAAAGGCAAGCGCGGCTGCTTCGGCAAGAGCTCCGGCGGGTACGGCTCGATTGCGCATGCGCTGCTGCATCCGGATTTCTGGTCCGCGGCCGCCTGTCATTCCGGCGACATGGCGTTCGAGTGGTGCTACCTGCCTGATTTCCCGCGTCTCCTGCGTTCGCTGGCCAAACACGAGAACTCCATCCAAAAATG
>Ga0213876_10002140_pt1 | contig 11679 bp, 7 predicted proteins | sample BarmaccomBMRX_R9_FD_160113 | JGI IMG/M metagenome (GOLD analysis project Ga0213876, IMG submission 160113) | Root-associated microbial communities from Barbacenia macrantha in rupestrian grasslands, the National Park of Serra do Cipo, Brazil - RX_R9 | ecosystem: Host-associated > Plants > Roots...
TCAAAGTCGAGGACGGGAACACCGTGACCGACTTTGATGAAGAGGAGATGGCGCGCAAGATCAGCATTACTTGCGGTCTGGCCGAATTTGCCTGGGGAAAGACCAAGATCAACGCGATTGATACGCCGGGCTATAACATTTTCCTCAATGAGACTCGTTCGACGCTGATGGCGGCTGATAGCGCATTGGTGATGTTGGATGGAGTAGCTGGTATTGAGGTCTCCACGGAGAAAGTCTGGAATTATGCGGAAGAATTTCAGCTTCCGACGGCGATTGTAGTGAACAAACTGGACCGGGAGCGCTCGTCGTTTGAGCGCGTGGTCGAGAAAGTTCACGAGGTCTTTGGACGGGCAGCGGTGCCGGTACAGTTGCCGATCGGATCAGAGAAACAGTTCAGCGGCATCATTGATCTCGTATCCATGCGCGCTTATCTCTATACGCCTGGCGGTAATGGAAAGAGCAAGGCTGGCGAGATTCCTGCCTCTCACCTGGAAGAGGCGACAAAGGCGCATGAGGCGCTGGTGGAGATGATCGCGGAAGGCAACGATGAATTAATGGAAGAGTTTTTCGCAACCGGAACAATTGGCACGGAGCACATTATCAGCGGGTTGCAGCAGGAAATTCGCGAGCGGCGCATCTTCCCTATCTTATGCGCCGCAGCATCTCAAAATATTGGAACAGACCTGCTGCTGAATTTTGTGGCGGAAATTCTTCCCTCGCCTTTGCAGCGTCCGGAAATAACCATACACCGGAATGGCAGCGAAATCAAGAAGAGCATTACTCCTAACGAGCCTTCCTCGGTTTTTGTGTTTAAGACCTCAGCAGATCCGTTTGCCGGGCGGGTTACTTACTTCAAAGTGATGTCCGGCACGGTAAAGGATGATGCCAACTTAACGAATATGCGGAGTAATGGGCAGGAGCGTTTAGCGCATATTGCTACTCCCTTTGGAAAAACTCTGCAGCCCATTCCAGAGTTGCGCGCTGGCGATATTGGCGCAGTGGCAAAGCTGAAAGACACGCTGACCGGCGATACGCTCTGCGAGAAAACAAACTGCGTTGTGTATTCGATTGTGCAAACGCCCGAGCCTTCCATTGCCTATGCGATCTCCGCTAAGACGCGCAATGACGAGGACCGCTTAAGCACCGCTCTTACAAAGATGCTGGAGGAGGACCGGTCCCTTCGCTTTTACCGTGATCCGCAGACAAAGGAGTTCCTATTGGCGGGCAACGGGCAGCAACACCTTGAAATCGTGGTAAGCCGTTTGCGCCGGCGTTATGGGGTCGAGGTGGAATTGAAGGCTCCGAAGATTCCGTATCGGGAAACAGTACGCGGGTCCGCCAGCGTGCAAGGCCGGCATAAAAAGCAGACCGGGGGACATGGGCAATTTGGGGATTGCTGGATTAAGCTGGAACCTTTGGCGCGAGGCGAGAAGTTTCAGTTCGTCAACGACATTTTTGGCGGTGCGATTCCCAGGCAGTTCGTACCGGCAGTTGAGAAGGGCATTTTAGAAGCGGCTGAACATGGATACGTCGCCGGATATCCGGTAACGGACTTCAAAGTGACTCTTTACGACGGTTCTTACCATGATGTGGACTCGTCGGAAATGGCCTTTAAACTGGCAGGCCGCAAAGCATTTCGCGCCGCTATGCAGCAAGCTCGACCGGCGCTTCTGGAACCAATCATGCAAGTGGAGGTGGAAACTCCCACAGAATTTGCCGGTGACCTGATGAGCGATTTCAACAGCCGCCGGGGTCGTATTTCGGGTATGGATCTGAAGGGCAACGTGCAGAGTATCCGCGCACAAGTACCTATGTCGGAGATGCTCAACTACGGAAATGATTTGATCTCAAAAACGCAAGGGCGAGCTTCCTTCCATATGGAGTTCGACCACTACGATTATGTTCCCGCGCAGCAGGCCGAAAAGATTATCGCCGAAGCGAAGGTGCATATGCACGCTGCGGAAGAAGAGTAAACGCTGGAGGATTGCTTCCAAAAGCCTGCTGATAGTTGGCTTAAGCGGACGAGATGGTCGCCATTTTATTGCGCAAAGGAAGGTTTATGCAGCTTTCTCATTCTCGTCTTGTGTCAGTGAACTCAATCCTGTGCGCCGCTAAGGCGGATCGATTGAATTCGAATCCCGTCCAACTTCCGGGCTTCCGATACAGATCTATCGTTATACGTACGAGGACAACATGGCGGATCTGGAGAAGAAGCGGATTTGAACGAAATAGAAGCGGCAGATGCTTCCTGGGGCATAATTGAGCAGTAGTGGGCCCCAGTTCAGTGTCGCGTCACAGGCAGATTCCCTGACCGATTCTAGCGACGGACAGCGCCACGATGATCACAGATATGTTTATTTCGAGATTAAGACGCAAAACAAATACGTGTTGCTCTACACTAGGCCATTCGGAAGAGTACTCGAATTATTAATAGGGGCTTGCGGACGCAAGGCGGATCAAGGCTCCCGGAATGCCGACGGCGTGCGGAATCCGTACCGACGCCCAGCTTTGGTCAAACAACCGTGCTATTAGCATCGCCGTGCCGTTTTCCTCGCCAGCGGGCCACGCCTACAAGGCCGAGGCTCAGCAGAAGGAGGCTGGATAGTTCCGGCACGGTCGATGCCGTTAAGGTCGCATCACCGGCAGCGGTCAAGCTGAATCCGCCCCGGGTTGTGTTGAAGGTCTCCCCGGCATTAACAAAGGAAGGGCTAGAGACAGGCCCGAGAGACGTTCTCAAATCGTAGGTGGCAAAAGCGGGATTTTGCAGGTCAAGCACATCGGAACCGGCTGAGAGATCCACGATTCCGAAAGCCTGCTCCAGCTGGTGATCAAACACCGCCAAAGTGTCAGTAAAGCTTGCCGTGCCCACACCAACTACCGTCACGAGCGCCGTCCCGGGAGAGTTAACCAATATGCCGGGACTGAAATTGGAGACATTGGTTGTGTCGCCAGCAAACGTAATCGTGACGAGAGCATTCGTAAACGAGCTAGCGCCAAGCTTACCCGTGCCCATAGTTTGCTCGGTATAAGTAATGGCAGAAGCGGCGGCATGCCCGACTGCTCCGAGCAAGCTGCCGAATACAGCGAAAAAGTAACCGCTTTCCTGATTATTGTCCTCATCTGGTCAGCAATATTGAAGAGTATAGGTCTTGGTGGGCTGGGCGTCAACTCAAATCTAGGGGTAGAGGTGCTACAGAACTATGCCACACACCTTGGTCTAGGAGGGAACGTGCGAAAGCACCATAAAGTTTTGTCGCGTCGGCATCCCTCTCTCTACCGCTTTGATGATGCTCTTTTCGGATTTCGGTGCAGCCTGGAGTGTGTTAATAGAGCTACATCTCTCTTGCACACCATGTTGTAAAGAGGCAGTACTAGTTTGATCCCAAACCAGACTAAAAACCACGCTACCGGCTGCTCTGAAATGCTAGGATATGTAGGATCGGTGCCAGCCCATCCCCCTTTTAGGAGAAAGTCGTGAGTAGGTTATTCCGCTTTTGCGCCATTTTGGCCGTGACATCGTGGGCGGTCCGAGCGGAGGGCTGGGCTTGCGTTAACTGCCAAGATGTACCGGCGGCGATCCAAGCTGTTTTCGAAAAGCCCTTGTACAAGGATGCTGTATGGGGACTTCAGGTCATCGACCTAGACACGCAAGAACACCTCATCGACTTGGAACCACATCGGCAATTTTTTATCGGCTCGGTGCGCAAGATCTTTTCTGTCGGGGAGTTGTTGAACGAAGTCGGGCCGCCACACCGGTACAACACGCCGGTCTACCGCCGCGGCTCGATCGACAACAAAGGCGTGCTGCACGGTGATCTCATCCTGGTCGCCTCCGGTGACCTGACGATGAATGGCCGGACAAATCCCGACGGAAGTATCGCCATTAGTGACTACGACCACAACGAGGCTAATAGCCCGGTTTTGGGTAACGCGGTCCTCACCAAGCCCGATCCGCTGGCCGGTTATGAGGAGTTGGCACTCCAGATCGCGCGCCTCGGAATCAAAGAGATTACGGGTGACGTCATTATCGACGACCGGCTCTTTCAACCATTCGACTTCCGAGAAGAGTTCAATGTTAAACCAATTTTCGTGAATGATGATGTAGTGGATCTGCAGATTCAACCAACCACCGTCGGCAACTTGGCTTCTGTGGCCTCGCGTCCCGTATCTGCCGCTTTGGGAGTTGAGAACAGATTAGTGACAAGTGGACCTGCCTCGGACTTTACTCTCCGCATCCTTCCCGAGTTACCCGCGTGCATCGGCGAACCTGTCTGTAACTCAGCCGTAACGGGACAAATTCCGTCCGACTTTGTTCCGCCGCTTACCAAACAGTATCCGCTCGTGCAGACAGTCCGAGTTGTGGAGCCTTCCAATTACGCTCGATCCGTGTGGATTGAGGAGCTGAAAAAGTTTAATATCCGAGTAGATGCGCCTATTACGGCAGAAAATCCGGTGAAATTGCTTCCGCCCAAAGACTCCTACTCGCCTTGGCTGAAAGTGGCGGAGCTGAAGGGATTGCCCTATAGTGACGACGCTAAATTGGTCCTCAAAGTCAGCTATAACATTGGTGCCGACACCAGCCTGGTGCTATTTGGACTGACGCAGGGCGTCGATAGCCTGAATGATGCTCTGAAGGTGGAGCACCGCCATCTGGCTACACGGTATGGCATCCCAGAGAGTGAGTTCCACTTTGTGGACGGGAGCGGGGGAGGAGAAACCACGGCGACGAACCGGGCTGTAACTCACTTTTTGTCAAAGATGTCCCAAAGTCCTGCCTTTCCGTCCTTTTTTGACGCCTTGCCGATCTTGGGAGTAGATGGCTCGCTCGCATTTGTGAAGGATTTTGAATCCGATCCTGATTCCATGCTGGCCGGCGCCAAAGGCCAAGTACGTGCCAAGACAGGGACCTATCTCGTGGGCGCCGAGTCAGGCTTCTTGTTGAAAGGCCAGGCGTTTGGGGGCTACATCATGTCCAGAAGCGGAAGACGGCTTGTCTACCAGCTTGTTGTCAACAATGTAACGATTAGCGGTTTGAACGATGTACTCCAGGTGTTTCAGGACGAAGGTAGAATCTCGGCCATTCTATGGCGTGATAACTGACTCTCACGGCCGCAGGTGACTCCTCCTTTGAATCGATACAAAAAATGCTAGTGCCGACATCACTTACTCGAGGCTTATGGCTGTACTCAGGCTTAGTTGCCTTGACAGCGTATCAAGTCGCTGGGCAGGATCAGGCAGCATTGAGCCAGTCCTTCGAAGGTAAACAGGTCACGGTAAAGATGGATATGCCGGGCAGCCAGACAGGCGTTGATATCTACCCGAACAAGCCGCAGCCGTTAGACACGAAAAGCTATGCGGCCCGGCTCAAGAGCTTCGGAGTATCGCTCCGCAATGGGGATACCGTGATGATCACTAAGGTCAAGGTAAAAAAAGACCTTATCGAATTCCAGCTTGGAGGTGGCGGCTATGGAACGGTCACCGACATCACGGATGAAGCGGTGCATTTCCAGCCTGCTGAAAAAAGCATGCGTGAAAAGGAACTAGAAAATCAGGTAAACAAAGAAACAGATGACAATCGCCGCCGCTCGCTTTTAAGAGAACTGGATGATTTGAAACGTGATCGCGAGCGGCAGGACCGGCGTAGACGCGCTGCTGCGGAGCAGGATGCGGATTTGAGACGTATTAAGATTGCGCAAGGCCGGGAGCGAGGCGGCTCGCGCTTCAACATACGTGTTAAAACACAGGTCATTGGTGATTCAATCACACCGCAGTTCGTCATGAATGCGCTGGCGCAGTATATTACTTTTACTCCTGACGTATCTGGTCCAAACGAGAGCCGCACGACGGAGCGATTAGGAAGCGCTACTGAACAGATGCCACTCAACAGTAATCCGGTCCAGAGCCTGCGGAAAGGATTGACACGGGCTCAGGTGGAGACCTTGTTCGGGCCGCCCATCGAGAGTCACGACCAAGTTGCAAACGGATTAGCGATAACTAATTGCACCTATCAGACCGCAGCTCAAACGGTGCAGGCTGATTTTGTTAATGGTGTCCTGGTCCAGTACACATTGTCATCACGATAATCGTCAATCACTGATTGAACTGGGGATGGCGCCGCTCCGAAAAACTTGAAAGAGTAGGAACATAAACACGGAACGAGCCTATTGCCATGTAGCGGCGCAAACCACGGTCACCCGATCAGCCAGACGAACAATTTCGTCAGGGGTACCCTTATTGGCAACGATGTATAGGTCGTGCTCTCTGCATTTACGAGCGTGGTAGATCGCTTCTGCCCCAAAAAGCTTTGTCTTGACTCACGTACGGTGCTGCCTGAATATCGAATATTTCTCTGTCCGCTTACGGGTCGTCGTAGAAGAACACCATGAGGTTTGGAATTTCGGCAACCATCTTTCCATTTTTATCTTGTACCCAAACTTAGTGATTGATTCTGGTAAGGCCTCGTATCAAGGGTAGCGTTCGCTAATACCCAATTCAGAGGTGCAGCTTCAGCCGAATCGAAAGGAGGAATGGGACGAAGCTTGTCCTCGCCGAATAAAACACTCGCTCCGGCCGGTTTTTGTGTGCTCGTATCCCAAGGTTGCAGATAGATACGCACATGAACAGTCGAGTCGGCCGGCATCGGTTTCAAGCTGTAATTGTAGACGCGAGCCTGGAGCCGCAGCTTGTCGCCAGCCGTGGCGGTACTGAGCTGCGGTCCTTGTCCAGGGCTCGCCATAAATAGGGGATTGCTGATAACCGTTCGGAAGAATTCCGCCGGAGATTACCAGATCGTCGATATGCAAGAGCATTCGCTGGCCGTCCAGGATGTCGTTCACATTCGATAAGTCGGGTTGAGAACCTTGGGGCGCAACAGGTTGCTGAGCTCGCACGACAGAACCAAAGACTCCAAACCACATCGCCAGAAATATTGTCCGAATGAAAGATCCGCGGATGCTGAAAAGCCCGGTTCTCACAAGGCCTTGATTTGTCATAGCCCCCCTTGAAAGCGTTAAATGACTGTCGCGAGATGCTGCGCCATTCTCAACAACGAATCGACACAATGATCACGGTGAAAAATCCCCTGCGTTAATCTGCACCGGCGTACGGTCGAGTATAACACCAAAGGTCACTGTTGTTCGCGGCAGTCGTTGGGTTAAGAGCGGGTTGTTCAGGTGTGTATCTTCCATTGGACACCGGCAAGCGAAACGATTACGTCACCTGAAAAGTTGAACACTAGAGAGGGCACCATAAGTTGGTTGCACAATTTTTCTCCGATCAAAGTGAGGAAGGATGCCAGAGTCGCGCAAACCTTCTCCCCTCGCTGCGGCGATTGCATTTGTTCCAGCCAGCGTAGCCGTCTTTGGCGGGGGAGTCTCGATTATCGGCACTGAACAACCAGCGACGTTGTTTGCGAGTTGTTCGCGGTTCCTCGGCCATCTGGGTATTTGGGACCAGCAAACCACTTAGTGCAGACTGGTGGTCTACAAAGCTGGGATCGCGAAGCAGAGTTATCGGAACTGATTAGGTGGAAGTGTAGCGATCGATATTGCCTTTGCCCAAACCAGTGTTTATGCAATAAATTGGTGAACCCGCCGTTTCCTCGATCTTTCGATTGCAAAACTGTATTGCATAACGGAAACGATTGGCGACAATCATCCGCAACGATCAGGCAACTACACGCAACCGGGAATGAATGGTTTTTATCTCTATTTTTACCGCTTCCCTTGTAAAACCGCGAGCGCTAGGCCGAGAATGTGCGCTCGAACAGTTTCCGGGTCTTTCTCTTGAGAACGGATAACTGCTCCTCAATACTGACGGCATTCGAATGCAGGTTTGTCCATTGATAGACTAATTCGGCCACCATTTCCCTTTCACTTTCGGAAGCTGGAAACCGTCCTTCTGCGCGTCCGGTCACAACGCGTATGGCGTGATCAAGGGCGCGGAAAAAGGTAGTTGCTTCCGTCAGTAACTTGGCATCTTCGCGGTCCAGGTGCCCCATTTTTTCTACCACGTCGATACGCTCCGGCGTGTTCAGGCTTTTAAAGAAAAGACCTGCTCCCCGGAGACGCAAGTACATCAGGATGAAGTCGGCATCATAGTAGCCTCCCTCAGCTGCTTTGAGAGGGGCGATGCTGCCCCCTTCGCGTTGTAGCCGCATTCGCATCTGACGCAAATCCTGTTTCGAACGGCCGCCTTGTCCGTAGCGCCGCCAATCAACTTGCTGCAGCTCGCTTAGGAATTTAGTAGCCCGGTCGGTATCGCCGGCCACAGCCCTCGCCTTCATATAGGCGATTCCCTCCCAAGCCTCGGCATCACGAGAGAAGTACTCAACATATTTGGATTCTGCTTGCACCAGGGGACCTTCCCGGCCATTCGGACGAAGCCGGGTATCAATGGAAAGAGAAGGCATGTCGCCAATATAGGCGGTCAGGATTTCGACCAGGCGTTCGGCTACTCTGGTCCAGAAGCGCTGGCGTGGAGCTTCGCTGTCAGGGATAATAAACAGCACGTCAGCGTCGGAGCCAAGATCGAATTCCCGCATCCCCAGCCTTCCCAGCGCCACAACCATCATGTCGTTTTGCGGCTCTTCAAAGGGTTTTTGCGGTGTTCCGTGCTTTCGCCCATGTAATAACCCGCCTTCACGAGCGATGCGGTAAGCTCGAGCAATCACATACTCCGCCAGCGCGGAGGTATGATCCAGGATCTGGAAAATAGGCTCGGCAAAACAGATACTTGCTGCCTGAATACGGAACATTTCCCGCTGAAAAAAGCGGCGCAGCCCGTCTATGTCGTTAAGCGGAGCAGATAATCCTTCGAATACCCAATGGCGGGTCGGGTAATCAATAGCCCTTCCGATTTCATAAAGGTATTCGGGATGCCCAAGTAGCTGATAACCGAGAAAAGAACTCTTTTCAAAAATCAGCGCCAGGTTTTCTGTCAGGAGCGCATGATTTTCGAGTATCACCAAGCAGTCAGGTAGTTCCAGCAGCTTTTCAAGGAGGGCAGCAAGTAGTTGTTCGCCTCTTTGTATTCCCCGCGTCCGCAAACGCGCCTCCAGTTTTGGAGCCCTAGCCTGGAGCTTTCCCCAAAGTTCTTCTGAAAGTCCAACCATCTTTTGCTGCTCCGGTGGCGGCAGAGAAGGCACGCGGAAATCAGATGTGTCGAATGTGTACGATAGGGGTCTCTGCGCATGCACGATTCGTTCGTAAATGCCTACAACGTTTTCCAAATGCTGGTTGATATTTCTCAAAAGCTGGGACGACAACGGGAGATTTAAGTCATCAAGGCGAGTTCCCGGCGGCATACGCCGCCCTAGAACTTCTAATTGGGCCGGTTCTGCCTGTACAGTGTGAGTTTGCCGGTCCTCTTCAAATTGCAGACGATGTTCCACGTTCCGCAAAAATTCGTAGGCGCTCTTCAAATGGTCATATTCCGTTTCCGACAGCAAATCCTCTTTACGGAGTGCTGATAAAGCTTGTAGTGTTCCACCGTGCCGTACTGAGATCTCGCGTCCGCCGTGCAGGCGCTGCATACACTGGACCAGGAATTCAATGTCGCGTATGCCGCCATGCGCGAGCTTGACATCCAATCCTTTACCGTGCGGGCGTTTGCGCCAAAGCTTTTCGCGGATGCGTTCGCGCGTCCCTGACATGGCTTCTATCATTGAAAAGTCAAGGGTAGTGGAGTAGATGGAAGGTTCCACAAAGTCCAGGAGCGATTGACCTAATGTGTAATCGCCAGCGGCGACACGGGCTTTAATCAGCATCTGCAGCTCCCAGTCGCGGGCGCGCTTGGAGTAGTATTCTTTTGCTGCCGCCAGGGAGATGCACACGTCGCCAAGAGTCCCTTCGGGCCGCAGCCGAAGATCAACTCGGTAACAGAGTCCGGCAGCCGTGTAGGTAGAGAGAAGATGAGTTAACTGATTAGCGACTTTATTAAAAAATTCTTTATTGGTAATAATTTGGGGTCCGGATGTTTTCCCGTTGTCGCTGTAGAAAAACATCAAGTCTATATCGGAGCTATAGTTCAGCTCCCGCCCTCCCAATTTGCCCAAGGCGAGTACTGTCATCAGAGCTGGAGCGGGGCAGCCGAATCTTTTCTCCATCTCCCCGGTCACAGTCGCCAAAGCATGGGCCAAAATGGCATCAGCCAAGTTGGAGAGCTCCTCCGTAACGTTTGTGAGTGAACCGATACCGAGTCCATCACGAAGGACAATACGCAACAGTTCCTTGCGCCGGAAAAGGGCCAGGTTCAAAGCGATTGCCATGGCATTATCCTGCTGCCGTAAAAAAGCGCCGAGCCGATTTTTGAAATCCTTAACGGAAAGTATCCGATCGAGTTCATCAATTTCGAAGAGCCATTCGGGGTGCCGGATGAGTTCTTCAAATAAGAACCGGCTCAGGCTTGCAATCGTCTGAAGCCAGAAGAGACGTTCTTTGTCTTGTTGTAGCTGCTTGAAAATCTCCGGATAGTGAACGTTGAAGTCAGAGAGATCGCAAAGGCTTGACATCTAGTAAATTGCTTCGGCAGGACTGATAAATTCGCAGAACCACCTCCAAGGCCCGGTAGCCCTCTTCTCCGTTAACAACCGGTTCGCGATTGTGGCGAATGGCATCTCCGAAGTCCTGAAACTGGCGTTCGAACGAGGCCAGGCTGATTGCCATCGGGTCTGAAGAGCCGGAAGCGACATCGTGCTGCACGAGCGCGGGATCTAGGCTGTTTGCTTCCTCGTCGTCGAGAACATCCCATGCCGTTAAGCGGTCTCCGGAAATAATAGCAGTGCCCTTTGTTCCGTGGATTTCCACCCGCTCGGTGTAGCCGGGCCAAAACGCGGTAGACGCCTGGACCACTCCGGTCGCGCCGGATGAGTAACGCAGGAGCGCGTTGACGACATCCTCGGATTCAATCCGGTGACGCGCTCCGAGCTGCCACATGCCTTGTATGGCATCCACCGGGCCGATCAAGAACAACAGGATATCAACCTGATGAATGGCTTGGTTAATGAGCGCTCCGCCGCCTTCAGTCTTCCAGCTTCCTTTAATCGGCCGCGAGTAGTATTCGTCGCTGCGGAACCATTTCACGTACGCATCAGCTTCCAGAATTTTCCCTAGGCGTCCAGCGGCCAAGGCGCGTTTCAGGAAAAGAGTCGAATCGTCAAAACGGTGCTGGCTGGCAACGCCGAGCTTAATACCGGCTTTCCGCGCGATATCGATCATTTTGCGGGCGGTGTCCAGATCCGTAGCAATCGGTTTCTGGACCTGGATGGGCCGTTTGATTTCAGCGCAGGCTTCCACCGGCTCCAAGTGGAAATCAGGAAAAGCGCAGACATCAATGAAGTCCAAGCTCGGATAATGACAAAGATCCCGGTAATCAGGAACAAATTTTGCGCCCCATTGCTCCGCAAACCTGCGCCCGCGTTCTTCGGTTTTGTTGGAACAGGCAACCACTTCAAAGCCGATATTTCTGTAGGCTTGCGCGTGTTTGTTGGCAATTGCGCCCGTGCCTAGGATGCCGACCTTCATAGATTAAAGTCCTGTTTGGGAGCCGCAAATGCTCACTTCATGGCCGGCTTCGCGCAGGAAAGCGGCTTTCACAGCCAAAGCATGGTTCGCAGTTGCCGTATCGGGCGTGTAAGCAACTTGTATGTGATTGGCTTTGTGCCGTGCCATCATTTGGTCC
>Ga0213876_10002142_pt1 | contig 11674 bp, 10 predicted proteins | sample BarmaccomBMRX_R9_FD_160113 | JGI IMG/M metagenome (GOLD analysis project Ga0213876, IMG submission 160113) | Root-associated microbial communities from Barbacenia macrantha in rupestrian grasslands, the National Park of Serra do Cipo, Brazil - RX_R9 | ecosystem: Host-associated > Plants > Roots...
TGCCCCCACGCCGGTCGAACCGGTGAAGGAAATCTTGCGCACCCGGCGGTCATGCAGAATTTTCTTTGACAGGGCGCTGGACTTGGAAGTGGTGAGCACATTGACCACGCCCGCCGGCACACCGCAGTCATGCAGGATCTGCGCAACGGCGAAGGCGGTAAGAGGGGTTTCGGTGGCTGGCTTAAGGATGCAGGTGCAGCCGGCTGCCAGAGCAGGCGCGATCTTGCGCGTCGCCATCGCCGCGGGATAGTTCCAGGGCGTGATCAACAGGGCGATACCGATGGGCTGATATTGCACCATGATACGGGCGCCGCTGGCCGGAGCCATCGCCACCTCGCCCAGCACATGGCAGCATTCCTCCGCATACCAGCGGAAGAATTCAGCGGCATAGAGCACCTCGCTGCGCGAGTCCGGCAGCGCCTTGCCGTTCTCCAGACTGATCAGATAGGTCAGCCATTCGATGTTCTCGATCATCTTCTCGTAGCACTTGCGCAGGATCTCAGCGCGCTGGCGCGGCGTGGTTGCGGCCCAGCCGGCAGCGGCCTTGTCGGCAGCATCCACCGCGGCCTGGGAATCGGCATCATCACAATCGGCGATATCGCAGATCTTCTCGCCGTTGGATGGATTGAAGACATCAATGCGTTTCTTGGTGCGGGCTTCCACCCACATGCCGCCGATAAAGAGGTCGGTGGGGATCGGGAACGGCTTGGGGCCGGTCTTGGGGGCAGGAATGGTAAGAGTGTTGGTCATTGGTCTCTCTTTCGGATCGGATTGAAATTACGAAGACAGCGAGGAACGGTCGCCGCTGTAAGCCGCACGGGTGATGGCCTTGATGGCATCTAGATCAAGCTTGCGGGGATTGTTGTTGACCAGGCGGGCGGCGCCGATGGCGGCCTCCGCCGTCCAGTCCTGCTTGTCTTCCGGCAAGCCGAGATCTTTCAGCGTCACCGGTATCTTGATTTCGGCCAGCAAATTGGCCACTGCATCAATGAGCTTCTTCGACAAGTCTTCCTCATCTTTGCCGCTGAGGCCGATGGCGCGGGCGATCTCGGCAAAGCAGGAAACGCAGGTCGGCCGGTTGAATTCCATGACGTAGGGCATCAGCAGCGCCACGCCCATGCCGTGCGGGGTATGGGTCTCATTGCCGACAGGATACTGGATGGCATGGGCCGCCGCCGTCCCGGCGGTGCCGAAGGCGCAGCCCGCCGCCAACGAGGCCAGCATCATCTTCTCACGGGCCTCGATGTTCTTGCCGTCCTTCACTGCGGTTGGCAATGCCTCGAAGATATTCTTCAGCGCCAGCAGACCAAATACGTCGGAAAGCGCATTCTTGCCGACAAAGACGTTCTTGACCGTAAGGTCGGCCGTCACTTCGCGATGCGCGGCGGTGAAGCTTTCGATGGCGTGGGTGAGTGCGTCCGCACCACTGACGGCCGTGAGTCCGGGCGGGCAGGTCAAAGTCAATTCGGGATCACACACCGCTACGCGAGGGATCAGATAAGGGCTGGAGATGCCGACCTTGGTGCCCCGCTCGGTATCGGCAATCACCGCCACCGGGGTCACTTCCGAACCGGTGCCCGAAGTGGTGGGCACCGCGATCACCGGCGCGACCGGACCGGGAATCTTGTTCTCGCCATAATAGTCGCGCAGCGAGCCGCCATGCTGCAATAGCACGGCGACGCACTTGGCCATGTCCATGCAGGAGCCGCCGCCAACGCCCAGCACTACGTCCGGCTTGTAGTTGGCATATTCCTCGACACAGGCGGTAATACCCGCCATCGGCAAATCGGCTTCGGTACGGTCATAGACTTTTACTTCCACCCCATTCGCTTTGATGTCTTCCACAATGGCCTTAAATTGCCCATCCTGGCCCATGCGGGCGTCGGTGCAGACCAAGGCGCGCTTGCCGATCTGTGCTGTCATAAGGCCCAGGCCTTTTCTCTGGCCGGAGCCGAACACCACCGAGGCAGGCAGGCGCAGCGCCCCGAATATTCCGTTCATGGTCCTTCCTTTCACGTTTCCGTATCGAGTTTCTTGAGGTCATCCCACAGCCCGTCATCAAGGGTGACGCCTTCTGCTTTGGATTTGTCGCGCGCCGCATGGGCGCGGTCGCCGGGAATAAGCACCGGCCTGGCAGGATCGGCCGGCGGCGACGAACGTATCGCCGCCAGATAGTCCGTCACCAGTGCCTTGGCGGCCTCGGCATGCGGGGGGGCGATGACTATGAAGAGGTCACCCTTGTTGCTGGGGTGCTCGGAATCCAGCGTGCCTTTGACGTCGGTGCCGATGGCGCTTTGCGCCAGACTGGCGACCAGAACTTCAAAGGCGAGCCCCAGGGCATAGCCCTTGGCGCCGCCAAACGGGGTAATGGCGCCCTCTTTGGCAGCAGCAGCATCGGTGGTGGGGTTGCCTTCCGCATCCAGGGCCCAGTCTGCAGGAAGAGGCGCGCCGCGATTGGCATAATCGTGAATCTTGCCCATCGAAACCAGGCTGGTGGCCATATCCAGCACCAAAGGCTCGGGCGTCGCCGGCACGCCGATGGCGATGGGATTGGTACCGATCATCGCCTTGCGGCCGCCAAACGGATGCACCAGCGCCTCGCTGATGGTCAGCGCGATGACGGTGAGGCCTTGGCGGGCGACATAATCGGCATAATAAGCGATGGCGCCAAGATGGCCGGCATTGCGGATGGCGGCGATCGCGATGCCAGTTTCCCGGGCGCGGGGCATGACGGCATCAAGCGCGGCGCGCGCAACGACCGGTCCCAGGCCCCGGCGGCCGTCAACGCTGAGAAAGCTCCTGGCGGTCCATTCCTGACTGCCAATCTCGCCCGCCACCTGCAGTCCCGCTTTCAGCCGCTCCACCACCCGGCGCAGCCGCAACAAGCCATGACTGGCGGTGCCCCGCATCTGCGCACCGATGAAGAGCGTAGCCTGGATGCGGGCATGGTCGGCCGGAACACCTTGGCGCACCAAAACGCGCTCCACCATCTCCGACAGTTGCTCCCGGGGGACTTTCATTATATCCTATATGATATCTGGTCGGCGGGTTATGACAGCTTGGCTGGGATTAATCAATTATCCTTTTTCCAGCTTTTCCGCGGAAATTGGCAGAACGGGATCGGAATGACCACGTCCAAGAATCAAACCCGCCATCCGCTGGAGCTGGTGACCCAGACGCAGGCCGAGCTGTCGGATCGGCCGATTCAACGTCCCACCGGCCTGGTAGAAGAGGTCTATGCCCGGGTCCGGGCTGAAATCATGTCTTTGGCTATTCCGCCCGACACCCGCGTCACCATAGAAAGCCTGGCGCGGCGCTTGGGCGTCTCCCAGACGCCGGTGCGCGAGGCTCTGTCCATGCTGGAAGCCAAGGGTCTAGTCACCAAGCAGCAATTCATCGGCTATTGCACGGCACCGATCCTGAACCGGGCGCAGTTCGAGGAAATCTACGAGATCCGGCTGCTGCTGGAGCCCTATGCCGCGCGCCGGGCGGCCGAGAAAATGAGCGACGAACAAATTGCGGAGCTGCAGCGCCTGCTGGCGCGCATGGCGCCGGACGGCGATGCAACCCGTTCCTCCTATGACCGTTTCGCCGAGCAGGATTCCGATCTGCATGAACGCATCGCCATAGCCGGCGGCAATAGGCTGATCGCCGAATCCCTGGCCCGCATGCATATCCATCTGCATATCTTCCGGCTGTGTTTTAAGAGCCGTATTGCCAGCGATGCGCATGATGAGCATGCCGGCCTGGTGGCCGCGATTGCCGCGCGTGACGGCGCCGGCGCGGAAGAAGCTATGCGCGCCCATCTGCGCAATTCCCATGCCCGTTTCTCGCAGTTCGCCCAACCCTGAGGGCTGTTTCGCGTTGCAATATCATCAGGCAGTACGAATTGCCGGGCTTCCGGTTTTGCTTTAGGACTCCGCTTCCTGCGGGCCGCGCGGCCTCGCGGCAGAATCAAAGAACGTTCCCAGGAGGAAGTCCCGTATGAATTTCAGAAATCTCGCAATGATCGGCGCCGCTCTCGCCATGGGCGCATTGGGCCTAGCCGCTGCCTATGCCCAGAGCAATAACCCATTTAACAGCAATGGTAGCCAGCAGGTCCCAGGCACAAAGGATAAGGTCCCCGCCAATTTGCACGCCGTCGTTACCGACAAGGCGGGCAATCCCCCCGACCCGAAACATATTCCCTTTACCCTGCCGGCGAATATCAAGTGGCGTCCAAACGGTCCGCCAGGCACCAAGCCGGGTGAAGCCGACATCGCCAATGTCTATGGCGATCCCGACAAGCCCGGCCCCTATGCCGTGCTCTACCGCTGGCACCAAGGTGCCTTTTCACGGCCCCACTACCACGACAAGGTCCGCCATATCGTGGTCCTCTCCGGCACTTGGTGGGTGAGTTCCTCGACCACCTATGACGAGAAGACCACTTATCCGTTGCATGCCGGAGCCACCGCCACCGACGAGGAATATGCCATCCACTGGGACGGCACCCGTACCGGCGAGAAGGAGCCCGCCGTCATCTATCTTTACGGTGAAGGTCCGGTTGCGACAGTGTCCGTGGATGAAAAGGGCATGCCTTATCCGCCCAAGAAGAAGTAAGCACGCACCCGCACCTCAAACAAAAACGCCGCCGGCTAAAACCGGCGGCGTTTTTTGTGCCTGATGAAGCGGCCGAAGCTACTTCGGCGTCAGACGAAACAGAGCCCCCTTCAACGAAGCGTTGAGGCCCCCCTCAGCGACCCAGATCGCGCCGTCCGGTGCAACTGCGGTGTCGCGGATTGGCATCTTCATGTCCCAGCGCTCAACAGCCTTGGCGCCGCCCTTGCCGTCAAAGGTGATGCGAGTGAGCGAATTGCTGCCCATGCCGCCGGCCAATGCCGAACCGCTCCAGCCCTTGAACATTTTGCCTTTGTAGAAAGTCAGGCTGCCCGGCGCGATGACCGGATTCCAGAAGATCACCGGCTTGGTCAGGTTGGGTTGAAAGTCGAAACTGGGCACGATGACCCCATTGTAGTTGGGAGCGTAGCCGGCCAAGGGCCAACCGTAATTCTTGCCCTTCACGATCAGGTTCAGCTTGTCGCCGCCGCGTGGACCATGTTCCAACTCCCACAATTGGCCATTGGGCGCGAAGGCCAGGCCATAGGGCGTGCGGTGCCCCATGGACCAGGTCTCGGCCACTGTCTGGTTCGGCGCCGAAGCGGGGTAGGTGAAGGTGCGCACCACCGGCGCGGTCTTGGCCACTTCGGTGTCGGCCGGCGGATTGATGATGTTCAGGGTCTGGGCGCTGGGCTTGCCGGCGCCGGGATTGCCCGGGGCAGGCTTGCCGTCCAGCGTCAGGCGCAGGACCTTGCCCAGGGGTGAATTGGGATCCTGGGCCGGCGTCATGCGCTGGCGATCGCCGCTCGACAAGAAGAGGTACTTCTTATCGGGGGAGAAGGCGACGGCCGCGCCGAACTGGCCGCCTTGGCCCCCGGCAGGATCGCGCCAGATCACTTGAAGCCCCTGCAGGCTGGGCGAAGTGCCCAGATCGAGACGCGCGCGCGCCAGCGCCAAACTGGAGCCGCAGACATGGGCGGCGTCGCCGGGGCATGTCGGGGCGCCGCGCCCGCCGCCGCCGCGACCCGCGGGCGGAGCACCGCGGCCTCCCGGCGGCGCACCACGGCCCGCTGCCGCCGCGGGGGCGGGCGGTGGCGTCGCAGCTGCAGAAGCCGGCGGCGCATCGCCTTCCACGTGCGGCTCGGAGTAGGTCAGGTAGATATTGTGATCGGTCGCGTAGTGGGGCGAGAGATAGACACCCAAAAATCCGCCCTGCCCGCCATACAGCACCGTCGGCGCACCGCTGATTTCGGTCTTCTGACCCTGCTGCGTGATCAGCCAGAGATGGCCGTTCTTCTCTGTCACCAACATGCGCCCATCGGGCAGGAAGGCGATGCGCCAGGGCTGGGTGTCAAAGTCCACGACCTTGGTCACGTTGAAAGCCAGATCAGGGGCCGGCTTCTGATCGCCCATATTGACCTGCGCATAAGCGGCACTGCCCAGAAGGCCCGCCAGCAGCATCGAGGCCGCAAATTTCTTCATTCTAGTTCCTCCCCTTCGTTCCAAGTGGCCGGACTTTAAGACGGTTCCACTAACAGAGCCAGCCGCCGAGTGGCTTTTGTCGTTGAGATAACAGGCCGGCACCCCCCCGTGCCAACGCAAAACTACTTCGGCGTCAGGTGATAGAGGCCGCCCGTAGCAGACCCCTGGGGATTGTTCTCCACCATCCAAAGCGAACCGTCAGGTCCTTCCTCGATGTCGCGCACCTGCTTGCCCATATTCCATCGCTCGACGGCGGTAGCGCCACCACGGCCATTGAAAGTGATGCGGGTGAGCGACTGGCTAGCCATGCCGCTGGCCAGAGCCGACCCATCCCAGCCGCGGAAAGAGTTTCCTTTGTAGAACATCAAATTGCCGGGGGCGATGACGGGATTCCAGTAAATCACCGGCTTGGTGATGCTCGCAGGTGCGGTATCAAAGGAGGGGATCGGTACGCCATTATAGTTGGTGGCATAGGCATAAAGCGGCCAGCCGTAATTCTTGCCCCGCTCGATAAGGTTGAGCTTGTCGCCGCCGCGCGGACCATGCTCCAGCTCCCACAACTGGCCATTGGGCGCGAAGGCCAGGCCATAGGGTGTGCGGTGACCCAAGGTCCAGGTCTCGGCCCGTGTCTGGTTCGGGGCCGAAGCAGGATAGGTGAAGCTGCGCACCACGGGCGCAGTCTTGGCCTTTTCGGTATCGGACGGCGGATCAATGATCGGCAACGTCTGGGCGCTGGCTTGGCCGGCGAAGGGGTTGCCGGGTGCCGGCTTGCCGTCGAGCGTCAGATGCAAAATTTTGCCCAGAGGTGAATCCGGGTCCTGGGCAGGCGTCATGCGCTGGCGCTCTCCGCTCGACAGGAACAACGTGTTGTCCGGCGCAAAAACAATCTGGGCGCCAAATTGGCCACCACGCCCGCCAGCGGGATCGTGCCAGAGCACCGTAAGCCCCTCTAGGCTGGCAGTGCCATTGCCGATGTTCAGACGCGCGCGCGCCATTGCCAGGCTGGAGCCGCCCTCATTCGGTTCGGAATAAGTAAGATAGACATAATGATCGGTGGCGTAGTGTGGGCCAACAAAGATGCCGAGCAGCCCACCTTGCCCGCCATAGAGCACGGGGGGCACACCGCTGACCGGCGTTTTCTGTCCGCTCTGCGTCACCAGCCAGACGCCCGGGTCCGCCGCCTGGGTGGCGGTGGCGGGGCGCGCACCAACCTTGTCGGTGATCAGCATACGGCCATCGGGCAGGAAAGCGATCTTCCAGGGAAGGTTGAAGTCCGCCACTTTGGTCATCGTGAAGGGCAAGGTATCCGAGCCCTTTTGGTCACCCATATTGACCTGGGCATAAGCGGCCGCAGCCAGCAGCCCCGCCAGCAACGTCGCGGATACGACTTTCTTCATTGGGTGTTCTCCCCTGAACGCCAAAGTGGGACGAACTTTAAGACGGTTGCAGCGACAAGCGCCAGCGGGGAAGGCCCGAAAACCACCTTTGACGCCCGGCCGGTGCGGGCCTAGCGTGGCCCAAAATCATGGAATCCCGGGGGTGTCATGAAACGGTTATTGGCGGCGCTGCTTCTTGTGACTGCAGGAGCGCAGGCGCAGGACCTGCCCTCTCCTTACGCGGCCGGGGAACATCAATGGGCGACGCCCCCGGCGGGCAAGCCCTGGGGCTCTTCGGCTGGCCTCGAGCGCGGCCCCCATGGCGAGATTTGGGCCATTGACCGCTGCGGCGCCAACAGTTGCGACGGCTCCGACAAGAATCCCATTGTCCTGATCAATACCAAAACCGGGGGTGCAATCCGCAGCATCGGCGCCGGCCTTTTTGTCTTTCCGCATGGATTGCATGTGGACCGGCAAGGGAATGTCTGGGTGACGGATGGCGCCATCAGCCAGGACGGAAAGAAGGGCCTACAGGTCATCAAACTGTCGCCCCAAGGCAAGGTGCTGCTGAAGCTGGGGACCGCGGGTCGGCGCGGCGACGATGCCACCCACTTCCAGTCGCCCAGCGATGTCATCACAGCCCCGAATGGCGACATCTTTGTCACCGACGGCCACGCCCCCATCAATCCCTTCATCCCTGACGGGTTGGACATGCGGGTGATGAAGTTCGACAAGACCGGCAAATTCATCAAGCAGTGGGGCAAGGCCGGCGCCCATGAAGGCGAGTTCAACAACCCGCATGCCCTGGCATTGGACCATGCCGGCCGCCTCTATGTCGCGGACCGGGCCAACAATCGCATCCAGATCTTTACCCAGGACGGCAAGTTCATAACGGAATGGAAGCAGTTCGGTCGCCCTTCCGGCTTTTACATCACCGGGGACCGGCTCTATGCCATTGACGCCGATTCCACCGACGCGCTCCATCCCGGCGGCTGGAAGAAAGGCGTATGGATCGGCAGCATCTCCAAGGCTTTACCCGATGCGTTTGTGCCTGACGACCAGGCCGGTGAGGGCGTGGTGGTGGCACCGGACGGCACCATGTTCGGCGCCGTCAATGTGGCGCCAAGGGGGATTACGCGTTACGCGAAGAAATAAGCTATTGCAGACCTTCCTGCTTCAGGGCCTTTGATACGCCGGCGCGATTTTCCATCCGCGCCTTGAAGGCCGTCAATCGCGGCATGGCGGCAAGATCAATCTTGTTCTTGTCGCACCAGCGCAGCATGACGAAGAGATAGGCATCGGGCGGGGAGAATTTTCCCCCCAAGAGATAACCGCCGCTCAGTTTTTCTTCCGCTAGTTGAAGCCGCTGGCGGATTTTGTCCTTCGCCTTTGTTTTGACCTCTTGCGCACTGTCATGAAACAATGGGCCAAAGCTTTTATGGATTTCCGTGCTGATATAGCCGATCCATTCCAGAGCGCGATAACGGTCCATGCCCTCCGGCATCAAGCCGGCCTGGTCGCCAAGGAACGCCAAGATGGCAGAATTTTCCGTTAGCAGGCTGCCGTCATCCAGTTCTAACGCCGGGACATAGCCCTTGGGATTGATCTTGCGAAAATCAACGCCGCTTTCCGTGATGTGGGCTTTTAAATCCACTTTTTCCAGGTCGAGCGTCAGACCGCCTTCCACAGCGACGATGTGATCGGCGAGCGAGCAGGCCCCCGGAGCATAATAAAGCTTCACGAAATCCTCCTGTCAGGGCTGGCCCTCGCCCCCGGCAGCGCCATAAATCTGACCTGTGGCATAGCTGGCGCCATTGTCGGCCAGTTGAACATAGATTGACGCGAGCTCCGCTGGCTGCCCCGGCCGTCCCAGCGGCGCCTGACTGCCGAATTTCTGCAGCTTCTTCATGTCGGTACCGCCGGAAACCTGCAGCGGCGTCCAGATCGGCCCCGGCGCCACGCCATTAACACGAATGCCCTTCGGTGCCAGTTGCTTGGCCAATGACTTCACATAGTTCATGGTCGCGGCCTTGGTCTGGGCATAATCATAGAGATGGGCCGAGGGGTCGTAAGCCTGCTCTGAAGCAGTGGCGATGATCACCGCGCCCGGCTTCAAATGTGGCAGGGCCTCCTGAATGATCCAGAATGGCGCATAGATATTGGTCTTCATCGTATCGTCGAAGGCTTGACTACTGATATCGGCGATGGATGCCTGTGATTGCTGCCGGGCCGCATTGTTGACCAGAATATCGAGGCCACCCAACTTTTGGACGGCGGTGCGCACCAGTTCGCGGCAAAACTCTTCCTTGCGCAGATCGCCTGGAATGGCCACCGCCTTGCGCCCGGCTCTCCGGATCAGGGCTATCACCTGAACCGCATCTTCTTCTTCGGTCGGAAAATAGTTGATGGCGACATCGGCGCCCTCGCGGGCAAAAGCGATGGCAGCGGCGCGCCCCATGCCGGAATCGCCGCCGGTAATCAGCGCCTTGCGGCCCTTCAGCCGCCCCGATCCCTTATAGCTTTTCTCACCATGGTCCGGCGGCGGCCGCATCTTGCCAGCCAGTCCCGGCCAGGGCTGCTTCTGCGCGCGAAAAGGCGGCTTCGGATATTTGGTGCGCGGGTCCTGCTGACGGGACATGCTCAGCCCTCGGAAAACGGAAGTCTGGACAAGCAACGGACGATGGCAGTGTTTGTTCCTTCTGCTGACACCCCTTCCAAGGTTAGGAAAACTGCCGCAGCAGCAATGGTCCGGCGAAGTCAGAACCTCCAAGGCTGGAGTCCCGCTTAACGATGGGCGGCGTTGAATTTTTCCAGCCCCGTTGCGCCGGGGCACAGATCTTTGGCGCCAAGCCCATTCAAAGGGGAAAGCGCGGTATTGAGATTGGCGTGCATGTCGCGGGCCCCCGGATCCAGGTAAATGAGCCCGGTGACGAGTTCGCCGGATGCCGCCCTGGCTTGCAGCCAGGCAAGGGCGGCGGTGCGGTCCGATGCGTCGTAATTGTCCTTCAGCTTGGCCAAGCGCAGGAGCGAACCGTCATGCAATTGAACGTCCTCGCTGGTACCCGGCGCATAGGAGACACTTATGGTCTCACGCGGCTCCATGATATCCAGACGATTGACGGCTTCGTTATGGGCCCGCACAAAATCATAAGCCTTGGTCGAACCGGCATGATTGTTGAATGCCACGCAAGGACTTACGACATCAATAAAGGCGGGTCCCGAATGGCTGAGCGCCGCCATGATCAACGGCACCAGTTGATCTTTGTCGCCGGAAAAGCTGCGTCCGACAAAAGTCGCACCCACCAGAAGCGCCATGCTGGCCAGATCGAGCGGTGAATCCATATTGCTGCCGCCGGATTTGCTTCTCGATCCTTTGTCCGCGGTTGCCGAGAACTGCCCCTTAGTCAGGCCATAGACGCCGTTATTCTCGGTGATATAGACCATATTAACGCCACGGCGGATGCAATGGACAAACTGGCCAAGGCCAATCGAGGCGGAATCGCCGTCGCCGGAAATGCCCAGATAGATCAGATCGCGGTTTGCCAGATTGGCGCCCGTCAGCACTGATGGCATGCGGCCATGGACAGAATTGAAGCCATGGCTTTGACCCAAGAGATAGTCCGGGGTTTTGGAAGAACAGCCGATTCCCGACAGCTTGGCCACGCGATGCGGGGCGATATTAAGCTCAAAGCAGGCCTGGATGATGGCCGATGAAATGGAATCGTGGCCGCAGCCGGCGCAAAGGGTGGAGATTGAGCCTTCATAGTCGCGACGGGTGAACCCCAGCTTGTTCACCGGCAGGGCCGGGTGGCGCAATTTCGGCTTGGCGATATAGGTCATTCAGCCGCCTCTTCGGTACGGGCGAGCATGCGCCCGGCGATCGCATCAATGATAAAGCGCGCGGTGATAGGTGTGCCGTCATAATGCAGGATGGAAAGAAACCTTGCCGGATCAATGCAGCATTCGTTTGACAGCAAGGTCCGCATTTGGGCATCGCGATTCTGCTCGACCAGAAAAACCTGGTCATGGCTGTTGACGAATTCCGCCACCTCCTCGGTGAAGGGGAAGGCGCGCAGCCGCAGGGTGTCGAGATGCACCCCGCGGGTGCTGAGCGCCGCCAGCGCCTCGCGCATCGCCGGGCTGGAGGAGCCAAAATAGATCACACCATGAGACGCGCTCTCTTTCGCCTTTCCGATCACCGGCGCCGGTACAAGACTTTT
>Ga0213876_10002143_pt1 | contig 11673 bp, 8 predicted proteins | sample BarmaccomBMRX_R9_FD_160113 | JGI IMG/M metagenome (GOLD analysis project Ga0213876, IMG submission 160113) | Root-associated microbial communities from Barbacenia macrantha in rupestrian grasslands, the National Park of Serra do Cipo, Brazil - RX_R9 | ecosystem: Host-associated > Plants > Roots...
TGGGCGAGCACCATGATCAGGTCTGCTTCAGCGCACGCCTCCCCTGGTGTGACCACGCGCAGGCCTTCCGCCTCGACAGCAGCGCGGCTCTTGGAGGTCTCCGGCAGGCCGATGCGCACGTCCACGCCGGAGTCGCGGAGGTTCAGTGCGTGAGCATGGCCCTGCGAGCCGTAACCCAGTACCGCGACTTTCCGCCCCTGGATCAGGGCGAGGTCGGCGTCGTCGTCGTAGAAGATCTCGGGCATGGGGTTACGCGGTCCTTTCGACAGATCGCAGGGTGCGGTCAGTGATGCTACGGGCGCCGCGGCCGACCGCGACCATTCCGGACTGCACGAGCTCACGGATGCCGAACGGCTCCAGAACCCGGATGAACGCTTCCAACTTATCGGGGTTGCCTGTGGCCTCGATCGTCACGGCGTCCGCGGCGACGTCGACGACCTTCGCGCGGAACAGCTGAACCACTTCCAGAACCTGGGATCGCACCGACTGGTCCGCCTTCACCTTCACCAGCAACAGCTCCCGCTGAACCGAGGTGGCGGGATCGAGCTCGACGACCTTGAGCACGTTGATCAGCTTGTTGAGCTGCTTCGTGACCTGCTCCAGCGGCAGGTCTTCGACGTTCACGGCGATCGTCATTCGGGACACGTCGGGATGCTCGGTCGGGCCGACGGCGAGCGAGTCGATGTTGAAGCCGCGACGGCTGAACAAGGCCGAGACGCGCGCCAGCACACCGGGCTTGTTCTCCACCAGGACCGAGAGCGTGTGGCGGCTCACGCCGTACTCCCTTCGCCGTCGACCACTTCGCCCATCTCGTAGTCGAAGTCCGGTGCGGTCTCGCGCGCGATCTTGATGTCGTCGTTCGACGTGCCAGCGGCGACCATCGGCCAGACCATCGCGTCCTTGCCGACCACGAAGTCGATGACGACCGGCGCGTCGTTGATCGACATCGCCTTCTCGATCGTCGCGTCGACATCGTCGGCGTTCTCGCAGCGCAGGCCCACGCAGCCCATCGCCTCGGCGAGCATCACGAAGTCCGGCAGGTACTGCGTCCGACCGGCCTTGAGATCGGTGTTCGAGTAGCGACCTTCGTAGAACAGGGTCTGCCACTGGCGCACCATGCCGAGGGAGCCGTTGTTGATAATGGCGATCTTGATCGGGATCCCCTCGATCGCGCAGGTGGTGAGCTCCTGGTTGGTCATCTGGAAGCAGCCATCGCCGTCGACCGCCCACACCAAGGTGTCGGGCCGCCCGACCTTCGCCCCCATCGCGGCTGGTACGGCGAAACCCATGGTGCCCAGGCCACCCGAGTTGATCCAGGTCCCCGGCTTCTCGTAGGACACGAACTGCGACGCCCACATCTGGTGCTGACCGACACCGGCCACCACGATCGTGTCCGGGCCGCAGAGCTTGCCCAGCCGCTCGATGACGTACTGCGGGGCGAGCGTGCCGTCCGTGTGCATGTCGTAGCCGAGCGGATAGGTCCGCTTCCAGCCGTTGCACTGCTTCCACCAGGCCGCGTAGTCGCCCTTGCGGCCGGCCTCGTGCTCGGCCTGCATCGCGACGATCAGGTCAGCGATCACCTCGCGGACATCGCCGACGATCGGCACGTCCGCCACGCGGTTCTTCGAGATCTCCGCAGGGTCGATGTCGGCGTGGATCACCTTGGCGTCCGGTGCGAAGCTCGACAGCTTGCCCGTGACCCGGTCGTCGAAGCGCGCGCCGAGCGTGATGAGCAGGTCGGCTCGCTGCAGCGCCGTCACCGCCGAGACGGTGCCGTGCATTCCCGGCATGCCGAGATGCTGGTCGTGAGAGTCCGGGAAGGCACCGCGCGCCATGAGCGTGGTCACGACAGGCACGTTCGTGAGCTCGGCGAGGACGCGCAGCTCCTCGGTCGCGTTGGCCTTGAGCACCCCGCCCCCGACGTACAGCACAGGCCGCTTGGCCTCGCTGATCATGCGCGCGGCCTCACGCACCTGCTTGCCGTGGGGCTTGGCGGCCGGCCGGTAGCCGGGAAGCTGCATCTCGACCGGCCACTCGAAGGTGGTCTCGGCCTGCAGGGCGTCCTTCGCGATGTCGACGAGCACCGGGCCGGGCCGGCCAGTGGCGGCGATGTGAAACGCCTCTGCCAGCGTGCGCGGGATGTCGGCCGGATCCTGGACGAGGAAGTTGTGCTTCGTGATCGGCATCGTGATGCCGCAGATGTCAGCCTCTTGGAACGCGTCGGTCCCGATCGCGCCCGACGGCACCTGGCCGGTGATCGCGACGAGCGGCACCGAGTCCATGTATGCGTCGGCGATCGGCGTGACGAGGTTTGTCGCGCCAGGTCCGCTGGTCGCCATGCAGACACCGACCCGGCCGGTGGCCTGCGCGTAGCCCGTCGCCGCGTGTCCTGCGCCCTGCTCGTGGCGGACCAGGATGTGGCGGACCTTCGTGGAGTCGAACAGTGGGTCGTACGCCGGGAGGATCGCTCCGCCGGGGATGCCGAACACCACCTGGGCATCGAGTTCTTCCAGGGCGCGCACCATCGCCTGCGCTCCCGTCATCCGCTCGCTCATCGCTCCGTCTTCCTGTGTCGTCCTCGTGGGACCTCGGTCATTACCTCGTGGGTGTCATGCATCGACATCGCTGCGGCCATGAAAAAACCCCTCGTGCGTAAGCACTGAGGGGTGGCACGCGATCCAAGGATCAGATCGCGTGCTCCATGACTACGAGAATTCGCTGCACGCAACAACGGTGGACTACGCCACCCGTTGTGTCAAGCAAGATCGCCTGCGGCACAGTCCGCTCGCTCACCGGCGCCAAGCGGTTCGCCCGGCTGGAACGGGATCGGCGCGGCTGGCTCGCCGAGCGCCGGAAGGCCGTCGATGCTGACCGCGTTCTTCTCCTCGCGGTAGGCGACCAGCTTGTCGGGGCCCTTCTTCTCGGCCCACCGATCGAGCAGGTCGCGATCGCCGACGTACTCCATCCGCGGCACCGAGAAGCCACAGGAGTCGCTGACCCGGGTGACATCGACGACGATGATCGCTCGCGCGCCCGGCCTGGCCGGGAAGTTCGACACGAGCGTCTCCCACTCCGCGTCCTCGGGCACGACGACCCGACCCAGCCCGTGCAGCCGCACGATCTGCGGTGGCCCGTCGAACCCGCAGAACATCACGACGACTCGGCGGTTCTCCCGTAGATGAGCGATCGTCTCCGCGCCGCTTCCGGTCAGGTCGAGCCAGGCGACGCGGTGCTCGTCAAGCACTGCGAACGTGCCGGTCCCTCCGCGCGGCGAGAGGTTGATGTGCCCATCGCCCGCGAGCGGCGCCGTCGCGACGAAGAAGACATGCTGCGCCTCGATCCAGCCGCGCAATTTCGCAGTGATCGACTCGTACACCTTGGACACGCGAGCATCCTCTCATCGCCAAACCGTCTCGAATCGTTGGTTTTACGAGATTGAAACCAACGATTCGAGACGGTTGGGCGTCACCCCCGGGGGTGGGGTGACGGGCTGGGGGTTGGTTAGCCGCAGACGGCGCCTTGCGCAGCCGACCCGACCAGGCGCGAGTATTTGCCGAGCACGCCGGTCGGATACCGCGGCGCCGGCGGGTTCCAGCCTGCCTTGCGCTGCTCGAGCTCGGTCGGGTCGACCAGGAGATCGAGGGTTCGCGCCTCGACGTCGAGCCGGATCGGGTCGCCGTCGCGGACGAACGCGATCGGCCCGCCGTCGGTGGCCTCTGGCGCGACGTGCCCGATGCAGAGCCCCGTCGTACCGCCCGAGAACCGGCCGTCGGTCAGGAGCAGCACGTCCTTGCCGAGCCCGGCGCCTTTGATGGCCCCGGTGACGGCAAGCATCTCGCGCATCCCTGGGCCACCCTTCGGACCCTCGTAACGAATCACCACGACGTCGCCGGCCTTGAGCGTTCCGTCCGTGACGGCGTCCATCGCGGGCTTCTCGGTGTCGAAGACGCGAGCTGTGCCTTCGAAGACCGCTCGGTCGAAGCCAGCGGTCTTCACCACAGCGCCGTCCGGCGCCAACGAGCCGCGGAGGATCGACAACCCGCCGCTTGCGTGAATCGGGTTCGACATCTCGCGCAGCACCGTGCCGTCGAGCTTCTGCGGCGACAGCTCGGCGAGGTTCTCGGCCACGGTCTTCCCGGTCACCGTCATGCAGCCGCCGTGGATCAACCCGGCCTCGAGCAGCGCCGCCATTGCGACCGGCACGCCCCCGACCCGGTCGAGATCCGCCATCACGAAACGGCCGAACGGCTTCACATCGGCGATGTGCGGTGTCTTGTCCCCGATCCGGTTGAAGTCATCGAGGGTCAGCGGCACTCCGGCCTCGTTGGCGATTGCCAGCAGGTGGAGTACGGCGTTGGTCGATCCACCGAACGCCATGACGACGGTGATCGCGTTCTCGAAGGCCTCGAGGGTGAGGATCTGCCGCGCGGTGATGCCTTTCTCGAGCATCCCGACGACTGCCTCACCAGAGCGGATCGCGTACTCGTCACGTCGGCGGTCGACGGCCGGCGGCGCAGCGCTGCCCGGCAGCGACATCCCGAGCGCTTCGGCGACACTCGCCATGGTGTTCGCGGTGTACATGCCCGCGCACGCCCCCTCGCCCGGACAGGTGGCGCGCTCCAGATCACCGAGCTCGGCCTCCGTCATGAGGCCTCGCGCACACGCGCCAACGCCCTCGAACATGTCGATGATCGTCAGATCCTGATCGGCGTGGCGGCCGGGCAGCGACGTACCTGCGTAGAGGAAGACCGATGCGAGATCGAGCCGCGCGGCGGCCATGAGCATGCCGGGCAACGACTTGTCGCAGCCCGCCAGCAGCACCGAGCCGTCGAGCCGCTCGGCGAACATCACCGTCTCCACGGAGTCCGCGATCACCTCTCGCGAGACCAGCGAGGCGTGCATCCCTTCGTGGCCCATCGAGATGCCGTCGGACACCGAGATCGTGCCGAACTCGAGCGGTACGCCGCCTGCCTGCCGAACGCCGTCTTTCGCCCGCTTCGCGAGCCGGTCCAGTGACAGGTTGCACGGCGTGATCTCGTTCCACGACGAGGCGACGCCGATCTGCGGCTTGTCCCAGTCGGCGTCGGTCAGGCCGACCGCGCGAAGCATCGCTCGCGCCGGCGCCCGCTCGTACCCGTCAGTGACTTCTCTGCTTCGAGGCTTCCGGTCCACGATCAAGAAGCGTATGTGCCTCAGCGCCCGACCGTCATGGCGATGTCCTCGCCATGGTGTGAGACTCGGGACGGTGATGACACGCCAACCCGCCCTGGCCCTAGGTGCCGTCTGCGCCATTGCACTAGGCGGAGCGCCGATCGCGGCCGCCGTCGGATCCCCTCACCACGACACGGCGTCGCGGCACATGGCGCCCAGCCGCCACCACCACCATGTCCGGGCGGAGGCCTCGACCGCCGGCGACGGTCCTCATGTGGTCAATGCCAACGACTTCACCACAGGTCACCGCGGCCTCAAGCCGGGCCAGATCGAGATGACGACCGTCGACGCACGACCCACTCTGATTGCCGGACATCACGCGAAGTTGGCGATCCGAGGGCTGTCCAAGCACGACAATCTGCAGGTCGTCGTCGACGGCCAGGCGATCAAGGTGCATCGAATCTTCCGTCACGTACGAAGCCGCCCGGGTCAGGCCCGAGGAGCGGTCGAAGGAGTCATCCACCTTCCGTCGCTCGGCCACAACGTCGTGACCGCGACCGCTCGTGACCACCGCTACGGCAGGCGCTCAGTCACCTTGCACCTGCTCGCCCACTCCATCCAGGGCCCGATCCTCACCGGCCCGCATCAGGAGCCTTTCGTCTGCCAGACGGCCGAGCAGGGAATGGGTGCGCCGCATGGATCGAACTGTGTCGCGAAGCGTCGAGTTCACTGGTGGTACAAGGACAAGCAGGGCAGCTTCCACCGACTGACCAAGCCGTTCGCGCCGTACCCGAAGTCAACGGCGAGCACCACGATCCACGGCAAGCGGGTTCCATTCGTCCTTCGCGTCGAGAACGTCGTGATCAACCGATCAGTGACGCGCCTCGCTGTCCTGGACGACCCGCACAAGCGCGGCAGGCACAAGCCCTTCCAGCCGCGCGAGTGGAACCACAACCTGGTCTGGCACTTCGGAGAGTCCTGCGGCACCGGGTTCCATCAGGGCAGCGATGGCGGTGAGATCTCCGTGTTCAGCCCACTCGACAAGATCAGCGGCGACAACATCGCCGGCCCGTTCCTGAACCTGCCAGGCCTGCTGAGCCACGGCTACATGGTCGGAGAGTCATCGCTGACGATCTTCGGCGTGCACTGCAACCAGGTGCTCTCCGCGGAGACACTGATGATGGTCAAGCAGTTCGTCACCGACCGGTACGGCGATGTCCACCACGTCACGAGCGGTGGGGCGTCCGGCGGCGCGATCCAGCAGTACACGATCGCCAACGGCTATCCCGGGATCCTCGATGGCGGCACTCCCCTGCTCTCGTTCCCTGACGTGGTCAGTACCGCCATGACGGTCGGTGACTGCGTCCTGCTCCGGCACTACTTCGGCACGCACAAGGACGACTTCAGCACGTTCGAGCAGAACGACGTGACCGGTCTGGCCGACCCCCAGGTGTGCATCGACTGGGACAACCTGTTCGGTGACAACCTCCACCCGACGTCCTGTCCGGGCGGCGTCGATCCCGCGACGATCTACAACCGCAAGACCAACCCGGACGGCGTCCGTTGCGACCTGCAGGACGACCTGGTCAACCTCCTCGGCCGGAGCCGGGCGACCGGAAAGGCGTTGCGGCCGCTGGACAACGTGGGGGTGCAGTACGGGCTGGTCGCACTCCGCCGCGGCCAGATCACAGCGCAGCAGTTCGTCGACCTCAACCGCGGTGTCGGCGGGGTGAACCTCAACGGTGGATTTGTTTCGGGCCGGCAGCGCATGTCGCGCCGGGAAGCGCACCGCATGTTCGCGAACTCGATGGTCGGTGAGTACGGCGCGATCGACCAGGCGGCGATCATCGATCAGACGATCCCCGTCTCGGACGACGTACCCGAACTCGACATCCACGACCAGATCCGACCGTACGAGGTCAGGGCGCGGCTTGATGCCAACTTCGGCAGCCATCGCAGTCAGGTGATCTGGAGTGGTGCCGCCCTGCCGTCGTCAGCGATCGTCGCGGTCAACAGGTGGCTCAACGCACTCGACGCCCTGCAGGCGGACCATCCCTGGAAGCCGAGGGCGTGGCTGGTCGCGCACAGCCGGCCGTCGGACCTGACGGACGCCTGCCGGATCGGCGGGGCCGGGGCGCCGGCGAGCTGCTCGGTGGCCAAGCACGCGGGACCTCGGCAGAAAGCGGGTGGGCCGCTGTCGGAGGACGTCATCAAGTGCCGGCTCCGCCCTCTGCGGCGCGCCGCCTACCCGTCATCCATGACGGCAGCGCAGTTCCGATCGCTCAAGAAGATCTTTCCGGGCGGCGTCTGTGACTACGCGAAGAAGTCGGTGGGCTCGGTCTCGCGAAGCCGAACCTGGGTGTCCTTCGGTGACAAGCACCGCTATGACAAGCCACAGGTGATCCCCTACCCGCTGGTGCGTTCCCGCGTCCCCCGCCAAAGCGCGGGCTAGGACTGGCCGAGCTTTTCGAGGATCAGCTCGCGGGCGCGTTTGGCGTCGGCGGCTCCCCCGGTCGCCTTCATCACGGCGCCGACCAGCGGGCCGACGGCACCGAGATTGCCGCCGCGCACCTTGTCGGCGGTGTCGGCGTTGTCCGCGATCACTGCGTCGATCGCAGCGATCAGCTCGTCCTCGCCGGCGACCTTCCAACCGTGCGCGTCGATCACCTCGTCGACGCCACCCTCACCGGCGAGCACGGCATCCGCGACCTGCCGGGCCAGCTTGTTGGTGAGCGAACCGTCGTCCTCGAGCGCGCTGATCCGCACGACCTCGGCCGGGCCGATGGCGAGCTCGGTAACTTCCTCGCCGAGCTCGTTCGCCCGGCCCACCAGATAGCCGAGCCACCAGCCCTTGGCCTTGGTGGGCGACGCTCCACCGTCGATGGTCGATGCGACGAGATCGATGACACCCGCGTTCGTCATCTGGTCGATGTCGACGGCGGTGAACCCGTTCGCCCCGGCGAACCGAGCCCGGCGGACGCTCGGCGGTTCGGGCAGCGAGGCCCGAATCGCCTCGACCTGCTCGGCCGGCGGTGCCAGCGGCACGAGGTCCGGCTCCGGGAAGTACCGGTAGTCCTGGGCCTCCTCCTTGCTGCGGCCGGGGCTCGTCGTACCGGTGTCCTCGTGGAAATGGCGCGTCTCCTGCACGATGCGCTCGCCGGCGTCAAGCAGCGCAGCTTGGCGCTCCACCTCGTGACGTACCGCCTGCTCGACCGACCGCAGCGAGTTGACGTTCTTGGTCTCGGTCCGGGTCCCGAGCTCGGTCGCGCCCTTGGGCATCAGCGACAAGTTGACGTCACACCGAAGTGAACCCTGCTCCATCCGGACGTCGGAGACTCCGAGGTCGCGCAGGATGTCTCGCAGCTCCGTGACATACGCGCGCGCCACCTCGGCGGCTTTGTGGCCAGTCCCCCGCACCGGCCGCGTCACGATCTCGACGAGCGGGATGCCCGCCCGGTTGTAATCGACCAACGAGTGTGTCGCGCCATGGATGCGCCCGGTGGCGCCGCCGACGTGCAGCGACTTGCCAGTGTCCTCTTCGAGATGCACGCGCTCGATCTCGACCCGGAAGGTCTCCCCGTCGACGGTCACGTCCAGGTACCCGTCGGTGCACAGTGGCTCGTCGTACTGGCTGGTCTGGTAGTCCTTCGGCATGTCCGGATAGAAGTAGTTCTTTCGCGCGAAGCGACACCAGTCGGCGATGTCGCAGTGCAGCGCAAGGCCGATCTTGATCGAGTAGTCGATCGCGGTGCCGTTCGTGACCGGCAGCGACCCGGGCAGGCCCAGACAGGTCGGGCACACCTGGCTGTTGGGCTCGGCACCGAACGCCGTCGAACAACCGCAGAACAGCTTGGTCACGGTACCGAGCTCGACGTGGGTCTCGAGTCCGAGCACGGCGTCGTATCGCTCGAGGACGTCGTCGTACCTGCTCGTCGTCACCGTTGTCATGCCATCAAGCCTGTCACAGCGAGGGAGCGGTCAGGGCAGACTGGCAGCCATGGCCGAACGCGAGATTCGCCGGTGGGGCGACCCCGTACTGCGCACGCCATGCGACGAGGTGACGGTCTTCGATGCGGCACTCGCGGCGCTCTGCGACGACCTGCTCGACACGGTGACCGCGCGTGACGGGCGGGCGGGGCTCGCCGCCAACCAGATCGGCGTCGGCCTGCGCGCCTTCAGCTGGTTCGTCGACGGCAAGAGCGGCGTGGTTGTCAATCCTCGCCTCGTACACCTCGACGGCGAGCAGGATGGTGACGAAGGCTGCCTCTCGTTGCCCGGCTTGTGGTTTCCGGTACGTCGGGCGGCGTTCGCCGCGGTCGAGGGCGTGGATGTGGCAGGCAAGACCGTGCGGGTCGAGGGCACCGGGTTGCTGGCCCGCTGCCTGCAGCATGAATGCGGCCATCTGGACGGCCAGCTGTACATCGACCTGCTCGACGGCGACCTGCGACGCGACGCGCTCAGGGCCGCACGCAGGCTCTAGCCAGCGGCGCCGTCGACGGTGACGAAGTCGATCAAGGCTTCGACCGGGCCGAGCAGGGCAGGCTCGAGGTCGGTCCACGACCTCACCGCATGGAGAATCCTTCGCCACGCCGTTGCGGTGTCCGGCGCGCCGAGATGTGCGGTGATTCCCTCTTTCCACGGCATCCCTTTCGGGATCACTGGCCACGCGGCGAGCCCGACTCGCTCGGGCTTAACCGCCTGCCAGATGTCGACGAACGGATGCCCGACCACCATGACGTGGGGACCCGCCACCGTCGCCGCGATCCGACTCTCCTTGCTGCCTGTCACGAGGTGGTCGAGCAGCACACCGAGACGCCGGTCGGCACTGGGCCTGAACTCCCGCACCGCGTCCAGCAGATTGTCCGCACCTTCCAACTGCTCGACGACCACCCCTTCGATCCGGAGATCCGCACCCCAGATCCGTTCGATCAGCTCGCAGTCATGGACGCCCTCGACGAGGATGCGACTGGGCTGAGCAACCCGTGTTGCGGCGTTCGGTACGGCGATCGATCCCGATGCCGTGCGGGAGCTCGCGACCGGTGACGCGAGGACCGGGCGGCGCAGGGTGACCGTCTCGCCATCGAGCATGAAGGCCGCTGCCGCCCACCGGAACAGGCGAGTCGCCCCGAACCTGTCCTCGAGTGTCACCGTCGCCTTGTCAAACCCGACGATGGCGCCACAGAACCCCGAGGCGGCGTCCTCGACGACGAGGTCGATCTCGGCATCGACCTCGCGGATCGTGCGCCGCGGTCGCAGCGGCGTGGCGATCGGATCGGGCCCGTAGTCCTTGCTCGGCATCGAGGAATTGTCCCCGACAACACGTGGGCCCGGCCGGATATCCGGCCGGGCCCACGCAGGTGTGTCAGATCAGCTGCTGGTCGTGCTCGGGCTCGACTGGTAACCGATCTTCGTGTAGTCGATCGATGCGAAGCCGAAGGAACCGAGGTTGGCCAGGCCATTCGTCACGCCACACATCTGCGGGCGCTGGAACAGCGTGATCGTGTGGACCTCCTGGTAGAGCAGCTTGTCCGCCTGGTTCGCGAGGTCGGTCGCCTTCGTGGCGTCCGGCTCGGAAACGGCCTGCTTCAACAGCGTGTCCACCTGCGGGTTGGCGGTACCCGTGAAGTTCTGACCACCGCCGTTCTTCGGTGATGAGTAGATCGACAAGCTCGAGGAGATCGGGAACGGCGTCCCGAGCCACGAGAACGGCGCCAGGTCGAACTTGCCCGGCGTCAGGTACTTGCCCGACCACTGGTTGATCGGCACCGCGTTGATGTGAACCTTGATGCCGATCTGCTTGAGCAGCTCCTGCGTGAGCTCGCCCTCGTTCTGACTCGAGACGATGCCGTCCGGAATCATGAACTCCAGGTCGATCTCCTTGCCGCCCTTTGCGTAGTAGCCGTTCTTGTCCTTCACAAAGCCGTCGTCCTTGAGCAGCTGCTCCGCGGCCGTCGGGTTGTACGTCCCGAGGTTGGCCGTGTTGTCGGTGTAGCCGTCCTGGCTGTTCATGAAGAAGTGGTTGTTCAGCGGAACCGTCGGCCACGGGATGTGGTTGAGGTCCGACTTGATCAGCAGGTCACGGTTGATGCCCATCATCACGGCCTGCCGGACCTTCTCGTCCGTCATGAAGCCGTGAACGCTGCTGACCGTGATCTGCCGGTAGTCCGGACCCGCGGCAAGGGTGACGTGACCGTCCTTGGCCTTGTTGATCTGCTTGTAGTCGTCCGGGTCCACCGCGACGTCGTAGTCGAAGTTGATCTCGCCGTTGACGTACGCCTGGTTCGCGGCGGTCGAGGACAAGGTCTCGAACACGATCTTGTCGAGCAGCGGCTTGTCGCCCCACCAGTTGGGGTCGGGGGTGACGGTCACCGTCTGCGCGGACTTGTTGAACTGCGGGTTGCCGAACGGACCACCGGTGACGGGGATCTTGCTGACGTAGCCGGTGTTGAACAGGTCAGCGGTCGACATGTAGTGCGCCGGGTACAGGAAGGTGTCGAAGATCGCCTTCCAGTCGGTGAACGG
>Ga0213876_10002144_pt1 | contig 11662 bp, 10 predicted proteins | sample BarmaccomBMRX_R9_FD_160113 | JGI IMG/M metagenome (GOLD analysis project Ga0213876, IMG submission 160113) | Root-associated microbial communities from Barbacenia macrantha in rupestrian grasslands, the National Park of Serra do Cipo, Brazil - RX_R9 | ecosystem: Host-associated > Plants > Roots...
CCCACCGCAACCTCCGCATCTGAAGTGTTGCGACGACCTGTTGAGCCCAAGTCCGGCATTCCCTGCGCGACGGTTTTAACGCTTATAGCGTGCTCTCCCCGGGGCCCGGGCTCTCTTGCCCCCGTCATCGCGCTTGAGGTCATCAGCGCGATTTGTCGCCAGCGTCGGGGCGACAGGACCACACGACTTCGCCGTCCGCCTCAGCGCCGTTCGTCCGCACGAACGAATCGTGCGCGTCGCCAAAGCGTCCACCGCATCCCGCGCTCCACGTATCGTGACGATCGGCCGAAACGCCCCTCTTTCGAGTGAGGCGGGATGCGCGGATAATGCTTCTGATTTTTAGAAATGTCAAGACGATTTTTTTGAAATTCAGAATAAATCCCTGCGGCGGATGGCGCCCGGTGGGCTCGGCATGGCGATGTCTCTAGGTTTCGCGCCGTTCGCTAACGGCCCCGCCAAGGCTCCGCCTGCTCGGGTGCGGGGGGATGAAGCCCGCGACCGATGGCACGACAGCGGATCAGTGCGGCGGTCGGACATATTCGCGCTCCGAGAGGATCGCGACGAACCACCGCGGCACGATGCGAATGGTGCTGTCGTTCGCGGCAAGCTCGATCAGGCTGTCGCTTACGCCTGGTAGCGCGCCTTGGCGCCGGAGGCACAGAGCCGCTTGCCGGCTGCCTTGAAGCAGGCCAGGCGGTCGGCACGGATGTGCACGTGTTGCCGGCGCGCAGCATTGCGCGTCGAAAGGGCGGCGATATCGGTCATGGGTAACCAGCTGATTCAATGAGAGATTGTTTGGTAGCTTGATACTGTGCTCGGTGCGCGAGCGATTTGCGGTAGCCGGTATTTTTGATTGATGTTCAATCGTTTGCAATGGTATTACTTGCTGGAAATATGCACGTGACCGTACGAGTGCATGCAACTAGGGGGCGACATGGCCGCCAGAGGCCGTGGCAACTTGATTGTGGTCGGAGTGACGCTCGCATCATCGACGGCCGTGCTTTTGGTCGCGTCGTTTTGGATCGTGTCCCGCGCATCGCTGCCGCCAGTCGGGAGCTCTTACGATGCCGATCTGGTTGACGAATGCCGGAAGCATGGCTCGTGCGTGTGGGCAACAGACAGCAGGTGCGAACGCATCGACCCGATCACTGGCACATTGATGGCGCGTTGGCCTGCTTCGGCACGCACGGATGGCAGCGTTGGTTGCGGAGAGCCATTCCTGAAGCGGAAATCTTCCGATCGCCATGCAGATGGACCGGACAGGTCGCATGGTTAGTCCAGTTTTCGACGAGCCTCGATCCGCCGTCTCGCAGCCTTCTTCATCGATATGGCGGCGCCTGAAAGCATCTCGACGCGAAGTCCTGCTCAGCTTTGCGTGCCTTGCCGCCGCAATTCTTGCCTTGGAGTGGCTCTGCCGGCAGTTTATCTTCGATCCGACCGCGGCCTATATTCTCACACCAGGCTGGTCCATCGCCGTGCATCACAACAATCTGCTGCCGCGCGTGCATGAGGATCACGTCATAACCATCAACAATCTGGGCGGTCGGGGCGAGGCGCCAACCGCATTTTCCACGCCGCGCATAGCGGTGTTCGGCAGCAGCACCGTCCAGGACTGGGTATTACCGGAGCGTCAGACCTGGGTCCAACAGGTCGGCCAGAACCTGCGATCTTGCATCCCGCACGTCTGGACCGGGAATTTCGGCAAGGCCGGCGTCAACGCGCGTCAGCATCTCCTTCAGTTGCCAGAAGTCGTGAAGTACGCGCCGCGCATCGACATGTTCATCGTCCTGCTCGGTGGCACCGACTTTCTGTTCGATCTGCACATACACCATCCGCTGGTCACGCCGGAAGGCTGGTGGCGGAAGCAAGCCCTGATGTATGACCACTATGATGAGGGCCATTCGGCGCTTCTGGCGCTAGTTCAAAGGCTCTACAAGAGCTGGTCGAGAGCCGCGACCGAGCCAATCCCCACGTCAGATTTCGGCGACTACGAAAAGGCACTTCGTGATGCCCACGCCAAGGTCACTGACCGGCAATGGGTGGATGAGCTGCCGGACCTGTCGAGCCATCTCGATACCTATCGCCAGACCATCTCACGACTTAAAGAGTTTGCCGACACGTATGGCGCGCCGATCGTGTTTGTGACGCAGCCCTATGTCTGGTCAAAGACGATGTCCGAGAGTACCCGTCGGGAGCTCTTTGCCGGCTTCATCGGCGGCGATTTTCAATCGCCCGACGTGAAATGGTACACGAGCGATGCGCTAATGGCCGGATTCTCGGCTTACAACGCGACGCTGCTCGACAAATGCCGGACGGACGGGCTGTCGTGTGTGGACGCCGCGCGCCTGTTCGAGGGGCACAAAGACTATTTCTTCGACGACTTCCATTTTTCGCCCGAGGGAGCCGCGGCTCTTGGCGCGATGGTCGCCGAGCATGTCAAGAAAGGTTGGCCCGGCTGCTAGTCGGTTGCCAGGTGGCGTGGAAAGCCGTTCGCGACACAAAGCTCCCAGGCGCTCGACGAGCGCCAGCACACGTCGGGGCGCCTGCGCCTTGATCCAGCAGGTTCTCCCTCGGCTTGCGCGCGTCAATAGCTCAGCTTTGGATACCAGGTGGGGTCACGGCCGGCAGGCGTGAGATCGAGAATGTTCCACAATGGCGCGAGGTCCGGAGCGCCCCTGGGATCCTGCCCGGGGTCGGCCATCGCCCCGCTCATCTCGCCGGCCCAGAACAGACGAACGTCATGTCCATCCCGACGGTAGACCACGAGCGCGGGCCATTCCAGACCATCTGGCGTGAGCACACCGAGATCGCTGGCATAATCATCGCCAACGGTCTGAACGAAATCCAGCTGCGTCCAGCCGCGCTCCTGGGCAAACGCAATCTGGCGGCTGACCGGCGAGCGGCCAAGGATTTTCAGCCCCGTCCGCTGCTTGATATCGGCGGCATTGCCGTTCAAAGGTCCGAGCAGGTTGGTGCACATCGGACAGGGCCGTTCCCGCTGCGGACCAAACATCCAGAAGTAGGTCACCAGCGTGTCGTGCGCCCCGAACAGGTCGGGCAGACCAAGCTCGGTGCCGTTGGCATCGACGAAGCGGTAGTCTTTCTTGATTACGGGGCCGGGCGGCAGCGCACGGCGTCGTTCGGCAACCCGGCTGATCTGGCGACGAAGCTCGATTTCCTCGGCCAGCAGCGCCTGCCGCGCGTTCGCATAGTCAGCAGTTTCGCCGGGAAACGGTGGATGCCGTCCGGCAGCCAGCTCCCGGGCAGGAATGAGGGTGTCAGTCATTCGAGTTGCTCCGCAAAATCGAACAATGAGTGATGAGCGGTTCCGGCGCAGCGCCGACATCCGGTCCGCTTCGGGCGCCTGCTAATTCAAGAACGAAGGAACCGAGGACAGACCGACACTGCCTACTATGAAATTTTCAGCCGGGTGCGAACTTGGCTGAATCACGACCCGTCAAGTTCAGGCTAGCTGAACAAGCCCACCGCGTCCGCCGTTCACCTCTCCCCGCTTGCGGGGAGAGGTCGCCGCGCCACGAGCGATGCCACGAGACGAGGGGCGACCACGAGGGTCGCCCCTGCGGGATCATGGGTAGGGACGCCCCTCATGGGCGCCCTGGTTGCCGCGGAGAACATCGGAGAGGCGCCATGAGCGAGCTCAGGAACAAGAACTGGCCGCGCCGCTCCGGCAGCGATGGGCGAGGAGAGGGGCGGACCTCCTTCGCAGCAACGATCGAAGTCTTATCTCGCAACGCTTCAGCTCGCCCAGTTGTCGCGGAATTCGCCGAACAGCGTGAGACCGCCGCAGGCAAAGATCGTCTGCCCGGTGATGTAGCTCGCATCATCCGAGGCGAGGAAGGCGAACACGGCGGCGATCTCGTCCGCCGTGCCGGCACGCCCCAGCGGAATGTGCGCTTCGACCGCCGCGCGTTTTTGCGGGTCGCGGGTCCAGGCCGCGTTCATCGGCGTATCGATCGCGCCGGGCCCGACCGCATTGACGCGGATGCCGCGGCTGGCGAATTCCAGCGCCAGGGTGCGGGTTAGCGTTGCCATCGCGCCCTTGCTGATCGAATAGGCGAGATAGCCGGGTTTGGGGATGATCTGGTGGACGCTCGAGCAATTGACGATGTTGCCGCCGCCGCCCCGCGCGACGAAATGCGCCAGCGCCTGTTTCGCGCAGAGCACGGCCCCGGTCAGGTTGACGTCGAGCATGCGGCGGTAGGCTTCGACATCGAGCGCCTGGCTCGGCGACTCCTTCTGAAACGCAGCATTGTTGACGAGGCAGTCGAGCCGCGGCCAGCGCGCCAGCACCATCTCGAACATTTTTGCGATGTCAGCCTCACGGCCGATATCGGCGTGGACCACAAAATGGTCGTGATCACCATGCCCGCGCTCGGTCGAGGCCGCCCGCACGCGCGCCAGCGTCTCCTCGGCGGTGGCTTTGGGGCCGACGAAATTGATCGCAACGTGTGCGCCTTCTTGCGCGAAGCGGATGGCCACCGCGCGCCCGATGCCCTGAGAAGCTCCCGTCACGAGAGCATATCGCCCGGCCAGGCGGGACGGCAATTGCGTGGCATGATCCGATTGCTGCATCATCTGCTCCGGGCTATTCATCAGCGGCGTGTTCTAGATCAATCGCGCACCGGGGAGAAACAGTATCTCGGCAGAGCCGGAACCAGGGCGCCACTCCTTTCAATGCGCGATGCCGACGTAAGCCAGAATGAGGACCGGAGCCTTGCCTGACGAAAAGCTCGAGGGATTGGATCAACTGGTCGGGCTGATCGGGGCTCGGCTCAACGCGCACCGGCTGATCGTCGCGCTTGCCGGACCGCCCGGAGCCGGCAAGTCGACCATTGCATCCATTCTGCAGCAGCGTTGTGTCGACGAACTCGGCGCGCCCACCGAAATCGTGCCCATGGACGGCTTTCACCTGGACGACAGCGTCCTCCGCCCGCGCAACCTGCTCGCGCGAAAGGGCGCGGCGAATACGTTTGACGTCGGTGGCCTGGTCGCGCTGCTCCGACGTATCCGGGCCGACACGGAAGATGAGATCGCCGGACCGGTGTTTGATCGCGCACTGGAACTATCGCGGGCGGGTGCGTTGATCATCACGCGGCGGACCCGCATCCTGATCGTGGAAGGCAACTATCTGTTGCTGGATTCCGGGCCGTGGGCGGCGCTTCGCCGGCTGTTCGACGTCTCCGTCAGAATAAGAACCCCGCGGGAGCTGCTGCGCCGGCGCCTGGTGGATCGCTGGACATCGTTCAAATTGCCGAGTGAAGAAATCGCAAGGAAGGTCGAGGCCAACGACTTGCCGAACGGCGCGATGGTTGACACCTCCAGCATCGCCCCGGATCTGTGGTTGGAGTGGGTCGTTCAGGATCGCTGATGCGCAGGAGGTCCTGCGCAGCAGTCGGGCCTCATGGGTCGAGACGCCGCGCAAGGGGCGCGGCTCCTCACCATGGGGGTCTAGCAACGCGCTGGCGCTAATACCAGCGTATACGTCCTCGTCTTCGGTATTGCCCTCTCGCGCGGCGTTTTGTTTAATGGCTGAACCGCGTTGCAAGCGAACGAGACGCGGGTCAAGAATAGCGTGCGCCGGGAGGCACGATGACCGATCCGATCCTCGAAATGCGTGGGGTCTCAAAGTCCTTCTTCGGCATCGTGGCGCTGCGCGGGGTCGACCTTACCGTTTATGCCGGCGAAATCCATGCCCTGATGGGCGAGAACGGCGCCGGCAAGTCGACGCTGATGAAGATCCTGTCGGGGGCCTACCGGCCCGATCCCGGCGGCGAGATTCGCATCGAGGGCAAGCCGGTGCATATCCATGGGCCGCAGGGCGGCCGTGCGGCCGGCATCTCGATCATCTACCAGGAGCTGTCACTCGCCCCCAATCTGACGGTTGCGGAGAATATTTATCTCGGCCGCGAGGTCTCCCAGAGCGGCCTGCTGGCCCGCGGCGAGATGCGCGAACGCGTCGGGCCGATCCTCGAGCGGCTCGGGGCTGATTTTGCCCCCTCGACGTTGGTCGCCCATCTCTCCATGGGCCAGCGCCAACTTGTGGAGATCGCGCGTGCGCTGCACGCAAGGTCGAAAATCCTGATCATGGACGAGCCGACCACGGCGCTGTCGGCCGGCGAGAGCGAGCGGCTGTTCGCGCTGATCCGCCAGCTGCGGGCCGAGGGGCTCGCCATCATCTACATCTCGCATCGCATGGATGAAGTCTATGCGCTGGGCGACCGCGTCACCGTGCTGCGCGACGGCCGTCTGGTGGGCTCGCTCGACAAGGGCGAGATCCGCGCCGACACCATCGTGCGGATGATGGTGGGGCGCGACGTCTCCTCCTTCTACAAGAAGGACCATGATCCGGACGCCGGCCGAGGCCACCCCGTGCTGACGGCCGTCGACATGGGTGACGGGCAGCGCGTCAGAGGCTGCTCGTTGACCGTGTTGGCGGGCGAGGTGGTCGGGCTCGCCGGTCTTGTCGGCGCGGGCCGCACCGAGCTCGCGCATCTGATCATCGGCGCCGCGCCAAAAACGTCCGGCCATCTCGAGCTCGAAGGCCAGCCGATCGAGATCCGCACCCCCGGCGAGGCGCTCGACGCCGGCATCGCCTATCTGACCGAGGACAGGAAGGCGCTCGGCCTGTTCCTGGACATGTCCTGCCTCGACAACATCAATCTCGGCGTCATCGGCAGAGACGCCAGGTTCGGCGGCATCTTGGATCGCGACAAGGCCCGCGACCGCGCCAACAGGGCGTTTTCGTCGCTCGGCATCCGCGCCGCCAATACAGGCATCACGGCCGGCAGCCTGTCGGGCGGCAACCAGCAGAAGGTGCTGCTGTCGCGGCTGTTGGCAACCACGCCAAAGGTGCTGATTCTCGACGAGCCGACGCGCGGCGTCGACGTCGGGGCCAAGTCGGAAATCTATTCGATCATCGACAATCTCGCCAAGGCCGGCACCGCGATCCTCGTCATCTCGTCCGATCTGCCGGAGATCATCGGCATCTGCGACCGCGTGGTCGTGATGCGTGTCGGACGCATAGCCGGCGAGATCAGGCGCGGCGCGGATGCGCCGCTGAACCAGGAAGACATCATGGCGCTTGCCACCGGGACGGAGCAGATCGATGCATGACAGTCCATCGCAGGCGAAAACAGCGCCCGCTGCGGCAGCTGCCGTCGCGGCCGCGCAGGAGACCAAGCGTCAGCGGGTCCAGCTTCTGATCCGCGCCGCCGGCATGCTGCCGGTGCTGCTGATCTTGTGCATCGGCTTTCACTTCCTGTCGGAGGGCCGTTTCTTCACCGGCCAGAATCTCGGCATCGTGCTGCAGCAGGCCGCCGTCAACACCGTGCTCGCCGCCGGCATGACCTTCGTCATCCTCACCGGCGGCATCGACCTGTCGGTCGGCTCGATCCTCGCTGCGTCCGCAATGGCTGGCCTGACCGTCTCAAAACTTCCCGAGCTCGGGATGCTCTGGCTGCCGGTCGCGGTGCTCACCGGCCTCGGTTTTGGCATCATCAATGGCGCGCTGATCGCGCTGCTCCGCCTGCCGCCGTTCATCGTCACGCTGGGCTCGCTGACGGCCGTGCGCGGCCTCGCGCGCCTGCTCGGTGCCGACACCACCGTGTTCAACCCGTCGATCCCCTTTGCCTTCATCGGCAACGCCTCGCTGACCCTCATTCCCGGTGTCGCCTCGATCCCGTGGCTCTCGGTGATCGCCCTGCTCGTCATCCTCATCTCGTGGCTGGTGTTGCGGCGGACCGTGCTCGGCGTGCACATCTACGCCGTCGGCGGCAACGAGAGCGCGGCGCGGCTCGCCGGCATCAAGGTCTGGGCGGTGCTGATCTTCGTCTATGGCGTGTCGGGACTGTTGGCCGGGCTCGGCGGCGCCATGCAGGCGGCGCGCCTCTATGCCGCCAACGGACTGCAGCTCGGCCAGTCCTACGAGCTCGACGCGATCACTGCCGTTATTTTGGGCGGCACCTCGTTCGTCGGCGGTATCGGCTCGATCTGGGGCACGCTGGTCGGCGCCCTGATCATTGCGGTGCTGTCGAACGGCCTGATCCTCGTCGGCGTGTCCGACATCTGGCAGTATGTGATTAAGGGTCTGGTCATCATCGGCGCGGTGGCGCTCGACCGCTATCGGCTGCAGGGCTCGGCGCGCACTTGAAAAAGTTAAACGCGCAAGGTTTGATGTCGCGGTCGATCCGTTACGGCAGCTGGTCCGCCGTGTCGGGAGTGAAGAACGGACCACGGAGGAAACCAATGTTGAAGACGATTTCGCTTGCCGGCGCCGCCATGGCGCTCGCCCTCGGCACCGCACCGACGTACGCCAAGGACCTCAAATCGATCGGTGTCTCGCTGGGATCGATGGGTAACCCGTTCTTCGTCGCGCTGGCCAAGGGCGCCGAATTCGAGGCCAAGAAGACCAATCCCAATGTAAAGATCACCACCGTCGGCTTCGAATACGACCTCGGCAAGCAGGTCACCCAGATCGACAACTTCATTGCCGCCGGCGTCGACCTGATCCTGCTCAATCCCGGCGATCCCAAGGCGATTGGACCCGCGATCAAGAAGGCGCAGGCGGCGGGCATCGTCGTCGTTGCGGTGGATACGGCGGCCGAAGGCGCCGACGCCACGGTGACGACGAACAACGTCCAGGCCGGCGAGATTTCCTGCCAGTACATCGTCGACAAGCTCGGCGGCAAGGGCGACGTCATCATCGAGAACGGGCCGCAGGTCTCCGCGGTGATCGATCGCGTGACCGGCTGCAAGAGCGTGTTCGCCAAGCATCCCGACATCAAGGTCTTGTCCAGCGACCAGGACGGCAAGGGTTCGCGCGAGGGCGGCCTGACCGTGGCGCAGGGCTATCTCACCCGCTACCCGAAGATCGACGCGATCTTTGCGATCAACGATCCGCAGGCGATCGGCACTGACCTTGCGGCGCGCCAGCAGCAGCGAAGTGGCATCGTGATCACCGCGGTCGATGGCGCACCCGACATCGAAGCCGCGCTCAAGGACCCGCAGTCGCCGCAGATTCAGGCGTCCTCTTCGCAGGACCCGTTCTTCATGGCGCGCCGCGCCGTCCAGGTCGGCGTCGGCATCTTGAACGGACAGAAGCCCGCGTCGACCGTCGAACTGCTGCCTTCAAAACTTGTGACGCGCGACAACGTCAAGGACTACAAGGGCTGGACCTCGGACCGCTCCGAGTAGCCGCGGCCTGCGATTACGTTGCCGCATTGGCACATCGAGGCGCATCGCTTGCGTGATGCGCCTCGATGACGTTATTTCCGGACTGAGACCCTCATGGTGAGGAGCCGCGCCTTTGCGCGGCGTCTCGAACCATGAGGCCCGGACAGTGGCCTCTGGGCCTCATCCTTCGAGACGCGCGCAAGAGCGCGCTCCCCGGGGATGAGGGGAGAGAGCCGTCGTATGAAGCGGTAGGGTCAAGTCTTCGCCGCCGACAGCCAGGCCAAGATCATGTCGACGATCTGCTGGCGGCTGCGGGCGCGGACCTTTGGCTCGCTCAGATCGCGGTCGAACAGCGCACCAAAGCTGTGGCGGTTGGCGACGCGAAAGAAGCAGTAGGAACTGATCGCAAGATGCAGGTCGACCGGATCGACGTCGGTGCGAAACACGCGCTCGGCGCGGCCGCGCTGCAGGATCTTTTCGAGCGTCGCGATCACGCTGGCATTGAGCCGGCGCAGCTCCGGATGCTGCTTGAGATGCTTGCCATGATGGATGTTCTCGATGCTGACCAGGCGAATGAAGCTCGGGTTCTGCTCATCATGATCGAAGGTCGCCTCGATCAGACGGCGTAGCGCTTCGCGCGCGTCGCAGCTGTCGATGTCGAGCTGGCTTTCCAGCGTGCGGATGCTGCGATAGGCTTCCGCGAGCACGGCGAGATAGAGCTGCTCCTTGCCGCCGAAATAATAGTAGATCATCCGCTTCGAGGTGCGGGTGCGCGCCGCGATCGCATCGACGCGCGCGCCGGAATAGCCCTGCGAGGCGAACTCCTCGGTCGCCACCGCGACGATATCACGCTTGGTCCGCTCGGGATCGTTGGTGCGCTTCGGAGAGGCCGGCATGCGTTTCAGCACAAGAGTTGCTCCCGCCGCCAATGCTATGGAACAACCCGCGGCTCAAGGCAAATCTGCGTCCGTCCCGGGCTTTCCCCCAGGGCACTCCTCGGATGACCCGGATCAGGCCGCACTCCCCGGGCACCCGCACGGCGAATTTTGGATGATTTTTCCGCCGGAATCGCGCTAATGCGGACCGGTTCAAAGAGGCCGCAGAATGAACGTTACCGAACTGTTCGACCACGTCAGCGGCACGAGCCGGGTGGAACGGATCACGATCCGACGGCCCGATGATTTCCACGTTCATCTGCGCGACGGCGCGATGCTCGAGGCGGTGCTGCCGTTCACAGCGGCGCAGTTCGCGCGCGGCGTCATCATGCCGAACCTGATGCCGCCGGTGACCAGCGTCGCCATGGCGCGCGGCTATCGCGAGCGCATCCTGAAGGCGCGCCCCGACGGCTCCGACTTCCAGCCGCTGATGACCTGCTACCTGACCGATGCGGCCGATCGGGACGAGATCGAGCGCGGATTTCGCGACGGCGTCTGGGTCGCCGCAAAACTCTATCCCGCGGGTGCCACCACCAACGCCCATTTCGGCGTCACCGACATTCCCGCGCTGGCACCCGTGTTCGAGCGCATGGAGACGATCGGCATGCCGGTCCTGATCCACGGCGAATCGACCGATCCCGATGTCGACATTTTCGACCGTGAAGCCGCGTTCATGGAACAGAGCCTGCTGCCGCTGCTGAAGCGGCATCCGGGCCTGAAAATCGTGATCGAACATGTCACGACCGCGGAGACCGCCGACATCGTGCGCGCGCACGTATCGCGCGCCGCCGGCACCATCACGCCGCATCATCTCGTCATCAACCGCAGCTCGATCTTCCAGGGCGGCTTGCGGCCGCATCTCTATTGCCTGCCGGTCGCCAAGCGCGAGCACCATCGCCTGGCGCTGCGCAAGGCCGCGACCTCGGGCGAGCCCTGCTTCTTCATCGGTACCGACACGGCGCCGCATCGCCGGACCGCGAAGGAGGCCGAGTGCTGCTCGGCGGGCATTTTCGGCGGCGCCACCGCGCTGCAGACCTATCTGCAGGTTTTCGACGAAGAGTGCGCGCTCGATCGCTTCGAGGCCTTTGCTTCGGTCAACGGCGCGCGGTTCTACGGTCTCGAACTCAATGGTGGCACCATCACACTGGAGCGGCGCGAGTCTCCTGTCCTCGCAGCCGTCGCCGTCGAAGACACGGAGGTCGTGGTGTTCCAGGGCGGCCAGACCTTGCCGTGGTCGGTCGGCGAGGTGACGCGGTGACGTCGCGACAAAGCTTGGTTCAATCGGTCTTTCCGCGTGTGCGGTTCACCTGCCCCGCTTGCGGGGAGAGGTCGGGTCGCGCTTGCGCGATCCGGGCGAGGCGGACTCTCCACAAGCTCAGTGCCAGCGGGTGCCGCTCACCCCGACCCTCTCCCCGTAAGAACGCTGTCATGTGCACACATCTGCATTGCAGGCGATGAACATGGCTGATTCCTTGAGGCGGATTGATTCGGGAGAGGCCAGTGACGATTACTTGCGAGGTGGTGGGACTGGGGCG
>Ga0213876_10002145_pt1 | contig 11659 bp, 9 predicted proteins | sample BarmaccomBMRX_R9_FD_160113 | JGI IMG/M metagenome (GOLD analysis project Ga0213876, IMG submission 160113) | Root-associated microbial communities from Barbacenia macrantha in rupestrian grasslands, the National Park of Serra do Cipo, Brazil - RX_R9 | ecosystem: Host-associated > Plants > Roots...
CCAATTGCCTGCGAAAATCTCCTGTCAATAAAAATTCATATTGCTTAAAATTGCTTTTTAATTCTTCATCTAAAACATGCGCCAACTTTTCAACATGCGCATATAAATAATTACCGATATTATTTAAAAAATATTCAATCGATTCCTGGATGCTTTTCTGTGTTTTCTCGCCAAAACCTTTGTAAAGAGTCAAACGGTTTTCATTACATGCATACAACAATTCACCAATGCTTTCAATGCCCATTTCTTTCCATATTACTGTAATTTTTTTAGGGCCGATGCCTTTAATCTTCATCATCTGAAGAATGCCTTCGGGTGTTTTTTCAATTAAGTTTGTAAGCGCTTTTATTTCTCCTCCTTCAAAAATTTCTATAATCTTTTTTGCAGCAGAATCGCCAATGCCTTTAATAGAAGCGAGTTTATTTTCAGGGATTTCAGAAAGTTGCTGCGGCAACCTGTCAATTGTAAAAGCTGCAGAAGCATATGCTTTTGCTTTAAAACTATTTTCACCATGAATATCCATCAGCTTGGATAACAGAGAAAACTGGTCAGCAATAAAAGAATTGTCAGCGATCATAATAAATGGATGAGAAGCTCAAAAATAAAAAAGCCATTCGATTGAATGGCTTTCACTAAATTTTTATTATAAAATTAGTTATATGTGATAACGAGCTTAGGGCGTTTTGCCGCATTTGTAGTTTCAGATGAATAGAAACCCATTGAACGATAAACCAATTCATTGGTGAAGCTTAGCATAAAACCGAAATTCTTCGTTGGCTTTTGAACCAGATCATCAACAATCTTAGTAACATCCACTGATGCATTATAATTCCATTGCAACGTTGAAGGCGGTATCAGGCTTTCTTTTACAACTGTAGTGGAAGGTATTGTATTCCAGGTTACAGTATTTTCATCCCATTTTGAAGTTACTTTTTGTACATACGCATCATTAGGGCCGTAATTATTATACGGCGAACCGGGATAATAAGAATTGCCCTGAGGTAGTTGAGCACTTGAAGAAAGCCCATATAAAAACAATGTTGCTTTTTTAATTTTACTTGTAGCAGGAATTTGCGATAGTTCACTAAATTTTATTAAAGTGCGGCTGTAAATAGGAATACCTCCATCTGTCCATGCAAGCAACCTGATCTCATCTGCCGAACCGGCGTTGTGAGTACCATAATTTGGATCGTTCGGACTATATTCAATCCATGCATCCTGGCCAATTCCATCACCAGGTTGCAATACTAATTTCGTGGAGCCAGAAGTGGTTTTATATACGCCTGGTTGATCATTAATGGAAATTTCGTCTGGTGAATTTGCCGGATTATATGCAGCAGTGGAACTAATGCTTTCTTTTTTACAACTAAAAAAAAAGACAGGCAATAGCATAATGGCAGCAGTTATTGTTTTGAAAGTTAAATATCTCATTTACTTAATTTAAGATTTATAAGTTTAGAAGTTTGAAGTTATTGGTTTGTGTTTACCTGCAGATAAGAATAAAGATTGTGTACTTCACCTGCTGACATTGCTTTATTATATATTCTTATGCCATCAATTATACCAGTAAACCAATAAGGGAAGCTTGGGTTAAGCGTTTTACCAATTAATAAATCATTATTATTTGGTGTGTAAGTGGTGGCGTGAGTATCGGTAGCTGCAAGAACATTGTTAATATAAAGATTAGACACTGAACCATCGAATGTATAAATCAGCGTGTACCATTTGTCGAGTGTTATATAATTACCCGTCGCAGATGCACCACTCGCATTTGAACCATTACCATATGATCCATAAAAAGTTTCATGATCAGCGCTAACTTCAGCATCACATCCCTCATAATTGTAATAAGGCTGATCACTAAAGCCGAGTTCCATACGGCCGTTGGTAAAATCATCAAAGCTTTTTTGCATAATGCGATTGTAGTGGCATTCACCACTATAAAAACCCATTGGCTTTATAACGGCAACAAGCGTAACACCATTTCGCGGGTTTAAAGATGCACTGTTTGCCACTCTCATGTAGCTGCTAAATCCATTAAAAAAATAAGCATTGTTGCTTTCTCCGTTTCTCCCGCTTGTTGGGGTAGCATTATTAAAAGTAATATCGTTATGGTAACGACTGTGATCTTTTATATCACCGTTAAAATTATACCAGGCTACTAAATTGGTATCCAAATTTTTTACAGTAACATTTGCTATACCTGATGAATTGATCGCAACACCTGAAGTGTCTTTTTTGCAGGAAGAAAGTTGAGCAAGGGTAACAATTAAGGTAAATAATTGTAAAGTAATTCTAAGCAAGTTGTTTCGTTTCATTGAGTTTGGTTTAAAAGTTTATGTTTAAAAATTGATATACAAATATATCTTTAATACTCACATTATATCATTTTATAAAAATGGTTCTTGTTTTTAATAATTGTTGGTGTTAATTCTATAAGTACAAAAACATTTTTACTGAAGCCTTTAAGCTGCTGCCAGTCGTTAAAAGGGTTTTTCAAGTGAATAAGATTATTAAAAAAACTACAAAAGAAAAAAATTGGTATTTCAATTATATAGAACAGCAGATTCAATAAATACCACGCAACACCGAATTGTTTTCTTATTCTAAGATTATTGGAGATAATTAACTGGAGCCCTTTTTTATCATACAGATTAAAATAACCTTTATCTGCTGAGTTTGTTTTTGCATTGATTATTTCGCCTTGTAAATGCAAAATATTCAAATCACCATATACAACCAGTTCTCCAAACTTTTTTAAACGAGAACACCATTCAGATTCTTCCGCATACAAAAAAAAGTCCTCATCCATCAAGCCGGCATTTTCAATTGCTTGTTTCTTTACCATTAAAAAAGCGCCGTTTATCCAATCCACTTTTTGTCTTGCCGAAGCTGAAAGAACATTCGTCTTTTTAGCATTGAAAATGAATGCAATTTTTCTTAAAAAGCTTCCCATATAAGGTAGTGGCAAAAGGTGATTCAAACCTCCTTTCATGAAGTAATTGCCTGTTATCTGGGGGGTTTGATCAGCATTTAATAATTGAACTGAGCATGCAATTGCTTCATCATTTTTAAAACGTTGAAAACATTTATATATGCAATCGTCAACAACAATGGTATCAGGGTTCAATAGCAAGACAACATCACCAGTAGCAGCTTTAATACCAGCATTGTTAGCTCGTGCAAAGCCGGTATTATTGTGCATGTCAATCCATTTTATAAATGTGAATATGTTTTCAATACGGTGTTTTTCTTTATCAAAAGGGCAGTTATTTATTATTATCCATTCAAAAGTTTTATATGAGCTAAACTGTGCTGCACTGTTGAGGCAATCAGCTATATATTTTTCTGCATAATAGTTAACGATGATAATAGATAATTGCACGCTTTTAAAGTGTTTTTAAAAACCAAGCAAGATATTACATGTAACAATTGTTAAGAACATAATTCTTGATATCTCAATATTTTTGATTTATTTGTTGCATCTTTAATGCGATTTATCTTCATACATATTTTTTTATTCTTTGCATTCATAGCCCATTGCCAGGAGTATACCTACACTAATTTTGACATAAAAGATGGACTCGCAGGTTCTACTACTTATTGCACTGCGCAAGATAAGGATGGCTTTTTATGGTTTGGAACAGAAACAGGATTAAGCAGATTTGACGGAACCCATTTTGTAAATTATGGAATCGAACAAGGTTTGCCGGATAATGAAGTTTTGAATATTTTTTGCGATTCACATAACAGGCTCTGGCTATCTATGTTTAAAACAGACATTTGTTATGTTCTAAATGGAAAAGTTTATAACAAATACAATGATAGCATAATTAAAAAAATAAAATTAAAAGGTATTGCCTGGCAATTTTGCGAGGATCATAATGGCAATATACTAATACGAGAAGATAAATTATTGCATTTAATTAGTTCCGACGGGGTTATTAAAGATATTACCGGCTTTAACAATAATTCATTTTTTTCAGCAATATCCGCAAGTAATGATGATAATTTCTTCGTGCTTGAAAATAACGAGATTTACGAACTGGATAAAAACGGTTTATTTCATTCTTTCATAAAAGTTGAAACCAACCCGTCAACAATGCGATTGTCGGCTCTCAGCAAAAATTTAGCAATTTGGCATGATAACAAATATATTTTTAAGGTGTATTCCTTTTCTAAAAAAAATTATTTAACCTTTAAAAACCCGCCAGGCTTCATAAATGTGCAAATTCTTGATGACAGTTCTTTTTGTATTAATACTATAAACGGTAGCTATATCGAAAATTTTTACACTCATAAAATTGATAGTATACTGCCTAAAGAGCCTGTTTCATCAGTTTTTAAAGACTATGAAAATAATCTTTGGTTTACTACCCTTGGTGAAGGTGTTTTTAAACTCATATCAACTGAATTTAAAACACTTTATCTCACAAGAAAAAATGGCAATCGGCTTTCTATTTTTTCACTTATTAAATACAAAGGCAAAATTTTAGCGGGTACTGATGGCTTTTATTTATTCCTTCTTAATCCAAAAAACCCGCGAAATTATAGTTCGTTTAAATACAAATATCCGGGAGAAGTTAAAAACAGGATCATTAGCCTGCAGCAAATTGACGACACTTTATTTGCAGGATCTGATGATAATTTATTAAGAGTAGTTCGTTTAAAAGAAAACGGAACAATTGAATTTATGAACGTAAAAAAATTATTGTTATTAAACAAAGACTCCTTATTAATAGCTACAAAGGAAAATTTAATACTAGTAAATCCTCATACTTTACGAATTACAGATACGATCTTAAATGAAAGAGTTGTATGCATGAGTTTTCTAAATAATGATTTATATGTAGGAACGCTGAATGGTCTTGTAATTAAAAATCTAATTACCCATACTGAAACAAGATTTAGCAATAACATTTTGCAAACCAGAATAACGGCCCTGGAAAAAGATATGTACAATGATATGTGGATTGGAACGTATGGGGCGGGTGTATATGCGTATAAAAGCGGTCGCCTTATTTACGATTTCAACGAGAGTACAGGGCTTTCAAGCAATATCTGCAGATGTATATCTGCCTGCGGAACCAATATTTGGATAGGAACAGATAAAGGAGTGAGTAAAATTGTGATTGGACAAAAACCATACATTGAAACAAAATTTACACATGGAGACGGTTTACCTTCCAATATGATCAATGCTATTTTACAGGATTCCAACAGGCTTTTTGTTGGTACTCCAAGCGGTCTTACCTATTTCAATAGCGATAAAGTAATTGCCACTTCAAAATGCATTCTGCATGTTACTAACATTATTTCCGGTTTGGATACGCTCGATAATACAAATATCAAATTACAGCCTAATAATAATAGTATTCGTTTTGAATATATTGCAATATCTTATAGCTCAAACCACGACACTAAATACTATTATAGAATAAATGGTTTAAATAATGGCTGGACCGTTACAACTAATACATCCGTAAATTACCCGTCTCTCCCACCTGGCAATTTTAGTTTTGAAATTAAGGCGGTAAATAAATATAATGTGTGGAGCAAGACAGTGACGATTCCGTTTGAAATAGAAAAAAAAATATGGCAGCAATTTTGGTTTCGCTTAATTGCCTTTATATCATTCAGCTTACTTGCATGGTATATTATAAGTTCCAGGATAAAAGAAGTTAAACGAAAGGAAAATGAAAAAAATAATACAATTAAACAAATAGCAGAACTAAAGCAAAAAGCCCTTAAATCACAAATAAGCCCCCATTTTATCTTCAATTGTTTAAATTCAATTCAGCAATATATTGTTGAAAAAAATGTTGAAGACTCGAATATTTTTATTAGCAGATTTTCAGAATTGATAAGAAAAACGCTCGATTACTCTGAGAAAAACGAAATAACAATTAAGGAAGAACTTAATTATTTAAAGACTTATTTATTGCTCGAACAAGAAAGATTCGAAAATAATTTCCAGTTTGAAATTAAGGTTTCGCTGCAAAACGAAATCGAAAATAATTATATACCACCGCTCATTTTACAACCACTTGTTGAAAATGCTATTAAACATGGTATAAGATCAAGAAATGATAATAACGGCACCATCGAAATAACAGTAGAATTCAAATCAGCATATGTTTCACTTACCGTAAAAGATAACGGACAAGGAATCTTTCATACACTTAAATCAAAGACGGCTCTTTTTTCAGACTACCAATCTATGGGCATACAATTAGTGCAAGAAAGAATTAACGCTTTAAAAGATATATCTGGCGAGGAAGCTAAAATCACAATTCAGGAGGTTGATGATAAAAACTTTTATCATGGCACCATTATTAATATTGAAATTCCTCTTTTATGAAAACCTTAATCATCGAAGATGAACCCAAGAATATTAAAATTTTGAAGCACTTCATTGCTGATTATTTACCTAACCTCCAAATTGTTGGAGAAGCAAGTAATGTTGAAAAGGCTCAAGAACTTTATAATGGCCTTACACCCGACCTCATGTTTTTAGACATTCAATTATCAAACGGAACAGCTTTTGATTTTTTGGATAAAATAATACCAGTATCGTGTGCCATTGTTTTTATAACTGCTTATAATGATTATGCGATAAAAGCTTTTAAATATAGCGCTGTTGATTATTTACTCAAACCTGTAAATATAAATGACTTAATATCCGCAGTAAAAAAAGCAGAACAAAAAATTGCCGGTGAAAAAATCAATATTCAACTTCAAACGCTGCTTGAAAATATAAATAACCCATTAAACAATAAGATCGCTTTACCTGTAGAAGGTAAACTGATATTCATTGGCGTAAACGATATAATGTATTGCAAAGCAATTGGTGTTCGTACAATTATTTATGATGTACTCAAACATAATTATGTCACATCAAAATCCATTGGTGAATACGAAGAGATTTTGCCAAATAAAAGTTTTTTCAGAATACACAACTCGTATCTTGTCAATATAAATTTCATTGCCAAATATGTAAAAGGAAGGGGAGGCTTTATAGAAATGCACGATGGGACGAATTTAGAAGTAGCAGCGCGAAGAAAAGATGAATTTTTATCCAGGTTTAACTCTTGAAACACGAAATAAATTAAAACTTACACGGTTATTTTCAGAAACGACACATAATTATTTTTTTTGATTTCATTCAAAAGGCCAGTATACATTTACTCGAATAACAACCTTTTTTCGTCTCTAGACTTAAAATTAAGCAGATTAACCGCTTATTTTTTATCCAAAGCTGATTTTAAAAAATTGGCTTTGGATAAATTTTTTTAAAGAGCAAAAATAAATTCCTGGAAATTGGGAAACGGTCTATTTCGTTTGCGATTTTTATACTAAAATCTTTTAAAGGATTAAATAGATTATTTGGAACTAAAAGATCGGCATAACTCTTACATGCAAATAAAAAATGGCTAACAGAAAGGCCATTTCTTTTTTCTTTGGGAGTACGAAGCAACCTGTGTGCAAGACCTTTACACCAAACGTGAATAAATTCTATTGCTTCCTTTTGTATCACCCTATCAAAACATTCACTGTTTATTTGCAAAGAGTGAAGAAAAAAAATAAACTGCTCAAAAGCTTTTTGCATTTTTATATCTGCAGAAATTGTTGTGGTACTCTTATGTAATCTAAAAGAAAAACATTCTTTTTCGCTTGTAACTTTATATGCTATTTTAGTTACATTAATCCATAGCTCAAAATCAGCAAATAATAAATTTGGGTAAGCTGGTATACCCCCAAGGCTATCATAATCATTTGATCTGATCATAAACCCCGTTCCGTTTACATCAATTTTTCTCTGAAGAAAAGAACATAAAAATTCGCTTGCAGTTTGTTTGTCATCCATTTGTATGCATGGCCGAATCTTTTCTCCCGCTGCATTAATAAACCTGAAATGTGTTTGATATAAACTTGCGCCCGGATGCTGGTTAATAAGATCATTCATCACCTGTAAGTAGTTTGCATCAAACAAATCATCATGACCGGTTATTGTGATAAATTCATTCTTTTGAACAGATAAAATTCTTGCCCAATTTTCTTCAATAGGTAAAGATTTCTCTGATGGAATAACGATGATGCGTTCGTCAGTTAAAGTTTGCAGCCATTCTGCAGTTCCATCAGTACTCGCATTTTCAAGAATGATGATATTAAAATCGTTAAGCGTTTGCGCGAGAATAGAAGCAACACATTCTTTGATATAATTGCCGCCATTTTTTACTGGTAAAATAAAACTAAAACGCATTGAGCAAAGATGTCATTTTTCTAATAAAGCCTTCTTCAATTTTTCTGTGCTGCCCCAAAAATGCATCGGCTCATAATCCGTGTAAGGATAATAACCAAGATTTAATTTAATTGATTTGCCAATATCTTTTAAATACTGTTCAACAAAATCTTTCAAAGAAATTGGAACACCGCTGCAACAATTAATTATGCCTTCAACATTCGTTTGTAATGCAATGCAAACAATATTTTCAGCAACTTTTTTAATTGGTAAATAATCACGGGTTTGTTCACCACCACTCATATTAAAACCTGTATAACCATTTGCTAAAGCTTGATCTAATTGCGATAATAAAGAGTTTGGATTCTGGCCTTTTCCATACATATAAAACAAGCGAATCCATTTTAAAGAAAATGAATATTGTTGTTGCAATTCTTCAAGAAAAAGTCTCAAATTATTTTTGGCGACCGCATACGAATTTGATGGCTCAGCAACCATATCTTCACTTAAACAACCTTCCCGCATTCCATATTCCAAACAAGTTCCGGTTACAGTCAAATCTTTTACACCATTCTCAATTAAATTTTTAAGAAGTGCCTTATGTTTTGGCAAATTTTCTTTTATGTGAAATTCAGATTTATAATTTGGCAAACCTTCCCAGGCAAGATGAATTACTATATCAGGTTCATTGAAGTATAAAAAATAGTTTGTGTTTGCATCATAATTTTCAAATTTGAAAGGAATATATTTTACATTCTCAAACCAGAGTTGCTGCTTTGCTTTTTCTTGGTTTGAAGAAGTTGCAATGATGTCAACATTATGTTTTATCAATTCATTGATAACATGATTACCAACAAAGCCGGTCGCGCCTGTTATTAAAATTTTCATGTTAAGGTTTTTTTGCCGCTAAGAACACTAAGACAGTAATAAATACTCCGAGTTGTGCCTTTGTCGCTAAATCAATTGCAATTCAGGAATTGGAATTACAAACTGCGCATTCCAATCTTTTATATAACTCAATTGCTTTGTTATTTCATCTTTTAAATTCCAGGGCAGAATAATTACATATTCCGGCTTTAATTGTTTTAAATATTTTTCATGAACGACCGGAATATGGCTTGCCGGTAAAAATTTATTTTGTTTATATGGATTTGCATCAACCACAAAATCTATAAGATCATTTTTAATGCCGCAATAATTTAAAAGCGTATTACCTTTTGCTGCAGCCCCATAAGCAGCAACTTTTTTTCCTGCATTTTTTTGCTTGATAAGAAAAGATGTGAGCGCCAGTTTTACATTTAAAGCTTTTTGCTGAAAATTATTATAATAGTCTAATCTTAATAAGCCTTTTTCTTCTTCTTTCTTTAACAAGGTGTTTACATTATCAGAAATTTTTAAAGCACCATTTTCTTTATGTTTTGCATAAATGCGAAGTGAGCCGCCATGTGTTGGTAACTCATCAACATCAAATAATTCCAAGCCTTTCGCTTCAAATATTTTTTTTACTGTATGAAATGATAAGTAAGAAAAATGTTCATGATATATTGTATCGAACTGATTGTTTTCAACCAACTGCATTAAATGCGGAAATTCCATTGTGATAACGCCTGCTGGCTTTAAAATAATTTTCATTCCGGCAACAAAATCGTTGATATCAGGAACGTGTGCCAGCACATTATTACCTAATAACACATCAGCCTGAATGCCTTTGGCAGCAAGTGTTTCAGCCAATCGAACACCAAAAAAATCAATAACAGATTTAATACCTTTTTCTTCGGCAACTTTTGCAGTGTTTGCAGTTGGCTCAATACCAAGAACAGGAATATTCTTTTCTTTGAAGTATTGCAAAAGATAACCATCATTAGAAGCAACTTCAATAACCTGTGAATCTTTATTTAAATCGAAACGCTCAATCATCATATCAACATATTGTTTTGCATGCGCCAGCCAACTTGTTGAATAAGATGAATAATAAACATACTCGTTATTAAAGATTGCATCAGACTTTTTGTACTCATCAACCTGAACTAAAAAACAATTCGAACAGGTATAAACTTTCAATGGATAAAAAACTTCGGGCTCATTTAATTGTTCTTTTGTAAGAAAAGAATTAGATGCCGGCGAATTTATAAGGTCTATAAATACTTGTTTTAATTCAGTTTTGCAAAACCTGCATTGCATAATTAAATTCCTTTAAAATTTTCGTCAAGATAAGGATGCGATTTATCTCTTTCTGATATAACGGTTACAGCCAAAGGCCAGTCAATATTAATTTTCGGATCATCGAATTTTATTCCTGCCTCAACATTTGGTTTATAAAATTCTGTGTGATGATACAACAACTCGCAATTATCCGTCAAACATTGAAAGCCATGTGCAAAACCTTCCGGTATATACATCATTTTTTTATTTTCCGATGAAAGCTCAGCACCATACCATTGTAATAATGTTTTAGAATTTTTCCGCAAATCTATGATCACATCAAACACAATTCCCGCAATGCAGCGTACTAATTTTACTTCACTAAAGGGCGGTAACTGGTAATGCATGCCACGCAGTGAACCTTTTTTATATGTTGATGAATGATTCATCTGCAACCATTCATTCATGTGACCGATTTGCGAGAATTCATCCATGCAAAAATATCTTGCAAACCAACCACGCTCATCAGTGAACGGTTCGAGCTCGATTGTATAACTGCCTTGTAACTTTGTTTCAGTAAAGATCATACCGTCATTTCAACCCTTCTCCACTTGGAGGAGAAGGGTTGGAAAAATTATAATTTTAAATAATTTTCAACCTGCTGAAATGTATATGCAGCAATGCTTTCAGAAGATTGTTTATACCAATTCACTGCCCATTCAATAGCTTGTTGTGCATTCAATTTCGGTTGCCATTCTAATTCTTTCTGCGCCTTTTCAATGCTTAATTTTAGAAAGCCGGCTTCATGTGGTGCTGATGCATCGGATACATCTTTCCAATCACCTTTACCATATGTTTTAATTGCAACTTCAACTAATTCCTTTACTGATAGATGATCGTTTGGCAAAGGACCAAAATTATAAGCACCTGAAAATTTTTGCGGCTCATCATTCAACATTCCGCCTAACAATAAATAACCAACTAATGGTTCCAAAACATGCTGCCACGGACGAACAGCATTTGGATTTCTTACATTAATTGCTGAATTATTTTTTAGCGAACGAATAATATCAGGAATGATGCGGTCTTTATTCCAATCGCCACCACCAATTACATTTCCTGCACGAGCACTTGCAATTGCTTTTTGATGTTCATTAAAATTTTTAATATTGAAAAAAGAATTTTTAAAAGAGCTTACTACTATTTCAGCACAAGCTTTACTTGCTGAATAAGGATCGTAACCACCAAGCGCATCATCTTCTTTATACAAAATAG
>Ga0213876_10002146_pt1 | contig 11658 bp, 11 predicted proteins | sample BarmaccomBMRX_R9_FD_160113 | JGI IMG/M metagenome (GOLD analysis project Ga0213876, IMG submission 160113) | Root-associated microbial communities from Barbacenia macrantha in rupestrian grasslands, the National Park of Serra do Cipo, Brazil - RX_R9 | ecosystem: Host-associated > Plants > Roots...
TTTTTTCGCGATAGGCCGAAAGGAGGTCGACGGCAGACAAGTCGTGAAGCGACATGAAGACAAGGCTCGCAAATCGAGATCGAGATCAGGGTCCGGGCCCCGGCGGGACTTGATCCTGCCACGATGGTGGGGAGGCCGCTACTTGAAAAGAACCCTGCGGCCACCCCAGATGAAAGCGCGCCGAGGATCGATCGAGACGGGCGCAAGCCCGCAAGCGTCGATCCCGCGAGAGTGAAATCGTGGTCGGGTCGTTTCCGATGGAAGGGACCCTATGTCGGGGTAGACCCCGGACTGCCATCCGAGAGGAGATTGCGATGGTCAACTGCTCTTCCGCCACGGATCGGGGTTTTCGCGGCTTTCAGCCGGTCGAGCTCGTGGCGATGATCCTTGGTTTCGTGTTCTTCTGGCCGATCGGCCTCGCCATTCTGGTTTTCAAGCTCTGCGGGGGCCAATTTCCGCAGTTCGCGGGCACCGGATGGCAGGACGGTCCGTGGGCAGGCGGCTCATCCTGGGCGCGCAATTTCTGGGGAAGCCAGGCTTCCTCGGGATGGCAGGGCTGGTCGAGTTCGCGCGGCTCGAACGAAGCTTTCGAGGAATATAAGCGCTCGACCCTCGAGCGCCTCGAGGCCGAGCGGCGCAAGCTGGCGGAAGAGGAGCGCGCCTTCGCCGATTTCCTTCGTGAATTGCGCCGTGCGCGCGACCGCGAGGAGTTCGACCGCTTCATGCAGTCGCGCCGCCAGCAAGGGAGTGGCCAGGCAGGCGTTTGAGGCGTTGATGCATCCCTTTCGTTTCCTCACGAGGGCGGCTCTTTGAGCCGCCCTTTTGATTACAGGTCTACAGGATCCGCTGGTAGTCGATCACGAACTCCTTGTCGTCCGGACGCCTCGACGTGTCGAGGTTCGAGAGCATGACGGTCGTGTCATAACCTTGCGGGTCCGTCACCACCCAGCGGCGCAAGCTCGTGACCTTGGAATCGAAGTAGAGCGCCACGCGCGATGTGCCTCCGAAAGTCGAACGGTCCTCGATCACCACGATGAAGGCGTCCCCCTCGAGCTTTGCCGATTTGAGGACCACGTCGCGACGCAAATCGAGGTGATCGGCGAGAAGGAATTTAAGCGGCGTTTGGCCTAGCGGATAGAGATCCTGCGTCGCCAGGCGCCGATCCCGCAAGATCACCGATTTGCCGTCGGCTACGATCTCGAGAGGGCTCGGCGGATTGTAATCGAAGCGAAGCTTGCCGGGCCGGCGCATATAGAGCTTGCCTTCGGTGCGCGCTCCATCAGGCCCGATCTGCGTGAAATTGCCCGTGAGCTGCGTGAGGCCGTTGAGATAGGCGTTCACCTGATCGATGCTCGGCGCAGCCGCGGTGGTGGCGGCTGTCTCGGTGCCTCCCGGTGTCGTAGGCGAAATGGCCGGCCGCGCCGCCGAGGGCTTCGCCGAAGGCGTGATGGACAGCGGATGAGGCGTTTGCTGAGCGGCAAGCGGGGTTGCCGCAAGCGCCGCGAAGCCCAATCCGCAAGCCGTCAGGATGATCTGGCGCCTCATTCACCTCTCCTTGGAGAAAACCTCGCCTCTTAGAACGCAGCGAGATGGCGAAAGGACGGCGGCCTGAAACTTCGGCAGAAACCAGAGCATGGCCGGCAATACACAGGGCGTTCAGGCCTGATGGTTGCGCGCGATGAGATTGAGGCTCCCGAGCGTCACGGTCGCGGCGAGCAGGGCCGACATGCCGCCCACATCATGCGGAGGGCTCACGGTGTTGACGTTCACCCCGACGAGATTGAGCCCACCGCAAGCCTCGAGCGCCGCGAGCCCCTCGCGTGCCGAGGCGCCGCCGAAGGTCGGTGTGCAGACCCCGGGCGCGACCGAAGGATCGAAGAAATCCATGTCGTAGGAGAGGTAGACCGGCCGGTCGCCGACCTTCCGGCGCACGCCGGCGAAGACATCGGCGATGCCCCGGTCGAGGAGCTCGTCCATCGTCACGACGTTGTAGCCGAGCTTGCGCGCGTGGGTGAGCACGCCAGGCACCATGACGCTGCCGCGCATGCCGATCTGGAAGGAACGCGGCGCATCGATGAGCCCCTCCTCCACGGCGCGCGCGAAAGCAGTCGCGGTGTTGAAGCCGGGGATCGGGTAAGCGTCCGTATGCGCATCGACATGCACGGTGACCAGATCTGGATGAAGCCGGTGCAAGGCGCGCATCTCCGGCAATGCGATGGCGCCGTCCCCGCCGAGCGAGACCGTCACGGCGCCACCTGCCGCGACGGAGCCGATCGCTTCCTCGATCGCCGCGAAGGAGGGCTCGATCTCGCCGGGCCGCACCGGCGCGTCACCCATGTCGACGACGCCGAGCGTTGCGAGCGGGTTGAGATCGGCGCCGATGTCGAAAGGTCGAAGAAGGAGCGATTGCTCGCGGATCGAGGAGGGGCCGAGCCGTGCGCCGATGCGGTAGGGGTGCGTCCCGCAATCGAAGGGAAGCCCGATGATCGCGGCCTTTGCACCTGAATGCGCCGCGCCGCGCGGCACGCCCATGAAGCTTGCTGTGGGTACGAAGGTCGGGATGGACATGTTCCTGCCTCGGCGCGCGGTCGACAGTGAATCGAGCGGCCTGGAGTTGAGACCGGATCGGCTATTTGCACAAGGTGCCGGCCAACTTCGCTGAAGTAAGCACTGGCGTGCAAAACGCTCCACCCGTTCAGGCTTCGGCTTCGTCCTCTTCGAGAATCTCGTCGCGCTGCGCGCCCGCTGTTTCGACGAGGATTTCGCGCTTTCCGGCATGGTTCGCGGAACCGACGATGCCTTCCTTCTCCATGCGCTCCATCAAGGAGGCGGCGCGGTTGTAGCCGATCTGCAGTCGGCGCTGGATGTAGGAGGTCGAGGCCTTCTTGTCGCGCAACACGACCGCGACCGCCTGATCGTAGATGTCGCCCGAAGGCGCGCCGAACGCGCCTTGATCGAAGACCGCTCCATCGGCGTCGTCTTCCTCCCCATCGTCATCCTCGGCGAGAACGTCGGCGAGGTATTCGGGCCGGCCTTGGGACTTCAGATGCGCCACGACCTTCTCGACCTCGGCATCCGAGACGAAGGGCCCGTGCACGCGCGAGATGCGCCCACCGCCCGCCATGAAGAGCATGTCGCCTTGGCCGAGAAGCTGCTCGGCGCCCTGCTCGCCCAAGATGGTGCGGCTGTCGATCTTCGAGGTCACCTGGAAGGAGATGCGGGTCGGGAAATTCGCCTTGATGGTTCCGGTAATGACGTCGACCGACGGGCGTTGCGTTGCAAGGATCACGTGGATGCCGGCGGCGCGCGCCATTTGCGCGAGGCGCTGCACCGCCCCTTCGATCTCCTTGCCGGCGACCATCATGAGGTCGGCCATTTCGTCGACGATGACGACGATGAAGGGCAGCGCCTCGAGATCCATCACTTCCTGCTCGTAGACCGCCTCGCCCGTCTCGTGGTCGAAGCCCGTCTGCACGGTTCGGTTGATGACCTCGCCCTTCTGTCTCGCCTCTTGGATGCGCGCGTTGTAGCCGTCGATGTTGCGCACGCCGAGTTTCGACATGCGCTTGTAGCGCTCTTCCATCTCGCGCACGGCCCATTTGAGCGCCACCACCGCTTTCTTCGGGTCTGTGACGACGGGCGTGAGGAGATGGGGAATACCGTCATAGACCGAAAGCTCGAGCATCTTCGGATCGACCATGATCAGGCGGCATTCCTCCGGCTTCAGCCGGTAGAGAAGCGACAGGATCATCGTGTTGATCGCGACCGACTTGCCCGAGCCCGTGGTGCCGGCGATCAGCAGATGGGGCATGCGCGCGAGCTCGGCGATCACCGGCTCGCCGCCGATCGTCTTGCCGAGGCAAAGAGGCAAACGGTATTTCGAGCTCTCGAAATCGGAGGAGGCCAGAAGCTCGCGCAAATACACGGTCTCGCGTCGCTGGTTCGGCAGCTCGATGCCGATGGCGTTGCGGCCGGAGACGACCGCGACGCGGGCCGAGACAGCGCTCATCGAGCGCGCCACGTCATCGGCGAGGCTGATGACGCGAGAGGATTTCGTGCCCGGCGCGGGCTCGAGCTCGTAGAGCGTGACGACCGGCCCCGGCCTCACATTCACGATCTCACCTCGGACGCCGAAATCCTCGAGCACGCCCTCGAGCAGCCGCGCGTTCTGCTCGAGCGCGTCCTCGCTCATCACGGGCCCTTGCTGACGGCGTGGCTCGGAGAGCAGCATCAGCGGAGGGAGCTGATAGCTGAGGCTGTCGAAGAGCTTCGGCTGCGCCTCCTTCGCGAGGCGATGGCCGGCTTTCGGTGGGGCGGCCGGGTTGGCGACGCGCTTTCTCGGCAGCGCCTCCAAGCTCTCGGCAACGTTGTCTTCGATCGCTTCGAGCTCGGGCGGCAACGACGCGAGCTGGACGGCCTCGGCCATCGGCGGCAGCTCCGGCTCGATGCGCGCCAAACCCTCGGGATGGGACGCCGCTGCCCCCGTGCCGGCGACGGCACGCGCGAGCCTTCGCGCATGCGTCACGAGGCCGGCCTTGCGCGCCAGCATCTCGGCCGCGAGCTTGGCGCCCGGTGAATTCAGCGGCGAAGGTCGCGTGCTTGCGACCTCGTGCATCGGGGTAGCCGGCATGGTGGGCTGAACATTGTGAATCTGAATGCGCGATTGAGCCCGTGCTTGCGTGAGCCCGAAGCCATGCGGCATCGCGGCGCCAAAGCGCGGTTCTTGCTGAACGAGGCCCCTCTCAGCGGTTTTCCAGTCGCGGGAACGTAAACGCCTCGCCAAAGCACCTTTGGCGCTGAGGAACGCGTGGGCGAGCGCACCCGCCGACAGCAGCGCCAAGCCGGGTTCCGCATCCGCGTCCTCATAGTCGTCGAGGCGCGTGCCCGCCGGACCGCGAAGCGGCATCGGCAACGGTTCGTCATCATCACTCATCACAGGTGAGGCATCGGCGCTCGACGAGATGGAGGCGGTGAGCGCGAGGATGGCCACCACGGCAAGCCCCGCCGCGACCACCAGGCGCCCGAAGCCATGGGCAATGCTGAAGCTCGCGAAGAGGCCCAGGATGGCATCCCCCGCAACTCCGCCGAGACCCGTCGGAAGCGGCCAACGCGCGCTCGTCGGGCAGGCGCTGGCGAACCCTGAAGCGGCGAGCGTGCCTATGATCCACATCCCCATGCGCGGCCATAGCGGCGCGAGCTTCCGGCGCCACAGAAGCCGCAATCCCCAAAGCAAAGGCGCCATCAAGGCCGCCGAGCTCGCAAGCCCGATCATCTGCATCATGATGTCGGAGACGACGGCGCCCGGATAACCGGCGAGATTGTGCACGGTGCCGTTCACCGCGTGGTTGATGCTCGGGTCCGCGACCGACCAGGTCGCGAGCGCGACCGCGGTCGCTCCCGAGGAGACGACGAGTGCCGCGCCCGCGGCCTCGAGCGCACGGCGCGTGAGGAATTCGCACACGACGTCGGGAAGGCTGTCGAGAGGTGAGGAAAGGCGCATCATGCGCATGGCATCGCAAACCCAGGGTTCCGCTACTCATTCCGCAATAATCATGGTGGAGTTAATTCGCGTTTAAGCCGGCTGAGCTCCTCGCTTACCTTTAGTGACGTTCCTCAAAATGAGAGCCCTACTTTTGATACCGATTCACTGCGCCGCCAACAGTCCCCTTTCCGCCAAATAGATATGCTCAGTGACTAGGCGCTTTTGAGTACCTTTGGAACCTCCCATTGTGGAGTGTTTGTGTCTGATGAGGATTGGATCTCGGACCACGGCAAAATTTTCCCGCATCAGCCTCAGAATCGTCTCGCTTGATTCTCGAAGCAAACCATCACTTGGATAGCTTATCATGAGGGACGATGGTAGTAGTGCTGCCGTCTGTATCATCTCCTCAAACGCGGCAACCACCTCGCTGGCCAGCGAAAATCTTGAAACAAAGCGATTTCGTCGGTATTCGCCCTTTCCTGTTATCTCAGGGTAATCATACTTTATGGCCGTTTCAAAAATATGATAAAATCGAGAATATTGGTCATTTGTGTAAGGGGGATCGGCGTATATCACGCCAGGAAGTTCATTACCTGTAGTAAGTTTCTTCAAAAGCGTATTTGCATCAGCGTTGAATATTCTATTCGATGACCTCCACCGGGAACTCCCTACTGGCCTAAACTCGTGCAAGGCAGTTTTCCATTCAACAAATGCGGACCTTCGTCGTTTAGAAAGCACACGAGCCATATTTGCGATTTTAGGAGTGAGGTATTGGGCAAAATGCCCCGTCGAATTTGAAATTGTCGAAATTGCCCGACAAAGTGCTAATATAGCCCACCTATGTTGGTCCGAACTAATCCGCTCGCGAGTTAAAGCTCCGTCCGCGCCCGCTCGAATAGAGTCTAGCTCGAGGCACTGTCGGAGACCAAAATAGCCCCCGGCATGTGTTGATGTAAAAAGAGAATAAAGACCAGCTTTCCTCAAATCGCTGGCACGCTCCCGAGCTGCAGCCATAATTTCTCCGTGCAAAGCTACTTGTTCTTCCTTACTTTCCGATCGAATAAAGGAGTCCTCAAGCGCTAATTCCTTACGAAGCATCATAGTCAAACGTTTTAAGTTTGATAGATACTGACGACGAGTATAGGCAACCACCTCGGCAGCTTTGGTGTCGTTCGATTTTGAACCGTATAGCGCACCAGTAAGCAAGGTCGAAAATGCTTGCGTATCATTGCACCAAATTTGCCGTTTGGGCGCGACGGCACCACCAGCCGAAGAGATTCCGGCAAACAGGTCTAAGAAAGGCCCCGGACGTAATTTCTCCACCTCTGACGCGATGTTACTCGCAAGGAGCCGCTTTGTGCCCATGTAGGTGAACTGCGCCATGCTATGCCGTCTGAAGATAACGAGGAAATAAGCCTTGCCATTTGCGGTGTGACGCATACAGGATAGGCAATGCATTATTCGGGGTCTTGTGATGCAGAATAAAGAGAACACCTAGTTCACCAAAGCCTTTTGCTCTCTTTGAATCTGCAATTCGGCAATATTTTTCTATTATTATTTTTTCATCTACACTAAAGGTTCTATTCTCTGCATGAAATACTGCCTTGTCAGGTTTTATTACATAATGAGATATCACATTTAAATCCGTATTATCTTTGATAACCTGTTCTGCATTTGTGGTCAAAGCGGTTAATATGAGGTAACAGCGTGCCTCTGACGCGACGAGTTCAGCGATCCTTGGCCAGAGGTCGATAACTTGCTTCCCTGTGCCGGCAAAGTCGTCCACAAAGACAACATGATCGCGTGCCGTTAGCTTTAGTCCTGGAAGGTCGGGCAATGCCTTGAAAAGCTCGTCGTGAGAGGAGCTTGCTAGCTTATTTGCTTCGCGGAAGGAACGTAGCATAGCTGGCCCACTTTCCCCTGGGCGGCCGAACCCAACGAAGAACCACCGACCATTTCGTCGCATGAGGTCGGCATGCCATCCCTTCAAGCCTCTCAGAGCCTTTCGGTAGCCGCTTTGGATATCGGTTTCTCCTACGACCACAACTTCATCGAGAATTTTGAAGGCGACTTGTTGGTGATGCCGATCGAAAGCGGCTAACCATCTGCGAATTTTGTCCTCATCAGGAGGTTCGCGGTAGTATCGGAATCTCCGGAGCCATTCCTTCATTTTTCCCCCGGCGCCGCTCTCGTCGGTCGCCACCCCCGATTCACTCATACGCTTCGACGCTCGGCAGCTACGAGCTTTTTACGCACTAGCTCGACAAAGCGCTCTAATTCGATCCATAGGTTCTCCTCGCCGATGTAGGTATCAGGATCAATGTCATCTAGCTGGTCACTCAGGCGCGCCAGACTCCTTACAAAGACTGACGCCTCCCGGTGGATTCGCGCAGTCCCAATCTCAAGCTCCGGAATCTCCATTCTATCGTCTACTAGGAATTGTTCAAATAATTCAATCATCTCTCTATCCTGTCCGGCGACCCGCGCTGTAGAGAGACACTGCTTTATTTTCCTAAAATCCGTAATTGACCTAAAACCTGATTTTTTCTCACGATATTTTCGTAATAGGCTTTCTATTATTGTATGTTCTTTAAATCGCTTTACGTTTTTAATAATTCGATCATGTAGAATTGGATACAGTTCAATAAAAAAATCTGCCTTTACGCGATCTTTTGGCGAAGCATACAACATCATTTCTTGATAAGATTTATCGTAAGATAATAATTTCTTGCAACGACTTACCACAGCAATATCCAACCCCGTTAGCTCTGCTAGGGGAGCATCGCGGCGTTCGTTAAGCTCGTCCATTAGAACCCCTAGCTTTAAAGCGGTAGGCATTAGTTCCCAATCCTTACGGAGCTTGTGAATTTGGAACATAGTGACGATGTTCTGCGCGACGGAGGGCTCCGCGACCTCATTTATGGGAACGTCCTTTAATCCAATGCGCTGTGCGCAAATCCACCGTCGCTGGCCATCCAGGATCGTAAAAACGTGAGAGCCGGTAGCCTGATAGACCGTCAGGGGAACCAGAATCCCCACTCGCCTGATCGATTCGGTAAGCGTCGTTAGTGGTTCCTCGTCGAACAGCATTCGAGGATTGTGTGGATTTGCTCTGAGGGAATTTGTCGCAACGGTACGAGGCCTCGGGTGTGGCACCGTTTCGCGTGTGGCTGGTGCGCTCAAGCTATCTCCCGACGCTTAGCTGAATGTTTTGTCGAGGCCTACGAATAGGTGCAAATTGCCCGCTGTCAATCATTCCCGATGATTTGCCCACCGAAGCTAAAACTGCGATTCTGGTTCACGGTCGCAATCCAAGGGATCAACCGGACACCCCGGCTGTTAACGGCCCACAAAAATGGGGCGCGGCTTAACCCGCGCCCCCTCCCAAAAGATTCGTAATCTTGAGGTTCTCGTCAAATCAGCCGCTTCCGTGCCCTTAGTACCTGTCCGGCGGAAGCCGTCACTGCACCGCCTCGCCGTGGAGCGCGAGATCGAGCCCTTCGAGCTCCGTGTCGCCGTCGACGCGCAAACCGACCGCCATGTCCACGACCTTCAGGATGATCAACGAGATCACGGCGTCGTAGATGAAGACGGTCGCGACACCGATGATCTGGTTGAGGAGCTGGCGCGGATTGCCCTCGATGAGCCCTGCCGTGCCGCCATATTGCTCGATGGCAAAGACGCCGGTCAAAATGGCGCCGACGATGCCGCCCACCGCGTGCACGCCGAAACAGTCGAGCGCGTCGTCATAGCCGAAGGCATGCTTGAGCGAAGTGGCCCCGAGATAGCACGCGACACCTGCCCCGAGACCGATCACCATTGAGCCACCGGGTCCGACGAAACCCGAAGCCGGCGTGATGGCGACGAGGCCGGCGACCGCACCGGAAGCAATGCCCACGACGGTCGGCTTGCCCCGATGTGCCCACTCGACGAACATCCATGTAAGGCCGGCGACCGCGGTCGCGATCTGAGTGACCGTCATCGCCATGCCGGCCTGCATGCCGGCGCTCACCGCCGAGCCGGCATTGAAGCCGAACCAGCCGACCCAAAGCAGCGCCGCGCCGATGAAGGTGAGCACCATGTTGTGCGCCGGTCCCGTGTCTCGGCGTTTGCCCAGCATGATGGCGCACATCAATCCAGCCACGCCGGCATTGATGTGCACGACGGTTCCGCCGGCGAAATCCAGCACCTTGATCCAACCGGCGAAGTCCCCTTTGTCATCGGTGTTGGCGGCGCTGAAGATTCCATCCGGGCCCCAGACCCAATGCGCGATCGGCGCATAGACGAAGATTGCCCAAAGCCCGATGAACCACAGCATGGCGGAGAATTTCATGCGCTCCGCGAAGGCACCGGCGATCAGCGCCGGCGTGATGATCGCGAAGGTCATCTGGAAGCACATGTAGACGGTTTCGGGAATCGTGGGCGCAAGCGAATTCGGGTTGCCGACGTTCTTCGATATGTCGCTCACGATATCGCGCAGGAAGATTCGGCTGAAGCCGCCGATGAAGGCGGTTCCGCCGGTGAATGCCAGGCTGTAGGTGACGCAGGCGAAGAGCACGGTGACGAGACAGGTGATGGCGAAGCTCGTCATCACGGTGTCTCCGACGTTTTTCTTGCGCACCATGCCACCGTAGAAAAGACCTAAGCCCGGGACGGTCATCATCAAGACGAGCGCGACGGAGGTGAGCATCCAGGCGGTATCGCCGGAATTCGGCGTGCATTCCTTGAGCGTCTTGGCATCGCACACCGGCGGCGTCGCCGTGGCGGCCGGAGCGGCCGGCACCGAGACGACCGGTGCGGTCGTCTGGGCAAAGCCATGGCTCGAGGTCACAATCATTGCGGCAGCGGCGAGGAAGAATCCGCACAGAAGTGCCAGAAGCCGCGCGCGAGAAAAGCTCTTCAGCGTCATGAGATGGTCCTGTCCGTCGATTTTTGCGATGTGATTTTCAAAGGGCGTCTTCGTCGCGCTCGCCAGTGCGGATGCGGACTGCTTCTTCGAGCTCGTAGACGAAGATCTTGCCGTCACCGATCTGGCCGGTGCGGGCCGCGGTCGAGATCGCCTCCACGACCTTCCCGACGAGGCCCGCGGCCACCGCCACCTCGATCTTGACCTTTGGCAAAAAGCTGACGGCGTATTCGGCGCCCCTATAGATTTCGGTATGCCCCTTCTGGCGTCCATAGCCCTTCACCTCGGTGACGGTGAGGCCGTGCACGCCTATTGCCGTCAGCGCGTCGCGCACCTCCTCGAGCTTGAAGGGCTTGATGACGGCCATCACGATCTTCATGAAATTCGCCTCCCTCGGTCCGGTCTTTCCGGACGCTGCGGGAGGTCTTTACAAAGGACATGCCAACGGAAATGTTTTGAAGCTTCCTTGCGGGGGCAGGGTCATCCGGCGCGCTGAGAAGAGGGCCGTCCGATCCGATTTGTCAGCGGCACGATGAGCGGTCTGTCTAAAAAATAGGCAGCAGCTTAGGTTTTGGGCGGAATTCGCCGATGCGCAGCCTCCTTGCGAGCGTCACCACAATCTTTTGACGCCATAAGCATCAAATGATCGCTCGTTCGAGACCAGCACGAAGTCCTCGATCATTGCCTGGGCAATCAGCATCCGATCGAATGGGTCGCGGTGAGGACCCGGCAGTGCGCCTGCCCTCTGTCCGTGTCGAACGCTTATGGAAAAGCCGGTGAACCCCTGACTCGCAATCGACCCTTCGATATCCGCCATGATTTTGGGGGCGATCGAAAATTTACCAAGACGGTGCTTCGTCGCTATCTCCCAAACGGATGCTGCGCTGACAAAAATGCCGTTCGATATGTCCGCTATCGCTCTCCTCGCCTCGGTGGAGAGTGCCTCATCGCCGGAGAACCACCACAACAAAGCGTGGCTGTCGAGCAGCAGCTGCATTCCGCTACTCCCAAGCCGCCAATTCATCGTCCGTCAAGGGTTCGAAGAATTCCGGTCCGACTGTGATCATCCCGCGGAAGGCACCGAATTGACGTTTGCTCGACGCCGGTTGCAAAGGGACAATCTTGGCGATTGGAACCTGTCCGCGCGCGAGAATGATTTCTTCTCCGGCCTCAACTCGCTTAACCAATTTTGACAACGTCGACTTCGCCGTGTGAATCGTGACGATATCCATGGGGCCTCCTAGCTAAGTCGTATTAGCTAGGCCGTTAT
>Ga0213876_10002147_pt1 | contig 11658 bp, 8 predicted proteins | sample BarmaccomBMRX_R9_FD_160113 | JGI IMG/M metagenome (GOLD analysis project Ga0213876, IMG submission 160113) | Root-associated microbial communities from Barbacenia macrantha in rupestrian grasslands, the National Park of Serra do Cipo, Brazil - RX_R9 | ecosystem: Host-associated > Plants > Roots...
TAGCACGACTCCGGTGACCACCACCGGCGTGTACATTCCGGCCAAGGCCAAGTTGAATAGCTTCCAAGGCACGGTGGGATTGGTTTTCTATTTTGGCCAGGGTAAGTGCCCGCCGATGCCTCCTGCCCCGCCGGCTCCTCCGCCGCTTCCAACTCCGACCATTACCGGTGGAGAAGGCACTATCTGCCAGGGCAAGCCGGTTAACTTACATGCAAATATCCAAGGCCCCGCTGGTCATAACCTGACCTACGCGTGGACGCTGAACGGCGCTCCGCAAAGTGGTGCTACCGGAGCGGACTTCTCGTTTACTCCGAACAATACCGGAACGTTCAACGTTCAGGTGACCGTGACCGATACAGCGCCGCCTCCGGCTCCGATGGAACGGCCCAAGAACATCCCGGTACGTTGCTGGGTACAACCGCCGACGCCTCCGCCGGCTGCTCCTGTGACGGCTACGGCATCGCTGACCGTCGCGGATACCACGCCGACCATCAGCAACGTTTCGGCTAACCCGACCGGGCTGACGTGCGCGGCGAACGCCAATGGAACACACACTGCCCAATTGACAGCGACCGCGGCTGCTTCCGCTTGCGGCGGCAACCTCACCTATAAGTGGACTGTTAGCGAAGGCAGCGTCAGCAACGACACCAGCGCGAACGCCACCTTCGATGCATCTACGCTGAACTTCGCAGCCGGTGCGGCCGCCGCCCAGACCAAGACGGTCACGGCGACGGTTACCGTGACTGACGAAACCGGCAAGACCGCTTCGCAATCGACGACCATCACGGTCGACTGCCCTCAACAGCAGATCCGGCTGGATGACGTTGTATTCGCCAAGAACAGCAGCCGTGTAAACAACTGCGGTAAGCGCCTGCTGATCGATGACGCAGCGCGCAGAATGGCCAGCGGCGACTACGACATCGTACTCGTGGGACACCGCGCCGAGGACGAGGAAGCCAACGTACGCGGTGGCGCTCGAGGTCGTGGACGTCGCGGACGTCGTGGACCCGAAGCGGGCCGTGCGATTGACGAGGCTCGTGCCCTTAACTCCGCGGCTGTTCTGACCGGTGGCGGCGGAACCTGTGCCAGTGTTGATCCCAGCCACGTCAGAGTGGATTGGGTTGGCACTGACCAGACCTCCGATCCGCGTCCCGGACAGTGCGCCACATCGAACATCAAGGAGCGCAGAGGCTCCCAGGTGACCGATGCTGACAAGTACCGTCGTGTGGAGATCTACCTGGTGCCTCGCGGCAGCCAGCAGATGCCTCCCGCGGTGAAGAACATTAAGCCGTTGCCCGAACGCGAAGTCAAGGCACTCGGCTGTCCCAAATAGACCTGTAATCGTTCGATAGAAGAAGGGCCGCGCGGTTAAAACCGGGGCGGCCCTTTTTGTTGCTGAATGCGCATGGCCTCGGGCAGGTAGGCGGATGCCAGAATAGAGGGATTCTCTATGCTTCCTTCCCGATGGTTTCTGGTTTTGATGTTTGCCTGCTTCGCCATCAACGCGAACGCCGCTAGCACTGCTCCTTTCAGCATCGACCAGGTATTGAATGCCCCCTTCGCCACCTCACCGTTAGCCGCGCCCTCCGGAAGTCGCGTTGCTTGGCTGTTAAACGAACATGGACAGCGCAACATTTACGTAGCGGCAGCGCCGGACTGGAAAGGGCACAAAGTCACAAATTTCCTCGAGGACGATGGGCAGGAGATCGCGGATCTCGCTTGGGCTCCTGACGGCAGCTATCTGCTCTTCGCACGCGGTGGAGACTTTGAAACCGGGGGTGACAATCCGAATCCGGATCTGAATCCCGGCAAGCCTGATCAGTCGATCTGGAGCGTCGCCATGGACGGCTCACCTGCAAAGAAATTGACTGAGGGCCAATCCCCTGCGGTGTCGCCGAAAGGCGACCTTGTCGCTTTCATACGCGGCGGGCAGATCTTTATGATGCAGCCCTCTGGCGAGAAAGTGAAGAACGCGGTCACACAAAAGGGAACGGCCGGGGATCTACAGTGGTCGCCCGACGGGTCTGCGCTAGCTTTCGTCAGCAACCGCCAGAACCATGCCATCATCGGCACTTATTGGCCCAGCGATAACAGGCTGCGTTACCTCGACGCGAGTGTTGACGGCGACTCGGATCCCGTGTGGTCGCCGGACAGCGCGCGAATCGCGTTCTTGCGAATGCCTTCCCAGGGTTACATCTTTGACGTCCATCGCCAGGGAGACCCATGGTCGATTCGCATCGCAGACGCAAAGACCGGATTGGGCCATGAAGTGTTCCGGGCGAAACAAGGTCCCGGCAGCGTTTTTCACGGCATCGTCGCCGATCATCAACTGTTCTGGGCATCGAAAGACAGGCTCGTCTTCCCTTGGGAATTGACCGGCTGGTGCCATCTGTATAGCGTACCGACGGTGGGCGAGAGCTACACAGAACTGACCCCAGGTGATGGTGAAGTCGAACACGTGTCGATCTCTCACGACGGCAAGACGCTGTTCTATTCAACGAACATTGGCGATATCGATAGCCGTCACATCTGGGAAGTATCGGCGGCGGGCGGCTCGGCGCCAAAGCAATTGACCCAGGGAGAGCAAATTGAGTGGTCGCCTACGCCGACTGCAGATGGGTCGGCACTGGTTCTTCTGAACTCCTCTTACAACGAGAAAGCGCACGCGTCCGTGCGCACCCCAGACGGACGCCTGAAGCCGCTCGCGCCGGAGACGATCCCGTCCGAATTTCCTGCTGCCCACTTGGTGCGCCCGCAGCCGGTGATGATCACGGCCGCCGATGGAATGCCGATCCACGGACAATTGTTCCTGCCGAAAGAGACGCCCGGCCGGCGGCATCCCGCGTTAGTGTTCTTCCACGGTGGATCGCGGCGCCAGATGCTCCTGGGATTTCATTACATGTACTACTACTCGAACTCTTATGCGCTCAATCAATACCTCGCGAGCCAAGGCTACGTGGTCTTGTCTGTCAATTACCGCAGCGGTATCGGGTACGGCTTGAATTTCCGCGAGGCCATCAACTATGGCGCACACGGCGGCAGTGAGTTCAACGACGTTATGGGCGCCGGCCTATTCTTGAAATCGCGTTCTGATGTGGACCCAAAGCGGATTGGCGTCTGGGGCGGGTCGTACGGAGGCTATCTGACCGCGATGGCGCTCTCGCGCGCATCCGATCTCTTCGCCGCGGGCGTCGATTTCCATGGCGTTCACGATTGGAGCGCCCGAGGTGGCGTGATCACCCGAGCGGCCGCAAGCACCGGAGACCCGGATGTCGTCCGCGAGCAGCAGGAAGCGGCGCGGATCGCGTTCGAATCCTCTCCGATGGCATCGGTGGAGACTTGGAAATCGCCGGTTCTTCTCATTCATGGCGATGATGACCGCAATGTCGATTTCGGCCAGACGGTGATGCTGGTCCACGCTCTACGGCAACAGCACGTCGAATTCGAAGAGCTCATTATTCCGAATGAGATCCACGACTTCCTGATGCACCAGCATTGGCTCGAAGCATACAAAGCGACCGCAGACTTTTTTGCGCGCAAGCTGCAGACCGCAACGGACCTAGCGCAAGCGCAGTAAAGGCAGTGCCGTCTGCATTTTTTTCTTGCGGGCACCTGCGAGGAATATAGGGGTAGGGTGTAAGTTGCTGAATCGAAAGATACCGAGCTTCGCAAAGAAGTTTGGCCTAATGCTTGCTATCTACTGCAGCAGAGGAGAAACAGCAGCATGAAATACATCATTGCGTGGGCGCTCGGTGTTCCCGGTGGATTGATCGTTCTTTGGTTCCTGTTCAATCACATGCATTAAGCAGGGACAGCCTAGAGCAGTTCTTCTTGATTTTGCTTTTCGAGCGCTTTGACGATTTTGCTCACGTCCTGCGCTTTGCTCCGGTCAGCGATCAGGAGCGCGTCCGGGGTATCTACAATAACGAGATTTTCCACACCCACTAAAGCGACAAGCTTGTTCGCGTCGATATAATTTCCGCGGCTCGCTTCGGCAATGAGGCCGTTGCGGGCCGCGTTTTCATTAGCATCCTTGCCCGCAACGTTGTACATCGCCTCCCAGCTGCCGACATCGTTCCAGCCTATGTCGTCAATCGCGATTCCCGCTACCCTTTCGGCTTTTTCTAAAATCGCGTAATCGATTGAGATGTCCTCGCACAACGGATACGCTTCATCCAATGCTGCACCGAATTCTTTGCTCCCGACCGGCGGCAAACTCGCCAGCAGCGTCGCCGTCTTGGGTTGATGTTTACGCATGAGCTCGAGGACTACGCCCACGCGCCAGAAAAACATCCCGGCGTTCCAGAAAAAATGGCCACGTTCGAAAAACCGTCTCGCCAGGCGCTCATCGGGCTTCTCGCGAAAACTCGCCACTGGAGTTGCCTGCAATAAACCAGGCTTGACGTTACGCGGAAATTCGATGTATCCATAGCCCGTCTCTGCCCAGAGCGGCTGAATTCCCAGCACCACCACATCGTTTGTTTCCGCTGCCCGAAAAGCTGCCTTCACAAAATTGCGAAAGCGCGACTCTTTCAGAATCAAATGATCGGCCGGGAAGACACCCATGACAGCGTCGGGATCTCTCTCGTGCAGGATGTGCGCCGCGAGCGCGATACATGGTGCGGTATTGCGCTGCGCCGGCTCTGCGAAGATCTGCTGTCGCGGGACATCACGCAGTTGCTTGCGTATTTCCGCCTGCAGAAGATCGTTTGTCAGGACCCAAATGTCGGACGGCTCCAGCACGCCGGCAAGACGGTCGACCGTTTGCTGAATGAGAGTGCGATCTCCGAAAAATTTGAGAACCTGCTTTGCCTTCCGCTTACGGCTGCGCGGCCAGAAACGTGTGCCGCGGCCGCCAGCCATGATCAGGCCGTACCTGTGATTGCTCATCGACCTACCCAGTGTAGAGGGATGGGCCGTTAGACCGCTGAGAGAGTCTAAGGGCTCGGATTGCCTTTGTTGATGGGAAGGGGCTGGGACGTAAGTTTCGAATCCGGGAAACCGCGAATCACCTCGAAGGTGCGGTTCCAGCGCGTGCGCGTGAAGAAGTGCTCGCCGAGATCAATGAAGTGACTGAACAGCGATCCGACTGACGAACCAGCCAGGTCCTCCGTCGATGCTTTGTAGGACCAATAAATCAACAGCGGCTTGCCAATGATGTAATCGCGGGGCACAAACCCCCAGTAGCGGCTGTCCAGCGAATTGTCGCGATTGTCCCCCATAGCGAAGTAGCTGTTCGGCGGCACGACGACTTCGCCGTTCACGACGTGGTTCTCTAACATGTCGCGTTGCAATTGCGCCTGTAAGCCTTCGGCAAAGGGAGTGGGCTCGCCCGGAAAGTTGTCGCGGCTGGGGTCATACGGAAACTTGTTGTATACGTACGGCTCATTCAGCCGCACGCCGTTCCGATAGATGATGCGGTTCACCATCTTCAGCCGATCCCCGGGGACGCCGATGACGCGCTTCACATAGGTCTGAGTGATGTCATGCGGTGGATGGAACACGATGATGTCGCCGTGCTTCGGCTGCTCGTACGGCAATATATACTTACTCACCGGTCCACTCGGCGCATAAGCGAGCTTATCCACCAACAGGTGATCGCCTATGAGCATCGTGTCTTCCATTGAGCCGGTCGGAATCACGAACGCTTGCACCAACGTCGTGGTGCCGAACAACAACAGCAGAATAGTAACCGCCCATTCGGCAATACTGTTTCGAGCTGGTTCGCGTCTCGATTCTGCTGCTTTTTCGGTCTTAACAGGGGGAGCGGTCGCTGTATCTTGCATGCTTCGCAACTTTAATTGTATCTTTCAGTAGCGGCTGCTGTTCTTACCAGCTGGAGGGAAATGCATGCCTCGTGCGACAAGCGCCATTGTATTCATCGCCGTTGTGGCGGGAGTAAGCGTTGGCTGCGGACCGAAAACGGCCAGCGACCAGTCGATCATCACGGATATCCAGTCGAAACTGTATGCGGACGCTGTCACCAAGCCCGCGAGCATCGCCGTTGCCGCCCAGAATGGCGTCGTCACTCTGAGCGGCGATGTCCCGAGTTCGGATGTCGCCCTGGAGGCGATGAAAATTGCTAACGGCACATCGGGAGTTCGCAGCGTCAACGATCAGATTACGATCAACGGACAGTCGGCCACGGCGCAGCTTCCGAATGCCGGCACGGCAACTCCGGCGCTCGCCGCCTCTAATCCGCCCGTGGCGTCACCCGCACCGACTGCGCCTGTGGCCGCTAGTGCCCCGCCTCCGTACGCATCGCCAGCTCCGGCTCAATCGGGTGCTGCGATGCCGCCGGAACCGAGGCGACCACCGGAACCCGTGATCATAACGATTCCGGCTGGTGCACGGCTGCAAGTGCGCACCATCGATGCGATCAATTCTGCAAACGCCGATTCCGGTCAGCTCTACCGCGCTTCGCTTGATGCACCGCTTGTGCATGAGGGCCGCGTGATAGTTCCCGCGGGCGTTCCCGTCTCGCTGGTCGTGGTGGCGGCGCGTTCTGCGGGCCGTATCAAGGGATCGTCGGAACTCGAGGTGCGCGCCTCCGGTCTTGAGTACCATGGCCGTAACCTGCCGCTCGATACAAGCGTGTTCGCAGAAGAGGGCAAAGCGCGTGGTAAAGGGACCGCCGTGCGTACAGGTATTGGCGCCGTCGCGGGAGCCGTCATCGGGGGAATCGCTGGAGGTGGCAAAGGAGCAGCTATCGGCTCTGCAGCGGGCGGTGGCGCCGGCTTCGGCAGCGCGCTGTTCACTCACGGACAGCAGGTGAAAATTCCTTCGGAATCGGTGCTTACCTTCCGGCTCGAAGCTCCTCTTCGACTGGAGCGCTAAGCGCGGTTGACGGCAGCAGTTCGCTCAAATCGTCGATCCAGTAGTCTGGCTTCCAGCGGGCCAGATGCTCGCGTTTACCGTAGCCCCAGGTGACAGCGCAGGAGCGCACTCCCGCTCGCCGAGCCGCTTCCATATCGGCCATCGAATCGCCAACGAACAGACAATCCGTCGTCGCCGCGCCGAGCGCTTCCAGCGCTTTATAGATCACATCGGGATTCGGCTTCGCCGGGAAACCGTCGGTCCCTTGCACGTGGTCGAAATAAGGCAGCAGTTCGAACATCTCGAGCACCAGGCGCGTCGTCGGAGTTCCCTTCGTCGTGGCCGTCGCTTTCTTGCCCGGCAATTGCGAGAGCACGGCTTTCACTCCCGGATACACTTTCGTCGCTGCATGTTTTCGCGCCGGATACAAACGCCGATACTCTTCTATGAAATGGTTGATCTGTTCCTGCCTGTAATCGGGAAACAGATCTGTAAACAGATCGTTCAGGTGGCGCCCGATGTAGCCCTTCAACAACTCGAAAGGCACCTCGTTCTGGTGCGTGGATGCAAGAACACCCTGGATGGCCCCGCAGATATCTAATGCGGAGTCAACCAGGGTGCCATCTACGTCGAAAAGATAAACCGGAAAGCTCGGAATCACGCCGGCTGCGGACTCTCGCCACCGATCAAGCCAGGAATATTGGTTGTCGGATGAGGAGCGATGACCGTGCCGCCATCCGGAGGAGGAGTCGTAGTCTTTTGACCCTGCACCAGCTTCGCCAGCGGCTTGCCGTTGATGAGATCGAGCACTTCGGCGCCATCCAGCACTTCGCGCTCGAGTAGCGCCTCGGCGATTCGCACCAACGCTTCCGAGCGTTGCTCAATGATCTGCTTCGCTGCATTGTAGCCGTCTTCAACCAGCTTGCGGACCTGCTCATCGATACGAATGGCGGTCGCTTCGCTGTAATCGCGATGCTGCGCAATTTCCCGGCCCAGGAAGATCTGTTCATCTTTCTTGCCGAAGCTCAGCGGTCCCAACTCGCTCATGCCCCACTCGCAAACCATCTTGTGGGCCATTTCGGTTGCGCGTTCAATGTCGTTGCCCGCGCCGGTGGTCATCTGGTGTAAGAAGATCTCTTCGGCGATACGTCCAGCCATCAGAATGGCGAGCCGCGCCTCCAGATACTGTTTGTCATGCGATAGCTTGTCATCGAGCGGCAGCTGCATGGTCAGGCCAAGCGCCATGCCGCGTGGGATGATCGTGACTTTATGCAGCGGATCGGCATGCGCAATCAAGGCGGCGACCAAAGCGTGGCCGGCTTCGTGAAATGCCGTCATACGCTTCTCTTTGTCGCTGATGATCATGCTCTTGCGCTCGACACCCATCAGCACTTTGTCTTTTGCGAGCTCAAAGTCGAATTGTGTGACCACCTTGCGATTCTGTCGAGCGGCGATGAGCGCTGCTTCGTTCACCAGATTCGCCAAGTCCGCGCCAGCAAAGCCCGGCGTCCCGCGCGCAATCACCGTCAGGTCGATATCATCGGCCAGCGGCGTCTTTTTTGTATGAACTTTCAGGATGCTTTCGCGGCCGCGCACATCGGGACGATCGACCACCACGCGGCGATCGAAGCGGCCAGGCCGTAGCAAGGCCGGATCCAGCACATCGGGGCGGTTCGTGGCGGCAACCAGAATGACGCCTTCATTCGATTCAAAGCCATCCATTTCAACCAGCAGTTGATTCAGCGTCTGCTCGCGCTCATCGTGTCCACCGCCGAGACCGGCGCCACGGTGCCGTCCCACGGCGTCGATTTCGTCGATAAAGATAATACAGGGCGCGTTCTTCTTACCCTGCTCAAACAGGTCCCGAACGCGGCTCGCACCGACGCCGACGAACATCTCGACAAAATCGGACCCCGAAATGGAAAAGAACGGCACATTGGCTTCCCCGGCAATCGCGCGGGCCAACAAAGTCTTGCCCGTTCCGGGAGGGCCAATTAGCAGCACGCCTTTGGGGATGCGCCCGCCCAGCTTCTGAAATTTCTGCGGCTCGCGTAGGAACTCGATGATCTCCTGCAGCTCCTCTTTGGCTTCTTCTACACCCGCCACGTCCTTAAACGTGACCTTCTTCTGCTGCGAAGAGTGCAGACGCGCCCTGCTCTTGCCGAAACTCAGCGCCTTGTTCCCGCCGCTCTGCATCTGGCGCATCATGAAGATCCACAATCCGAGCAGAATCAGCACCGGTACAGCATTGAAAAGGATGCCGATCCAGCCGCTGCCGGTGGCGTCCTTCCAGGCATAGCGAACGCCTTTATCCTGCATCGTTTTGTAGATTTCGGGATAATTCGGCGGAATAACGGTGTGGAATGCCTTGCTGTCCGTCAGCGTGCCCTGCGCGTCGGTGCCGGTGATCGTAACATCCCGGACTCTACCTTCCTGAACAGTGGTCACGAACTCCGAAACCGACAGGTTCTGCGGGGTCGGACCTCGCCCGGTCTTGACAGCCATCCACACCAGAACAACAGCGCAGATTATGACCACCCAAAAAACGGCGGTCTTGATATTAGAACTCATTGCTCACCTTCTGCTGACGCTAACCCCAGCCAGCCCCGAGCTGGATCCGCCCGGCACACACTCTCATATGAAAGACGTCTGGAGCATGTCTTTCGATTCAAAGCCAACTCAGGGGCAGGCACCGTCCTGGTTGCCCGCGGGCCTGTAGCAAAGTCTTGCAACCGCTTGGTTTTCAGCATGAGCCAGATAAGGAGCTGCAGCCCCAAAACCCCGCGCCCAAAATACTTCGTCCCCTGCCACCCCGACCGGCCAATGCCGACGTTCCCACAACCGTACCTGAAATTGCTGGAATAAGGATTTGATCTTCTCCGGTTTACTGTGTCCGGTTCGAATTATCTCGTCACCGGGACGCCAGTTTCGTACCTGCAAGCGGGTTGCCGAAGATCCGCGCGTAAGAGCCTCTAGATCCAAATCGGCAACTTCTTCTCGAGGAAACTCGATCTCTTCCTTGACGTTAACACAGTTTTGTTGGTCCAGCCCCCGCCGCTTAAACTCAACCGTACCAGCTCCGTACGGCAAATTGTGCTCGCTCCCAAGACTAAGCTCAACAGAGTAGTCGCGCGGCTCGGAGCTTAATCGGCCGGGGTTTGTAAGCAGCAAAACGGAAAACGACCGGATGGCGTCAACGCCGGGAATTAGGACCCGATCATGTCCGCTTTCGCTTCGGCACAGGTCGAGGATGGCATCTGTGTGCTGCAGGTCAATCGACCGCAGATCGCCGCGCACCTGTGCGATGCCCCGGCGGATTAACCGGCGCTGTACTGCTACATGCTGCTCCATAACCCGCCTTACATCCAAAACGAAGCCGAACTGGCTCTTCGTAACAATGTTTTGGTAGAGTGGGCCGATCTGACCGTCCCAGTAATCCTCCTCAGCGCCAGCTACATCAGCTACTCCGGCCAAAACGCCTTCGAGGTTGGGACTGAAGTCGCCGGCCAGCGCCGGAATAACCCGGTTGCGCAGCCGGTTTCTTGCAAAACCATTGTTAGCATTTGAGGAATCCTCGCGCCAGACGATCCCGCGAGCGGTCGCCCAGGATCGCACTTCCTCCCGGCTGGTCTGCAATAACGGACGGATCAAGCCGTCGCTCGTGACGGGCCGCATGCCTGCCAGCCCCGCGATCCCGGAGCCTCTCAAAAACCGATATAGAACAGTTTCGGCCTGATCGCTTCTGGTGTGCCCCAGCGCGATCTTTTGCAGCCCATATTCGGACCGGCACCTCTGAAAGAACTCCTTTCGAAGCTGCCGCGCCTCTTGTTCCAGGTTTCCTGTTCCAGGCGCTGCGCGCGTCGTCGCAAATCGCAATCCAAGCAAGCGGCTCAATTCGCGTACAAAACTCTCGTCTTCATGCGATTCCGATCCACGCAACTCGTGGTTCACGTGCAAAACCATCAGCTGAAGCGCCAGAGTGCTAATAAGCCCGTGGAGCACGTGCAAAAGCACCACGGAATCGGCGCCTCCGGACACAGCAACCCCCACGCGATCACCCGGCGCCAGCATGTTATAACGAGGGATGATTTTGCTCACCCGCTCGAGTAAGTCTTCTGCCAATACGCACATTTTAGGCGTTCTGAGCATCCTCTAGCCCAAATCTTTCTCATGCAAATCAACCCTTCCTTCGATCCGCAGGAGTTCCGTCGCCTTGCGGCCGGCATTCAGGTTCTGCTTATGGATGTGGACGGCGTCCTCACTGATGGCCGGCTCTTTTTTTTCCCGGGCCCTGATGGAAAGATCGTCGAGAGCAAGGCGTTCGATTCCCAGGATGGCATCGCACTGCGCTGGCTTAACTGGTACAAGATTCAGACGGGCGTGATCAGCGGACGGGACTCGCCAGCCACGCTCGAACGTGCTCAGCAGGTCGGCATGAGATGGATATTCCAGGGCCACATTGAGAAGATCCCGCTGTTTGAACAGATCATGGCGGAGGCGAATGTCGGAAAGGATCAGGTGGCATACGTGGGTGACGATCTGACGGATGTCGTCATCATGCGGCGCGTGGGCTTGTCCTTCGCTACCGCCAATGCGCGGCCCGAAGTGAAGCGATCGGCAACCGCTGTCACCGCAGCTCCCGGTGGATCCGGCGCCGTGCGAGAGGTGATCGAGGCACTACTCGAAGCCCGCGGCATTTGGGCCGAAATCTTGAATAAATATGAGGTAGTCCCCTGAACGAAACTGAACTTGAAAAAGTCGGTTTAGTCCTCCACACCGTGAACGGACCAGGAGTGTTGCATCGGCTCACGGGCGTGATCGCGCAGCACAACGGCGACATCC
>Ga0213876_10002148_pt1 | contig 11657 bp, 10 predicted proteins | sample BarmaccomBMRX_R9_FD_160113 | JGI IMG/M metagenome (GOLD analysis project Ga0213876, IMG submission 160113) | Root-associated microbial communities from Barbacenia macrantha in rupestrian grasslands, the National Park of Serra do Cipo, Brazil - RX_R9 | ecosystem: Host-associated > Plants > Roots...
GGCGGCGATTTCGCCGAATTTTTCCAGGGTGCGCCGCCGCAAATTTACGTCGGCACGCACGCGTTGCTCTTTGATAAAAATCCGCCGCCGCGGCTCGGACTCGCGGTGATCGACGAGCAGCACAAATTCGGCGTGCTCCAGCGCGCGGCGCTCGCGCAAAGCGGCGGCCAGCGCGCCGCGCCCGACGTGCTCGTGATGACCGCCACGCCGATCCCGCGCACGCTGGCGATCACGGTCTATGGCGACCTTGACGTATCCGTTTTGGACGAACTGCCGGTCGGTCGTGGCAAGGTCATCACGGGCGTGCGGCCGGAGTCGAAATTGCCCGATGCCGCGGCGTTTTTGCGCGCGCAACTCGACGCCGGCCGGCAGGCTTACATCGTTTACCCGCTCGTGGAAGAAAGCGACAAGCTCGGCCCGGCGACGAAGGCGGCGACGGCGCGTTTCGAGCATTGGCGCACGCTGCTCGCGCCGCATCGCACGGCGCTTTTGCACGGGCGCGTGCCGCCGGACGAGAAGGACGCGATCATGCAGCAATTCCGCGCCGGCGACATCCGCGCGCTCGTGGCGACGACGGTGATCGAGGTCGGCATCGACGTGAAAAACGCGAGCGTGATGTTGATTGAAAACGCCGAGCGCTTTGGCCTCGCGCAACTGCACCAACTGCGCGGGCGCATCGGCCGCGGCGAGCACAAATCGTATTGCGTGCTCATCACCGGCGAGGAAGCCACACCGGAGGCAATGGAAAAATTGCGCGTGCTGGAAGAGACGAGCGACGGCTTCAAAATCGCGGAAGCCGACCTGCGCCTGCGCGGCCCCGGCGACCTGCTCGGCACGGCGCAGAGCGGCCTGCCGCCGCTGAAGCTCGGTAATTTGATCGACGACGCGGAGCTGATGAAAACGGCGCGTGCCGCGGCGCGGGAAATTTTCGCGCGCGACCCGGAGCTGGCGGCGGCGGAGAATCAACGTTTTCGACGTTACCTTGTCGAAAGCCGCAAGTTGTTGCTGGCGCAAGTGAGTTGAGCTTGCGCGCGGCAGAGCGCCTTTTGCTTCCTGCCTCTCTCCCACTTAGTCTTAATCGTAATCCTAATCTTAATCTTGATCTCCGTCGCCGGAGGCAGTGTTGAGTTCTATCGAGCGCAGAGGATTAAGATTAGGATTACGATTAAGACTAAGTTTTAAAAATCCGCTGCGGATACAAAACCCATTGTTTATGAAACGCTTCTTTGGACTGTTCCTTTTTCTCCTGCTGCTCGCCGGCGCTTTGGTCGGCCTGAATGTCTGGAACACGCTGCGCACTGGCGGCACCGTGCAAATCGGTCTGCGCAACGGCGGCTCGTTGTTCGGCGGCGGCGGCGGCACTTACACGCTGGCGCAAAGTCCGACGCTCGATCTCAAGAGCACTGACGCGCTCGCCGCGATGAGCCGGCAACGCATTGCCCTGGCCAAAGCCGTCGTGCCCTCGGTGGTCAGCATCACGACGACGCGCAGCCTGCCGCCGCAGCAACGGCAGATGTTGAACGACCCGGTCTTTCGCCATTTCTTCGGCGGCGGACGCGGCGGGCCGGGCAACGGCGGCGGTGGCAACGGCGATGAGAGCGGCGTGGCGCAACGGGCGCTCGGCAGCGGCGTCATCGTGACCAAGGAAGGCCACATCGTCACGAATAATCACGTCGTGGAAAACATGGACCAATTTGAAATCGAATTGTCCGACGGCCGGCGCGAAAAGGCCAAGCTCATCGGCACGGATCCGGCGACCGATCTCGCGGTATTGCAGATCGAGAACAAAGACATCGCGCCGATTTCCTTCGGCGATTCCGACAAGGTCGAGGTCGGCGAAACCGTGCTCGCCGTGGGCAATCCCTACGGCCTCGAAGAAACCGTGACGCAAGGCATCATTTCCGCCAAGGGCCGTTCGATTGGCGCGGAGTCGCTCAACGAATTTTTCCAGACCGACGCGGCGATCAATCCGGGCAACAGCGGCGGCGCGCTCATCAACGTCGCGGGCGAACTCATCGGCATCAACGCGGCGATTTACAGCCAGAGCGGCGGCTTCCAGGGCGTCGGCTTCGCGATCCCGGCCAACGTCGCCCGCCGGGTGCTCGACAGCCTTGTGAAAAACGGCCGCGTGGTGCGCGGCTTTCTCGGCGTGACGTTGCGCACGACGCCGCTGAGCCAGGCGGCCGTGAAGCAGATGAAATTGCCGAGCGAACTCGGCGCGTTGATCGAGGGCGTGGCCAACGGCTCGCCGGCGGACAAGGCTGGGTTGAAGGCGGGCGATTTCATCCAAAAATTCAACAGCCGGGTGATTAAAACCGTGGCCGACCTGCGGCGGGCCGTCGCCGAAGTGGCTGTGAATACCAGCGTGCCGATTGAATACGTGCGCGACGGTCGCACGGAGACCGCCAACGCCGAGATCGTCGAGCAATCGCGCAGTGCGCAGGCGTCGAACCAGCCGCGCCAAGGCGGCGGCGGGAGCGGCGGCGATAACGACAACAATGCGGTGGGCAACGGCGTGCTGGCTGGGGTGGAAGTCACTGACCTGACGCCCGCGTTGTCGCGGCGACTGGCCTTGCCAGGCAATGTTGGCGGCGTCGTGGTCACGGGCGTGAGCCAGGATTCGCCTGCGAGCGATGACTTGCAGCCCGGCGACGTGATCGAGGAAATCAATCGCCAGGAAATCCGCTCGACCGCCGATTTTCGCCGCGCCGCCAGTGCGCTGCCGGCAGGCAGGCGGGTGACGGTGTCGATCATCCGCGAACGGGCGCGTTCCTTCGTCGTGCTCGGACCTTAGCTGCGTGCGGCAGCACGGCCGGAGCAGCAGGCATTTGCGAAATACCAAGCAACTATGCTTTCCACCGTGCTCATCGTCCTGTTGATCCTGTTTTTGGTTGGGGCGCTGCCCACCTGGGGCCACAGCCGGAGTTGGGGCTATTTTCCCAGTGGCGGCTTGGGATTGATTCTGCTGATAGTCATCATCCTCGCGCTGATGGGCAGGCTCTGAACCGCGCTCGCAGGCAAAAAGAAAAGCGGTGCCCCGGCAACCATCTGCCGAGCGCACCGCTTCTCTTTTTTAAGCCGGGACAGCTTCGTTACTTCTTGTCCGCAGCGAGCACCTCGAGCACCGCCGCTTCCACGTCTTTGTAAACTTCCTCGTCGCGCTTGAGCACTTCCTTCGCGGCGTCGCGGCCTTGGGCGAACTGCGTGCCCTTGTAGGAAATCCACGAGCCGCGCTTTTCCATCACGCCTTTCTCGATGGCCAGGTCGAGCAACGCGCCGGTGGACGAGATGCCCTCGTTATACATGATGTCGAACTCCGCTTCGGTGAACGGCGGCGCGACCTTGTTCTTCACCACTTTGATCTTCGTGCGGTTGCCGGTCACAGTGCCGTCGGTCTGCTTGATGGCGCCGATGCGCCGGATGTCGATGCGCACCGAGGCGTAGAATTTCAACGCCTTGCCGCCGGGCGTGGTTTCGGGATTGCCGAACATCACGCCGATCTTTTCGCGAATCTGGTTGGTGAAAACCACCATCGTCTTCGCTTTGGAAATCAACGACGTGAGCTTGCGCAACGCCGCACTCATCAAGCGCGCCTGCGCGCCAACCGTCGAGTCGCCGATCTCGCCTTCGAGTTCCTGTCGCGTCACCAGCGCGGCGACGGAATCGATCACGATCACGTCCAGCGCGTTCGAGCGCACGAGCGTTTCGCAGATGCGCAATGCCTCTTCGCCCGAGCTGGGCTGGGAGACGAGGAGATCGTCCACGTTGACGCCGAGCTTGCGCGCGTAGATCGGATCGAGCGCGTGCTCCACGTCGATGAACGCCGCCAGGCCACCGCGCTTTTGCGCCTGCGCGATGAGGGTCAACGTCAGCGTCGTTTTGCCCGAGCTTTCCGGCCCGAAGATTTCCACCACGCGCCCGCGCGGCAGCCCGCCGACGCCCAGCGCGCGGTCGATGAGGATGTTGCCCGTGGGGATGGTTTCCACGTCCATCGTCTTCTTGTCGCCCAGGCGCATGATGGCGCCTTCGCCGTAATCCTTGGCGATCTGCTGGATGGCGAGGTCGAGTTCCTTGCTGGTTTTCAGGCCGGGGAGTTTGACTTCGGTGGAGAGTTTTTCGTCGGAGGTTTTGGTTGCCATAAACTATTGAGAAATGCCGCTTTGCCGCAGCCGAAAAAGGTAGCAGAAAGCGGCCGTTTAGCGAGGGAAAACGCCACGATTTTGACGATTATTTTGGGCACAAAAAAGCCCGCAAATCCGAAGATTCGCGGGCTAATTTTGAGTCGCTTTTCGACCTATGCTAGTCGCAGGCAAGATTTACGCTACGGCCACTTCGATCCGGCGCGGCTTGGCTGCCTCGGCCTTGGGCAGATCGAGCGTTAACACGCCTTGCTCCAGGCGGGCCGCGATGCGCGTGGTGTCGATGCTCGGATCCAGCTCGAAGGCGCGGCGGAAGTCCGCCGTGCGCGATTCGCGATAGACCAATTCGGCCTCGGTCTGGAACGGCTCGCGCCGGCCGACAATGGTCAGCTCGCCATTTTCGACCGTGATTTCGAGGCCGTGCTTGTTCACGCCGGGCAATTCGACTTGCAGCGTGTAGCCATCGCCCGTTTCGACGATGTGGGTGCGCGGACGCAGGAACGCGTTGGCGCTCCGCCGCTGCGACTGCTGCGGCTGGCCATTGCCGTTGTGTTGTTGTGACTGCTGTTGTTCGGCAGGCACCGTCATTGTGTCAGTAGAATTTTGGTTTTCCATAGGAGTTGGTTTTCTGACGTATGGTGGTTTTTGGTAAAGATGGATTACTTCACGTTTACTTCGATCTGCCGCGGCTTGGCCTCTTCGGCTTTGGGCAGAGTGACGGTCAACACGCCGTCTTCATAGCTGGCGGCGACCCGGCGGGAGTCCACTCGCACCGGCAAGGTGAAGCGGCGCTCGAACTTGCCGAAGTAACGCTCGCTGCGCAGATTGCCTTTTTCGTTGTGCGACTTTTCCTGGCGGCGTTCGCCGGAGAGCGTCAGCACGTCTTCGTGCAAGGAGACGTGGATGTCTTCCTTGTTCATGCCGGGCAGTTCGGCGCGCACGAGGACGCTGTCCTTATCGTGATACAGGTCCACGGCTGGCTGCCAGCCTTCAAAGCGCTCTTCGCTCCCGCCGAAAAACGGGAAGGCGCTGAACAAGCGGTCCATCTCGCTGGAGAGCGCGGAAAGTCCCGACAACCGCGGCAGGACCGGAGCCACCGCGGAGGGAGTTTGATAACGGATAATGTTCATAGTTCTGTTGGTGTTTTTTAAATGGAATGCCAGTGCTGCTGCGAGCCTGACGGGCCAATATAAAGCTGCCGACATGCCAGAAAATCCGATGGACTTCCGAATTCACATCTATATGAAATTCAGCAGCTTGCTCGATTTCAAAAAAACCAAGCACCAATGTATATAGAGACACATTGTCGCATAGACAGGCGATTTGTGGACAGATTTTATAAAGCGACATCATGTCGCTTCCCGACCGCGTTTCAGTCCTCCATCAAACCGCGGTAACTATCCAAAACGCCGGCGTAAGTCGCCACGATGCGATAGCCGAGATAGCCGGCGATCAGCAAATAAATGAGCCGCGGCAACCAGCGGCTGAGCGCGTCGATGCCGCCCACAGCGGCTTTTTGATAATACGCCGCCCAATTTCGCAGTTCCACGTCGAGCCGCCCGGTCTCCTCGCCCAAGCGCAACGCCCGCAGGAGCGGCGAGGGCAGCGGCGCCTTGCTGGCCGCCAGTTGGGGGCCGACCTGCTCGCCCGCGCGCACCGCCGGCAGCGCGCGCGCGACCGCGGCTTGCAAGGCGGCGCCGCGGCTGGCACGGGCCGCGGCTTGCAAGGCGTCCATCACATTCACCCCGGCGCTGAGCTGCATTTCATAAACGGCGCAAAACCGCCCCAGCCCGAGGTTGCGGCGCACCCGGCCGAGCAGCGGCAGAGCGTTCAGAACTTGATCCATCGCGGCCGAACGGCCGCCCAAGCGCAGCAGCCCGAGCGCCAGCCCAAGCACGACAGCCACGACGAGATAGAGCACGAGCAGGAACCCGACGGTTTGGCGAAGATACGCGCCCGTCCCGCCATTGGCCGCCAGCAAGACCGGCAGCGCGAGCAGAAAGACGCCGAGGTGCAGTTGCACGACCGGCCAGAGCACCTGCTTCGCAATGCCCGCTCGCACTTCGCTGATTTGTTGAAAATAGGTCGAGAGATAATTCAGCGCTTCCTCCAGTCGCCCGCTGCGATCCGCCGCCGACAGCATCGCCAGCTCCATCTCGCCGACCGCCGGCCGCAGCCGCGCAAACGCCGCGGGCACGTCCGCGCCCGCCCGCACGGCGTCACGCAAGGTCTCCAACGCCCGCCGCACCGCGCCGCGTCCGGTCTCGGCCAGCAGCGACTCGACGGCTTGGGAAAAGCCGATGCCGGCGTGGAAAAATTGCGCCAGTTCGTGGTAAAGGGTCTGTTTCTGGCGCAGGTTCATGCGGGAGGGAAGGAAGCAGGGCCGGCAAATTATTCCAAATGCCCACCCAGCGAAAGAGCGGCCGCGAGGCGCGCACGAAAAAGCCGGCGTCGAGTCAGCAGCAGGCGGCGCGGCGGGACGATGCCCGTTACATGCGGCTCGCCTTGCACGAAGCGGCGCGCGGCCTCGGCCGCACCAGTCCGAATCCCGCGGTCGGCGCATTGATCGTGTCCGCCGATGGCCGCCGCATTCTTGCCCACGGCTGGCACCGCGCCGCTGGCCAGCCGCACGCCGAGATCGAGGCTTTGCGCGCGTTGTCCGATCCGCGCGCAGCGGCGGGCGCAACGCTTTATGTCACCCTCGAGCCGTGCTCGACGCACGGCCGCACGCCGCCCTGCACCGCGGCAATTCTGAACGCCGACCTCGCGCGCGTGGTCGTCGGCGCGGTCGATCCGAATCCAGCTCACGCCGGCCGCGGCCTGACGCTCTTACGCACCGCCGGCGTCCAGGTGCGCGCGGGCGTGCTCGGCGCGGAGTGCGCACGACTGAACCGAGCATTCAATCATTGGATCGTGACCGGCCAGCCGTGGGTCATTGCCAAAGCCGCCCTCAGCCTCGACGGCCGGCTCAATCGCGCGCCCGGCGAAGACCCGTGGCTCACCAGCCCCGCCGCCCGCGCGCACGCGCACCGCACGCTCCGCGCCTGCGTGGACGCCATCCTCGTCGGCGCCGGCACGGTGCGGACGGATAATCCGCGGCTGACGGTGCGTGAGTTGGGCCAACCAGCGCCCGGAACGCCCCGCCAACCCTGGCGCGTTGTGCTCACGCGCTCGGGCGACTTGCCCGCTGACGCGCACGTGTTCACCGACGAATGGAAAGCGCGCACGCTGGTCTTCCGCGCCCGTCATTCCGCGGACCAAACCTTGCGCGAAGTGCTCGCCGACCTCGGCCGCCGGCACGTCACGAGCGTGCTCATCGAAGGCGGCGGCGAAGTGCTCGGTCAGGCGTTTCGCGAAGGCGTCGTCAACGAGGTCGCGTTCTACCTCGCTCCCCGGCTGGCTGCCGGCGCGCAGACCGTGCTCGGCGCACACGCGCAGCCCCGAGAAGGCGCGGCACTGCTCGAACCGCGCTACGAGCGGATCGGCAGCGATCTGTGTTGCCGCGGCCTCGTCCGCCATCAGAAGCCGCCCGGAGCGAGCCGGAAACAAAATCTCGACGAGACATCCACCGGCGTCTGACGCCGCGATATTGCGGTGATGTCAATCAAACTCATTCTCTTAACGGGCCTGGCAACCTTGGGCTGCGGGGCGTTCACTCAAGTCAAAGCAGCACAACCCGCTGCTTCGCCACTCGCTGTCGGCAACGGCAGCGTTTACGTGATGGAAGAAATCATCATCGTGCGACACCATCGTCGCGGGCACTGGGTTCGTGTGTATCGGCACGGCTACTTCGTGCGGCGCGTTTGGGTCCGCGATTAATTGCGCGACTTCGGCAGCGCTGGATGGTTGAATAAAGCGTCGGTTCACCACGTCAAATTCTTCCATGAAAAAGCTCATCCTCTGCTTTGTTGCGGTGTTCGGTCTTTGCCTCTTTGGGCTGACGCCCAAGGCGGATGCCCGGGTGTTTGTCAACATCGGGTTGCCGGTGCCCTTCTTCGGCTATCCCTACCCTTACTATGGGCCGGGAGTCGTTTACTACGGTGGCGGTTATGGATACTATCGAGGCGGCTATTACTGCGGGCCGCGCCGGGTTTATTACTACCGTGGACGCCGGTGTTATTATCGGCGTGGCTATGCCTGGCGCTGAGTGCTGAGATTGCGCCTGCCGCAACGTTGATTCTGCAAACGGGCAGCCGAGAAATTTCCGGCTGCCCGTTTTGCGTTTTGTTTGTCAGCAAGCGGCCGCCAATTACCTGAATAGATCAAAGCGTTTGCAACTCGCCGCTGGCCAGCGTGTGCAGTTGCCCTGCGTCGTCGCGCAGCAGTAATTGCCCCGCCGCGTCAAATCCCGTCGCCACGCCTTCCGGTCCGCCGGGCAGCAGAGAGCGGACGCGACGCCCACGGAGTGAGCAGCGCCGGCTGCACGCGGCCACGATTTCGGTGGGCGCGCTTTGCCAGAGCCGATAATTGGCGTCCAACCGCATTAACACGGTGCTGGCCAAGGCGAGGCGGTTCACCGGTCGCTGAGAGAATTGCGCCAGTGAGCCGGCGCGGTCGCGCAGTTCCGATGAAAAATCATCGGGCCGATGGCCAACGTTGATACCGATGCCGACCACGGCGAAGGCGCCGTCTTGCGCTTTGCCAGCGTGCGTTTCGATGAGGATGCCGGCGACCTTGCGGCCGGCGACAAGCACGTCATTGGGCCATTTGATTTCTGCGACAACGCCGGTCGCGGTCTCCGCTGCCTCGGCCACGCCGAGCGCCGCCCAGAGCGAAAGTCCGGCCCAACCCGACATTTGTCCAGGCGGACGCAGCAGCAGCGAAAACCACAACCCAACGCCGGCACGCGATTCCCAACGCCGTCCCTGCCGGCCACGCCCGGCGCGCTGACGTTCAGCAAACACGACCAAGCCCTCCGGCGCAGCGGCGTTCGCCGCGCGCGCGATCTCATCATTGGTCGAGCCTGTTTCGTCCAGGACGACGATCTCGCGCCCGAGCAGTCGATCCGCCGGCAACCGCGCGTGGATGGCGTCGGCATGCAGTGGAGCGTCGTCCGCTGCGGCTTCATCAAACCGTGGCGACGACATCTCCGGGCAGAAATTCCAACGAGAAATCAATCGCCCGCGCCGAGTGCGTCAGCGCGCCGACCGAGATGGCATCCACGCCGCTCTCCGCGGCCGCCCGCACCGTCTCCAGATTGATGCCGCCGCTGGCTTCAAAGCGCACCCGGCTGCCCAGCGCCGCACGTTGCGCGACCGCCTCGCACATCGCCGCCGGCGTCATGTTATCGAGCAAAATCCAATCGACGCCACGCAACGCGAGAAACGTCTCCACCTGCGACAACGTGTCGGCCTCCAGTTCGATGCCGATGCCAGGTCGCGCCGCCCGCGCCCGGTCGATGGCGGCTTGCAGCGCCGCCGGCTCCGCGGCACCCACGCCGGCGAGCAAATGGTTGTCTTTCACCATGACCATGTCGTGCAAGCCGAGCCGGTGATTCGTGCCGCCGCCGGCGCGCACCGCCGCTTTTTCCAGCGCGCGCAAGCCAGGGGTGGTCTTGCGCGTGTCGAGGATTTTCACCGGCAACCCGTGCGTGGCCGCGACAAATCGCGCCGTGAGCGTGGCGACGCCGGAGAGGCGTTGGAGAAAATTCAACGCCACGCGCTCGCCCGAGAGCAGCGCGCCGGCCGGCCCGGCGATGGTCAGCACCGTGTCGCCCGGCGCGGCGCGCGAGCCATCGGGCAGCAACACCTCCACCGCCAGCGTCGGACCGACCCGCCGGAACGTTTCGGCCGCGACCGTGGCTCCGGCGACGACAGCCGATTCCTTGGCGAAAATCCGCGCGCGCGCCGTGGCGCCAGGAGTCACGAAAAATTGCACGGTGACATCGCCCGTTTCGCCGAGGTCTTCGGCGAGCGCAAGGGCGATGGGATCAGTGGCCAGCGGCGGTGGCGGCGGTGTGGAAGCAGCAGAAGGAACGGGATTCATGGAGAAAAAAATCGGGTCGGCGGTGGTTTGTGTTCAGTTTCAAGGCGTGGATGCGCCTGCTCCGAAAGCTTAATCTTAATCCTAATCTTAATCTTAGTATCTGCCGCCGGAGGCAGCGCGCTGGCCACGCGCCGCGAGCGCAGAGGGATTAGGAATAGGATTAGGATTAGGATTAAGTTTGAGAAGGCAAACACACGCGGAACGTCGCGCCGGCGCCGGGCTGACTCTCGACGCTCACTTGCCCGCCGTGCGCCTGCACGATGTGCTTCACGATGGCTAGTCCCAAGCCCGTGCCGCCGGCATCGCGCGAGCGATCTTTGTGGACGCGATAGAATCGCTCGAACAAGTGCGGCTGGTCGGCCAGCGGGATGCCAGGGCCGTTGTCAGTCACGAGGATTTCCACGGACTCCGCCGCCGGCTCGGCGGAAGCAGGAACGCGGCGCGCAACGAGCCGCATGGTCAGCGGAGCGGCGACGGCGCCGCCGCCGCCGGCCGTAGTGCGTTCGCCATATTTGAGCGCGTTGTCGAGCAGGTTAAAAAACACTTGGTCGAGCTGGCCGGCATCGGCTGCGATGAACGGCAGGTCCGCCGCGAACTCGGTCTGCACGCTGGCGCTCTTTTGCGCGATCACCGGCGCGAGCCGCTCGACCACGCCGACGAGCACGGCCCGCAAATCGACGAGCGGCTTTGGCGGAACGCCGTCGCCATCCTGGGCCGCCGCCGCAGCGCCGTGATTTTTTCCCGGCTGCGTGCCGTTGCTCTCCAAGCGAGCGAGCGTCAGCAAATCTTCGAGCAAATGCTGGAGCCGCTGGCCGTGTTTCCACATCACACCGAGGAAACGCCGGACGGCGGTTTCGTCCCGCAGACCTTCGGGTTCGAGCAACGTTTCGAGATAGCCGTTAAGGATCGACAACGGCGTGCGCAGCTCGTGCGAAACGTTGGCCACGAAATCGCGCCGCACGGCTTCGAGCGCCTTGAGCTGGGTCACGTCGTGAAAAATCGCGATGGCGCCGCCGCCCGGCGCGAGACTCGTGGCTGTGAGGTGGAAATGTTTTTCCACGTAACGACCGTTTTCCTGCCGCACTTCGAGCGTCACCGTGCGCGCCTGCGGCTGGTCGCCGGCGAGGGCCGCGCGCACCGTGGCGTGGATGGCGTGATGGCGAAATGCTTCGAGCGGCGTGCGGTTCAACGGCGACGCGCTGAAGTCGAACATCGCGCGCAGGCCCGGATTGACGAGCCGGATTTTCTGCGCGCCATCGACGATGAGCACACCCTCGGTCAGCCGGTCGAGGATGGTGTGTAAATGAAAGCTTTCGTCGCGTCGTTCCTGCTCCAGCTCGCGCACGCGCGCGGTCAGCGTCGCCACCATGTCGCGCCACGCGCGCGCCGGGCGGATGTAGCGCGCGTAGAGCCACCCGCCGCACGCCATCAACGCGCTGGCGAGAACACAAACTAGGAGGAGGGGATCCAAAACACCTGATGTTACACCGTTGGCGAGGGATCGTCCGTCTCCGCCGCCGGCACGCGGAAGCG
>Ga0213876_10002149_pt1 | contig 11656 bp, 8 predicted proteins | sample BarmaccomBMRX_R9_FD_160113 | JGI IMG/M metagenome (GOLD analysis project Ga0213876, IMG submission 160113) | Root-associated microbial communities from Barbacenia macrantha in rupestrian grasslands, the National Park of Serra do Cipo, Brazil - RX_R9 | ecosystem: Host-associated > Plants > Roots...
ACCAACCCCACCCCGACCTTCCTCGGCCCGCTCACCCGCTCGCCCAGGAACCGCGCCCCGAGCAGCACGCCCACCGCGATGCTGATCTGCCGCAGCCCGATGACGTAGGTCGAGCCGCCGGTCCGGAGCGCGAGCAGCGCGAGGCCGTAGCTCACCGTGTTGAGCACGCCCACCGCCACCGCCGCGCCGCCGTGCGCCCGCCACTCCGCGCGCACCGCCGGCCGCCCGTGCGCGTAGGTGACGTAGCCCAGGTAGCACGCGCCGGCGACCGCCGTGTAGCCGTAGAAGTAGATGAAGAGCGGCATCGCCAGCACCGCGCGCTTGTCCCAGATCGTGTCCGCGGCGAGCAGGAACGCCATGAGCAGCGCGAACAGCGTCGCCGGGCCGCGCGCGTGCACGAAGAACGCGCGCACCTCCACCCACGCCATGCGCGGCAGCTGCATGACCACGATGCCGCACAGGATCGACGCGACCGCCAGCCAGCCTAACGGCCCCACGCGCTCGTCGAGGAAGAGCCAGCCGAGCGCGGGCAGGAAGAGCAGCGCGCCGCCGCGGGCGATCGGGTAGGCGAACGAGAGGTCGCCGTGCTTGTACGCGGCCGCCAGCGTCGCGTACGTCGACAGCACGAAGGCCGTGCCGCCGAGGACGTAGATCCAGCTCCCGTTGGGCAGCACCGCCGACGAGCGCGCGAGCACGACGAGGAACACCGGCAGAAACACCAGCGCCTCGCACGCCTTGCTGATCCCCACGAACACGTGCGACCCGCCGGCCCGCTTGAGCAGGAAGTTCCAGTACGCGTGCGTGACGGCGGAGACGAGGACGAGCAGGACCGCGGTGAGCGTCACGCGACTGCCCGGGACTCGGGGCTCGGGACTCGGGAGTCGGGTGATCCGGCGCTCCCGACCACCGAGTCCCGAGTCCCGATCCCCGTCCGGCTCACGGCTTCCACTCGGCGACGAACAGGTTCGTCGACGTCGCCGTCGGCGCGTGGCGGTTCGAGGCCCACACGAGATGCCTGCCGTCGCGGCTGAACATCGGGAAGCCGTCGAACGTGTCGCTCGTCGTCACCTGCTCCAGCCCCGTGCCGTCGAGGTTGATCAGGTACAGGTCGAAGTTGCCGCTGCGCGGGTTCGTGTAGTTCGACGAGAAGATCAGCCGCTTGCCGTCGGGGGTCCACGACGGGCCGAAGTTGGCGCCGCCTAATGTCGTGATCTGCCGCTGCCCCGTGCCGTCGGCGTTCATCACCCACAGCTCCATCCGGCTCGGCTTCACCAGCCGCTCGGCGAGCAGCGACTGGTACTGCGCCAGCCCCGCCGAGTCGGCCGGATGCCAGGCGCGGTAGACGATCTTCGTGCCGTCCGGGCTCCACCACGGCCCGCCGTCGTAGCCCGGCGTCGTCGTCAGCCGCTTCACGTTGGAGCCGTCGATGTTCATCGTGTAGATGTCGAGGTCTCCGTCCTTGAGCGACGTGAACACGATGCGCTTGCCGTCGGGCGACACCACCGCCTCCGCCGTGTAGACGCCGTAGTTCGTCAGGCGCTTGAGGTCGGACCCGTCGCGGCGGCTCGTGTAGATGTCGTACGTGTCGAGCTTCCACACGTACCCCTTCGACTTGTCCGGCGGGGCCGGGCAGCCGCGCTCGTTGTCGTGCGTCGACCCGAAGAGCACGCGCTCGTCGTTGCCGTAGAAGAAGCCGCACGTCGTCTTCCCCTCGCCCGGAGAGATGCGTGTGAGCCCGGTGCCGTCGATGCGCATCACGTACTGCTGGTCGCACCCTTCCTGGTCCACGCGCCCCTGGAACGTCAGCGAGCGCCCGTCGGCGCTGAAGTACGCCTCCGCGTTCTCGCCGCCGAACGTGATCTGCCGGACGTTGGTCAGGTGCTTCTCTCCGGCCTCCGCGGCGACGGCCTGGTTGCCGGTCGGGATGCGCTGGCGGGCCGGGAGCGCGGCACCGGTGGCACCGGTGGCAGGCTTCGCGGTGGGCGCCTGCGCGCCGCTCGGCGCGGCCGCGGCGAGAGCGAGGACGGCGGCGGCGCGGAGAAGACGGACGGACATGCGGAGGGGAAGGCGGGAGCGTCGAATCGGGGGTCGACGGAAATAACATCCGTCCCCCAGCGGCGCACCGTCCGGATCATCACGGAGCCCGGCCGTCGCCCGACGAGGGCAAGCATGGAACATGCGCTCCCCCGGCGCAGCCTCCTTCCGGCACCAAACGACGTCGACGTGAAGATCCTGCTCACCGTGCATCAATTCCTGCCCGAGTACTTCGCGGGCACGGAGATCATCGTGCTCGGCATCGCCCAGGAGCTTCGGCGGCGCGGTCACGCGGTCACGGTGGCGACGGGCTTCCCCGACCCCCGCCCGCTCGCCGACGCGGAGCGGGTCGACCGGTACACGTACGAGGGGCTCGACGTCGTGCGCTTCCGCTATGCGGCGCACCCGATGGGCGACCAGCGGGTGATCGCCGAGCTGGCCTACGACAACCGGCTCTTCGCCGGCGTCTTCGACGGGCTGCTGGCCGAGCTGGCGCCGGACGTCGTGCACTTCGTCCACCTGGCGCGGCTGTCGGCCGCCGTGATCGACCCGTGCGTCCGGCGCGGCATCCCGACCGTCTTCACGGCCACGGACTTCTGGACGACGTGTCCCTACGGCCAGCTCCGGCTGTCCGACGACGCGCTCTGCGCCGGGCCGGACGCGACGGGCGCCAACTGCGTGCGCCACTTCGCGGCCACCTTCGCGACGCGGCGCGGCGCGGTCGGGCGCATGGCGCGCCACGCGCCCGACTGGCTGATCGGCGCCGGGGTGCGCGTCGCGGGGGCCGGGCTGCCGTTCGCCCCGCCGATCCTCGAGGAAGTGCGGGCGCTCGTCCGCCGCCCGTCGTTCGTGCGCGACCAGGTGAACCGCGTCGACCGGGTGCTCGCGCCATCCCACGTGATGCGGCGCGCCCTCGTCGACGCCGGGATCGCGGCCGAGCGGGTGCGCGTGCTCCCGTACGGCATCGACGTCCGCGGCTTCACCCGGTCGACCGAGCGCGGCGCGGGGCCCGCGCTCCGGCTCGGCTTCGTCGGCAGCCTCGTCGAGCACAAGGGGCTGCACGTGCTGCTCGACGCGCTCGGCCGGCTCGACCCGGCGCTCGCCGTGCGGCTCGACGTGCACGGCCCGGCGGGGACGAGCGCGGCGGGGCAGGCGTACCATCGCACGATCGCAGCGCGCGCCGCGGCCGATCCGCGGATCCGGCTGCACGGCCCGTTCGCCAACGACCGGGCGGCGGCCGTCCTCTCGTCGCTCGACGTGCTGGTCGTGCCGTCCACCTGGCGGGAGAACACGCCGCTCGTCGTCTACGAGGCGTTCGCGGCCGGCTGCCCGGTCGTCGCCTCGGACGTCGACGGCATCGCCGAGGTGGTCCGGCACGACGTCGACGGGCTACTGTTCCCGTGCGGCGACGCCGCCGCGCTCGCGGCATGCATCCAGCGCATCGTGGACGACCGGCCACTGGTGCAGCGGCTCGCCGAGCGGACGCGTCCGCCGCGGTCGGTGGCGCAGCACGTGACCGCGCTGGAGGCGATCTACGACGAGGTGATCGCCGCGCACTACCATGGACCCGACGCGCCCTTGCAGCGAGCCGTGACCCCATCGCGCCCCACGGGACCGACGCAGACGACCGCCGGCATGCCGACCGCCGGCATGCCGACGGTCGGCATGCCGACGGTCCAGATCCTCCTGTCGACCTACCAGGGCGAGGCGTTCCTGCGCCCGCTGCTGGAGAGCCTCGACGCGCAGACCTATCCCGCGCTCGAGCTGCTCGTCCGCGACGACGGCTCGGCGGACGGCACGCTGGCGCTGCTCGAGGGGCACGCCGGGCGCATCCCGCGCGAGGTGCGGCCCGGCGCGCACCTGGGGCTCCCGGCGACGTTCTTCCAGCTCCTCCGCGACTCCCGCCCCGACGGCGACCTGTTCGCCTTCTGCGACCAGGACGACGTGTGGCTCCCCGACAAGGTCGCGCGCGCGGTCGACATGCTGCGCGACGTCGACCCGGCGGTGCCGGCGCTCTACTGCGGCCGGGCGCAGTTCACCGACCGGGCGCTGCGGCCGCTGGGGCTCTCCGACCTGCCGCGCCGCGGGCCGTCGTTCCAGCACGCGCTCATGCAGAACATCGCGCCCGGCTGCACGATGGTGATGAACCGCGCCGCCCGCGACCTGCTGGCCCACCGGGCGCCGGAGGGGGTGTTCATGCACGACGCGTGGGCGTACCTGCTCGTGGCCGCGTTCGGGACGGTGCTCTACGACCCGGAGCCGCGGGTGCTCTACCGCCAGCACGGCGCCAACGCGGTCGGCCGGCCGCGCGGCCTGTCGATGCGGCTGGCGCGCCTCGCGCGCGACGGCTGGACGTGGCCGCACCTGCGGCAGGCGGTCCAGTTCCACCGCCTCTACGGTGCCCGGCTGGATGGCGAGGAGCGTCGCGCCCTGGAGCGCCTCGTCGGCAGCCAGGCCACGCTCCGCCACCGGCTCGGCTACGCGCTCACGGCCGAGGTGTACCGCGAGCAGCTCCGCGACGACATCGCGTTCCGGCTGCTGTTCGTCGTCGCCGGCCGCCTGGAGACGCGCGGCGCGGACTGAGAGGCGCGATACGGATCACCGCAGGACGGCGCTCTCGCCTCGTCGCCCCGGCCTGCGCCGGGGCGACGAACCTGGCGTGACCGGTGTTGCCGTTAGGCACGCGGCGGGAAATGTTCTTGCGGCGTGTGCCGACCACGAGCGTCGTCCCCGTCTCTTCTCCAGGATCGCACCTCTCGTGAACATCGCCGTCATCGGCACCGGCTACGTCGGACTGGTCGTCGGGGCCTGCCTCGCGGACACCGGCAACGACGTCCGCTGTGCCGACATCGACGCGGGCAAGATCGCGCAGCTGAAGCGCGACGTGCTCCCGATCTTCGAGCCCGGGCTCGAGGAGCTCGTGCGCCGCAACCAGCAGCAGCGCCGCCTCGGCTTCACCGACGACGTGGCCGCGGCCGTGCGCGACGCGGACGTCGTCTTCATCGCCGTCGGCACGCCGCCCGAGGAGGACGGCGCCGCCGACCTGCACCACGTGCTCGACGCCGCGGCGCTCGTCGGCGCGCACCTCACGCGCGAGGCGGTCGTCGTCACCAAGTCCACCGTGCCGGTGGGGACCGCGGCGCGCGTCGCGGCGGTCGTCGGCGCGCACGCGCGCGTGCCCTTCCACGTGTGCAGCAACCCGGAGTTCCTCAAGGAGGGCGACGCGGTCGAGGACTTCCTCCGCCCCGACCGCGTGGTGCTCGGCGTGGAGAGCGACTTCGCGCGCAGCGTGCTGGCCGAGCTGTACGCGCCGTTCGTGCGCTCGGGGAAGCCGATCCTGTTCATGGACATCGCGTCGGCCGAACTGACGAAGTACGCGGCCAACGCCATGCTGGCGACGCGCATCTCCTTCATGAACGAGATCGCCGCGCTGTGCGAGCGCGTGGGCGCCGACGTCGACGCGGTGCGCCGCGGGCTGGGCAGCGATCCGCGCATCGGCGCGGCGTTCCTCTTTCCCGGCCCCGGCTACGGCGGCTCGTGCCTGCCGAAGGACGTGAAGGCGCTGCTCCGCACGGGCGCGGCGTGCGGCGTGCCGCTGCGCGTCGTCGCCGCGGCGGAGGCGGCGAACGACGCGCAGGCGTGCGTCGTCTACGAGAAGCTGGCGGCCGCGTTAGGCGGCGACGTGGGCGGCCGGCGCATCGCGGTGTGGGGGCTCGCCTTCAAGGCGCAGACCGACGACCTCCGCGCCTCGGCCGCGCTCGCGCTCGTGCACGCGCTGCTCGACGCCGGTGCGGTGGTCGCCGTGCACGATCCCGTGGCGATGCCGCGCGCCCGCGCGCTCCTCGACGACCGCGTGACGTGGGCGGCGACGAGCTACGACGCGCTCGACGGCGCCGACGCGCTGGCCGTGCTCACCGAGTGGAACGAGTACCGGCACCCCGACTTCGCGCGCGTTCGGGCTGCGTTGGGCGGCACCGCCGTCGTCGACGCGCGCAACCTCTACGACCCGCGCCGCATGGCGACCCTCGGCTTCGACTACCACTCGATCGGCCGCCCGCGCGCGCCACGCGCATGAGGGTCGTCGTCACCGGCGCCGCCGGGTTCGTGGGCTCGCACCTCTGCGACCGACTGCTCGCCGATGGCCACACGGTCGTCGGCGTCGACAACTTCCTCACGGGCACGCCGGCCAACGTCGCGCACCTCGCCGGCGACCCGCGCTTCACGCTCGTCGAGCAGGACGTGTCGCGCGCGCTCCCCGTCGACGGGCCGGTCGACGCGGTGCTGCACTTCGCGTCGCCCGCCAGCCCGGTCGACTACCTCGCGCATCCGATCGCCACGCTCGACGTCGGCTCGTCAGGCACCCGGCATGCCCTGGAGCTGGCCGGCGACCGCGGCGCGCGCTTCCTCCTCGCGTCGACGTCGGAGGTGTACGGCGATCCGCTCGTGCACCCGCAGCCGGAGACGTACTGGGGGCACGTGAGCTCCGTCGGCCCGCGCAGCGTGTACGACGAGGCCAAGCGGTTCGCCGAGGCGCTGACCATGGCGCATCATCGCACGCTGGGCGTCGACACGCGGATCGTGCGCATCTTCAACACGTACGGCCCACGCATGCGCCCGCACGACGGCCGCGTGGTGTCGAACTTCATCGTGCAGGCGCTGCGCGGCGAGCCGCTCACGCTCTACGGCGACGGCTCGCAGACGCGCAGCTTCTGCTACGTGAGCGACACGGTGGACGGCATCGTCCGGCTGCTCGCGTGCGGCGACGCGCAGCCGACCAACGTCGGCAGCGACGGCGAGTTCACCATGCGCGAGCTGGCCGCGCTCGTCCTCGAGCTCACCGGCGCGCGCTCCCCGCTCGAGCACCGCCCGCTGCCGCAGGACGACCCAAAGCAGCGCCGCCCGGACCTGACGCGCGCGCGAACCACGTTGGGCTGGTCGCCGCTCGTGCCGCTGCGCGACGGGCTGACGCGGACGATCGCGCACTTCCGCGCGCAGCGTTAGGCGCGACGAAAGGGGGAGGAGCCCGAGAGCCCCTCCCCCTTCGTCGTGCCTAACGCCCGACGGGCCCGCTCAGCGCGGCGTCGGCATCGAGGCCTGGGCGATCGCGAACAGGTCCTTCTGCGTGCCGCCCTTCTTCAGGATGTCGATCGCCTTCTGGAGCTGCGGGTCCTCGCGCAGCGCATGGCGCGTGGCCGTCGAGTCGCCGAACGCGACGCGCGCGACGCGCAGCTCGATCTGGCGGTCCACCCACTCGTGCCCCGCGTCCCACGTCGCGCGGTCGACCTTGACGTTCGCCTTCTGGAGGCGGTTATAGAACTCCTCGCGCCACTCGGGCTTCATCGTGAACTCGGGCGTCACCTTGCCCTTCTGCTCGAACGCGAGGTCGCTCAGGATGCCGAACACGTCGGGGAGCTTCGGCGCGAGCGCCTTGGCCAGCGTCTGCTCGGCGGTGGAGAGCGTGTCGGCGCGCACCATCACGTCGGGCGTCACGGCGCCGCCGCCGTACACCACGCGGCCCGCGTCGCTGTGGTAGACCGGCCGCGCCTTGCGCGCCGAGTCGGTCTCCAGCGAGTCGGGGTGCACCTCGATGAACTGGCCGTCGATCATCTTGCGCTCCTTCTGGATCGACCGGCCGCTCGGCGTGAACCACTTGGCCGTCGTCATCTTGAGCGCGTAGCCGCCGTCGAGCGGGAAGAGCGTCTGCACGAGCCCCTTGCCGTAGCTCGTCTGGCCGACGACGAGCGCGCGGTCGTGGTCCTGCAGCGCGCCGGCCACGATCTCCGACGCGGACGCCGAGTACTGGTTGACGAGGACGACGAGCGGGATCGTCGGCGCCAGCGGGTTGACCGTCGCGGCGTAGCTCTGCGCGTCGCCGCCGCGGCCGCGCACGCTGGCCACTTCCTGGCCGCGGCGCAGGAACAGGTTCGCCGTCGCGATCGACTGCTCGAGGATGCCGCCCGGGTTGTCGCGCAGGTCGATGATGACGCTCTTCGCGCCGCGACGCTCGACGTCCTGCACCGCGTTCGCGATCTCCGACGCGGTCTGCTCGCTGAAGCGCTGCACCGGCACGTAGCCCACGGTGCCGTCGAACACCATCTGGTACGCGACGGCCGGGATGTGGATCTCGGCGCGCGTGAGGTTGGCGATGATCGGCGACGTCACGCCGGGGCGCTGGAAGGTGACCTTCACCTTCGTGCCCGGCGTGCCTAACAGCGCGTTCGACACCTGCGTCGACTTCCAGCCGCGTGCGCTCGAGTCGCCGATCTGCACGATGCGGTTGCCTTCCTGGATGCCCGCCCCTTCGGCCGGCGTGTGCGGGAAGACGTGGGCGACGGTGACGAAGCCCGACTGCTCGCTGATCTCCATGCCGATGCCGCCGTAGCGCCCGTTCGTGGTGCGCGAGAAGTCGGCGATCTGCTTCGGGGTGAACAGCTCGGTGTACGGGTCGTTCAGCTCCTTCACGAGGCCGCGGGCGGCCTTCTCGTACAGGTTGGGCGCGGCCACCGTGTCGACGAACCGGTTGCCGACGAGATCCATCACCTGACCGAGGAGCTGCGCCCCGTCCCGGCTGGAGCGTGACTGATAGATCCACCCGCCGGCCAGGAGCGGCACGGCACCGAGGGTGGCGATGGTCAGGGTACGACGCGGGAGTCGCATGGGCGCTGCGCTCGAGAGATGTGGTGGAGCGATGACTCAGTAGATACTGACGCCCGAGCGGGGAGTTCCGTTGCGGGCCCTGAGGATGTGACGGGTCACGCGACAGCCGTGCCGCTCATACGGCCGCTCCGCCGGAATCGGATGCGCCCTCGCCCCATTCCGGCCCCTCCTCGCGGCCGAGCGCCAGCACGTCGCCCCAATCGAGCGCGCGCCCCTTCCGGAACCCCTTCGCCGTCACCTTCACACCCCGCGGCCCGATGGTCACGGTGTGGGGGATGCCCTGGAGGAGGATCTCGCGTTTGAGCGTGGTGGTCAGCGGCAGAGGCATCGGGGCTGATGGGGCGGGACCGGTCCCGCGGTATGCGTGAGGCGGTATGCGTGCCGCGGGATGATACGGGCGGGACACGTCCCGCGGTTTGCATCGGGATGGATGTGCGGGATGGCTGGTGCGGCACGACGACGGCGGCACGGAGAAGGGCAGACGAGCGGGACGGGGGCGCTATTCCAACGCAGTCGCCTCCGCTGCATCCACGACGCCGTGACCGCGGGACGGGTCCCGCCCCTACGGTCCCGCTGCACGCATACCGCCCCACGCGTGCCGCCCCTGGGGTCCCGCCTACGAGTCCCGCTTCATCACGTACTCCACCCCCCACTCCTTGCCCTCCTGCCGGATCGCCGCTTCGCGCACGATCCCGGCGGCGAGGAGCATCTCGTGGGCGGGCTGGAGGACGCGCTGGAGGTGCGACGGGTAGCGCTGCGAGAGCGGGAGCTGCTCGGCCCACCGGTCGAGCGGCGCGCGCCAGCGGGCGGCGCCGTCGGCGCGGAGGACGGCGAGGAGGCGGTAGAGGCGGCGGGCGACGGGCGAGGCGAGCTGCTGGTAGCGCGTCGCCGAGAGGGTGGTGACGTGCTGGGCGCCGATGTTCGCCCGCAGCGGCGGCGCGAGGACGATGCGCGCGTCGCCCGGCTCGTGGGCCGCGAACGCCGGGAAGAGCGCGAGCTGCTCCTGGTCGCCGGCGCGCCGCCGCTCGATGACCACGGCGCTCAGCACCGTGAACGTGGCGTCGACCACGCTCCCCTCGGTCGCGCTGTACCACGCGCCGCTCGACTCGAGCGTCGTCCGCTCCAGGCGGGCGAGGGCGGCGCGGAGCTGCTCGTACGTCCGCCCGTCCGCCTTGCGCCCCATCGAGCGGAGGAAGGCGTGGAGCGTGAACGTGAGGACCCCGTCCTCCGGACAGCCGGCCTCGTGGAAGCGGTGCAGCAGCTCCACGTACACGTCCTGGTCGAACGTCCCCGGCAGCCGGTCGCCCGGAGCCGGCAGCACCCGCCACCGCCCGCCCCCCGCCGGCGCGAACTGCATCGCTCCGTCGTCGGCCGAGTCGCTGAGCCGGAACAGCGGCAGCGCCTCGAGCGCACGGTCGAGCAGGATGGTCGCCGTCTGCGGGCGCCGGGAGGCGAGGGGCATGCGCATAAGCTACTGCGCATGTGGACGGCGCATGAGGAGTACGCATGAGAACGGCGCATGAGAACGGCGCATGGGAGAAGCGCATGTGGAGGGTGGTGTCGCCGCCTTCATGCGCCCTCACCATGCGCCGTCTACATGCGCCCGTCACATGCGCCGTTTCAGGCTCCCAGCCTCACCACCTGCCCCGTCACGCTGCGCGCCTCCTCCGAGCACAGCCACCGGACCACCCGCGCCACCTCTTCCCGCTCGACGTAGGCCGCGTCGGGGCCCATGTCGGCCACGTTCGTCGCCGTGCGGATCGCCGTCGGGGCGACGGCGTTGGCGCGGACGCCGTGCGCGCGCTCGTCCGCGGCGACGGCGTGCATCAGTGCGAGCACGCCGCTCTTCGCCGCGACGTAGGCCGCCATGCCGCCCACCTTCGCCCCCGGCAGCGCCGAGGCGGAGGCGAAGTACACCAGGGCGCCGCGCGTTCGGCGGAGCATCGGCAGGACGGCGCGCGTGGTGACGTGGGCCGTCGTCAGGTTGACGGCGATCTGCCGCTCCCACGCCGCGACGTCCTCCGCGTCGACCGGGCCGGTCATGGCGAACCCGCCCGCGGCGCACACCACCGCGTCCACGTCACCGAGCGCCGAGCGCGCCGACGCGGCGACCGCGGCCACCGCGGCGTCGTCGGTGAGATCGCAGGCGTAGGCGTGCACCTCGGCGCCGGCGGCGCGCAGCGCGTCGGCGCGCGCGTCCACGTGGGCCGCCGTCCGGTCGACGAGGGCGAGCCGGGCGCCGTCGGCGGCGAAGGCGGCGGCCAGCGCCTCACCCATCTGCCCCTCGCGGCCGACGCCGGTGATGAGGACGTTCATCGTCACGACCCCGGCCGGAGCGACGCCCACACGTCCTGCAGCGACTCGATCGGGTCCTGGCAGAGCGAGACGACGACGTCGCGCTCCTCGTCCACCACCCACGCCGCGTGGTCGTGCGCCACCCGGGTGACCGGCGTGACGCGCCGGAAGAGCCGCCGCAGCTCGGCCGGCGGGATCCCCACCGCGACGACCGTCTCGCCGGGGAGATCGCCGGGGCCGAAGAACCAGTAGCTGCCGGCCGCGCTCACCACCGGGGGAAGGCCGAGCGCGGGGCCGTAGTAGTCCAGTGCGCCGGCCTCGCCGTAGTTCCGGGCCACCAGCACGGCCTCGGCGCGCTGCGCGGCCGGCAGGCCATCCAGCACGCCGGCGACCGCCGCCGCCTGCGCCGGCCAGCCGAGCATGTCGGCGTAGTCCTGCGGCAGGGCGAGTCGGCCACCGGTGTTCGTCGTCGTGGCGCTGCGGCCGAAGCCGGCGGAGTACCGCGCCATCGCCGCCGGGGGGAGGACGGGTAGGCCGAACGGAAGCGTGAGCAGCCCGTACGCGGCGACGGCGCCGAACGCCGCCGCCCGCGCGCCGGTGCGCTTGGCGCGCGTCGGCCGGCGGACGATCCACCGCTCGGCGGCCACCGCGCCGGCGGCCAGCAGCGTCG
>Ga0213876_10002150_pt1 | contig 11655 bp, 7 predicted proteins | sample BarmaccomBMRX_R9_FD_160113 | JGI IMG/M metagenome (GOLD analysis project Ga0213876, IMG submission 160113) | Root-associated microbial communities from Barbacenia macrantha in rupestrian grasslands, the National Park of Serra do Cipo, Brazil - RX_R9 | ecosystem: Host-associated > Plants > Roots...
GCGTAGTATTATTTACTCCCGGCCCCGCCTATATAGACACGCCCGAAGGCCGCCCCTCCGATCCCTTCCGGTTGCCGGTGCAGGCCGTGAACAGCATCCTGCGTTTTACCATTGGCGGGGCTTCTGGCCATCGCGTCAGGATTCGCGGCACCGTTACTCTCGACCGGCCTGGACGATATTTCTACCTCAACGGAGACGGAGCGGACATCCGGGTTGAATCGCCTCAATCGACCGCCGTTAGACCCGGTGACGAATTGGACGTAGTGGGCTTCCCAGCCCTCGGAGAGTATGCTCCACAGTTGCAGGAAGCCAGTTTTCGCGTTGTCGGCCACGTTTCTGCGCCGACGCCCAAAGTAGTGGCGGCTCCGGAACTGTTGACGGGTGTACTCGACAGCGCGCTGATACAGGTGGACGCACAACTACTCGATCGCACGCTCACGCCCCTCGAGCAGATCCTCATTCTAAAGAACGGCAGCACCATGCTTGAAGCCGAACTGCAGCATTCTCAATCAGTCTCAAAACTCGCCCTGCTGCAGCCCGGTAGTCTCCTGCGTGTCACGGGTATCTGTGCAATTTCACAGACCGGCACTTCGGACCCGGGGGGCTTGCGTGTGCTGTTGCGCTCTCCGGCCGACCTCGTCGTACTCAGGCGGCCGCCATGGTGGACCTTCCAGCACGCCATGTGGTTGCTCGGACTCATGACGCTCGTGACTTCGTCTATTCTCGGCTGGCTAGGTATACTGCGCCGAAGGATACGTCAGCAAACCGGGATCATCGAGCAGCGGCTAGAGAGCGAGGCGGCGCTCGAACATCGCTATCGCGAACTGTTCGAGAGGAATTTGGCCGGGGTGTATCGCATGACGAGAGACGGCAGCATGGTCGATTGCAACGATGCGTGCGCCCGCATTCTGGGATTTGCTAATCGAAATGAGCTGTTGACCCGCGGCAAAGAAGAAAGCGATTCTTTTGGCCAGGCGATCGCGGAGAAGCTTGGGAATGAGAATGCACTCGCTGGTACCGAGATCGTTCTACACCGCAGCGATGGGCGCGAGATCTGGGTTCTGGCCAACGGCACGGTGCGCCAGACCATAACTCCCGCGGTGGTCGAGGGGACTTTCGTCGAGATCACCGAACTCAAACAGACCGTCCGAACACTCGAAGAGCGCACGACTTATCTACATGGCCTAATCACAAACAATCCTCTGGGGATTGCTGTCATGGACGCGAACACGCGGGTCGTCATGTGTAACTCTGCGCTCGAACGGCTCTTCCTCTTCACCGCCGGCGAACTCATAGGGCAGCGCTTGGACCATCTGATCGTACCTCCAGATTTGGGGTGCGAGCTGACGCACCTCTTCGCCGAGTTATCCGCTGGCCGCACCGTTTTTTCCGTCACGCGCCGCAAGCGCAAGGACGGCACGCTTGTCGATGTCGAAGCACATGCCGTGCCGCTTATCGTCGGCGGACAGTTAATTGGCATCTACGGCATTTATCGCGACATCAGCGAACGAATTGCCACGGAAGCCCAACTGCGCGCCGCCAAAGACGCTTCCGAAGCGGCCAACCGGGCCAAGTCCGAATTCCTCGCCAATATGAGCCATGAGATTCGTACGCCGCTGAATGGTGTGCTCCTGGCCGCCGAACTGGCTGCTGCCGAAAATCCCACGCCGCTTCAAAAAGAGTATTTAGACACAATCCGCAATTCCGGTGAGTCGCTGCTTTTGCTGCTCAACGACGTGCTCGATCTCTCGAAAATCGAAGCCGGCAAGATGCAGCTTTATGTCAAGCCGTTCTCCATCCGCACTTGCCTTTCCGAATGTGTTTCGCTGCTTGAACCTCGCGCCAGGGAAAAGCGCCTTTCACTCACCGCCCGCATCGATGACGATCTGCCCGATTGGATATCGGGGGACCTGCTTCGAGTACGGCAAATCGTCTTGAATCTGCTGGGAAACGCTATCAAATTTACGGATCGGGGACGGGTGTTGCTGAGGGCCGAACTGGCGAGCGAGAGCGACGGCCGCCGGTTTTGCCACATTTTCGTGAAAGACACTGGCGTTGGGATACCGGTGGAAAAACAAGCGCTCGTATTCGACGCCTTCGAACAGGCGGATAACACCGCCAGCCGGCGCTTCACCGGCAGTGGATTGGGATTGGCAATTAGCAGAAAGCTTGTGCAGCTACTCGGCGGCAGGATATGGTTTGAAAGTGAAGCCGGCCGGGGAAGCTTGTTTCACTTCACCGTGCCGTTCGTGCCGGCTCGCCCTGAACCGCACCGGCTCGAGCCGAAGCCGGAGTCGATTTGCGGAGTTCGCGCCGAGGGCCCGGCAATCCGTGTGCTGTTGGCGGAGGACAACCCGGTGAATCAGCGGCTCGCGTTGCGGCTGCTCGAAAAGTACAACTTTCCCGCGGTGGCCGCCAACAACGGCGCCGAAGCGGTACGCCTGTTTTCGGCGCAGCACTTTGACGTCATTCTGATGGATATTCATATGCCGGAAATGGACGGCATCGAGGCCACGCGTGCCATTCGCAACCTGCCCGGCGGGCGCGGGGCGCACGTGTACATCATCGCGGTCACCGCCAGCGCCATGAAGGAAGATCGCGAAGCATGCACAGCGGCGGGCATGGATGCATTCATAACCAAGCCCCTCGCCCCCTCCGAATTGCTTGCAGTTCTGGCTCGGATAAACGATCCGCTTCGCCCGCATTCAGACAGAGATCTTCCCGTCCCGGCCTGAAAGAGAATTGTGCGCGGCGTAAATTCTGCGTTCTCGCTAGCGAGGCGAAGGGATTCCACTGCGCGTTCAATCAAATTTGATCCGCGTCAGAATCGGCAACGGCCACCTGGCTTTTTCTCTCTGAGCTGTCTGGTCGGACGTGGCCGCGAATACTGCACGACTAGAGAGCGGCCGGATCAGTACCGGGTATTCACAATCAAGCCGTCCAACTCACTGGCGGATCGCCTATGACTTTGGAAATCTGATCTCGACTGCGAACTGCATCCACTCAACCTCGCCGGTATCGTCTGATGAGCCGCGCCCAGCATACGTGATCCTGTACTTCGTGATTCAAGGACGGACTTGGCCCGACGGCGAACTAGCCAACTTCTCTTGAGCATCCTTGATTTCCTTGTCTGTGTGACCGTCTCCTTAGAGAGCAATCTCCAGGCGCTCTGACTCCGCTCTGTAGACCGAAGCCGCTCTTTGCGCAGGCAGCAAACTCGCCACCACTGCAATTTGCGGCCATTGCAATCACTGCGAGCCTCTATGTCCATTCCAGGTCACTGTCCGGGCGGCTAATCAACGATGTGGTCGTATTCCGAATGCGTCCCGATCCAGAACCACAAAACCCGTCGGCCACCTGGGTAGCCAGAGCGCGGTGATGCAGCCCGACCCGGGCGGACCAGACCGAATGAAGCTTTTTGAACTGAAGTGAGGGATGTCGCAATCGTGTTTGAGAAGCTCAATGACTGTCTGCCATGCGCTGAATCTCGCCCGGCATACGTCTGTAACACGCCCAGTTATACGGTGTTCGAACGAAGATGATCGGATACTTCTTCGAACTACCTTCGGGCGGTCGATGTCAGTGGTCATGCGCTTTCCATCAGCCATCGGCACCATCACCTTATGATTGATGCGTTGAGCACCCAACCCGGCATATTGCCGGCTCTGCTCAGAACTGCGCCAGCCCTCATTTCAAGAACTAATTGCGGCTCCGGCCCTGAGTTGTCATACAGCAAGGCTTGATCGACGCTCTTCAGGACTTGTTTGACGTTCGACAAACTTCGGGCGTAGCGGCGTCGGACATCCCCTTCCGGAACGCTATGGCCGCCTTGAGCCACTCGCTCACCAACGCGTTGTATGCAGCGCTCAGCGTTGTCGAGGCAGATGTAAATGAGCCGGACAAAGTAGCCGCGCCTCGCCGCTTCATTCATGGCCCTTACGGCCCACACGCCAGATAGAGTAGTCTCAATCGCGAAGTTGTCGCCGCTTTGGAGATAGTCCCGCGTTCGCCGGAGAACTTCCCGGCCGGCCGCAATTGCGAGGACTCGAGGATCGCCGGCGGCAAGTTTGGCGGCAATTGCGTCCACCTCTAGTAAGTTGTCCCGACCGGCGAATTGAGCTCTCCTAATGATGCTGCTTTGCCCGAGCCATTTGGCCCTGCGAAGATCGTGAGAACTGGCAAGGTTCAAGCCGCAGTCTCTTTCAGCTCTCTCAAAACTGTGTAGTTCTTATCGCCGGGAGCACCCTGGAGAAAACAGATCTCAAACTTTTGGCCGCTTGGGTATTCCAAGATCTCTAAATTTCGTGTGTTATCTCTATAGAAAACAGGAATTCCGGCTTGAAGAGTTTCAATCCTCGCTTGAGCGCCCGCCGCCACAACTGCGGCCTTGAACTGATCGTCGAGGAATAGCTCCGTCTTCATAACTCGATGATAAATTACCCGAGCAACCCCGCCCTCCGAATGCAGCACCTCTGTTTCAGCATGGAACCGCGTACGCTGGAACAGGAAGCGCGTGGAGCCACGACCGAGTCGCATCCGATTGAACGCTGACCCCACACGCTTCTGCTACTATTTGCGAAACCAGTATTGGTTTGGACCGCGATTGCAGTCCCAAAGCTGAATTGCGGTGCCATTCGCGGTTGACCGGGCATTTGCGTCCACACACTTTCCATTTAGGCCACGTATTTCGCCGCTGGTGATATTGAAGGTCCACTTCTGACTACTTGCGCCGGTGCAGGGCCAGATTACCAGGCGGGCGCCATTGTTCCCGGCTCCGCCAGCGGTGTCGAGACAAAGGTCGGTGTCTCTGTAGGCCCGAAGCTCCTGGCTATCTGAATGATACGAGAATCGTTGGTTCTCGCTGCCGTAGCAGCGAAAGAGCTGGATTGGTGTGCCAGGAACAGAGGACCCTCCGGTAACATCAAGGCATTGGCCACCTGCTGTTTGGCCACTTCCAATCATGACCGGCTGAACCGCCGCCTGCACGAACATCGAACTGTTGTAGCTAATGGGAACGCTCCCGAGGAAACCGTTGTTACCGGCTGTAGTTCCAATCCCGTAAACGTAAACGGAGTGGCTGTTGCCGTCGCGAAATTCTGCAGGTATAACGAAATCGAACGCGTGATTTCCAGAGTAACCAGTACCTACGTTCACATCTACTCTCGGGATTGACGCGATCGTGGCGAACCCTTTGCCATAAGGATAGGGCCCGTCGATGTACACATGTGCCTCGATCTGCGCTCCTGGATTGTCCGGGTCGAGCGTCCAGCCACGGACGTGACTGTTGCCCGCATTGTCATCGGCAATGCCGTCGAAGTTTCCGATGGGCTGAAGGCCGACACAGTTCGAAATGACGTTGCTCCATATTTTTGTAATGAGGTAGTTGTCACCAGGATCCGCTGAAGTAAGAACTCGAGTAGATTGACCCGCGCAGGCGTCGGCAATCTCTTGCGGATCCAGACCAAGAGGTCCCGCCGGAGAGCGCCAGGCTTGGTCCGCACTGGATATACCTACACTGAGGAATCCCCCATATACAACCGCTGATCCCGGATCAGTGATCGATTCCACAAGTTCATGCGATGCCGTAACCGTTTCTGCATCAACCGGATTAAGGCCGTTCACACAATTACCGAGCGACGCCTGATGAGGTACAGCTCCATAGACTATGGCTCGGTCCGTGTAGTTGGAATAGTAGGCGGCATGGTAGGCGCAATAGGCTTCGCCGTTGATGATATGCCCCAGGTGATAGCCGACTGGGATTCCCAGAAGGTTGGTCCCAAGATACACAGCCCACCCAGGCGCAAAGTGAACCATGTAGACGGTGTTTTTGTCAGGTGCTGGAAGATGACCGATGTGAATTTCGTGGTCAAGCCTGGGACCAATATCGGTTGTTTCGACATTTCCCGCGTGGCCGACTTCCGACGGACCTAGAACAAATCCTCCAGCGAAGATCCCGCGGCCGATCACCTGCTCTGCAGGATTACCGAACCAGGAACGGAATGGACTCGCAAAGGGGCTGACGGCGCGTGTGCTGTATTCAGAAAGACGACCTAGATAAGAGCTCTCCGCTAATTGAGAGTAAAACCTGTCGATGGAAGCACTGAAGTTCGGGTCCGGCGATCCCCAATAGACCGCTACCACCTTGGCGTTTTGAATTACCGGGCCTCCGCCCCATGGAATAGTTTGCGACCTGGCGCAAACGCCGCACAACAGCGGAATGATACTGACCAATCCGAAATGACGCATCATATAGAACCTCGCATTCTGTTCCGGACATCAATGCTGGGGTTTCAATCCCCACTGATCGCCTGACGCAGTATCCTTCAGCGACATCTGGACGCCCCCTTCAAGTGGAGAGAAGGAAATGAGGTACTGTGCAGAGCTATCCGTGGGAATCGGAAAGAACTTCACAGTCTGACCGAGTTCAGGGCTGGCGAATTCACACCGCTGCGGATTAAAAGCAAGGCTGCTGCCGCTTTGTTGGTAGGCTCCGCTCGCGGACATCACCTGGCGATTACCCATGTAAGCAGTTTCTTGGTAAGTTCCGTCTGAAGAGAACGAAAACCGGAAGCTTAGCGTGATGTAACCACCGTGGATGGGGTCATTCTCCACCTTGCTTCCGAACCAGTTGCCCGCGACGGAGACGCCGCCTCCGTTGGCGAGCGTCTGCATCCACTGCCGCAAGCCGTCAGATCGACCCTGAGCGGGTACCGCGAAGATGTGAGCCGTGAGTAGGGAGCCGACGAGAACGATCCGACCGATAGCCGCCCGGGACGTCAGATGGCTGTTCGCTTTCATAAATGATCTCCTTTTCGATAGCTTTCTTGCTGTCGACCAATACGCGTCTTTCAAAGGAGAATCCGCGCCAAATTACAAAAGACAAATGAAAATTATTGTTGCGACTGGTTTGGCGGCGGCGCGCTCTTAGTGAGCTTTTCGCCTAGCCTCCAACAACATCCCCCGGTCGGATGCGTTCAGGAGACCTTTCTTGTCTAGCCCTGTACTCACCAACAGACATTCACGCCACGCGTCCTTGGCGAGCCGGCTTTCTGCCGCCGCATGGGAAGGCACGCGCGCGGCTGCCATTTCGTGTGTCTTGGCAAGTTCAGAGAACAACAGCGCGAGGCGCGAAGAGTAGTCGGGATTCGAACTGAAATCGGCGGCTAGCTTTTGCCCCGGTGACAGTGCGAGATTCAGTTGATCCAATGCGTCTTTCCAGTTAGAAGAGGCGCGCATTCCACGGGCCAACGCTACCCGCGCGTCCACCAGATCGTCAATGGCGCGCGACTCGCCGGGTGATCGTCTTGCAAGTTCAAGTGCCAATCGCAAGTTGTCGTCGAGCACACGACGCGCCTCATCCACTTTGCCGCTTACAAGGAGAGTCTTACCCAGCTGATAGGTGGCGATCCAAACGTCTCTTCGGGTCTGCTGGTTGGTTTCGTCGATTGCCAGGAGCTCTCGCTGCAAGCGCAGCTGATTTCGAAGGTGAAAGACGGCTTCATCGCGAAGCCCCAGGTCAAGCAGAACATCCCCGAGCAGGCTTTCCGTAGAAGCAACGTCTCTCTTCGCTGTGGCATCCGACTTATCGTCACGAGCTGCCTCCAAGGCAAGCTCGAGAGCCTGCTTCTGACTTTTTACGGCTGCGTCGGTTTGTCCGTTCTTGCGTTGCGCCAGCCCGAGGCGATTGAGAGTAGCAATGAGATTGCTTCGGTACTGTTGGTTGTGCGGATTTTTTGCGGCGAGATCTCTGAAGATATGTAGGGCTGCCTGAAATTCCAGGATGGCAGCATTCACGTTTCCCATGTCGTTTGTGACATCGCCAACCTTGATGAAGCCAACCGCGAGGCTGCGCTGCTCATCAGCCCCGCCGCTGGTTGCGAGCGCCCTCCGAATTGCAAGCGAGCGCTCATGAAAACGCTTCGCGCCTTCCAGATCATCGACCTCGACGGCTGTGTCGCCGAGTCCAGTGTAGACAACCGAGAGTTGCTTCCTAATGTCATCTCGCGACGGAATCGAAAGGAGCGCTGCTTCATCCAGGCGGCGCGCAAGCTCGTAATGGAGCGTAGCCTCCTTCCACTTTCGTTGCACCCAGAAGATATCAGCAATCTTTAAGTAATTACCCGCTAGCTCAAACCGGGAATCGACGGTGATTGCCAAGCTTGTACGTAGAGAAAGCGCCTTTTGGTAACTATCGAGCGCAGCCTGCGGCTCGCCGAGACTTTGCGTGTACGGATTTCCTTCTATGTCGCCCAGGCGCTCATATGCGGACGCGAGCTCACGCGCTAATTGTGGATCTGAGCTTTCGCGCTTCAAGGAATCGAGATACTCGCGTGCGCGAAGGACGACCAGTTGCTGAGCCGCTGTCGTGCCCGGCACGTCCTGAATCGCTCTATCGAAGTCGAAGAGGAAAGAATTGGCGAGCCGGCGGACGTCGTTGAAGCGCCGGTCAGCCCGGGCACGTTCCATTCGTGCGATTCGCGCCTGCCAGGCGATCATGACGTACGAGACAATGAGGATGCTCAATAGAACTGTGGCTACAAAGACGCTCCAGCGGTACCGTAGCACGAATTTTCTGGAGCGATAGCTCCATGTGGCGTCTTGCGCGAATACGGGCAAGTTGTCGAGTGATCGCTGGATGTCTTCGGAAAGCGCGTCGACAGATGGATAGCGCTTCTTCGGCTCCTTTTGAAGAGCTGTGAGGATGATTTTGTCGAGGTCTCCCCGCAAACGGCGGGATAGCTGCTTGCGAGTGAGCTGCCGGTTGGCGGCGATGGTGGCAGGACTGGCGGCGTCCTCGACGGCGCTACTCGACTCTGCCGTCTGCTGCTCGGCCGGCGTATTGGTAGACGATTTCCAGGATTCCTCCACCGTGGCCGCGAGCACCCGAATGCTCGGGCGGACTGGGTCCTGCTCAAGTACTGCTCTTTCGATTTCAGTACGCGTATAGCCCCGAAAAGGAAGAGCTCCCGTCAGAAGCACGTAAAGCACAGCGCCGAGGGAGAACTGGTCGCTTTGTATTGTCAGCGGCTCTGATCGGATTTGCTCCGGGCTGGCAAATCGTGGAGTGAATGCCGCGGTGAGAGTTTCATCTGTTTGTGTTCCTGAAAGCGACTTGGCGAGGCCGAAGTCCAGAAGTTTCAGATGGCCCGAATTCGTGACGAGAATGTTCGCGGGCTTGATATCGCGATGCACGACGGTGTTGATGTGAACGAAATGAACCGCTGCACAAAGATCCCGAAACAATCGGAGCCGAGCCTCGATGGTGAGGCGATGGCGGTCGCAATAACGGTCGATTGGCTCGCCATCCACATACTCCATCGCAAAAAAAGGTCGGCCTTCATCCGTGAACCCTGCTTCGTAGATCGTGGCGATGTTTGGATGTAGAAGCTTTGCCAACGCATGCTGCTCGATGAGAAAACGGCCCAACGCGAGGCTACCTTGCTTGTCGGGGCGAATCATCTTTAAGGCAACCTGACGGTTTAGTTGCGGTTGCTCCGCAAGGTACACCGTCCCCATACCTCCTTGTCCGAGCTCGCGAACGATGACATAGGACCCGACACGTGTGCCGGGAAGAACCTCCTCCCGACGCATGTATATTGCAGCTTCTATGAGTCGAAGAACTTCGGCTTGCCGCTCGGCGTCTTGGCAATGCTGCCTTACATACCGAAGGCGCTGATCTCCCGGTAGTTCCAGCGCAGCGTGAAAGAGCTGTTCGATAGAGCTCTCATCTTGCATATAGCGAACGTCCGCTGCAGAATGATTGGCTACTGCTGTTGTGAGGAACTTCGGAGTTCCTCAATCCGCGCAGCAAGGAATGCCTTAGCGTATCCCCACTTCCGCTCGCCGGCATCTTCCGAAATACCTAAGTCGCGCGAGATGGCGCGTAGAGTTTCGTTATGAAAAGCTTTGCGCATGAGAATCAAGTGGGCGACCGGCTTCTTGGCTCTTAAATCATCAAGCGCTCTGTCCAGAAGCTCGAATTCGCGAACAAGATCGGCTTCTTCGCGAGGCGCTCCGTTGTCGCGATGCATCGGAACAGCTCCGTCCGATGTTTCCTTGCGGAAATCACGTACACTTGCGCGGTCGTACCGCATGGCATCGAGGATAGTCCGGTTGATCAGGCAAGACGCGACGTTCAAGAAATCTAAACGATTGAGAGACCCTGCGTTCCGTTGACGAGCCATGCTAAGGTACGCCTTGTTGACCACCTCTGTCGCCTGCAGGCGATGAAACCCGCCGTGCGTCTTTAGCAGCTTGTTGGCGATCTTCTTGAACGTGGGGTATACGGCCGCGAACAGCTGGTCACCGGCTTCCTGATTGCCGTCTTTCCAGAGCCTGATCAGTTGCGTAATATTTTGCCCTTGCCCACTGAGATATTCGGCCGGATCAACCGAGGAAGTTCTCGAGAGGTGGTCACATTTCTGGACCGGCCCGCTCGGTGAATTCTTCACGGTTGGAGATTATAGCAAGACTGCAGATCTGCTCAAGCCGGCGCGAATACGATTCTCCACTGTCCGTCCCAGCGACGCTGGCGCGAAGCGGTTTTTCAGCTCTCGTGGCGCCGGAAACGAAGCCGCCCCCACCTGGTTCCAAAACTTCAACATATCCGCTCCGCCTCGATACCAGTTCCCTTGCTCGTAGTACGGCCCCACGCGCCCGACGCCTGCGCCGAAGCCTTGCGGAATCATGGTCGTGAATGCCGGGTTGCCCAGTGCCGCGACGCCCAACTGCCATTCTGCAGTAGAAGAGCACCCGACCGTTCCCACCTTGCCATTCGACCAGGGTTGCGAGGACATCCAACTGATCGCATCCGACCCATCGGAAAGCGGCGCTCCCAGAATGTCGTAGTTGCCCTCCGAGAAGAAATGTCCGCGCTCATTCATCTCAACGTACGCATAGCCTCGTTTCACCGCGTCGAGCTCCGCCTTCATGTCGCGCGGCACACCGTGCGCCACATCCCAATAGTTGAAGTTATATGGTGTTCGAACGAAAATGGTCGGATACTTCTTCGAACTATCCTTCGGCCGGTAAATGTCGGTCGCCATGCGCTTTCCATCCGCCATCGGAACCATCACCTTGCGATCGATCGTCGCTATGGACTCGAGTTCTTTCTCCGTCGCGTTGCGCTTGGCGATCTCTTCCGGTGAGAGCGCGCCTTGCTGTTGCGCGACACCGGCAGCTCCGCAAACAAGTCCGACGATCAAAGCACCGGCCAAGCTGATTCTAGGCATTAAGAGAAGTATCTTATCGAAAAAGATCCTTTTGTCGGCGTAGGCAGGATTGCATTTGACCGGAGAGCCGGCGTAGCGACCGTTCTCTCACTCAATCACACTGGGATCGCTTTGCAGGACCATGTGGGCAGCGGAACCTACAGCCTGAAGTCAGATTGTACCGGTTCGTCCAGCATCACCGTTGGACCTGTTGTTCAGCAGATCCAGCTTAATCTAGAGCGCTAAACGGTCGGGGCGGAGCAGCGGTTTATGACGGGCGAGGGCGTGAGCGTCTTCGATAACAGGGGCTGTCATGGTGCCCAATCACAATCTTAATATGAGTTTTACGAAGCGCAACTTACGGCGAAGCGTGAGGCCCGCCACGCCGAACAGCAGCAATACCGCAGTCCCGGGTTCGGGCCCGGCAGTTACCGAGGCGGAGTAT
>Ga0213876_10002151_pt1 | contig 11649 bp, 8 predicted proteins | sample BarmaccomBMRX_R9_FD_160113 | JGI IMG/M metagenome (GOLD analysis project Ga0213876, IMG submission 160113) | Root-associated microbial communities from Barbacenia macrantha in rupestrian grasslands, the National Park of Serra do Cipo, Brazil - RX_R9 | ecosystem: Host-associated > Plants > Roots...
CGTGAAGTGCACGGTGTTCCTCGCCGACATGCAGGAGTGGGGCGCGATGAACGAGGTGTACGCGACCTTCTTCCCGCGCCACAAGCCGGCCCGCAGCGCCGTCGGCGTGTCGGGGCTCGCGCGCAACGGACGCGTGGAGATCGAGTGTCTCGCCGTGCGCGGCGCGGGCGCGCCCTAGCCGGCGTCGTCGGACCCGCCGGCGCGGTACCAGTAGCCGACGCCTAACAGGAAGCCGCCGACGAGCAGGTAGCTCGCGACGCGCAGCCCGACCGAGGCGAGCGTGGAGACCTGCACGAGCGCCTTGAACGCCGCGTAGAGGGCGAGCGCCAGCCCGGCCTGGCGCGCCGCCGGGATGCGGCGCACGCGTCCCGCGAAGATCAGCACGAGCCCGGCCGCCGCGAAGTAGCCGACCAGGAGGAACGTCGCGACGTCAGGCGAGCCGACGCGCGACAGCTCTTCGCGTCCCCAGAGCAGCGCCGCCACGACCGCCGCCGCGATCAGCGCCCCGCGCTCGCCCACCGTCAGCGTGGGCGTGCACCCCTGCGTCGCCTCCTCGGCCGCGCAGGCCCGCCACGCGAGTGCGGCGAGCGCCGTCCACCCGGCGACGACGGCGGCGGTGGCGAGCGAGGGGAGCGTTAGGAAGGGCGTGTAGCCGAACGCGGGGCGGTCGCGGAGCAGGAGCGCGGCGCCGGCGCTCGCGATCACCAGCACGAACACCGGCGGCACGAGTGCCAGCCGACGCCGCACCCGCGCGAACACCGCGGCCGTGAGCGCGGCGTGCGCGGCGAGGGCGATCGTGCGGGCGATGGACGCGTCGCGCAGGAGCAGCGCTGGGACGAGCGCGCTCGCCAGCCCGGCCACCGCGACGTGTGCCCCGGCCGACTGGGTCCGCCCTCGGCGCGCGTCGATCGCGACGGCGGCGAGGGCGAGGGCGGCCCACACGCCGCCGAGCAGCGCGCCGGCGTTCGACGTCGCGTCGGGGAGGGCGACGAGGGCGGCGGCGAGGAGGCCGAGAGGGAGGAGGAGTGCGGTCGTCGTCGCGCGGAGGGGCGTACGCGGCAGCGCGGACTCGCGGGGCACGCGGAGGAGCGCGGCGTACGTGACCGCGGTCGCGAGCGTGGCGAGGACGGCCAGCCGCGGCGCGCCGGTGCTCGCGTCGAGCGCGAGGGCGACGATGGCGCCGAGCGTGGTGACGAGGTGCGCGAGGGCGAGCCAGCCCGCGATGGCCGGGCCGCCGGCGACGAGCGCGCCGATCGCCGTGGCGAGCGCGAAGAGGGCCGGGATGTCCGCGCGCGTGGCGATCGGCGTGCCGCCGCTGGCCAGCATGCGCAGCGCGCCGGCGGCCGCGCCGGCCGGCGTCGCCGCGGCGGCGTCGCCGAGCATCGACGCGGCATAGACGGCGCCGCCCAGGCCGAGGAGACGCGTGGCGAACGGCCACCGCTCGCGGCGCGGCACGGCGAGCGCGCCGCTCGTCAGCACGAGCCAGCCGTAGATCGGGAGGACGTACGGGTGGCCCGGTCCCGCGCTGGTGACGAACGGCGCGACGAGCGCGCCGCCGACGCCGACGACGAACAGCGCCTGGTCGCGCTCGTACCACGCCAGCAGCGCCAGCCCGACGGACGCGGCGGCGGCGATCGCCAGCGCCACGCCGGGCGACAGCAGGCCGAGATACGGCCCCGCGCCCCAGGCGTCGACGTGGACGACGGCGAGGGCGATCGCGAGCAGCACGTCGCCGAAGCGGCGCGAGGCCGGTCGGCCGCGCAGCCGGCGGCCCAGCGCGGCGAGGAGCGCCGCCGCCACGGCGCCGAGGGCGACGCGGGCCGTCGGGCCGAGGGTGAACGCCTCGATCGCCTTCTTGAGGAACAGGCCGACGGCCATCAGCACGAGCAGCGCGCCGACGGCGAGCGCCCCGTAACGTCCGACGACCGCCTCGAGCCCTGCGCGGTCGTGCGGCACGCCGACGCCGACCGCGCGCATCCGGTCGGCCATCCACTCGCCGGTCGAGCGCGACCGCGGCGACCAGGCGGCAGCGGTGGCCACGGCCACGGCGTCGGGCGCCGCGCGCTCGCGGATCGTGGGCGTCCCGTCGGGAAGACGCTCGGCCGTCGGGCCGGGACGCACCGCGGCCCGCAACGCGGCCACCTCGATGCGGAGCTGCTCCACCGTGCGCTCGAGTCGGTCGATGCGGTCCTCGTCGGTCACGCCGCAATCTGCGCCGGGCGACGGGGCCGGCGCCATGGCGACGTCCTCGGCGTCTCGCGACGCGCCGTGGCGGGGCGTAGCTTGGCGGAGTATCGCCGCGCCGGCGTGGCGTGCCTAACGCCGTCGCCGGCCGCGGTCCCACGGGGAGACGACGGGCGATGGCAGGCACGCGAGACCTCCAGATCGACGATCCGCCGCCACCCGCGGCGGCGGCGTACGTGCCTCCGCGCACGGTGCTCGGCGCGGACGGCCGCCGCGAGGACGCCCACGCGGTCGTCGTCGGCATCGACACGTATCAGGACCAGCGGATCCCCAACCTCCGCTTCGCCCGCGCCGACGCCGAGGCGATGTACCGCGTGCTCACCGATCCGGCGGTCGGGCGGTTCAAGCCGGAGAACGTCACGCTTCTCGTCGACGCGGACGCGACCGAGCGCAAGATCCGCTCGGCGATCGGCACGCAGCTGCCGCGACGCGCCGGCAAGGAGCACACGGTCATCGTGTACTACGCCGGCCACGGCGCGCCGGTGATCGATCCGCAGTCCGCGTCGGCGGACGGGATGGAGAAGTATCTCATCCCCTACGACGCCGCGGCCGACGACCTGCGCTCGACGGCCATCTCGATGGAGGACGTGCAGCGGTTCTTCGGTTGGATCGACGCGCACCAGGTCATCTTCTTCCTCGACAGCTGCTACAGCGGCGGCGCCGCGGGCACGGAGGGCGGGCGGTCGTTCGAGATGCCGGGGTTCGGCGCGCGCGCGCTGCTCACCGACGAGTTCCTCGAGGGGATGGCGGCCGAGGGGCGCTTCGTCGTCACCGCGTGCGCCACGAGCGAGGTGTCGCTGGAGACGCCGGACATCGGCCACGGGCTGTTCACGTACCACCTCGTGAAGGGGCTGGAGGGCGCCGCGGACACCGACCGCGACGGGCTCGTGACGATGGACGAGCTGTACGACTACGTGTACCAGCAGGTGAGCACGCAGGCGCGCGCGTTAGGCGGCAGCATGAACCCGCTGCGCAAGGGCGCGGTGCGCGGCTCCGTCTACCTCACGCAGTACGAGAGCGACGCCCAGCGCGACGCCCGCGCCGCGGCGGCCCGCGCCACCGCGGCGCACGGCGCGGGCGACGACGCGGCGGCGGAGACGGCGTGGCAGGAGGTGCTGCGCCTGGCGCCCGGCGACGCGGCGGCGACCGCGGGGCTCGCGATGATCGCGAAGCAGCGCGCGGCGCGCGAGCTCATGGCGTCGCTCCTCGCGGGCACGATCACGCCGGCCGAGTACGCGGCCGCCATCGGGGCCGCGGGGGCCGACGTGGCGGCGGTGCTGCCTAACGTGCCCAGCGCGGCCCCCACACCCGCACCCACGCCGGCACCCACGCCGGGACCCGCGCCAGCGGCTCCAGCGAAGCCGGTCCCGCTGACGGCCGACCGGGTGCGCGAGATCTGCGCGCGCTACACGGCGGGCGGGTTCGTGCTCCTCGCCGACGCGTCGCCGAAGCGGCTCGACGGCGCGATGCGCGCGGTCGGGCTCACGCGGAAGGAGGACGTCATCGCCATCTTCGACTGGACGGTGATGGGCGGCGGCGGCTCCGTCATCGTGTTCACGCCGACCGGCATCCGCTGGCACGGCGAGTCCGAGCCCGACGGCACGTGGAAGTCGCTCGACTGGCCCGACCTGCCGTCGACGCTTTCCGCGGTGCGCGTGACCGACTCCGGCGGCCTGACGATCGCGAAGGACGGCGACTATCAGGCGATCGACTTCGGCGACTTCCGGCGCGTCGTCACGCTCGACGGCGTGCGCACGGCGGCGATCGCGCGGCTGCTGCGCGAGCTGGCGCGCGCCGCGCACGGCGAGCCGGCGCCGCGCGTCGCGACGCAGGCGCAGGGGATCGCCGCGATCTGCGCCATGTTCGACGGCACCGAGTACGCGGTCGCCGACGAGCTCGCGCCGAAGCTGACCGCGAAGATCCGCTCCGCGCTCGACGTGCCCGACGGCGTCGACATCATCGCGTACGCCGAGACGCAGCTCTTCCTGATGAGCAAGTCGGGCCTCGCGATCTGCTCGGACGGGCTGCGCTACAAGCCGGAGGCGTCGTCGGTCGAGCACACCGCGCTGTCGTGGAGCCAGCTCGCCGCGCTCCGCCCGCCGCGGGTGCAGCAGAACGTGGTGCTGCTCTCCGGCGAGCCGTCGGAGACGATCCAGGTGCCGCAGATCGGCCTGCCCGACGCACGGCTGGAGGCGCTGCTCGGCGCGCTGCAGTGGCTCGCGCGGACGTGGGCCGCGACGCCCGGCAGCGAGGCGGCGCCGCTGCGGTTGGACGTGCCGTTGTCGTGACTCGTGACTCGTGACTCGTGACTCGGTTGTCGCGACTCCCTGTCATCCCGAGCGAAGCGGACGATCTACGTCGCGTACCGTGAGGCCCGTCAGGCGACCCGCATCTCGCCATGCACACCGGGCGGATCGCGCGCTGGGTCCTTCGCTTCGCTCAGGATGACACGGTGAACGAGTCACGAGTCACGACCCGAGATCCACCGGCCGTCCGCCGTCGTATCCTGGCCGTCGCGTCCTCAACGATCTCACGCGAGGGTCCCCATGTCGCACCACGTCTTCGTCACCGGCGGCACCGGCTACATCGGCCAGGCGCTGCTCGGCGCGCTCCAGGCACGCGGTCACACGGTGCGCGCGCTCGTGCGGCGCGGCTCGGAGGGGCGGCTGCCTAACGGCGTGCCGTACGTGCTCGGCGACGCGCTCGACGCGGCGAGCTACGTGGAGCGCATCGCGCCGGCGGACACGCTCGTGCACCTCGTCGGGACGCCGCATCCGAGCCCGGCGAAGGCGGCGGAGTTCGAGCGCGTGGACCGCGTCTCGGCGCTGGCCGCGCTCGCGGCGGCGCGCGACGCGGGCGTGCGGCACCTCGTGTACGTGAGCGTCGCGCAGCCGGCGCCGGTGATGCGCGCGTACGTCGCGGTGCGCGCGGCGGTCGAGGCCGCGATCGGCGAGGCGCACGCCGCCGGCGGTCCCGCCGCGACGATCCTGCGGCCGTGGTACGTCCTCGGCCCCGGACACCGCTGGGCGCACGCGCTGCGCCCGCTGTACGCCCTCGGCCGGCTGCTCCCGTCGACGCGCGCCGGCGCCGAGCGGCTGGGGCTCGTCACGCACGCCGAGATGGTCCAGGCCCTGGTGCAGGCCGTGGAGCGGCCGTCGCTGGGCGTGCGCATCGTCGACGTGCCGGCGATCCGGCGGGCGCGGGCCGTGGCCGTGGCGACGCCGGCGCGCGTGGCGTCGCTGTCCTGAGCGGGCGGGCGCTCCCTGGCGCCCGAGGCGCGGCCCGGGGATCTTCCGGTCTCCGCCGCTCCACTCCCGCGCCCGCTCGCGCGCCCCTCTCGCTCTCGCTGCACCCGCGTGCCGACGACCGCTCCGCCATCGACTGCGCCATCGACCGCGCCCTCCGCCGGCGCGCCGCTCCGCGCGGCGATCGCGCTCATCTACCACGACGTGGTCGACGCGCCCGTCGCCGCGGGCGACGACGCCGACCGGTTCCTCGTGCGCCGCGCCGCCTTCGCCGCGCAGCTCGACGCGATGGCGACGGCCGGCACGCCGGTCCGCACGCTCGCCGACGCCGCGCCGCCGACCGGGCGCGACGTGCTGATCACCGTCGACGACGGCGGCATCAGCAACCACCAGACGATCGCGCCGCTACTCGAGGCGCACGGGTGGCGCGGGCATTTCTTCGTCACCACGGCGTGGGTGGGCGCGCCGGGGTTCATGGGGCCGGCGGAGCTGCGCGACCTGGCCGCCCGCGGCCACGTGATCGGCAGCCACACCCACACGCACCCCCGCAAGCTCTCGGCGTTAGGCACCGCCGCCCTCGCCGACGAATGGCGCCGCAGCGCGGACGCGCTCCGCGACATCCTCGGCGCCGACGTGACGGCGGGTGCGGTGCCCGGCGGCTTCACGTCGCGCGACGTCGCCGACACCGCGGCCGCGGCGGGGCTCGTGCACCTCTTCGATTCGGAGTCGCGCACGCGCGTGCGGCGCAACGGCGCGCAGCGGCTGTACGGGCGCTACACGGTGTGGCGCGACACGCCGCTCGACGGGTTCCTCGGCCTCATCGGACGCAGCCCGATCTCGCGGCTCCGGCAGTCGGTCTCCTGGGAGACGAAGAAGATCGCGAAGCAGCTGCTGGGCGAGCGGTGGTTCGCGCTCCGGCAGCGCCTGCTGGGCCTGCGTGACTGAGCGGCACGGCGCGCCGTCAGCCGCGAGTCATCCGGGTGGCGACTCTGGGGGGCCGGCGTCGCGCGTGGAGCGACGCAGCGCCGCGCCGATGGCGACGAGCAGGAAGGCGCCGAGCAGGAGCGCCGGCACGGCGGCGAGCATCACGGCCGATCCGCCGCCGTGGGCGCGGATCCAGGCGCCCGACGCGAGCAGCGCGATGCCGGGTACCAGCGACACGCCACAGAGCGCCATCCAACAACCCAGGCGTCGCGCCACGCGGGGCACCGCCGGCCCTCAGCGACCGTTCGGCCGCTGCGACTCGGCGAAGCTGCGCGGCGGCGTGCCGCAGCGCGGCGGCTGCACGGCGCGCCCCGTGCGCGGCTCGACCGGCGGCACGCGCCGCGCGCGCGACACGCGCTCCGGGTCCTCGGACGCCTCGTAGGCGAGCATCGCCACGAAGGTCGCGTTCCGGCGGATGGTCGCGAAGTCCACCTTGTCGAACGTGTCGCGGTTGGTGTGCCACGTGTAGTCGCCGTACGACCAGTCCGACGACGTGAGGAAGAAGCCCGGCGCGTCGCGGCAGTCGAAGGCGTCGCTGTCGCTGCTCTCGTTGTGCGCGATGCCGGGGAGCGTGAGCACGGTGGCGCGCGTCACGTCCGCCGGCATGCGCGACATCCAGCGCGCGAAGTGCGCCGCCGCGTCGACGAAGCCGTTGGTCTGCACCGAGTCGATCTCGCCGGTGCCGTTGTCCTGGTTGAACAGCGCCTGCAGCCCGGCGAGCACCTCGGGATGGTCGGCGGCGAACGCGCCCGAGCCGATGTCGCCCTGCTCCTCGCCGCTCCAGTGGCCGGCGAGGATCGTGCGCTTCGGGTTCGGATACACCGTCTTCAGGATGCGCATCGCCTCGAGCATCGTCAGCGTGCCGGTGCCGTTGTCGGTCGCGCCGCTGCCGGCGTCCCACGAATCGAGGTGCGCAGAGAGCATGACGTACTCGTCGGGGTGCAGGGTGCCCCTGAGCTCCGCGACGGTGTTGTAGACCGGCGACTCGTTAGGCGCGAGCCGCGCGTCGGCCACCGCGTGCACGCGCGGATGCAGCCCGCGCTCCGCGAGGCGCGCGAGCAGGCCGTAGTCCTCGCACGACACGTCGAAGCTCGGCGCCTTCATCGTGCGCGACGACTGGATCTTGTCGACGCCCCAGCCGCGCGACCACGGATTGGTGAGCACGGCCGCGGCGCCGGCCGCGTCGAGCGCGGCGAAGATGGTGCGCGCGTTGTAGCCGCCGACCGCGAGCCGCTGGCGGAACTCGTTCGCCGCGGTGTCGCGCGCGGCCTTCGTCGCCGCGGCCTCCGCGGGCGGTGCCCACGCGTCGAGGTCGGAGTCGGGGCGGCAGGTCGGCTGCGGGACCGACGCGAGCACGAGCGCGCCGCGCACGGTGCCGAGCCACCGCGCGAAGCCGGCGCTGTCCTTCGTCTGCGCGGCGGGGGGCAGGATCACGACCTCGCCGGTGACGCCGGCGGCGGGCGTCGCGGGGCTCCAGGCGAGCATCGTCCCTTCGAGCGTGCGCACGCGCGGGCTCACGAGCTCGAGCCGGCTGTTGCCGCGCGTCCAGTCGCGCCACGTGCCGTACTTCTCGTTGCGCGCCGCGACGCCCCACGCGCTGTACGTGCGGAGGAGCCAGTCGTTCGCGGCGCGGTTGGCGGGCGAGCCGGTGAGGCGCGGGCCGATCGAGTCGAGCAGCGTGGCGGCGAGCGGCACGAGCTGCGAGCGCCGCATCCCTTCCTCGTAGATGCGCGCGACGACCGAGTCGCCGGTGGGCGCGGACGACGAGAGGGGCAGGGCGAGCGTCGGCTGCGCGGCGGCGCGCGCCGCGGGGAGCGCGCCGCCGAGGGCGCAGGTGCCGGCGAGCAGGCAGGCGCGCGTGGCGCGCCGGAGTGGCGTATTCATGGAGTCCGAGCGAGTGAGGGCGGAGCGACCGCGCGTCCGCCGGTGCCGTGCACGTTACGCAGCGCGGCCGACCAGGCAAAGCGCGCGGCCTGGAGCGCGATCGGCGTTAGGCGTTGCCGCGGCGCGACGCGCCTCGTCCTCTGGACATGCTTCCATCCCGTGCCCCGCGCCGCGTGCTGCGCACCCTGGCGGCGCTCCCCCTCGCCGCCGCCGCGTCGTGCCTGTTCGAGCCCCGCGAGCACCGGCGTGCGTACGTCCCGATCCCGGCGGGGTGGGAGGGTATGATTCTGTTTCCGCGTGCGCCCGGCCGGCCGGTTCCCGACTACGGCGCCAACCTTCTCCCGGTCAGGGGGCTGCCGCGGTGCGCCGACGCGCCGCGCCCGGACGGCACCTGGCGCGCCGTCCCGAGCGAGCGAGCCGCCACGGCAGGCGGCGCCACGGCTGGCGCGGCCACGATGGGCGAGGCCACGGTGGCGGCGCGCGTGCCGCCCGGCTGGGCGGCGGTGCACATGGCGGCTGGGTGGTGGCACGACACCACGCACTCGACCTCGGATCGCACCGCAGGCTTCGCGAGTGCCTGGGTCGCCACCGGCACTCAGCCCGGCTACCCCTCGCTCGCCGTCCCGGACGATTACCGACAGACCGCCTTCACCGAGTGCGTGAGCGACATCCCGTATCCCGGCTCGGCGATCGCCGAGTACACGCTGGAGGCGCCGGCTCAGCAGACCCATTACGTCGTGGCCGCGGTGTGGCCGCTGACGCCGGGGCGCTGGGGAGCCTTCATGGGCTTGAGCCTCGCATCGCGCGACGTGCCCCAGCTCCGGGCCATCCTAGCGACCGCCCGGGTAGCCGGCGAATGATCCGACGCCGCCGACTCCGCGCGCTCGCCGCGTCCAGCCTGGCCTGCGTCGCCTGCGTCGTCGAGCCGAGAGATCGGCCCGCTCGGATCACGCCATGGCCCGCGGCGCGCGACACGATCGCGACCCGGCTCTTTCCAGAGTTCGCCGACGCGCGCCGCGGCTGGCCGGAGCCGCGCGCCATGCCGCGCGCCGATGCCCCGCGGTGCCCGACCCCACCGACCGCCGCCGGCCGCGAGCTCCGCACCCACGCGGGGACGATCTACCTGCCAGGCAGCGTGTCGCTGCGGCTGCCGCCGGGCTTCGTGGAGTCGTCGCTCGGGGCGATCGCGAACGATCCGTCGCGCGGCCTGATCGCGCACTGGATCGATACCACCGCCGGATCGGTCGCCGGCGCGGTCGTCTCGCTCACCGGCGCGCCGACGGGCGGGTTCGGCGCCTTCGGCAGCGACCGTGCGGCGCGCCAGCTCTCGCTCGCCGAGTGCCGGAGCGACGTGCCGCACGCCGGCACGGCCGTCGTGGAGTTCGCCGTCGCCGAGCCGGGGCGGGGTACGCTCCACCTGCTGCAGGCCGTATGGCCACTGGCGTCGGACCGGTGGCTCGTCTGGACCGCGTCGACGCGCCGCGAGGCCGACCTGCCCGGGCTGCGCGCGGCGCTGGCGAGCGTGCGCGTCGCGGAGTGACGCGGCGAGGCCGCGCCGCGCGAAGCGTGCTGTGCGATGCGTGCTTGGCGAGCCCGGCGCCTAACACTCCGCCGCATGGGGGCCGTGCACGACGAAGCGCCGGCCCCCCTGGGCCTTGGCGGCGTACATCGCGGCGTCGGCGTTGTGGAGCAGTGCCTCGCACGTCGCGGCCCGGGCGGCCGGGTCGTCGCGGCGACCGGCGCTCGTGCACGCGATGCCGATGCTCGCGCCGATGACCACCGCCACGCCGTCGACCACGATGGGGAGCTGCAGCCGCTCGATGGCGCGGCGCGCGACCGCGGCCGCCTCCTCGGCGTCGCGCACGTGCTCGAGCAGCACCGCGAACTCGTCGCCCCCCAGCCGCGCGACGACGTCGGAGCCGCGCGTGGCGTCGCGCAGCCGCTCGGTCACCACCGACAGCACGCGGTCGCCGGCGCCGTGGCCGAGCGAGTCGTTCACCGGCTTGAAGTCGTCGAGGTCGACGTAGAGGACGGCGAGCGAGCCGCGGCCGTCGTCCTCCGCGTCGGCGCCGCGGCGGCCGCGCAGCGCCTCCTCCACGAGCTGGCGGAAGCGCGCCCGGTTCACGAGGCCCGTCAGCGAGTCGTGGTGCGCCTGGCGCGTCAGCTCGGCCTCCAGCGCCTTGTGCTCGCTGACGTCGCGGCCGTTCACGACGATGCCGCGCACCGCCGGGTCGTGCAGCAGGTTGGTGCACAGCACCTCCAGCCACCGCGTCTCCCCCTCGCCGCGCGGCACGCGCCACTCGCACGGCGCGGAGGGCGACGGGCGCGCGCCGCGCTGCGCGGCGGCGGCCATCTGCGCGAGGTCGGCGCGGACCACGGCGCGGTCGGCGGGCACCACGAGGTCGGCGAGCGCACGCCCGACGAGCGTCTCCGGCGCCCGGCCGAGCGTATGCGCGACCGACGGGCTGGCCTCGCGCACCACCCCCTCCGCGTCGACGACGAGGATGACGTCCGAGCCGTGCTGAACGAGCGCGCGGAAGTGCGCCTCGGCGCGCAGCCGCTCGGCGACCAGCGCGGCGTTGCGCCGCTGTGCGATCCCCTGCCGGAGCACGACGATGACCGTGATCGCGATGGCGCCGAGGACGAGCGCGATGAGTGGCGCCGTCGCCCGGGGCGTCGCGTCGAGGGTGGCGCGCCGCGCCTGGAGGAGCAGGACGCCGTAGACGCCGGCGATCGCCGCGTACGGCAGGAAGCTGTACGACGGCGCCGCGTCGGACGCGCGGGCACCGGCGGCGTCGGCGCGCGGCGCGCGGCCGCGGAACACCACGGCGGCGAGCGTGACGAGCCACGCGCCCGTGGCGAAGCAGACGTTGAACGTCACCTCGTTGAGCGACGTGTCGAGCACCGTCGCCCGCATCTGGAGGGTGTTCGCCAGCCCCCAGAACACCCACGCCGCCGTGAGGATGCCGAGCGGCACGACCAGCCGCGGCGCGGGCCGCCGCAGGAACAGCGTCACGGCCGCCGAGAGGACGCTGAGGCAGAGCGCGGGGTAGGCGAGCGCCCGCACCGTGGCCAGCGGGCCGGCGCCGCTCTGCGCCAGGATCTCGCGGAAGACGAAGTGCCACGCCAGCACAGCCCCGGCCACGAGCACGATCGCCGAGTCGAACAGGTACGTCCGCCGGCTCACGCCCTCCTGCCCGGCGCGCGGGAACGACGCCAGCGCCCACAGCGTGAGCGGGTACTGCGAGTAGACGACCACGTACGCCGCCCACGAGAACTGGTGCGACGGCTC
>Ga0213876_10002152_pt1 | contig 11647 bp, 13 predicted proteins | sample BarmaccomBMRX_R9_FD_160113 | JGI IMG/M metagenome (GOLD analysis project Ga0213876, IMG submission 160113) | Root-associated microbial communities from Barbacenia macrantha in rupestrian grasslands, the National Park of Serra do Cipo, Brazil - RX_R9 | ecosystem: Host-associated > Plants > Roots...
GATGCCCTTCGCGCAGGTTGATTCACAATGCCGCGCTCAGCCCGCCGCCTCCGGCCGCCAGGTCCGCTGCGGCAGCCGCCAGTCGATCCCTTCCAGGAGATAGCCGAGTTGGCCCGGCGTGATCGCCACCGTCCCGTCCGCCGGCGACGGCCAGATGAACCGGCCATGCTCCAGGCGCTTGGAGAACAGGCACATGCCCTGGCCGTCGTGCCACAGCACCTTGATCAGGTTGCCGCGCCGGCCGCGGAACACGAACAGGTGGCCGCCATGCGGATCGCGCTTGAGGGTCTCCTGGACCAGGAGCGCAAGCCCGTCGAACCCCTTGCGCATGTCGGTGCGGCCCGTCGCCAGCCACACCCGCGCCCCGCTCGGAATGGGGATCGTCATCGCCGCTCCAGCGCGACGATCAGGCGCGCCAGCGCATCGGCATCGATGCCTTGCTCGACGATGACCCGCAGGCCATCCGCGAGCACGATCTCCAAGCGTCCGCATGCGCCAGCCGGCGGCGGCAGCGCCGCTGTGGCCGCTCCTCGATCCATGATGACCGCTTCGGCAAATGCCACAGGCTCGGCATCCCCGCCCAATCGTCCCTTGCGGGCCAGCCGCCGCCAGGTGAACAACTGACCGGTTGACAGGCCATATCGCCGGGCGGTCGCCGAGACCTGCCGCGCGCCGCTATCACTCTCGGCGACGATCCGCCGCTTCTCCTCCAGTGTCCAGCGGCGTCGCGCCCCGGTCTGGATCACCTCGAGCCGCGACACCTTCGGCATAGTCGTATGCTCAGTCATACGACCATGTCTTCGCGCCTTACTCCATCAGCGCAAGACGGCCCTTACCGGAGGGATACGTTTAACGGGCCTATCCGGAATCCTTTCCGGCGACGATCAGTTGGATACCGACCGCGACGTGTGTTGCGGCGACACGACCGCCGGCATCGCCGCGACGGGGGTATCGGACTAATCGAGCTCCGGTGGTTTTGGGGCTTTCTAGGCCGGGTTGTGGTGATGGATTTGTCGCGCTTGATGCCACCGAAGTCGTGGTGGTAAGCTTTGCAATTAGCCTGGAGGACGTACAGATGTCGTTTGATTCGAAAGCGAAGCGGGCGCGTCTTCTCTATCAAAAGCGTGGCCTCAAGTGGCTGGTCGTGTCCGCAATCGGCGAACTGCCGTTCGCGCCTGCGGTCTTTGCGCGGATGGCAAACCTCATTCCTGCTAGCCCCTTTGTCGCCCTGGCAGGCGTTCATTCCAATCAGCTATGGGAAGAGCGGCGCGCGAGTATCCTCAGGGTTACCCGCAAGTTCTTGACCGGACCATGCGATGCCCTTGAGATCGGAACATGGATGGGCCAAGGATCAACCCGGGTGTGGCTTGAAATCCTCCCGTCCGGCTCCTCCCTGACGCTGATCGATGCTTGGCGTCCGTATGTCGATCAAAACGAAACCACCGCCGCCACCGCGCAAATGGATCGGCTGCACCATGCCGCGGTCAACTCCACGCTTAAGGAGATTTACAGGGCCGAAGCAGAAGGCCGGGTTTCTGTATCCCTTGTTCGCGCCAGATCGGACATGGCTCTTCCGAAAATCAAAGACGGCTCGTTCGACCTTATCTACATTGACGGCTCGCACTACTACGCGGACGCGAAGCGTGATATTCAGGAAGCGAAGCGCTTGATCAGGCCGGGCGGCTTGATCTGCGGCGATGATCTCGATTTGCCCGCAACGGACGAACTACTAGCTCAGGCGCGGAAAAACCTTGACCTCGACCTTCTGATCTTGCCGGACGGAAACGCATTTCACCCCGGCGTGTTACTGGCTACATCAGAAGAATTCCAACACGTTAGTTGCGAGAACGGGTTCTGGTGGATCGAGCCTAACTCGGTTGTAGCTTTCCACAAACATGGTGCTGCAGATAGCGTCGTTGGCGTTCTCAGTCCCGGCGCGCCTGGTGACCTTGATTTTCATCGCATTGGTGCTAGTCCGTGAGAGAGTGCCGCTACTAGTTTATGCCACGTACGTCCTATGTAGAGCGAGAACCAGCATGGAGTAACCTTCGCAGCCGGTGTCAACGGTCGGGCCGGAGGCGCCTAGCGATGATTCAAAATGCGTGTAGTGACGTAATCGGCCTGCGGCGTCTTCCTCGGCTGGTCGCTGCCGCATTACCTGTTGTCCCATTCATGTCGGACATCTTATATTAGAATTGCTGTCATAACATATCGAACTTCGGAGAAAGGTCGAATAGACCGTTGAAGCTGATACGTCTACTAATCGGAGCGATGCTGATCATTGCGACAGAACGACGGACATCCACGGGACTTCCACCGGGAGTCCCATCCATCTCCGCAACACCAACATCAAGAAAATAATCGCCCGGGCGCAGCGGAGCGGAAAATGAAAACCTGATCCTCTGAAGGGTTCCGGGTGCGCTGGCCGGCACCGGGATTTGCTGCATGAATGTGTTGCTGCCATACACCTCGATTCCTGCCAGCGTCTTGATGCAGAAGCCGAGCAGCGGCGCGAATTTAGCGGAGTATCTCAGCTTGGCGTAGATGTTGATCGGGTCGCCGAAGTTGATTTGGGGCGGATCCCAAACGCCGCCGGCTTCGACGACGCAGTCGACGATTTCCGCCCGCCGGTCGCCGAACCGAACCTCGTTCTTGCAATAAGACCGGCGTTCTTCAATTCCTTTATTATCAGCAAACTCTATGTTGGGATGGTCAATCGTGACCTGCCTAGCGTGGCTCTCGCCGGCGTTGTTCGCCTTGCCAGGGACGGGATCGTCGTCGCCGAAAATCGTCTCAATGTACCGGTCCACGACGTCTCGGGGCTTTCCGTCCATCACTAGCCGCCCTTTATTCATAAGAATGGCGCGGTCGCAGTGTGCAGTGATTTGCCCGATGTCGTGCGTTACCAAGATGATTGTCTTGTTCTCGGCCTTGAAGTTTTCGATCCTAGCGTAGCACTTGTGTTGGAACTTGGCGTCGCCGACGGCCAGCGCTTCGTCGATGATTAAGATTTCGGGATCGATGTGAATTGCTGCGGCGAACGCCACTCGGACCGACATTCCGGAGGAATAGGTCTTGACTGGCTGATCAAAGAATTCGCCGACTTCGGCGAAGGCTTCAATCTGCGGCATACGATGCTGCATCTCCTTGCGACTGAAGCCCATGATGGAGCCGTTCAGCATGACATTCTGGCGGCCAGTAAACTCGGGGTTGAAGCCAGCGCCGAGTTCCAGTAGGGCCGAGAGTCGGCCGCGCGCATCGACCCTGCCTTCGGTCGCCTGCATCACCGAGCAGATGATCTGCAAGAGAGTGGATTTACCGGAGCCGTTCTGGCCGAGAATTCCCAGTACCTCGCCTCGCTCGACCGTAAAGCTGACGTCCCGCAGTGCCCAGAACTCGCGATGATAGGCTTTGCGAAACGGATGCAGGGCTTCTGCTAACCGCGCAGACGGGGAGGTAAATAGCCTAAATTTTTTTGATACGTTCCGAACCGAAATCGCGATGTCTTTGGACACAGGTTCACTCTTGCCTAGACCACGTCCGCAAATTCAGGCTTGAGTCGATCGAACACGAACGAGCCTATCAGCATGGAGCTGGCCGCGAAGCACCAAAAGTAAGCGGTCTGCGCGGCGCTGGGCCAGATTACGTTAGGATAGATGAGGGAATCCCGATAACCGGAGACGATGTAATACAACGGATTATAGGTCAGGATCCAACGAATGGATTCCGGGATATTTTGCTCTGGCCAGACGATCGGTGTCGTCCAAAACCATACATTCAGGAAAATAGAAAGCGCTTGGCCGATGTCGCGATAGAAGGTCTGCAGCGCCGAGAGCAGCCATCCAATCCCGAGCAGGAGTGCCACGATGCAGATGAAGTAATACACCACCAGAGTTCGCTCAATCCTGAACGGCACATGGAAGAAGAGCAGCATCGCGACGATGATAAGCAGGAAGATGAGATGCGGGAGTAGGGCGGAGACGACTTTCACGACGGCCAGCACCTCGGTCGGAAACACCGTTTTCTTCACGAGATGGGCGTTGTCAGTTACCGAACTCGAAATCGCCTGCAGGGTATCGTTGAACAGAAACCACGGCGCGAGCCCGCACACGAACCACAGAGTAAATGGTGCGTCCCCCGGACTTTGAACACGGAAGCCGACGGCGAAGACAAAATAGAACACCGCAATGGTAGCCAGCGGCTGGATCACGGCCCAGATAGTCCCACCGAGCGTCCCGATGTAACGGCTTTCGAAGTCGCGCAAAGCCATTGCATAGATCGTCCCGCGATGCAAAAATGCCTGCCTCATGAATTTGGCTGGCGCGAATCCGTGCAGGCTGGTTTTGAGGCGACCCATGAGAGGTCGATTATAGCGAAAGCGAACAATTTCAAATAGTAAATGCAACGGCGCACATTTTCTCCGGCGAAGCTGATGGGGGCTTGCGCTTGAGCGGAACCGACTTCTTGAATACATCCAACGCCTTGCAGAGATTTGAGGCCTTCAGGACTTCCCCGCATTGGCTCACCGGGGCGGACCTGCTGGCGGTTCTGCTTGCGGCCGCGCTGCCTTGGTCGACGTCGATTTTTTTGATTCTCGCCTTACCTCTACTGGCGATTGTCTGCGGTAGCGTGGATGTGGGTGTGTTGCGGCGATCCATCAGCCGGCCCGCATCGATGGTCGCGCTCGCGTTTTTCGTCCTAGCCCTGTCAGGAGTTTTGTGGTCGGAGGCGGGCCCTCGTGCCGGGTTCCACGCCCTCGGTCCGCTCACCAAATTCCTGGCACTCCCGTTTCTGCTCTACTATTTCGAGGTGTCAAAACGTAGTGGCTGGGTTATCGCGGCGTTTTTGCTCTCCTGCGTAGTGCTGCTCGTCAATTCCTGGGTAGTTCTGTTCGATCCCGGGTTGGCTTTCAAGACGGGACGATGCTGCGGAGAGGATTATGGCGTTCCGGTAAAGAACTATATCGATCAAAGTCAGGAGTTTGCCCTATGCCTAGTCTGGCTTATTTCGATCGCGTTGTATTGCATTCGCCGAAATATGTGGAACGAGGCGGCCGGGCTTGGCGTCATCGCGCTGGCCTTTGCCGCTAATCTCATATTCGTCGTGGTTTCGAGAACGGCGATTGTAGCGACGCCTTTTATGATTCTCGTGTTGGCGTGGCGGCACTGGAAGATGCGTGGCGTACTGTATGCAGTGAGTCTCGGCGCCGTCGCTGTCGTCGCGATCTGGTTAGCGTCGCCCCATTTTCGCGATCGGGTCTTGTCAACCTATTCGCAATACGAGGAATATCGCGACCGGAGCATTCCCTCTTCGGTGGGCAAGCGGCTCGAATTCTGGCGCAAGTCGCTCGGGTTTTTTCTGGATGCTCCGTTATTCGGCCATGGAACCGGATCTACATTGAAGCTGTTTGAGGAGGCCGCAATCGGACGTTCCGCGGTTTCGGCGGAAGTGATCGCGAACCCGCACAATCAGACGCTGAACGTTGCGGTCCAATGGGGCATCGCGGGCGTCATTATGTTGTACGCGCTGTGGTACACGCATCTGCGAATGTTTTGGAAAGAGGGGCTCGTTGCCGAATTAGGCATCCTTCTGGTGGTACAAAATGTCGTCAGTTCTCTTTTCAACTCACACCTCTTCGATTTCACCGAAGGATGGTTGTACGTCCTCGGAGTGAGCGTCGCTGGCGGCATCCTCGCGAAGCATAAGGAAAGGCCGGGCCCGCTCGGGGACTGCGATGAGGGGTACAGGTATGAATGAATGCATAGGGAGCTGCCACTTGCGGTGCCAACATATTTGTTGCTTAGAAGAAGCACGCACATAATGCGCTCAGTGAAACCCGAGGTTACTTTAGGATCACAGTGAGCACGCAAGCGCCAACAGGAAACGACGCGGATGAGTGGAGACAATGGGTTCTTGAAAACGCATGTGCCGTTCATCTTACTACAGAAATCGCGGCTACGATGAGCCGGAATGCGTCGAATCCGGAGCACGCGTTTAGCGGTGTGGGCCAAACGCTGGAGCCGGCACCTATGTCATCTTGGCCAAGGATAACGAAGAGAAGCCTTATGAGGCTTTCCTCGTGGGTAGAGCTGATTGCTCGGGAGGTCGAGTTTGCGCCGGGCGCGGAGCCGCAGGTCTATCATTCGATCAAGGGCTCCGATTACGTGGTTGTTTTGGCGATAACGCCCGAAGGCCTTATTCCTCTTGTTCGCCAATATCGACCCGCTGTCGAGGGCTTCACGCTCGAGTTCCCCGCCGGCATTATTGATGAAGGTGAAGATGCCGCCGATACGGCGCGCCGCGAGTTGCTAGAGGAAACGGGGTTTCCGGCACGAAAAGTTCATAGTCTCGGCATCAACAAGACGGATGCCGGTCGCCTCAGCAATCGCATGCATTCCTATTTTATCAAAACTGGAGCTCGAGTTTCCGATTTCCAACCGGAAGAAGGTATTGCGAGCCGCCTAGTGACGCTGACTGAACTCGTTGAGTTGATTCTGACCGGCGAACTGGACGCACAGACAAATCTTGGCACTTTGCTTCAAGCCGTCCTCCGCGGACACCTGGAATTACCCACCTGATCATCACTGATGCTCCGGTCCGGTACATGGATCGTTTGCGTCGCCGATAGAGCGGCGAACCATCGGCATGTTTGGAGACGGCGGCTTGGGCCACGGGCGCCCCGGCGGTATGCCGCTCTTAATGACATGGGTGGCGCCGGCGCCCTGGGGCACGCCGTCGCGATTCCTGCGCCGGCCTAGTCGGCTCGACGTCGCCCCCGGTCCGAACCAACACATCGCCAGCAACAAAATTCTCTTCGACGATCTGGCCTTCTCCTCATCAGACAGTGATCCGTAACTGCTTGCCGGACTGCTCGACAGCCGCGGAGAAAACCGTTGGTAAGAGGTTCTACGCCGCTTCCGGCAACGAATGTTGCGGTCCCACCGTCCGACCCCACCTCAGCCTTTCCGCAAGCTGAAGACCCAACTCTTGCGCCGTCTCACAAGCTAATCAATTCGGTGAGTAGAATCTACACACCATTAAATTAGCAGCGGCCTTCCCAACAGAGCGGCGCTGCGCATAGGTTCTCGGATAAGCACGCGGCGTTCGAAGCGGCGTGGCGTGACTATCTGCCAAGCGCGGCGAGTCCGGCTTCGAGCAATGGTGCGACTAACCGTCATCATCCCGCCGACCAGCGGTCGCCAGCTAGTCACTCTTGAGGACCAGGTAATATAATACCTCGGCGCTGCTTCCTGCTGCCTACGGCGGAACCGGCTTTCGCTGCACTGGTTACCAATCCGATTGCTGTAGCAGGAAAGGTTGCTCGGAAGCGGAGAGGACCCAATATCTAACTTTGAGAAAACTTAGTGCGGTTCCTGCGAAATGCCAGGATTCGAACACCTTGGGGGGATAGAAACCGCAAGATCTGGTGACGAATTTCAACAGATGAAAATTCGAAGGAGGATGGCATGAAACAGCAAGGCCGCACGGGGTCCCGTTACATGTTTGAGCACGGTGCGCCCTATACGCCGCCGCCTGCCACGCCGCCCTTTATACCCGACCGTAACTTCGACGGCGATTCAATCTATGGGCTGCCGGAGATCGAAATGGTCGGACTAGCCGAGGTCGCTCCTTCGAGTTCACCGCTGGTGCCTTCTGCCAACGAGCCCCTAGATCGCGAGTTAATTGATCGTTCGTGAAGAACGGACAATGGCTTGATCCGGAATTGTGGTTCGGTGCGGTCTGCGAGAACGGCCGGGCCGGTCGACGCGGCTGATGGCAGAGCTGGTCATTCCCAAGCAAAGTGGAGCTTCCGACCATCTCGCCCGGCGCGAGGCTGTGTGTTTCTGGCTTCGGTGATGCCGCGTGCTCAACGATCGCGGCTTGAATTCCTTCTTCGCCTGCTGCCGTGGGCAACGCTCTTGGTGTTACCAAGTGCGGTGGCATCTCCACTCTGCCACCGCTCTGCCCTTCTTGGGAGGGTTTGCGTGTGTCCGCACAGGCTCTCACAGTTGAGGGTCGATCCGGCGCGCTGACGCGCGGCAATCCGCTCGCACCTAGGAACATCTCGTCTGTGCGCGCCGGAGAGGTGATCGGCTTCGACCCGGGCCGCGTCCAATGCCGCTCGATCCTCAGTCGAAAGCTCAATCGGGTGCGGATAGACGCGGCGCATGCCATGGGCGTGGGGAAAATCGAGATGTGTTTCGGCCCATTTCCACCCTTCGCATTCGCTTGGCCGTGACAAGGAGACCGAGCAGCGCGACGTCTTCCAGATGGCACGCACGGCGTCGACGCGCTTTTGATATCGGACGCGCCGCCGCGCCACGTCAGGACTATCGCGTTCGCCAGCACGATTTTTTTGATGCTAAGCTTCTCGGCATGGAGGAACTCTCGTACCGAACGGTAATTGACCTCCAATCCGTGCTCGCCAAGTTCCGCCACGAACCCGCGCAAAGTGAAGTCGCAGCCTCTTATGCGTTGTCGGAGCACCCGGCATGCTCACCCGAGATCGCCCTTGGCATGTGACCACCCATCTGGCCGGGTTCGACGCTCCCGGTCTCATCCTCGCGCCTGGCCCAATTGATGGCTGTCCGATCGCGACGCCAAACTGTCGAGCGGCTTGATCGCGGGACATCCCGCCCTCGACCGCTGCGACAACCCGCTTTCGAAGGTCAAGAGAATATGGTGCTCCCAGCCATCCCGGCCTCCTTCCCAGCCCGCGTGACGAATCAGAAATGCGCTCATTTAGGAATCCCATTCGATTCAGCTAATCTCATCCTGCTTTAGACGCCGGATGAACTGATGAGGCCTTGAGGAAGAGCTCGGGTGCACTGTCACTTTTGCTGCTGACGCGAGCACGATCTACGCAGCTTTAGCTAGGTGCGCCGCGGCGCCCCCGCCGGTCCACGGCTATAAAATTGACGCCTCGACCCCGGCCACGCCCAACATGCTGCAGGAACTGCACTCATTATGGCTATCAGCGAAGAATAGTGATAGCGTTGAGCGTCGGAGAGCGATTCCATCGAAAGGTGGCAATCAACACAAGTCGGTGGGACTTACCTTCCGGAGATCGTACACACGAATGCACTTGCGAGCAAAGGTGTTCATATGAAGTTGGCTTTATCGAATTTTGTGTTGGTCTACCTGCGAGCACTGGCTCGGGTCCGCCCGTTTGTGATGATCATGAGTCCGTTTAGTCCAAAGTCCATCAATTTGTTCAGGCGATTGGTAAACCGCTAGCATATTTGCGACTGATCTCGAGGATTGCCTCGCTCTTAGCTCTCCACTTGTTGGGCTCCGGATTGACGTTGCGGCCGTCGAGATAGGCCTTGATGCCGCGGACGAGCTCGCCAACCGATGCGAAACTGACGGTCCGGATGACATCGGCATCCAAGTCGACAAAGAAGCGCTCCGACAAGTCTCATCCAGGACGATGAAGTCGGCGTATAGAGCCTTTTGAAACGTGGATCGCGCTTGCGCCAGGCGCTGACCTTGGGTTGCTTATGCGTCGCGTAGTTGTCCTGGATGAGATGGATGTCGAGATCCTTCGTCTCGCGGCCGACCTCTTTCAGGAAGCGGAGCCATTCGACGTGCGTATGCCGTTTCTCAGTGCGAGCGATCAGGCGGCCTTCCAGAGCAATTAGGGCCGTGAACAGAGTGAACGTTCCCTGGCGCTTGTAGTCGTGCGTCATTTTACGTGGCCGCTAGCCGCGAGCGGGAGCGACAACTGGGTCCGTTCCAAGGCCTGACATTGGCTCGTCTCGTCGCAGCAAAGAATCAAGGCTTTCAATGGCGGATCAAGATAGAGACCGATGACATCCAGAATCTCTCCTCGAAGCTCGGCTCGTTGGAGAGCTTGAAAATCTTCATGCGGTTTCAGATCATTCGTCGACCAGACCCGTTGCACGGTCCTGTGCGACCCGCCAGCGTGGCGGCCCATGCTGCGCACGCTCCGACTTGCGGCCCTTCGGAGGCCGCGTCACAACGCGCTGGACCTTGCTCGCCGGGATCGACGGCTTGCGACCCCGTCCTGGTTGGTCCTTCAGGCCATCAAGCCCGTGCCTCTCAAAGCGCTTCGACCAGGTCGAAACCCGCTTTGCCGCTGTCTTCAGACAAGCCGCTGCCTCGGTGACGCTCACACCGTCGAGCCGAAGCAGGATCATGTCAGCACGGCCCCGTTCCCGCACCGTGCTCGTCGACGCTCGCGATCTACGCCGCAACTTCGCCACCACCACCGGCTCCGCTTGCAAACGTTTGATTGATTGGCCGTGCCATCCAGTGATCCTGCACCCAAATCAGCAACCACACCGATATTAGTCAACATTTGCAGACGGGACACTAACGAGCGCGGCATCCATCCGAAGCGTCGTCAGCGACCGAAACCGTCTTGAGCCAGGGCGCGCTCCGGGTGGTCAGGCCAAAATTCGACCCGCCAGCGGAAAACCGCGCTGGTGGCGACGCCGAATTCTCCGCCTCCTGCACGATCGCCCACTTCTGCTCGGCGCTGAAGCGACAGCATTTCGACTGCCCGTCCGCGTCCGCGTACCAAGTGGTATAATTGCAGCGCCCACAATTAGCAGCGCGGCTTAATTGAGCCCAGGCACTCGGGTGGAGCAGGCTTCGCCAGTTCATTTCGTTGCGTTCTTGTCCGAGGCGCTCGCGCCAGACGCGCAGCGCGTGCGACAAAGACCGCGCACTCCGGCGAACTCGGCACGCCCGTGCGACTCCAATTCATCGCTTCGACATGCACGCCCAGAACGCGCGAAGGCAATCGGTTTCCCTGTCCGTCCGCGCGCCGTAGGATAATGCGGCAACCTTCTGCGTCGCGTCGAATGCCTAGTTCTGTGCTGACGGTTTGATGTTTCCCGATCCAACCAGAGATGGTTTGCATCTTAGCGTAGATCGCCCGCGGTCAAGAGAGGGCGCGCCCACTGCGTCAAACTCGTCGTCGAAAGATCGTGCTTCCGGCAGCAGTGCTCCGTTTCGGAGCGCGCTTTCGATACCACGCCGCATGCCGTTCGACCAGAGCGGATTGTTGGCCTTCGCACAAGAACGGACGAGGTACTATCGGAGATCCTCCACCGCTGCAGAGAACCCGAAATTGAACGAGAATACACCCTGGAAGAGGGTGCGGGATTCGACGATTACGGCACAACCGCTGCGATGCCGCCCGTAATCGGTCCGGACTGGGGATTGGGTCTGGCGGTGTGGTGACCGAGGAGGCGCCTCGCGCGCAAGATTCTCGTCTTCGGCAACGCGGGAGGCGTGCGATGGAATTCTTCTCTTGAAGCTCTGCCCGGACTGTGGAGGATCAGGGACTGCAAGGCAATCCAACCAGTGGCGCAAGGCCGTCGAATATATCCGCCGCGATGCGAGGGGTGCGGCGGCAAAGGGCGGATCACCACCGGCCTGCCCGAGGGCGCTAGTCCGAATTGGTATATTTCCACCTTTGAACATTTCTAAAGGAACCACAGACTTCCGGGCACGTGGTTAGCAAGTCAACCCGAACACTCTCCTTGGGAGATGCGTGCCCGAGCTGCCTCTGATCCTTCTCGTCGAGGACGAACATCTATTGGCGACCGATGTAGAGGAAGCCCTAACCGGCGGTGGCTTTGCCGTCCATGCGGCCGCGACCGGCGAAGAAGCGCTC
>Ga0213876_10002153_pt1 | contig 11646 bp, 12 predicted proteins | sample BarmaccomBMRX_R9_FD_160113 | JGI IMG/M metagenome (GOLD analysis project Ga0213876, IMG submission 160113) | Root-associated microbial communities from Barbacenia macrantha in rupestrian grasslands, the National Park of Serra do Cipo, Brazil - RX_R9 | ecosystem: Host-associated > Plants > Roots...
CCGGGAAGCCGAGATAGAAACGGTGCGCGGAAAGGCCGCCGGCGAAGAACCAGAGCACATAGGCGGTGCCCGTCGCCTTGGGCGCGATCGGGGGCCCCTGGCGCGGGGCGAGGAGCTCGTCGCCGAGGCGCGGCTCCTGCTGGGGGCGGGCGCGCTCCGCGGCGAGGAAGGCGGCGCGGCGCGCGGCCAGGTCCGTCTGCGCGGCGGCCGAGCCCTTGCGGCCGAAGGTCGCCCCGCTCATCGCCGCCCCGACCAGAGGTGGAGCTGCTTCAGGCGGATGCCGTCGGCGAGATACCAGGCCCAGCTGAGCGCCAGCCCGGCAAAGGCCGGATAATATTGGAAGATCGCGACGGTGCCGACGCAGCCGAGGAACAATAGCGCCTGGGCCGCGCCGGTATAGGGCCGCCGCAGATAGAAACGGTGGCCGCCGATCAGGCCGAGCAGGAACCAGATCGCATAAGCGGCCCTGAGCGAACGGTCGGTCGGCGGTGGCGGCGCGGTCACCGCGTTAAGCGCCGCGGCGGCCGCCTCGGCTTCGTCGGAGGGAAGGGCCGCGGCTTCGGCCGCCGCGCCGTCGCGGCTGCGCTCCCTGGCGAGGAAGGCGGCGCGGCGCTCGGCGGCATCCGCGCCCGGATCCTCGACGCCCTGCATCGGCCGGAACGAGCGCGGCTGCGGGTCGGCGACGAGCTGCGCGCGCCGCGGCGCCACTGCGCCCGCGGCCATGCCTTTTCGTCCGAACCCCTGCGCCGTCATCCATCGCTCCAGCAAAGGAGGCCGACGGCTAGCAGCGGAGGGCAAATATCCGGTTAATTGCGCACCAGCCGCACCGCCCGCGCGAGCAGGCCGACGAACCTCTGCTCCTCGACCGGGGCGGCCGCATTGTTCCAGCTGCCGGTGATCGCGTACCAGGCGCCGGCATTGTTGCGCACCAGCCAGGTGAGATTGAGCACGCCCGGCTCCGACCCGCCCTTGTAGCCGACATAAGCGAGCTCGCCGCGCAATTGCGGACCGAGGCCGGGATTGATCGCGAGGATCGCCCTGGCGGTGTCGTCGCCGTTGCGGCGCAGCCAGTCCATGGTCCGGACCATGTCCGCGGCCGAGGCATACCATTCCAGCTCGATATGGAGCGGGTTGCCGGTGAAGCGGGCGACGTCGATCCGCGACGCGTCGACCGCGGCGTAATCGCGCGCCAGCAGCCGCCGGCGGCCGGCCTCGTCGGCCCGCTGCCAGGCATCGAAGGCCGCCGTCGGGCCGGTCTTGATCGCCGACATTTCCAGGGTCGAGAGGAAGGGGCGGTTGCGCGCGGGATCGGCGATCCCGATCGTCGCCATCATCCGCTCGACATTCTCGCGCCCGGCCACGTGGAGCAGCATGTCGGCAGCGGTGTTGTCGCTCACCGAGATCATCAGCGACGCGAGCGTATGCAGGGTCAGCGGCGCGCCGAGCGGCCAAGTCTGCAGCGTCCCGGACGGGATCGAATGGCGGTCGAGCGCGACCAGGTCGGTCCAGTGCCGCTGACCGGCCGCGACCTGCCGGCTGAGCTCCGCGAGGATGAAGAGCTTGAACGCCGAGCCGATCGCCAGCGGCCGCGCCGGCTCGAGCGAGGCGAGCAATTCCGGCGCGGCCTGGCCGAGCCGGGCGATCGCGACGCTCTTCTCGCCCGGCAGGGCGCGGATCTCGTCGACGATCGCGGCGAAGCTGTCGCTGCGCATCTCGGCGCCGGTGATCAGCAGGCCGGAGATCCGGTTCGGGGGCTGCGGCTGCACGGCGATCTGGATGGTCAGGACCGCGCGCTCCAGCCCGACATGCATGAGTCCGGACTGCGGCGAGCCGGCCTCGAGCCGATCGAGCCCGCGCACCGCACCATATTGGCCGACGATCTGCTGCCCGATCGCGCGGACCTGCGCCGGCGGCACCTGGGCGAGGAATTCCGGCGTGAACAAATCGGCCGGATCGCCCTGGCCGCGCAGCAGGGCGACCACCTGCTCGGCGCGGCCGCGCAAGATCGCGCTCGGCTCCTGCGGCTGCGCGAGCGCGGGGCCGCACAGGCCGAGCAGGAGCAGCAGCGCCAGCAATGCCCGTCTCGCCATTCGCCCGCCTCCGCCAAGCTTCCCGGCGCAACCCGCGCCCGCCTGCATAGTTTAGCCTCCGAAAGAGATTTTGGGAGAGCGACATGCCCGTATCCACCATGAGCGTCGTCGAGCGGATCGCGCGGGTCATCGCCGGGCGGGCGGTCAGCGCCAATGCGGAAGGCGAGGAAACCTCCGCCGGCAACCTCGTCGACTCGGCCTGGCAGGATTATCGGCCCGACGCCTTGTCGATCCTGCGCACCTTGCGCGAGCCGGACCCGGCGATGGCGAACGCGGGCGATATCGCGGTGTGGGAACGGATGATCGAAGCCGCCATCGCGGAGGCCGAGGCCGACGCGGCGGCTTGAGCTTTGTTCCCTCTCCCCCTTGGGGAGAGGGTCAAGGAGAGGGGGAGACGGGAGAGATTGTTCGCGGACTCACTGCCCCTCTCCCCAGCCCTCTCCCCGGAGGGGAGAGGGAGTAAGTCAGCGCAACTGCGGCCACAACACCCACAATGCATAAGCCGAAGGCACGGTCAGCACGATCCCCGCCACCACGTCGAACGCGCGGATCGGCCGCACCTGCACCCCGCGCTCGCGCGCCCGCATGTCCCAGAAGCTGATCCAGAGGATGGAGAGGCCGCAGACCAGGGTCAGAGCGAGCAGGATGGCATAGGGATAGAGCACCGCATCCGCCCAGCTTCCGAACGCGCTCGCCAGCAGCAGCGCCGCCAAGCCGCAGCCGAGACCCGCCACCGTCGCGCGCTGGATCGTCCAGCGCTGGCGCCAGCCGCGGGGCGGCGGGGGAGCGCGGCGCTTATGCGTCAATCGCTTCCTCGTCCAATTCGGCGGCGTGGGCCTGGATGAAGTGGAAGCGATGCTCGGGGTTGCGGCCCATCAGCTCGTCGACCAGCTTGCGGATGCGAAAGCGATCCTCCGGATCCTTGGGCAGGGTGATCTTGATCATCGCCCGCGATTTCGGGTCCATCGTCGTCTCGCGCAGCTGGCTCGGGTTCATTTCGCCAAGCCCCTTGAAGCGCGACACCTCGACCTTCTTGCCCTTGAAGGTCGTCGCTTCGAGCTCGGCGCGATGGGCCTCGTCGCGGGCATAAGCGACGGTGCCGCCGGCGGCGAGGCGGTAGAGCGGCGGCTGGGCGAGATAGAGGCAGCCCTGCCGGACCAGCTCCGGCATCTCCTGGAAGAAGAAGGTCATCAGCAGGGTCGCGATATGGGCGCCGTCGACGTCGGCGTCGGTCATGATCACGATCCGCTCGTAGCGCAGATCGTCCGGATTGCATTTGTCGCGCACGCCGCAGCCGAGCGCCTGGATGAGGTCGGCGATCTCCTGGTTGGCGCGGATCTTGTCGGCGGTCGCGGAGGCGACGTTCAAGATCTTGCCGCGGATCGGCAGGATCGCCTGGGTCTTGCGGTCGCGCGCCTGCTTGGCCGAGCCGCCGGCGCTGTCGCCCTCGACGATGAACAATTCGGTGCCGGCCGGATCGTCGTTGGCGCAGTCGGTGAGCTTGCCCGGCAGGCGCAGCTTGCGCGACGAAGTCGCGGTCTTGCGCTTGATCTCGCGCTCCGCCCGGCGCTTCAGCCTCTCGTCCATGCGGTCGAGGACGAAGCCGAGCAGGGCGCGGCCGCGGTCCATATGGTCGGCCAGATAATGGTCGAAATGGTCGCGCACCGCATTCTCGACCAGCCGCGCCGCGTCGGGCGAGGTCAGCCGGTCCTTGGTCTGGCTCTGGAATTGCGGGTCGCGGATGAAGACCGAGAGCATGATCTCGGCCCCGGTCAGCACGTCCTCGGCCTGGATGTCCTTCGCCTTCTTCTGGCCGGTCAGCTCGGCGAAGGCGCGGATGCCGCGGGTCAGCGCCATGCGCAGCCCCTGCTCGTGGGTGCCGCCGTCGGGCGTCGGGATGGTGTTGCAATAATAAGAGGCGTTGCCGTCGCCCCAGACCGGCCAGGCGACCGCCCATTCAACCGAGCCCTGGCCGTTCGGGAAATCGTGCCGGCCGGTGAAGGGGATGTTGGTCGCGGTCTCGCGCTCGCCGATCTGCTCCTTGAGATGGTCCGCGAGGCCGCCCGGGAACTGGAACACCGCCTCGGCCGGGATCTCCTCGCCGAGCATGTCGCCGGCGATCAGCGACGGGTCGCAGCGCCAGCGTATCTCGACACCGGCGAACAGATAGGCCTTGGAGCGCGCCAGCCGGTAGAGCCTGGCCGGCCGGAACCGGCCGTCCTCGCCGAAAATCTCGGGATCGGGAACGAAGCTGGTGGTGGTGCCGCGCCTGTTCTGGGTCGGGCCGACCTCGATCAGGCCGGAGGTCGGCACGCCGCGCGCGAAGCTCTGCCGGTAGACCATCTTGTTGCGCGCCACCTCGACGATCGTCTCGCTCGACAGCGCGTTGACCACCGAGACGCCGACGCCGTGCAGGCCGCCCGAGGTGGAATAGGCCTTGCCCGAGAATTTCCCGCCGGAATGGAGGGTGGAGAGGATCACCTCGAGCGCCGACTTGCCCGGATATTTGGGGTGCTCGTCGACCGGCATGCCGCGGCCGTTGTCGCTGATGGTCAGCCGGTTGCCGGCCTCGAGGCTGACCTCGATCCGGTTGGCATGACCGGCCACCGCCTCGTCCATGCTGTTGTCGAGCACCTCGGCGGCGAGATGGTGGAGCGCGCGCTCGTCGGTGCCGCCCACATACATGCCCGGCCGCCGCCGCACCGGCTCCAGGCCCTCCAGGACTTCGATCGAGCTGGCATCGTAATCGCTTCCCCCGCGGGCGGGGGCGCCGAACAAATCGTCTGACATGGATCAGCTATAGGAGCCGCGGAGTCGCGGGGGCAAGGGGATTGCAGGCCGGGCACGCCGAGAGCCGCCCGGCGGGAGGACCGGACGGCTCGTTGGTCGGCGGGATCGGCCGGAGGGAACCGAAAAAACGGCCTGTCTCAACGCCTTGTCGTGGTTGAAACGGCCGGAGCCGCGCCCCGGTTCCCTGCGACGGCGGCCGCGGGCGCCGGTTGCTTCGGTCTAGGAAGTTGCGCGCGGCGCCGGGGCGGGGGAGGAGGGGACGGCTGCCGCGCGCGCCCTCCCAACCGGCACGCGCGGAGCGAGTTCCGCAAAGGAAGCGGGAGCTTAACCCAAGTCAGGCAAATCGTTGGATACGCCTAGAACCCTCTCCCGCTCGCGGGTGCATCGGGTCGGCTGTGCCCCCGGCACAGCCTGAATGTCGCGGGGGGCGACATTCACCCGATGCAGGCAGGGTGCGGGTCTTCTTCTTGTTTCCGGCCGTGGTGCAGCCAACAGGAAAACAAGAACAAGACCCTCATCCTCCCGCCGCTGCGCGGCGGGCCCCTCCTTCTCCCGCGAGCGGGAGAAGGGGACAGGCCGCGGCTGGTCGAGCGTCAGGACGAATAATACATGTCATATTCGACCGCGCTCGGGGTGGTCTCCCAGCGCAGCTGCTCTTCCCACTTCAGCTCCATATAGGCGTCGAGCTGGTCGTCGCTGAACACGTCGCCCTTGGTCAGGAAGGAGCGGTCGGCGTCGAGCGCAGTGAGCGCCTCGCGCAGCGAGCCGCAGACGGTCGGCACCTCGGCCAGCTCCTGCGGCGGCAGGTCGTAGAGATTCTTGTCGATCGGATCGCCCGGATGGATCCGGTTCTGGATGCCGTCGAGGCCGGCCATCAGCAAAGCCGAATAAGCGAGATAGGGATTGGCGAGCGGATCGGGGAAGCGGAACTCGACGCGCTTCGCCTTCTCGCCGGCGCCATAGGGGATGCGGCAGGAGGCGGAGCGGTTGCGGCTCGAATAAGCGAGCAGCACCGGCGCTTCGTAGCCGGGCACCAGGCGCTTGTAGCTGTTGGTGGTCGGGTTCGTGATCGCGTTCAGCGCGCGGGCATGCTTGATCACGCCGCCGATGAAATAGAGGCACATTTCGGAAAGGCCGGCATAGCCGTTGCCGGCGAAGAGCGGCTTGCCGCCCTTCCAGATCGAAATGTGGGTGTGCATGCCGGAGCCGTTGTCGGTCTTGATCGGCTTCGGCATGAAGGTGACCGACTTGCCGTAATTGGCGGCGACCATCTGGCAGACATATTTGTAGATCTGCATCCGGTCGGCGGTCGTGGTCAAAGTGCCGAAGGTGAGGCCGAGCTCGTGCTGGGCGGCGCCGACCTCGTGATGGTGCTTGTCCATCGGCAGGCCCATCTCCAGCATGGTCGCGACCATCTCGCCGCGGATGTCCTGCGCGGAATCGACCGGCGCGACCGGGAAATAGCCGCCCTTGGCGCGCGGCCGGTGGCCGAGATTGCCGTTCTCATATTTGGTGGCGCTGTTGGTCGGCAGCTCGATATCGTCGATGGTGAAGCCGGAGGCGGAATAGCCGTCCTCGAAGCGGACGTCGTCGAACATGAAGAATTCGGCCTCGGGGCCGACATAGACGGTGTCGCCGACCCCGGTCGCCTTGAGATAGGCTTCGGCCCGCTTCGCGGTCGAGCGCGGATCGCGGGCATAGAGCTCGCCGGTGCCCGGATCGACGATGTCGCAGAAGAGGATGCCCATCGGCGTCGCGCTGAACGGATCGACATACCAGGCGTCGAGATCGGGCTTCAGGATCATGTCCGATTCGTTGATCGCCTTCCAGCCGGCGATCGAGCTGCCGTCGAACATCAGGCCGTCGCTGAGCTCGTCCTCGCCGATCACGCCGGAGCACATGGACAGGTGCTGCCATTTGCCCTTTGGATCGGTGAAGCGCAGGTCCACCCACTGGATCTCGCCGTCCTTGATCGCCTTCAATATCTTGCCCGGATCGTTCGCCATTTGCCCTGTCCCCGAAAGGTGATTGCCATTGCCTGCGCGCGGAATCGCCGCACTGCACAATTTTCCTCATCGCACGCCCGCGCCGCCCGTCCAGCGGGACGTGAATATTTCACGTGGGGCGATTAGATCCTCCCCGGGACGGGGAGGGGGACCATGCGCAGCATGGTGGAGGGGGCCCGGAGCTTAAGGCGCCTCTTCCACGGGGCCCCCTCCACCACGCCGCTTCGCGTCGCGGTCCCCCTCCCCGTCCCGGGGAGGATCTTAGAAGGGCCGCCTTTGCGCGGCGACCAGCATCCTGAGCAGCATCGCCACCGGCCGTGGCACGCCGACCTTGCCGTCCAGCCACAGGCTCACCGTCGAACGATTGACTCCGATCGCCTTGGCGATGTCGCTCTGCGTCTCGTAGCCCAGGGTGCGCATCGCGGCGCGCAGCTCCTGCGGGGACATGGAGGCGAGGCGGGGATCGTCCATCCCTAGATCGCATCCGTCCCCCGCTCGCCGGTGCGGATGCGGACCGCCTCCTCCACCGCCGAGACGAAGATCTTGCCGTCGCCGATCCGGCCGGTGTGCGCGGCATTGGCGATCGCCTCGACGACGCGGTCGGCGAGACCGTCGTCGACGACCACCTCCAGCCGCACCTTGGGCAGGAAATCGACGACATATTCGGCGCCGCGATAGAGCTCGGTATGGCCCTTCTGGCGGCCGAAGCCCTTCGCTTCGGTGACGGTGATGCCGGAGACGCCGACCTCGTGAAGCGCTTCCTTCACCTCGTCGAGCTTGAACGGCTTGATGATCGCCTCGATCTTCTTCACGTCGGTCTCCGTCTGCTGCGATGCACAATAATCGGCGCAGAGCGGCTGGCAAGCGGCTCGTGAATCGCATTGCGCGCGCCTCGACCGGGCTATAGCCCTCTCACCATCCGCGCAACTTCGGGGGGCCGAGATGAACTACACGCCGCCGGTCGAGGAGCAGCGCTTCCTGCTCCGCCATGTCGTGGGAATGGATGAGCTGGCCGGGCACGCCGCCTTCGCCGAGGCGACGCCGGACCTGGTCGATGCCATCCTCGAAGGGGCGGGCCAGTTCGCGGCCGGGGAGTTCGGGCCGCTGAACCGGATCGGCGACGAGGTCGGCGCCCGCTGGTCGCCCGAGGGCGTTACCATGCCGGCCGGCTTCCGCGAGGCCTATCGCGCCTATGTCGAGGGCGGCTGGGGCACCTTGGCCGGACCCGCAGACCATGGCGGGCAGGGCCTGCCATTGAGCCTCGCCTGCGTGGTGATGGAGGATCTGGGCTCGGCGAACATGGGCTTCTCGCTCTGCATGATGCTGACCCCGGCCGCGGTCGAGGCGCTGAAGCATCACGGCACGGCGGAGCAGCAGCAGACCTGGCTGCCGAAATTGATCACCGGCGAATGGACCGGGACGATGAACCTGACCGAGCCGCAGGCCGGCTCGGACGTCGGCGCGCTGAAGACCCGGGCTGTCCCGGTGGGCGACCCTTCGACAGGCTCAGGGCAGGCCAAGTCCTACAGGATCACCGGCCAGAAGATCTTCATCACCTTTGGCGAGCACGATTTGGCCGACAATATCGTCCACCTGGTGCTCGCCCGCCTGCCCGACGCGCCGCAGGGGACGCGCGGCATCTCGCTCTTCCTGGTGCCGAAGATCCTGCCGGACGGGAGTCGCAACGACCTGCGCTGCGTCTCGATCGAGCACAAGCTCGGCATCCACGCTTCGCCGACCTGCGTGATGGCCTATGGCGACGAGGGCGGCGCCATCGGCTGGCTGATCGGCGAGGAGAATAAGGGCATGGCGGCGATGTTCACGATGATGAACAATGCCCGCCTCAATGTCGGCCTGCAGGGCGTCTCGATCGCCGAGCGGGCGGCGCAGCAGGCGGTCGCTTATGCGCGGGAGCGGGTGCAGGGGACCCGCGAGGGGCGGCCGGCCAAGATTGTCGAATTCCCCGACGTGCGGCGGATGCTGCTTCGGATGAAGGCGCTGACCCAGGCGGCGCGGGCACTCACTTATTATTGCGCCGGCCAGACCGACCGCGCCGCGCTCGGCGATGCCGCCGCGAAGGCGAGGGCCGATCTGCTGACGCCTTTGGTCAAGGCCTACGGCACCGACGTCGGCGTCGAGGTGACCGGCCTTAACGTCCAGGTCCATGGCGGGATGGGCTATATCGAGGAGACAGGGGCGGCCCAGCATTATCGCGACGCGCGCATCTCGCCCATCTACGAAGGCACGAACGGCATCCAGGCGGCCGACCTGGTCGGGCGCAAGCTGCCGATGGAGGGCGGCGCGGTGCTTGCGGCTTTGCTCACGGACGTCAGGGCGGACAGCGAAGGCGAGGCCGCCTTGCTGGCCCTGGCGGATACGTGCGAAGCGGTGGCCGAGCATCTGCTCGCGGCGCCGCCCGACGACCGGCTCGCCGCTTCCTATCCGTTCCTGACCATGATCTCGGTCGCGACCGCCGGCTGGCTGCTGGCCCGGCAGCTCGCCGCGCTCGACGCTTATGAGGGCGATCCCGTGTTCAAGGCGATGAAGCGGGCCTCGGCGCGCTTCTATCTCGACCAGATCGTGCCCGAGGCGCTCGGCCTCGCCGCCGCGGCGATGGCCCCGGCCGGCATCCTCTATGCGCTCGACGAGGACGCCTTCGCCGCCTGAGCCTCAGCGCAGGCGGCGGCGCAGCTCGAAATAGGCCGTCCAGGCCGCGGCCGCGCCGAGCACGGCCGGGGCGAACGCCAACGGATGGTCGATCGCCACCAGCCGCGCCCATTCCAGCCGTCCGCCCGCGAAATGCAATTGCGTGGTGAGGCTGATCGCAGTCAGCGCGCAGGCGATGCCGTAGAGCCGCCGCAGCCAGCGGCGCAGCCGCCGCGCCCGCGCGAAGGCCGCGAACCCTTCGGACTCCTGCGCATCCGCCGGCGCGCTCCCGCTCCAGGTCCGGTCGGCGGGATGCTCGGCGAGCCAGGCCTCGACCAGCCGGCGGCTCGGCCCGGACGCAAGCCCGGCCCGGTAGAGCGGCATCAGGTCGAGGATGATTTCACGGTCGATCGTCATGACGGACTCTCCCGGTCCTTGAGCAGGTTGCGGGCGCGGTGGACCTTCACCCGCGCGGCGGCGGCGGAGAGGCCGAGCGCGGCGGCGATCTCCTCGTAGGAAAGCTCGTGGAAGGCGCGCATCAGCAAAGCGGCGCGGTCGATTTCGGGCAGAAGCTGCAACCGCGCGAGGATCGCCTGGAGCTCGCTGCGGCCGGCCAGCTCGCGCTCGAGCCCCGGCGCCTCCTCCGGCGCCTCGCGGCCGAAGGCAGCGAGCAGAAGCCGGCGGCGATGCCCGCGCCGGTGCAGGTTGCGCGCCACCGAGAGCAGATAGGCGCTGAGCGAGCGCGCCTTCAGCGGCGCGTCGGCGGCCCAGGCGCGGACGAAGGTCTCCGCGGCGATATCGTCGGCCTCTGCCTGGTTGCCGGTCAAATAGAGCGCGAAGCGGCGCACCTCCGCGAAGTGGGTCCGATAGAGCTGCTCGAAATTCATCGGAAGGCGGAGAGCCCGCCAAGCACGTCCATCGCCGCATGGGCGACGATGCCAGGGACGAGGCTGCGCCGCAGCAGCGCCATGGCGCCGAAGGCGAAGCCGATGATGGTGATGCGCAGGATCGGCACCGGCCCCTGATAGCCATGGCTGATCCCGAACAGCAGGGCCTGGGCGGCGACGCCGAGCCAGGGGCCGGCGAGCAGCGCACCGAGCTGCCGCTGCAGATAGCCGCGGAAGCAGATCTCCTCGACGAAGCCGGCGCTCAGCGAGAGCAGCAGCCAGAGCGGGACGTCGGCGGCGCGCCGCACGAGCAGCGCCTGGACGCTGCCGGACGGGGCGTCCGGAAGGACCCGGCCGAGCAGGAGGTCGGCGGCCCACAGCAGCAGGAGCAGCAAAGCGGCGAGGAGGAGATCGACGAGCAGGGTCCGCGCGCCGAGCGGGCGGGCGCTGACCAGCGCGCGGATCGAATGCCCGCGCTTGCGCACACCCGTGCGGACGTAGAGGAACAAGCCCCATTCGGCGGCGAGCAGCGGCAGGTAGATCGCCGCGCCGGTGGGCAGCGCGCCGCCGGCCCCGCCCCGCCCGAGCGAGAGATAGCCAGCCGCCGCGATCGCAAGCAGGATGAGGCAGAGCATGATCAGGTGCGGCCTCGAGGCGATCGCCCCCTGCCGCGCCGCTTCGGAAATCCCGTCCATATCGCCCCTCCACGATCCGAAGAGTCGCGGCGGCGGGAAATGTTACAGGGGAGATCCGGACTGGTGGAAGCTCAGACCCGGCGCTCGAGGCTGTGCTTGCGCTGGCCGATCGTCCGCCAGACGCGCGGGCCCTGGTCGACGCGGAAGGCGCCCATCTTGTCGCCCGGCTGCTGGAGCTCGCGGCCGACGACATAGGATTTCGAGGTCTGGCCGCTGCGGCCCTCGCCCCAATCGTAGAGCGCGTTCACCGCGATCACCGGCACGAACAGATATTTCTCCTCGAGCACGACCGCGCGCATGTCCTCGCGCGCCATCGTCACCGAGGCGTTGATCACGCCGGTCGTCTCGGCCGGGATGCCCGGCAGGTTCAGCTTGGTGCTCTCGCGGCCGGCGGTGCGGAAGAAGGCACCGATCTCCTTGTCCTGCTCCGCCCCGGCGTTGAACATCTTGACGTCGATGCGCAGGTTGCGCGCCGCAATCTTGCCGGTGTTCGCGATCTCGAGCTCGAAATTGACCACCGTCTCGGTCAGCG
>Ga0213876_10002154_pt1 | contig 11645 bp, 11 predicted proteins | sample BarmaccomBMRX_R9_FD_160113 | JGI IMG/M metagenome (GOLD analysis project Ga0213876, IMG submission 160113) | Root-associated microbial communities from Barbacenia macrantha in rupestrian grasslands, the National Park of Serra do Cipo, Brazil - RX_R9 | ecosystem: Host-associated > Plants > Roots...
GAACTTCATCTCGCCGACCGACCCGAACTTCGCAGACCGTCAGCTCAGCGAGCTGGGCGACCCGCGGTGGAGGGGCCAGTTCGTGATCAGCTACGAGCTGCCGAGCGGCATCAACTTCCGCTACCAGCTCCGGTACATCGGCAAGCAGACGATCAGCACCTACGAAGCTCAGCACAGCTTCCAGGGCCGTCCGCCGACGAACCCGGACGTGCTGCCGGTGGTCTACTATCCGGAGGTCACCTATCACAACTTCCGGATCGGCGTGAACGTCGCCAAGAAGTTCGAGTGGTACATCGGCGTCGACAATGCGTTCGACCAGAAGCCGCCCTATGGCAGCACCGGCACCGGTGCCGGCAGCTCGATCTTCGAGAACGTCGGCCGCTACTTCTACTCCGGCTTCCGCGCCAACTTCTAAGCGGCAAGCCTTTCAGCCTCACGGGGCCGCTCCTTCGGGAGCGGCCCTTTTTTTTGGTGCGCGGCGCAGCTGCGACCCTCGCCGCCTTCTCGCGCCGGAGCGGCGCTGCTACACGCCCCCTCCCCGCCCGCCCCACGAGGAGCCGCCATGCGCCGTGCCGCCGCCCTGATCGCCGCCGCCTTTCTCGCCTCGCCCGCGGCCGGCGCCGCGCCCGCGACCGTGCGCCAATATGCCGACCTCGCGCTCTCGCCGGGTGGCGACCGGATCGCGACGGTCGAGAGCGATGCCGCGCCCGATTCTCCCTCGCGGCCGCACGGGCGCGTGGTGCTCCGCGCCGCCGCGACGGGCGCGGTGCTGCAGACGATCGACCCCTGCGCCGCCTGCACCTATTCGGGGCTCGCCTTCGCACCCGATGGCCGGCTCGCCTTCCTCGCCCGGCAGCAGGGGACGACCCGGCTGATGCTCGCCGGCCGCGCCGCGCCGCTCGCCACGATCGACGGCATCGCCCAGAGTCCGCGCTTCTCGCCCGACGGCCGGCAGATCGCGCTGCTGGTGACGATCGGCGCGCGGAAGGAGGCGGGCGCGACCCAGGCCGGCGTCCGCCAGGTCGGCGAGATCGGCGAAGCGAACGACGAGCAGCGGATCGCGCTCGTGCCCGCGGCGGGGGGCGTCGTGCGGCCGATCTCCCCTCCCGACCGCTACGTCTACGAATATGACTGGACTCCCGACGGCGCCGGCTTCGTCGCCACCTCCGCGCGCGGCAACGGCGACAACAATTGGTGGGTCGCCGAGCTCGACCGGATCGATGCGGCGAGCGGCGCCGTCCGCCTGATCGCCGCGCCGAAGCTGCAGATGAACCAGCCGCGCGTCTCGCCCGACGGGCGGACCGTGGCGTTCATCGGCGGGCTGATGAGCGACTTCGGGTCGATCGGCGGCGACGTCTATGCGGTCGACATCGCCGGCGGCGTGCCGCGCGACCTGACCCCGGACTATCGCGGCAGCTTCACCTCCTTGCTCTGGGGGCGGGCGGGGCTCGCCGGGTCGGCGCTGATCGCCGACCGCGTCGCCATCGTGCCGCTCGACCCGGGACGCGGGCCCGCGGCGCCGGCCTGGTCCGCTTCCGTCGCGATGGCGGCCGGCGATGCCAAGTTCGCCCGCTCCGCCGACGGACGCGCGATCGCCTTCGCCGGCCAGGACTACGGCCACGCCCCGGCGATCTTCGCCGGTCCCGCCTCGGCGCCGCGGCCCCTCACCCACGACAATGACGGGTGGCCGGCCCTGGTCTCCGCCCGGAGCATCAGCTGGCAGAGCGGCCCCTACCGGGTCCAGGGATGGCTGCTCGCCCCCGCCGCCGCGCCGCGCGCCGAGCGCTATCCGATGGTGACGATCGTCCACGGCGGGCCCGCCGCGGCGAGCGTGCCGGCCTTCGTCTGGCAGGGCTCCAACGCCGACCTCGCCCGCGCCGGCTACTATCTCTTCCTGCCCAATCCGCGCGGCAGCTACGGGCAGGGCGAGGCCTTCACCCGCGCCAACATGCGGGACTTCGGCGGCGGCGACTTGAAGGACATTCTCGCCGGCATCGACGCGGTGGAGCGCGAGGCGCCGATCGACGATGCCCGGCTCGGCCTGATGGGCGGCAGCTATGGCGGCTTCATGGCGATGTGGGCGAACACCCAGACGCATCGCTTCAAGGCGATCGTCGCCGGCGCCGGCCTCTCCAACTGGATCAGCTATTACGGCACCAACGGCATCGACCAGTGGATGATCCCCTTCTTCGGCAAGTCGGCCTACGAGGATCCCGACGCCTATTGGGCGGTGTCGGCGATCCGCACCATCCGCAGCGCCCGAACGCCGACCTTCATCTATGTCGGCGAGCGCGACATCGAGGTCCCGCCGACCCAGTCGGTCGAATATTGGCACGCGCTCCGGGAGATGAACGTGCCCACCAGCCTCGTCATCTATCCGGGCGAAGGCCACGGCATCCGCGGACCCGACAATGCCATCGACGTCAGGAAGCGCACCGTCGCCTGGTTCGACCGGTGGCTGGGGAAAGGGCGATAGAGCGGGGCCTCCAGCGGGAGCGGGGCTTCGGGCTGGGTAAGCGGCGCGGCGAAGCCGCGCCGTCGGTCCTCGCCGGCAGCGAGGCCGGCCGCTTGCCCGTCTCGGCGACAGCGTTCCGCTATCGCCGTGCAGGCTGCGCGGTGGGAGCCGGAACGACCCGGAACGAAATCGTTACGGCTGCTTCCTTCCGGACCTGACCGGGTTGGCGACAATTCCGTCCGCCCGACTCCCGCGGCGCATATGGCGCAGAGGTCTTTGCCGCGCAAGGGGATAGCCCATCCGACTGTCCCCGTTCACACCCCGGAACGGGGACGGTCAGATAGACTGTCCCCTAGCGGCCCTGCATGTTCCGGGCGCCGCCGGGCATGCGCACCGTCAGGCTCTCCAGCGCCTCCGTCAACACGATCTGGCAGGCGAGGCGCGAGGTGCGGGTCGGGTGGAGGGCGAGGTCGAGCAAATCCTCCTCCTCCTCGCTGGCGCGGGGGAGCTTCGGGAAATCTTCGGGCGCGACGACGACGTGGCAGGTCGAGCAGGCCATCTGGCCCTCGCACGTGCCTTCGAGCGGCTGGCCGGCGGCCTGGGCGACGTCGAGCAGGCGCTCGCCGGCCGCGGCCTCGACCTCACGCGTGGAGCCGCCATCGGCGGAAACGAAGCGGACGCGCGTCACGCGGCGAAGCTCAGCTGGCGGTCTGCGGCGCGGGTGATGAGGTCGAGCGCCTCGGCCAGCTCCTCCGCGCGCGTGTAGCGGCCGAAGCCGAGGCGGATCGTCGAACGCGCCTCGCGTTCCGACAGGGACAAAGCGCGCAGGACGTGGCTCGGCCGTCCGGACCCGCTGGCGCAGGCGGAGCCCGCCGAAAAGGCGACCTGACGGAGCTCCGAGATCAGCCATGCCGCGTCGATGCCGGGCCTGCGGACGCTGACATTGCCCCGGTAGCGGCGGTCGGCGGAGCCGTTCAGCGTCCATCCCGGGAGGCGGTCGCGGGCAATCTCCCAGAGCCGGGCGACGTGGGCCGCATCGGCGGGTGCCCGCTCCCGCAAGAGGCGCGCCGCCTCGCCGAAGCCGACGCAGAGCGCCGGCGAGAGCGTGCCGGAGCGGACGCCGCCCTCCTGCCCACCGCCGTGGAGGAGCGGATCGAGCGCGACCCCGTCGCGTACCCACAGAGCACCGATGCCCTTCGGGCCGTGGACCTTGTGCGCCGAGACCGCGACCAGGTCGCAGGCGTCGAGCGGCAGCGGCACCCGGCCGAAGCCCTGCACGGCATCGCAGAAGAAGAGCGCGCCGGCGGCCCGGGCGATGGCGCCGAGCTCGGCGATCGGCTGGATGACGCCGATCTCGTTGTTCACGAGCATGGCCGCCACCAGGCCGGTGCGCTCGTCGACCCGTTCCTTCACCAGCTCCAGAAGCGCGAGGCCGTCGAGATCGACCGGGAGGACGTCGACGTCGAAACCTTGCGTGCCGAGCCACTCGGCGGTGTCGAGGACGCAGGCATGCTCGGTGGCGAGCGTGACGATGCGGCGGCGCTCGGGCGGGAGACGGGCGGCGGCGCCTTTCAGCGCCCAGTTCGCGGCCTCGGTGGCACCGGAGGTGAAGTAGAGGCGGCCTTGGGGACATGTACTTGTACGTGTCCCCTCTCCAGCGTCCGAATGGGGACACGTACAAGTACATGTCCCCTTCAGCGCCTTCACCACCCGCTCCCGTGCCACCTCCACGGCCGCCGCCGCCTCGCGGCCCCAGCGCGAGGGGCTGTGGGGGTTCGCGAACTTGTCCTCGAGCCACGGCCGCATCGCGGCCGCGGCTTCGGGCGCGAGGGGAGTGGTGGCCTGATAGTCGAGGTAGATCACGCGGCGCGGCGCTTGTCCTTGAGGACCCGCCAGTGGTGGAGCAGCGCGTCGATGTCGCTTTCCCGCGTCGAGGGGCCGAAGCTGACGCGGATCACCTCGCGCGCCGCTTCCTCGCTCCAGCCCATGGCAGTGAGGACGGGGCTCGTCTTGAGGCTGCCCGACGAACAGGCGCTGCCCGCGGTGACCGCGATGCCGGCGAGATCGAGCTGCATCATCTGCGCCGCGCCGGCCACGCCGGGCATGCGGTAGCAGGCGATCGTGGCGATGCGCGGAGCCGCGTCGGCGACGATCTCGCCGCCGGCGGCGCGGATGCCCTCGTCGAGCTTGGCGCGAAGGCGCACCGCCCCCTCGTACCAGCCATGGTCGGCCTCGACGGCGGCGGCGAACCCCATGATCGACGGCACCGCCGGCGTGCCGGGGCGGTAGCCCCCTTCCTGCCCGCCGATCGCCTCCAGCCTGGACGGGTCCTTCACCAGCAGCGCGCCGATGCCGGGCGGCCCGCCGAGCTTGTGCGCGGCGACGACCAGGAAATCGGCGTCCGGCAGCGGCAGCTTGGCGGCGCTCTGGGCGCAATCGGTAAGGAGGAGGCCGCCCGCGGCGCGCACCCGCGCGTGGACGTCGGCGACGGGGTGGATGACGCCGGTTTCGTTGTTGACCGACTGGACGGCGACCAGCGGCCTCTCTGCCTCCGCCAGCGCGCGGTCGAGATCGGCAAGGTCGAGCGTGCCGTCGGCCTTCACCGCGATCTGCCGCGCAGCCGGCGCGCTGCGGTGGACGGCGGGATGCTCGACCGCGCCGACGATCCGGCTGCCCGCCTTGGCGCGCTTGAAGACCAGGGCGATCGCCTCGGTCGCACCGGAGGTGAAAAGCAGGGTGCCGTGCCAGCCGAGTGCCCTTGCGACCCTGGCCCGGGCCTCCTCGAGCCGCGCGCGCACCGCGCGTCCCTCGGCGTGGGGCGAGGACGGGTTGGCCCAGGTGCGGCAGGCCTCGGCCATCGCCGCCGCGGCCTCGGGCAGGATCGGCGTGGTCGAGGCATGGTCGAGATAGATGCGGTCGGACACCGGGTTTCTGCCTTTCAAATTGCGCGGGCGGGCGTGGCGCCTATATAGGGCCGGCGCGGCCGCCGGGTCACCCCCGATGCGGCCCCTTTCAGAATGCAGGTCACATGCCCGAAGTCATCTTTCCCGGCCCCGAGGGGCGCCTCGAAGGCCGTTTCGCGCCGGGTCCCCGCCCCCGTGCGCCAGTCGCCTTGATCCTCCACCCGCATCCGCAGGGCGGGGGCACGATGAACAACGCGATCGTCCAGGCGCTCTACAAGACCTTCGTGCGGCGCGGCTTCGCCACCTTGCGCTTCAATTTCCGCGGCGTCGGCAAGAGCCAGGGCGTGTTCGACAACGGCATCGGCGAGCTCTCGGACGCCGCCTCGGCGCTCGATTGGGTGCAGCAGGTCCATCCGGAGGCGGAATCGACCTGGATCGCCGGCTTCAGCTTCGGCGCCTGGATCGGCATGCAGCTCCTGATGCGCCGGCCCGAGGTGCGCGGCTTCATCTCGATCGCGCCGCCGGCCAACATGTACGACTTCACCTTCCTCGCCCCCTGCCCCTCCTCGGGCATCCTCATCCAGGGCGAGGCCGACGAGGTGGTGACGCCGAGCGCGGTCCAGAAGCTGGTCGACAAGCTGAGGACCCAGAAGCACATCACCATCCACTACGATACCATTGCCGGCGCCAACCACTTCTTCGCCAACGAGATGCCGCAGCTGATGGCGTCGGTGGACAAGTATCTCGACTTCCGCCTCGATCCGGCCTGCCCGATACGGTGAGTAGCGGCGGCGCCTGGTGCTGCTCCCCCGACAGACGTCATGCCGGACCTGATCCGGCATCCACCTTTCCTTTGCGCGCGGTCGAAGAAGGTGGACCCCGGATCAAGTCCGGGGGTGACGATGTGGCGGTGAATGCGTTCGGCGCCGACTACAACGTCCAGATCAGGACGTTCGCCAGCAGGACGGCGGCGGCGACGAGCATCAGCACGCCCTGCTTGCGGTTGCGGCGTTTCGCGACGAGCCAGACGCCGCCGCCGGCAAGCGCCACGGCGGCCAGCATCGCGAGCGAGGAAGCGGTGGCGGCGAGCGTCTCCATCGGCGGACTTACTGGCAGCGGCGGCGTGCTTTACCAACGGTTAAATCGGGGCGCCTAGCCTCGCCGCCATGGCAGACGAGTCGCAGGCGCTGGACGCGGCCTTCGAGGCGATCGAGGAGGCGATCCTCCCGAGCCTCACCGCCATGCTCGACACGCTTCTCGAAGCGGCATCGCTGGCCCGCCCGGGGATCGATGCGGCGACCTATGCGGCCGAGCTGAAGACGCTGGGCTGCGAGATCGAGTCGCTGCGCCGTCAGGTCGAGGACGCGGCCGCCGCGCGCGAAACGGGTCAGGCGATCCGCGCCGCCTGACTGCGGCCGGGATCAGGCGTGGCCCCGCCGGCGGTCCGGATCCGCGCCGGCATGGAGTCCCGCGGCGACGGCAATCTGAATGGCCTCGCCGCTGGTGCGCACGCCGAGCCGCACGAGCAGCTGGGCGCGATAGGATTCGACGGTGCGGGTGCTGAGGCCAAGCTCGTAGGCGATCGCCTTGTTGAGCCGCCCCTGCGCCATCCCGCGCAGGACCTGGCGCAGGCGCGCCGACAGCCCGCCCACCCGCGCGGCCGCGCGACGCTCGGCCTCGGCGCGGCGCCGCAATTGCTCGCCGAGCACGCACGCCTCCTCGATGGCGAGCACGAGCCTTTCGGCGCGCCCTGGCCGATCGAGGAAGTCGATGGCGCCGAGCTTCATCGCCTCAACCGCAAGAGCGACGTCCCGGCCGTCCCCGGTCGCGAGCACGGGGAGCGGCAAGTCGCGCCCGGCGAGCGCTCTCAGCATGTCGATCCGGTCCCGGCCGACCGCGCTGAGGTCGAGGAGGACGCAGTCGCCCGGCACCGTCCAATGGCCGGCGAGATAGGCGGGGGCGCTGGGGAAAAGATGCACGCTGTGGCCGCTGGGGGCGAGCATCCGCTCAACCGCCGCCTGCGACTCCACCTCGCCGCCCACCATGATGACCGTCTTACCCATCGGAATTCCCTTTCGGGGGGCGCGGCGGCTTTCCGGCTCGGGCGGCCCGCCCGGCGCGCGGCGCCGCCGCGCCCGCATTGCTCCGGCAGTCCATCTATGGGATGATCGGGACGCTTTCGCCTCGGGAGGATACCTGCGGCAAATACGGGGGCATTGGCCGCACCCGCACGCGAGGCGCCATCGAGGCGGCACGCCTCTGGCCTGACGGAGAGACCGGCGATGGTCAAGGCGGCGGCGACGAGCGCGGCGGGCGGCGGCCCGGACCTCCGGCAGACCGGAATCCCGATCCTCGACGCGCTGCCGTGGGGCGAGCACATCTGCTTGTTCTACGAAACGGGCGATGACCTCCTCGAAGCGGTCGGCCGCTATTTCGAAGCCGGGCTCAGCCAGAACGAATATTGCTACTGGATGATGCCGGACGAGATCGACCGCGACGCCGCCATTGCCGCGCTTCGCGACTGGGTACCGCACCTCGATGCCCACATCGAGCGAGGCGCCGCCGACTTCACCCACGAATCCGATTGGTTTCACGGGCGAAAGGAGCTCGCCCTCGACATGATCCTCGACGACATGCAGACCCGCCTCGGCAACGCCATTGGCCGCGGCTTCGCGGGCATTCGCGGCACCAGCAGCGCCCATTGGCGCGAGGCGTATCTGTGGCCGACCTACCGGCTCTACGAAGAGGTGCTCGGCGATGCGCTGTCGGGGCTGCCGATCCTCATCCTGTCGACCCACGAGCTGCGCGAGGCGTCAGCGGCGGAGATCGCGAACGCCGCGCGCGTTCATCAATTCTCGATCCTGCTGCGCCAGGGCCGGTGGGAGCTTCTGCAGACGCCGTGGCTGACCGCGCGTCAGCCGCCCGCACAGGCGCAGGTCGCCGGCTTTGCTGGCGCGGACCTGCTGACGGCGCGGGAGCGCGAGACGCTCGCGCGGCTCGCCGAGGGCGCTTCCAACAAGGCGGTCGCGCGAGCGCTCGGCATCAGTCCGCGGACGGTCGAGTTCCACCGCGCCAACATCATGCGCAAGCTCCACGCGCGCAGCTTCGCCGAGCTGCTCGCGAGGGTCCACACCGGGGGCTAGGCCGCGGCCTCGCGCGCGAGGACCCGCGCATAGACTGCCGGATCGACATTGCCGCCCGACACCATCACCACGGTGCTGTCGCTCACCGGCCCCGCCCGACCGGCAAGAAGGGCGGCAAGCGCGACGGCCCCGCCGGGCTCCGCGACGATGCGCAGCTGACGGGCGGCATAGGCCATGGCGAAGCGAATCTCCTCCTCGGTCACCGCGATGCCGCGGGCGCCATGCGCGGCCAGGGCGGCGACCGTGAGCGGCGAGACGAGCTTGGTCTGGAGCGCGTCGCACGCCGTCGGGGGCGCCGGCTCGGCGAGCGGTACGGGCCGGCCGGCGGCGAGGCTCTTCGCCATGTCGTCCCAGCCTTCCGGCTCGACCGTGACGATCTCCGCTTCCGGCAGGGCCAGCGCGATCCCCGCCGAAAGGCCGCCGCCGCCGCAGGGCACCAGCACCTTGTCGGGCGAGCGCCCGAGCTGCTCGGCGATCTCGACGCCGGCGCTGCCCTGCCCCTCGATCACGTCGACGTCGTCGAACGACGGGACGAGGACGCAGCCTTTTTCGCGCGCGAGCCGCGCGCCGATTTCCTCGCGGCTTTGGGTGGCGCGGTCGTAGGCGACGATCTCGGCGCCCGCCGCGGCGGTCGCCTCCCGCTTCACCGCCGGCGCATCGGCGGGCATGACGATCGTGGCGCTCATGCCGAGCGCCTTCGCCGCAAGGGCGACGCCCTGCGCGTGGTTCCCGGACGAAAAGGCGACGACGCCGCGCCTGCGCTCGGCTTGCGAAAGCTGCAGCAAGCGGTTGAACGCGCCGCGCAACTTGAAGCTGCCGCCCTGCTGCAGGCATTCCGCCTTCACCCACACCCGCCCGCCTTCCCAGGCCAGCGGCAGCAGCGGCGTGCGAGTCACATAGGGCGCGACACGGTTCGCCGCAGCGCCGACACCCTCTGCCGAGGGCCTTCTCTCTATCATCCAAGCCTCTGAGAAAACTGCGGAAAAAGCGGGTCTTTACAGGGGGGAGCATGGGCCATATATCCCGGCCCGCTGCCCCATGGGGACTTCCAACCGCAAGGCAGCTTTGTCGTCAACTACCCCGTTGGAGGTCCCTTGAGTTGCACAACCATCATCGCGCGCTGGGGCTAGCCGCCCCGACCGGCAACGCCTTCGTCGCCGACACCGCCCGTCACGGCAATGCCAGCGTTGCCGATGTCGCCAGGCAGCGGCCGGTGCAGCCGGTCACGCTCTTTCGTCCGCACGCCGCCCGGCGCGCGGCCCGCTTCTTCGCCGAGAAGTTTCCGGGCCGGTCGCTCTATGCGGTGAAGGCGAACCCGTCGCCGGACCTGCTCGAGGTGCTGTGGGAGAGCGGCATCACCCATTACGACGTCGCCTCGATCGCCGAGGTGCGGCTGGTCGCGGAGACGCTGCCCGACGCGGTGCTCTGCTTCATGCACCCGGTGAAGGCCGAGGAGGCGATCGCCGAAGCCTATGCGCTCGGCGTGCGCACCTTCTCGCTCGACACGCTCGACGAGCTCGAGAAGATCGTCCGCGCCACCGGCGGCGCCTGCGACCTCAACCTGTGCGTGCGCATCCGCGTCTCGTCCGACCATTCGAAGCTCAGCCTCGCCTCCAAGTTCGGCGCCGAGCCCGAGGAGATGAAGGCGTTGCTCTTCGCCGCCCGCCAGGCGGCCGACGCGCTCGGCATCTGCTTCCACGTCGGCAGCCAGGCGATGACGCCCGCGGCCTATGCGGAGGCGATGGAGCGGGTGCGCGCGGCGATCGTCGAGGCGGCGGTCACCGTCGACATCGTCGACGTCGGCGGCGGCTTCCCCTCCGTCTATCCCGGCATGGAGCCGCCGGCGCTCGAAGCCTATTTCGAAGTGATCGCCCGCGCCTTCGAGAGCCTGCCCGTCTCCTATTCGGCCGAGCTGTGGTGCGAGCCCGGCCGGGCGCTGGCCGCCGAATATGCGAGCGTGCTGGTCCGCGTCGAGAAGCGCCGCGGCGACCAGCTCTACATCAACGACGGCGCCTATGGCGCGCTGTTCGACGCCGCCCACATCGGCTGGCGCTTCCCGGTGCGGCTGGTGCGGGAGGAGGAATCGGACGCGCGCGACGTTCCGTTCAGCTTCTACGGGCCGACCTGCGACGACCTCGACCATATGGCCGGGCCGTTCCACCTGCCCGCGGACGTCGGGCCGGGCGACTATATCGAGATCGGCATGCTCGGCGCCTATGGCTGCGCGATGCGCACCGGCTTCAACGGCTTCGGCCATGTCGCCAAGGTCGCGGTCGCCGACGCGCCGATGGCGACGCTCTACGGCGAGGCCGAGGAACGACCCGCCGCGAGCAACGTCGTCACGCTGTAGACTTCTCCCCTCCCGGCAAGGGAGGGGCTGGGGGTGGGTGCCGCCCAAGGCGGACCAAACCTCCGTCGGTGGGCTCGCTTCGCTCGTACCCACCCCTAACCCCTCCCTTTGCAGGGAGGGGAACGCAACGGGTTTTCCGCGTCCCCTCACGACGGCGGTTCATTGTGGAATGATGGATTGACGACATGAACGAACTCGCCCGCAACGACACCCGCAAGGCCGAGCTGCTCTCGACCACCGTCGAGCATATCGACATCACGAGCTTCGACGCGCGGCCGATCGTCGATGCGATGAAGAAGATGAGCTTCACCTCGCGCGACCTCGGCCGCGCCGCCGACATCTACAACCAGATGCTGGCCGACAAGGATTGCTCGATCATGCTCGTCATCGCCGGCTCGACTTCCGCCGGCGGCTGCATGGACCTCTATGCCGAGCTGGTCAGGAACAACATGGTCGACGCCGTCGTCGCCACCGGCGCGACCATCGTCGACATGGATTTCTTCGAAGGACTCGGCCACAAGCATTACCAGGCGCTCGAAATCCCCGACGACGACACGCTCCGCTCGCTCTACATCGACCGGATCTACGACACCTATATCGACGAGGAGCAGCTCCAGCAGACCGATCACACGATCGGGGACATCGCGAACGGCCTGGAGCCGAAGCCGTACAGCTCGCGCGCGTTCATCCGCGAGATGGGCAAGTGGCTGACGGAGCACGGCAAGAAGGAGAACAGCCTGGTCAAGCTCGCCTACGAGCATGACGTGCCGATCTTCTGCCCGGCCTTCGTCGAC